>ERZ1673744.4-NODE-4-length-358260-cov-133.843271_pt1 | contig 358260 bp, 273 predicted proteins | sample MGYA00580207_ERZ1673744 | MGnify/ENA primary metagenome ERZ1673744 (study PRJEB41218, sample SAMN15661751) | gut metagenome | host: Homo sapiens | place: Canada: London | collected 2015-08-20/2019-03-30 | study: EMG produced TPA metagenomics assembly of... | reverse complement strand
AAAGTCATCATTCTCACAGATAGTAAATGGAAAAGTGCCTTTGTCGGAAAGATTTGTGCAGAAATTGGCGTCTGTCGATAGAAATATAAACGAAGTTTGGATAATGACAGGCGAGGGCAATATGCTGAACTCCGTGGAGGCGGGAACAAGTGTCGTAACTATTCCGGCAAATGTTTGGGAGGTGATACAAACGCAGGCCGAAAGCCTGAAAAGCAAGGACAAGCAGATAGACGAGTTGGTTGCCTTGTTGAAACAGCAAATTGCGGAAGGCAAAAAAATGCCTGCCCAGCAGGGAGGCAATGCCACCTCTGCCGTTGCAGGATAATAGAGTTCGGACAAATCCGATATAAAGTACCGTTATATTGAAATTTATGAACACAAGGTTACTCGAAATAATCAAATATAAAACAGGCGGGCGACAACGGGAGTTTGCTGATTTGTTGGGCTGGACGCCTCAATATCTTGCCAAGTTGCTAAAAGGGGAAAATTTCGGTATCACGCCGGTAATGACAATCGTATCGAAGTTGCCTGACATCAACGCCCGTTGGTTTTTGACCGGCGAGGGGGATATGATTGAAGAACCCAAGTATGCGGACATTCGGAAAACAATGCTCGAAAATATGCTTGCATTGCTCGACATTGAGAAATATATGCCTGTAATGACCCCCGAAGAGTTGCGAGACTACGAGTTGATAGTTATCGGACACAAAAAGCCCGATTTCAGCCCCGAATTGGTTGCAAAATGGCAAAGATTATTACAGGAGCGAGAAAATAAAATAGACGCAAAATTCAAGGCCGCAAACGCCCATTCAGAAAAGATATGCATCAAAGCGAAAACGAAAAAATAACAGCCCGATTTTTCGAGGCTTTATACGCCCTGAAAGCAAAGGGGGTGATACGAGGGAAAAAGACGTTTACCGACCGATATAATATCAACCGGTGGAACCTGAATGCCCTCGAAGCGAAAAATCCCAATACCACGCAGAATAGCGCACAATTACCGTGGTTGGTGTACCTTGTCAGAGATTACGGCGTGTCCGCCCATTGGTTGCTAACGGGGCAGGGAGAAATGTTCAGGAAAACGCCGTAGCCGCTATTCTTTGTCGGTTTCTTCCGGCAATATGTTCGGTATCATCGACACGGCCTCTTGCTTCTTTTTGTCGAGAATCTTGGCGTATATTTGGGTGGTCTGAATCTCTTTGTGTCCGAGTAATTTTTGCAGGGTATAAATTTCTGCTCCGAGGTCGAGCATCAAAACGGCGAAAGTGTGCCGGCCTGAATGAAAGGTTATATCCTTTGTTATACCAGCACGAACTGCCCACATTCTTAACTCCGTTATCATATAGGAACTATATTTGAAGCCGACAAACACTCTGTCGTCGGGCTTACCTCGCTCGCCCAAGTAGGAGGCTGCCTGTGGATTGATGTCGAGATATTCTTGCCCGCCCGTTTTCTTCTGCTTGAAAATAATACGGGTGAACTCCCCGTGCTGTTGGACTTCTTTCCACCGCATTTTTTCGATGTCGCTCTTACGGATTCCTGTCAGGCAACTGAACATAAACGCCTTTTTCAAAGCAGGGTATTTGCAATGCGCCGCAGCCATAGCCTTTACTTCGTCGAGGGTGAGGTAGCATCGTTCCGATTCCCCCGCTTTGAACCCCTCGATACCCCGCAGGGGGTTATGGGGCATAATGCGGTCGTCGAACGCTTGATTTATACATGCCCGCAGTTTGTTGAAATAACTTACTTTGGAATTTTGCGACAACGGCTTTGAAATCTCGTCCGTTACTATCTTCTTGCGCTTATCCCTGCAACGGGCGGTTTTATCCAAATACTCCCGAAAGCCCTCTATCCATTCCGGCGTAATGTCCTTGAACGTGGTGTTCGGTTTGCAATATCGTTCGAGGTGTTTCAGGCAGCTATGCCAATTTCCCCAATTCCCGTTGCTGTCTGTGCTCCCGTGTCGTTTTTCGCACATTGCCCGGTAATAATCGAGAAAATTGGTTTCGAGTTTGTACGCTGCATTGAACCCAAATTCGCCGTTCTGTAATTCGACAATCCGTTTCGCTTTGACGGCTTCGGCCAGCTGCAAAGTCTGCCGGTTCTTCTCTTTGTCGGCTTTTGTCTTTTCGGGGACGAGATACATTTTCAGGTATTCATACGACCGCTTGCCGTTCAAATATATGTCCAGGTATAACGACACATTGCCTGTCGGCGTCGTCCGCTTCCGGAGGCGGATAGGTTCTTTTGCTGCTCCCATATTTGTTGCTTTTGTTGCTCAAATTATTTCGAGCAACAAATTAACAACAAAAAATCGACAAATCAAATACAACGTATGTAAAAAGAAACGCCCCTTAATAGGAGGCGTTAATCGTTCATTAATAGATGTTTATTTGACTTTATTAGCGGTTTATTTGTGCATTGTTTGACATTTGATTTCCTCGCTTCATTTGCCGATGCAGAATTTTGAGAAGATGTTCTCGAGGACCTCGTCCGGAGCAATGGCTCCACGGCCGGTGATCTCTCCGAGGCGGCTGATCACGGGGCGGATCTCCTCGCTCAGCAGGTCTGCCGGAAGCCCCCGGTCCAATCCGTCCAGTGCACTTGCCAGTGACTGTCGGGCTGCTGTCAGGGCTTCGTAGTGGCGGCTGTTCGAAACCACCGTCTCGCCGTGATAGACCCCCTCCGTGTCCACGGCATCCCGCAATGCCCGGCACAATGCCTCGATCCCGTCACCCCGCCTGGCGGAGATGCCGATCGTTCCCTCCATGGGGCGGAACCCCTCCGGCGCCGCATCCAGTTTGTTGATGACCGTCAGCAGCCGCTGTTCCTGCCGCAGCGTGAATTCCGCGGCGGGAATGCCCCCCTCCAGATCCCGGGCGTCCAGCAGCCGGATGACCACCTGTGCCCGGCGGATGCTCTCCATCGTGCGCTCGATGCCCATCCGTTCCAATCGGTCGCCCGTAGCGCGTATGCCCGCCGTGTCGAGGAACCGGAACCGCACGCCGCCGATGTTGGCCTGCTCCTCGATGACGTCCCGCGTCGTTCCGGCGATCTCCGAAACCATGGCGCGGTCTTCGTTCAGCAGCCTGTTCAGCAGCGTCGATTTCCCGACGTTCGGAGCCCCTACGATCGCCACCGCGACTCCCTCCTTGATCGCGTTCCCCAGGGCGAAAGAGTTGCGCAGGCGGTCGATCTCCCCGCCGATGCGCTCCATCGTTTCGCGCAACGCCGTGCGGTCGGCAAACTCGACATCCTCCTCCGAGAAGTCCAGTTCCAGCTCCAGCAGCGAGGTGAGCTGCAGCAGTTTGTCCCGCAGCCCCTCCAGCTCCTCCGAGTATCCTCCGCGCATCTGGTTCGTGGCCAGCGCATGGTCGGCCCGCGACGAGGAGGCGATCAGGTCGGCGACGGCTTCGGCCTGCGAGAGATCTATCTTTCCGGCCAGGTAGGCGCGGATCGTGAATTCGCCCGGCGCGGCCATCCGGGCCCCGGCGGCCAGCAGCAGGCGGAGGATCTCCGCGACGATGTACCGTGAGCCGTGGCACGAGATCTCGACCGAGTCCTCGCCCGTATAGGAGTGCGGGGCGCGGAAGACGGTTGCCAGCACGTCGTCGATCGTACGGTCGCCCTCCGCCACGGTCCCGTAGTGCACCGTGTATCCGGCGGCTGCGGCAAGCGGCTCCCGGCCGCGGAAGATGCGGTCGCAGCATGCCAGGGCCTCCGTGCCGCTGACGCGCACGACGGCAATGGCTCCGCCCGGTGCGGTGGCCGGCGCGACGATCGTATCGTGGTCGGGGATCATGGATGCCGTTATCTGCCTTCGATACGGAGCCGCTGGCCGATGCGGAGCTTGTTGGCGCTCTTGATCTTGTTCCAGCGCATGATCTGCGAGACGGTCACGTGGTATTTGCGGGCGATGTGGCCCAGCGTGTCGCCCTTCTTGACGACGTAGACCGTTCCGCTGCGCTCCTGCCGTTTCTTTTCGATGTTGGCCGGGTTGATGTACTCCTTCAGGTACATCGAGTCCTTGGCCAGGATCTCCTGCTCGTGGGCGATGTATTGCGAGACGTTGCGCTGCGGGAGCACAAGCGTATAGCTGCGAGTCGTGGCGGGGATGATGTCGAGTTTGTACTGCGGGTTGAGCAGCCGCAGGGTCTCCACGGGCAGGTCGATCGTCGAGGCGATCTGTCCGAAGTGCATCAGGTGGTCGATGCGCACCGTGTCCACGGCCAGCGGAATGGGGGCCGCTTCGGGTTCAATGTCATGCAGCCGGTGGTAGGTGTAGGCGTACGAGGCGCCGATGAATGCCGGGAGGTAGCCGCGTGTCTCGCGGGGCAGGTAGTCGTAGATCTCCCAGAAGGTCTTGCCGCCGGAGCGTGCCATGGCCTTGTTCACGTTGCCCGGACCGCAGTTGTAGGCGGCGATGGCCAGCGTCCAGTCGTTGTAGATGGCGTAGAGGTCCTTCAGGTAGCGGCACGCCGCCTCGGTGGCGCGCACCGGGTCGCGGCGCTCATCGACCAGCGAGTTGATCTCGAGCCCGTAGCTCTTGCCCGTGGCGGGCATGAACTGCCACAGTCCGACGGCTCCGGCGGGGGAGACGGCCGTGGCCGAGAGGGCCGACTCGATGATCGGCAGGGCGCGCAGCTCGATGGGCAGGTCGGCGCGCAGCAGCTCCTCCTCGATCATCGGGAAGTAGTACTGCGACAGGCCGAGGATGCGGCTGATCGTGTGGTAGCGGGGACTGATGTAGCGGTCGATGTATCCCTTGACGATGTAGTTGTAGGCCAGCGGGATCGGCGAGGCCAGGTCGCGCAGCCGGCGCGTGTATACCGAGTCGGGGGTCTTGTCGGCTGCGATGGCCGTGGCCATGGCGGTCGAGTCCTCCAGCACGAACTGGTCGAAGAACTCCACGAACGACTCCAGCTGCTGCCGCTCCTGCCATACGGCCACCAGCGAGTCCGCCTGCTCGGGCGAGAAGCCCAGCGAGAGGTCCGTCTGCTGCGGCTCGGGTTCGGGTTTGGGTTCGGGCAGCGTGTCGGTTACGGGCTGCACGGCGGGTGCGGCGGGTGCGGGCTGGGCCGTCTGTTCGGTGCGGTCTTTCTTGCGGTCGCGTCTCTTTTTGCGGGGATTGCGGTCGAGGGCCGAGGCCGAGGCCGTGACGGCGACGAGCAGCGCGAGGGTCAGGAGCTTTTTCATGTTCAGAATTTGAGACTCATGTTGAACCCGAATACCGGGCGGTTGGCGTTCATGCTGGGGATGTAGGGATAGTCCACCAGCGGTTCGAGGTTCATTGTGAGGTCGTCCGATATGTCGTAGTCTTTCAGGTGCGCATCAACGTGTGCATCGATGATCTGCAGGGCGTAGAGCGCTCCCGAGATGATGATGCAGAGGTCGCGGTTGCGGCGGAAGTTGTCGCGCATGTTCTTGATGTAGCTTGCCGAGTAGCGGCCCTGGAACTCGTCGGTGGGACCGTTGGGGTATTTGTCGGGATGCTGCTCGTAGTCGGCCAGCAGGTTGTAGGCCTTCTTGAAGCGCTGGAAGCCGCGGTTGTTCCAGTCGATGCAGTAGATCATCGAGGCGAATCCGCCGACGACGAACGGCACCTTCCAGTAGCTTCGGTTGTAGATCTGCCCGGCGCCCGGGAAGATGCAGGCCAGCGTCGTGGCCTTCTTGACGTTCGAGACGTCGTTGGTCGAGTAGTTCACCGCGGCGTCGCCGATGAAATAGATGTACGAGGCGATGGTGATACCCAGATAGAGCTGCCGCCGCGTGTTGCTGCGGATCATCTTCGTCTGCAGGGCATCGAGCTCGGGCGTGCGCGAGAGGCTCGCGTCCGTGTAGGCGTCGTAGGCGCGCTTGAGCGGCTTGAACTTGCGGTTTTCGTTGATGAAGAGGGCCAGTCCCGTGCCGACCGTGCCGTAGAGGATCGGCAGCTTCCAGTATTGCTTGTTGTAGACCTGTCCGTATCCGGGCAGGACGGTCGAGAGCCAGCAGACCTTCGAGAGCGACATCGAGTCGCTCATGAACCACCGCTTGCGGGGTGCGGGCCTGCGGGTCGTGGTGTCGATCCCCTGCCGGGCCGCGGCGAAGCGGGCTTCGGCCAGCGAGTCGAGCCGGTGGAGGTCGTCGGTGCGCAGCGAGGCGACGGCTGCCGAGTCGGCGGCGTAGTCGGCCCGGGCCATCGAGTCGATCTGCCGGGCGATCTCCGCCACGCGCAGCGAGTCGCGCTGGCGCTGGAGCGAGTCCGGCTTTTCGAACTGACCGCCCCGCACGAGCGTGCGGGCGCCGCGGTGGAGCTGCGCTTCGGCGGGGAGCCACAGCGTACACGCTGCGAGCAGTACGAGGAGTTTGAACCGGAGACCTGCCATTGCCATTCGTTAGGAACGCTGCGAGAAACGTTCGATGAAACGTTCGATGTCCTTGTCGTCCGAGAAACCGATGACGATGCGTCCGCCCCCGTTTTTCGTCCGTTTGATCGAGATCTCCTGCGAGAAGCAGGGCTCGAGCAGCTCGACCAGCCGCGAGTAGCTTTCGGGATACTCCTCCTCTTCGGGCTGTGCGGGTTGTGCGGGCGTTTCACTCAGCGTGCGGACCAGCTCTTCGGCCTGCCGGACCGAGAGCCCCTTCTTGACGCAGCGCTTCAGTACGCGCAGCTGCTGTTCGGCCGGGGCGCCGGCGATGGCCTTGGCGTGGCCCATCGAGATAAGCCCCTCCTTGAGGGCCAGCTGCACCTCGTCCGGGAGCTTGAGCAGGCGCAGGTAGTTCGACACCGACGACCGTTTTTTGCCCACCTTCTCCGAGAGGGCGTCCTGCGTCAGGTGGCACTCGTCGATGAGCCGCTGCATGCCGAGGGCGATCTCTATGGCGTTGAGGTCCTGGCGCTGGATGTTCTCGACGAGGGCCATGGCATGGAGGTTCTCGTCGTCCACCTCGCGGATGTAGGCCGGCAGGCTCTTCAGGTCGGCGCGCTGCGCGGCCCGCCAGCGGCGCTCGCCGCTGATGATGATGTACTTTCCGCCGTCGGTCCTTTTGACCGTGACGGGCTGGATGACGCCCAGCTGCCGGATCGAGTCGGCCAGTTCGTCGAGCGCCTCCTCGTCGAACTGCGTGCGCGGCTGCGTGGGGTTGGGGATGATGTCGGCGATGTCGATCTCGGCCATCTCGCTCATCGGCTTGAGCTTGACGTCGATCGGATCACTCCCGAAAATCGCGTCCAGGCCGCGTCCTAATCCCTTCTGTTTCATATCTTTGTGTGCTTTATTTGCGTCTCTTCGCTCGCCGGAGGCCGGTGGCGGAGTGTCTATTTCTGCGCCGCCGGACGTTTCCGGTTGCGCTTGAGGAATTCGCGGGCCAGGTTCAGGTAGTTCTCCGAACCCACGGCGCTCGCGTCGTAGAGCATGACGGGTTTTCCGTGCGAGGGGGCTTCACCCAAACGGATGTTGCGCTGGATTATTGTGTCGTAGGCCAGGGGGCCGAAGTGTTCGCGGACCTCGTTCACCACCTGGTTGTTCAGACGGTTGCGCATGTACATCGTCAGCAGGAATCCCTCGATCTCGAGGTCGGGGTTGAGGCCGCTCTTGACCTTGCGGATCGTGTTGAGCAGCTTCGAGAGCCCCTCGAGGGCCAGGTATTCGCACTGCACGGGAATGAGTACCGAGTCGGCCGCGGTGAGGATGTTCACCGTGGTGTAGCCCAGCGAGGGGGAGCAGTCGATGAAGATGTAGTCGAACTTCCCGCGCACGGCATCGACGATGCGCTTCATCACGTGGTGTGCGTTCTCCATCTTGGGCAGTTCCGTGTCGGCGGCCACCAGGTCGATCGACGAGGGCAGCACCCAGAGGTTCTTCACGTCTGCGCTTGCGAGGATCACCTCCTCGGGCTGCTTCAGCCCGGCGATGCACTCGTAGATGCCCTCGAGGTTGATGTCGAACCCGAGTCCCGAGGTGGCGTTGGCCTGCGGGTCGGCATCGAGCAGCAGGACCTTCTTGCCCAGCAGGGCGAGCGATGCCGCCAGGTTGATGGCCGTGGTGGTCTTTCCCACGCCGCCCTTCTGATTGGCTAATGCGATAACCTTTGCCATAATTTCGTTCATGCGTATAATAAGCAGGCAAATTTAATGAAATTAAATGGAATTCCGCAATCGTCGTGCAAAATTGCGTGTCGGGAAATTTGTTTTTGCCGGGGGCTTGCACTATCTTTGGACACGGAATGAACTGACTTTAAGCAAGACTATGGAAGCGAAAAAGGAGGATCGGGCGGAACTGCATTCCGCCGGACGCAGCGGGGCCCCGGCAACGGGCCGGGAAGAGGTCGGGCAGGCATCGGGAGCGGAGGCTCCGGCCTCCGACGCAAAGAAGGATGCGGCAGCCGAAGCGGCGAAGGAGCGGACGGGCGCCGCGAAGACGGCCCCTCAGGGACTCCCCGAGCGGAAGTTCCCGACCATCGGCGACCTGTTTGCCATGCTGGGCGTGGTGCTCGGGGCGCAGGTCGTGATCGGGCTGCTCGGCATGCTGTTCCTGCAGTTTGCCGTCCCCGGGTCCGATTTCAAGGCGATGGCGCCCGAGGCGCTCGGACGGTTCAATGCCGTGGTCTACGTCGTCTCGATGGCCGCGGCGCTGGGCGGACTCCTCTATTACCGTCGCGCGCGCGGAGGACGCGGCCGCTGGGCCCGCTTCTCGACGCGGGGGCTCAATCCCGCGCTGCTGCTGTGGGGCTTCGTGCTGATCTGCGCCGCCGGCGTGGTGCTCGAACCCCTGCTGGCGCAGCTCCCCGATCTGTCGCTCAACGTCGGGCGCGGCCTTTGGACGCTGCTCATGCTCGTGCTTTTCGCCCCCGTCCTCGAGGAGCTGATCTGTCGCGGGCTGGTGCTCGGGACGCTGCGTGCCCGCTACGGCGTGACGCTCGCCTGGCTCGTCTCGGCACTCTTCTTCGGGGTGATGCACCTGCAGCCCGTGCAGGTCATCAACGCCTTCGTCGTGGGACTGATTCTCGGCTATGTCTACATCTCGACCGACTCGCTCTGGTCGGTGATGATCCTCCATGCGATGAACAATGCCGTGGCCTACCTGATGATGATCACCGGACACGCCAACACGCTGCTGATCGATCTGATCCACAACCGGGTGGTCTACGTGGCGGTCTATGTCGTCGCCGTGGCGCTGCTCATCGTTTCGGGCCGGATGATGCTTCTGGCGCTGCGCCGGATCAAGGAGGCGGAGAAAAATCGGGCTGCTGCGTAATAAACGCCGCCATGTTGCGTTAATTACGAGTAAAAAGGCTATCTTTGCCCTTCGGAATATGAATTTGCGCGCGAAAATAACGGTCGCGGTGGGCGCCTTGCTGCTGGTCGGATGCCGGGAGCTGCCGCGTTATTTCACCAGCGACGAGACCGTCGCCCGTGCCGGTGACCGGGAGCTCCGCATGCGCGACCTGCGTTCGGTCGTGCCGCAGGGGCTTTCGGGCGAGGACAGTGCGGCCTTCATGCGCAAGTACATCGACCGCTGGGTGGTCAAGCAGCTCAAGCTCAAGGAGGCCGAGGTGCTCTTCTCCTCGTCGGCCGACGACATCGACCGCATGGTCGAGGAGTACCGTCAGGCGTTGCTGATCCGCAAGCTCGACCAGTATTATGTCGATCGCTCGATCGACACGGTCTTCACCGATGACGAGATCTCGGCCTACTACCGCGAGCACAAGGCCGATTTCCGGCTCGACCGCTCCATCGTCAAGGGCCGTATCGTCCGTTTCGACCTGGGTTACCGGCAGGCGGCCAAGCTCAAGACGGCGATGGCCTCCTCCTCGGAGGCGCAGCAGCGCGATTTCCGCGACATCTGCACCAAGAACGACTTCCAGGTGAGTGATTTCCGCGAGCAGTGGATCGACTTCCCGGAGTTCCTGAGCTACCTGCCGACGCTGCGCTCGCAGAACTACGACTCGGTACTCGGTACGACGGCCGTGCAGGAGATGCGCGACGGCCATTCGCGCTACTACTTCCAGATTCTGGAGGTGCGCCGCGAAGGGGAGCCCATTCCGCTCGAGCGGCTGCGGCCGACGATCCGCCGGATCCTCTTCAACCGGCGCCAGAGCGAGATCATCCGCCGGCACGAGGAGGAGCTGGACGCACAGGCTCGTGAGGATGGCGACGTCCGGATTTACGGCCGCGACCACGAGGCGGACGAACAACCGAACAAGGAACCGAACAAGGAAAAATAACCTAAACAAACGCAAACAGGCAAAATGTTGAAAAAAGGGATATTGGCGGCAGCCCTGATGCTGCTGGCGGCCGGGGTGGTCGGCCAGCGCCGTCAGGTGATGCTCGACAAGGTAGTGGCCGTCGTGGGCGGCTCGTCGATCGTCTATTCCGAGGTGGCCGACTATGCGCGTCAGCTCGTCGAGCAGCGCCGGCAGGAGGGCTACACCTCGGACCGCGATCCGATGAACGAGGCGCTCGAGGCGCTCATGACGCAGAAACTGCTCTACAATCAGGCGCAGATCGACTCGGTGGAGATCAACAGCAACGATATCCTCTCGCAGGTCGAGGATCAGGTGCAGCAGATGGTCGATATGGAGGGCTCGATTTCGAAACTCGAGGCCAAGCAGCACATGGCCATCTTCAACATCCGCGAGATCCTCCGCCAGCGCTACGAGGAGCAGGCTTACGCCAGCGCCATGCAGCGCGAGGTGGTGAGCAAGGTGACCGTGATCCCGGGCGAGGTGGAGCGCTACTACAAGTCGCTCTCGAAGGACAGCCTGCCGACGATCGCCGACCAGTATGTCTACGCGCAGATCACGAAGTTCCCCAAGTCGATGAAGGAGGCCAAGCAGCGTGCGCGCGAGCGGCTGCTCGACATGCGTGAGCGGGTCATTACGGGCAAGGCGCGATTCGACAACCTGGCCCGCATGTATTCGGTCGATGGCACGGCGCTTCGCGGCGGTGAGATGGACCCCACGCCGCTGGCCGGTCTGGACGAGGCCTTCGCCAAGACGCTTGAAGGGATGAAGCCCGGGCAGATCTCCGAGGTGGTCGAGTCGCAGTACGGTTTCCACATCATCCAGCTGCTCGACAAGCGCGGCCAGCTCTACCATTTCCGGCACATCCTGTTGCGTCCCGAGTATACGAGCGACGAACTGGGCGAGACGCTCAACCAGCTCGACAGCATTGCCGACCTGATCCACAAGGATTCGATCACCTTCGAGAAGGCTGCGCTCCGTTTCTCGGACGATGCGGCCTCGAAGATGAACGGGGGCATCGTCTCGAACCACGATATTCTGGAGCGCTACCAGGCCTTCGATGCCAAGCTGACCGTCACGAAGTTCCTCAAGGAGGACTTCGGCCGCTTCAAGAGCCTCGACGACTACAATGCGCTGATCCGTCTCAAGCCGGGGGAGGTGTCGTATGCCTTCCTGACCGAGGACCTGCTGGGCAACCAGCTGGGCAAGATCGTCAAGCTGGTGGAGGTGATTCCGACGCATCCGGCCTCGCTCAACGAAGACTACCTCCGACTCGAGGAGATGGCCCTGCAGGACAAGCAGGAACGCGTGTTCCGCGAGTGGCTGACCAAGAAGATCGACGGCATGTACGTCTTCATCGATCCCGAATACCGCAACGGGGAGTTCGAGAACAAACACTGGGTGAAATAACGTCGGGGTGCGTAGGTTTCTGTCCATAGCCATCTGCCTCTCGGCTGCGGTCGGCTTCCTGTCCGCCCGCAGCGGCATGCCCGCTCCCGACGGGGAGGAGGGCGAGAAGAAACTCATCGACCTCAAGTCGGACCTGATGGGCCCCGTGGCTCCCGGGGATACGGCGATATTCCTGGTGGGCAACTTCGCCGCACAGCACAACGGTGCGGTGATCACGTGCGATTCGGCCGTCCGCTATTCGGACACACGCATCGAGTTCTTCGGCAACGTCCTCATCAACAAGAATACGACCTACATCTACGGCGACAGGGCCGAGTATGACGGCGACCGGAACGAGGCGCGGGTCTATTCCGACATCGTGAAGGTGATCGACGGCGACGCGACGCTCTATACCTACGAATTCCTCTTCAACACGAAGGAGAACATCGGCGAGTTCGGCGGCGGGGGCGTGCTGACCAACCGCGACAACCTGCTCGAATCGGTGCGCGGCTACTACTATGCCGACACGAAGGAGCTGATTGCGGTCGAGCGGGTCGAGATGCGCAACGACGAGTACGAACTTACGGGCGACTCGGTGGTCTACAACATGGCCACCGACAACGCTTTCTTCTACGACCGGACCAACATCTGGAACCGCGACGGCGACTATCTCTACGCCGACCGCGGTGCCTACGAGAAGGCCGATACGCTCTATATCGTGACGCGCAACGGCTACCTGCTCACCGACAAGCAGGAGATGTGGAGCGACAGCATCGACTTCTACCGCATGCGCAACCACGTCATCCTGCGCCGCGACATCCAGCTCGACGATACGGAGCACAAGGTGCTGGCCTTCGGCGAGTACGGCGAGTATTGGAAGGAGCCGGGCAATGCGCTGCTCACCGACCGTCCCTCGGCCATAAGCTACGACCGTTCGCAGGGCGACTCGCTCTTCATGCGGGCCGATACGATGTACCTCTTCACGATCAATGAGGCGGCCGAACGCCGTGCCGCCGAGCGTCGCGCCGCCGAGCAGGCTCGGGCCGATTCGCTGGCGGCTCTCGGTCTGCAGGCGGATGCGGAGCATGTCCCGACGGTCGCTGCCGACGGGAACCGTCCCGTCCCGTCCGGGGACGATGTGGAGACGGTCTCCGACAGCCAGGCTCCCGACGCCGTACTTCCCGATGCTTCCGATCTGCCGGCTTCCGAGTCCGATCTGCCCGGCGAGGCCGTTCCGGCCGATTCGCTGCCGACGCAGCATCCTGCCGGCTCCGACTCGCTCTCCGTGCCCGCAATCGATCCGCTCGATACACTGGTCGGCGATGCCCGCAAGGCCTATCTCAAGGAGCAGGAACGCAAGGCCCGTGCGGCGGCCAAAGCCGCGAAGGAGAAGGCCCGGAAGGCCGAACTCGACGAGATCGCCGAGCGCCGCCAGCAGAAGGCCACGGCCAAGCTCATGGCCCAGAAGGAGCGCGAGGAGAAGCGCCTCGAGGCTCGCCGGCTCAAGGCCGAGTCGAAACTCAGGGCGCGTCAGGCCCGTGCGGCGCGCAAGGGAAAGACCGTCCCGGTGGACTCCACGGCCCTGCAGGAGATCGATTCGCTGCTGGAGAAGAATGCCGTCGAGCAGGATTCGCTCATCCGGCTGGCAACCGACTCGCTGACGGCCGACAGCCTTTCGCTTCTGACGGCCGATTCGCTCGATGTGGAGCAACCGGAGGCGCCCCGCGATTCGATCTACCGCCTGTTGAAGGGCTATCGCGACGTGCGGATCTACCGTTCCGACTTTCAGTCGGTCTGCGACTCGATGACCTCGATCAGCACCGATTCGACGATCCACCTCTACATCAATCCCGTACTGTGGAACCAGAGCAACCAGGTGACCTCCGACGTCATGGACATCTACACCGAGCGGCAACAGCTGGCGCGCGCCGAGTTCGTCGGTTCGCCGATGATGGTGGCCCAGCTCGATACGACGCACTACAACCAGGTGGCCGGCAAGGAGATGACCTCCTATTTCCGCAACAACGAGATCTACCGCAACGACGTGAACGGCAACGCGCAGACGATCTACTACATGCAGGACGGCGAACCGCCCCAGATCACCGACGTGGGTTTCATCGAGAGCGGCGACTGTTCGTTCTACATCGAGGGCAAGCAGGTCGTGACGATCGTCTACCGGCAGGATCCCGTCTGGAACCTCTATCCGATCGATAAACTTCCGGCCGACCAGGAGCTCTTCCTCAAGGGCTTCCGATGGGAGGGGGCCCGCCGTCCGTCGCAGCGAGACGTCTTCGACCGGCGGATCCGGCCTACGCTGCGGGCCGAGAAGAGTGCCCTGCCGCACCCGTCGTTCCCGTTGCGCGAGGCCCTCGAGCAGCGCAAGAAGTCCCTCTCCGAGGCCGGACGCTGGTCCGACCGTACGGATCAGGTCGATGCCGCCACCGTCGAGTGGATGCGCTCGCTGGGCTATGAGGTAGGCCAGCCTCGCGAGTCGGGCCCGGCTCTGTAGGCTGGTGAAGATATCTTGAGATCAAGAGATGAAAAGCGATAACGCACAGGAACTTTTCCCGGTGGTCGATCCGTCGGGCCGTGTCATCGGCAGCGCCACGCGCGGCGAGTGCCACGGCGGCTCGATGCTGCTCCACCCGGTCGTGCACCTGCATCTGTTCAACTCCCGCGGGGAACTCTACCTGCAGCGGCGCCCCGACTGGAAGGATATTCAACCCGGCCGGTGGGATACGGCCGTCGGCGGGCACGTCGCCTACGGCGAAACGGTCGAGGAGGCGTTGCGTCGCGAGGTCCGCGAAGAGATCGGCGTGACGGAGTTCACTCCCGAACGCATTGCGGTCTACGCCTTTCGCTCGGAGCGCGAGTACGAACTGGTCTACGTCCACCGTACCTGCTACGACGGGACGGTATGTCCGAGTGACGAACTCGACGGAGGCCGCTTCTGGAGCCGCGAGGAGATCCTCGGTTCCGTGGGCAAGGGGATCTTCACACCCAATTTCGAGGGGGAGATCGGGTTGCTCTTTCCGTAGCGGAATGCCGCTTCCGGCCCGGTAATTGCGGGGCGGAGGAGCATGCAATCGATTCTGAAACGTGGTACCGACATCCTGCTCGGCTGGCTGGGTGTCTCCTCCGATTCCGGCGGCTGGGACCGCTGGGTCGCCTTCCTGCTGGTCATTCTCTTCGCCGTGCTCTTCGACTTCCTCTGCCGGCTGCTTTTGGTGCGGAACGTGCGGCGGTTTGTCGAACGTACCCGTGCCAGATGGGACGATACGCTCTTCAGCGTCCGGGTCCTGCGCAATGTCTGCCACGTATTGAGTGCCATCCTGCTGGCCTTCGTGCTGCCGGTGGTTTTCGAGGAGCGTTCCGAGGCCCGGACCATCGTCCTGCGGCTGATGCAGGGTTATGTCGTGGTCTCGATCTTCCGGCTGATCAATGCCCTGCTCTATGCCTTTTTCCATATCGCCGCATCGCGCCCGGCCTGGCAGAACAAGCCGATCAAGGGGTTGCGGCAGACGGCCCAGGGAACGGCTGTTCTGATCTGTGTCATTCTCGTCGTATCGATTCTCATCGACAAATCGCCGAGACTGCTGCTTACCGGTCTGGGGGCCTCGGCCGCGATCGTGATGCTGGTCTTTAAGGACAGCATTATGGGATTCGTGTCCGGTATACAGCTGTCGGCCAACGACATGCTGCAGGTCGGCGACTGGATCTCGGTCCCCAGGTACGGGGCCGACGGGACGGTCGAGGAGGTGTCGCTCACCACCGTGAAGATCCGCAACTGGGACAACACGATCGTCATGCTGCCGCCCTATCTGCTCACCTCGGATTCGTTCCAGAATTGGCGGGGCATGCAGCAGTCGGGCGGACGGCGTGTGATGCGTTCGGTCTCGATCGACATGACGAGTGTGCGCTTCTGTACGCCCGAAATGCTGGACCGCTACCGCCGGATCGACCTGATTCGCGACTACATCGATCGGACCGAGCAGCGGATCGAGCGCTACAACGCCGAGCACGGAATCGCGGCCTGTGAGCGGAGAATCAACGGGTTGCATCAGACCAATCTGGGCATTTTCCGTGCCTATCTGGTGCGCTATCTTCAACAGGAGGTTCCGGTGAACCGATCCATGACCCTGATGGTGCGGCAGATGCAGCCGACCGAGACCGGGCTGCCGATGCAGCTCTATTTCTTTACCGATACGGTGGTGTGGGAGGAGTATGAGGGCATCCAGTCCGACGTCTTCGACCATGTGCTGGCCGTGATCCCGGCTTTCGACCTGAGGGTCTTCCAGAATCTCTCGAGCGGTGATCTGGCCGGATTGCGTGCGGCGGCCGAGCCCCTTTCCGCCGTTTCGTCGGGATGTGCGTCCGTTACAGGAAGAGCATCAGCATCACCTGAATGACGATCACGCGCAGGAACATGCAGACGGGGTAGACCGTGGCGTAGGAGACCGACGGGTTGTCGCCCTGGATCGTGTCGTTGGCGTAGTTGAGTGCCATGGGGTTGGCCATCGCCCCGCAGAGCAGTCCCGAGAGCGAGCCGAAATCGACCTTCAGCATCCGCATCGTGATGACGCCGACGATCACCACAGGGACGAACGTCAGCAGGAATCCGAGCCCCAGCCACAGCAATCCCTCGGGGCGCATGACCGTCTCGAAGAAGTGCGTTCCGGCGTCGAGCCCCAGGCAGGCGAGGTACATCGAGAGACCCAGGGCGCGCAGCATGAGGTTGGCGCTCTGGGTGGTGTAGGTGATCATGTGCATGCGCGGACCGAACGTGCCGATCAGGATGCCCACGATGATCGGACCTCCGGCCAGTCCCAGCTTCACGGGAATCGAGATGCCGGGGATGGCGATGGGGATGCTTCCGAGCGTCAGTCCGAGGATGAGCCCGATGAAGACCGCCACGAGGTTGGGTTCGTTGAGGCTCTTGACGGCGTTGCCGAGGATCTTCTCCACGTTCTTGATCGCCTGGGCTTCGCCCACGACCGTCAGCCGGTCGCCCAGCTGCAGCCGCAGGTCGGGCGTGGCGAGCAGCTGTACGCCCGAACGGTAGACGCGGCTGATGTTGATGCCGTAGTTGTTGCGCAGGCGCAGCGAGGCGAGTTTCTTGCCGTTGATCTCGGGACGGGTGACGAGGATGCGCTGCGAGATGAGCTGCCCGTCTACCGAGTTCCAGTCGATATTCTCCTTGTTCCAGTCCTTCTGCTCCTGCTCGCCGAAGATCAGGCGCAGTGCGTCGGCCTCCTCGCGGTTGGTGATCACCAGGATCACGTCGTCCTGCTCGAGCGTGCGGTCCGATGTGGGGATCGATACCTGCCCGTTGCGCCACAGCCGCGAGATGACGAAGTGGTGGTGGCTCTCCGAGGCGATCTCGTGGACGCTCTTGCCGAAGACGGCCGGGTTGGTGAGGTGGTAGCTGGCGATGAAGATGTTCTTCTTGTGCTCGGCGTCGGGTCCCGGCATGTCCGAGGGGCGGACAAACAGCTTGCGCATCACGACGATGGCCAGGATGACGCCGATGACGCCCAGCGGGTAGGTCACTGCGCATCCCAATGCGGCGCCGCTCGTGTCGAGTCCGAGCTGCTGGAGGGTCTGCTGGGCTGCGCCGAGGGCCGGGGTGTTGGTCGTAGCGCCGCACAGGATGCCCGACATGTCGGGCATCGGGACCCGGAAGGCGTAGCTCAGGGCTACGGCAAGCGCCGTGCCGAGCAGGATGACGGCGATGGCCGGCGAGATGAGGCGCAGCCCGTCGGCCCGCATCGAGCTGAAGAAACCCGGTCCGACCTGCAGTCCGAGGGCATAGACGAAGATGATCAGTCCGAAATCCTCGGCGTAGATCAGCATCGAGGGGTCGAGCGACAGCCCGAAGTGTCCGGCGAGGATGCCCACGAAGAAGATGAAGGCCGAGCCGAGCGAGATACCGAAGAAGCGGATCTTGCCCAGACCGATGCCGATTGTCGAGATGAGCGAGATCACCACGACGGCCTGCAGGGCCGAATGTTCGACCAGGAGCGCTTTAAGCCATTCCATCCGATGCGTACTGTAAATCGCTGCAAAAGTAGGTCAAATTTTCCGGATTGCCGCCTTTCGGCACCGAAAAGTGTGCGTTCCGTCTTCGAACCGGGCAAAAACGGAGCGGAGACCCTGGCCTGCAGCGTCGCATCGGGGTCTCCGCTCGGGGGATGGGACCGTGGTTAGAGCCGGAGCGGTTCGCCGCGGTAGAAGTCGAGGATCTTCGAACGGAAGACGAATTCGTATTTGGCCTGCACGGCTTCGGCCGCAGCCTTCTCCATGCGGGTCTTGGCGTCGTTGAAGTCGAAGACGGTCGAGCGGCCGGCTTCGGCTTTCGCCTGTTCGTAACTGAAGGCCACCTCGGCCGAAGCGAAGGCGGCGTCGGCTGCGCGGTACTTGGCATAGGCGGCGTCGGCGTTGTACCACGCCTGTTCGATCTCCTTGCGCAGGGCGCGTTCGGCCTCCGTCACGGCCAGCTGCTGGCTGCGCACGGCGATGCGCGCCGTGCGGATGTTGTTGCGCGTGGCGCGGCGGTTGAAGATCGGGATGCCGAGCGACAGGCCGACATACTCCCGGCTGTTGTGGCGCATCTGTGCCCAGAACTTCGAGTCGTCGGCGCTGTATACCCCCGTGCCGTAGCCGCCCGAGAGCGAGAGGGTCGGGTAGAGGGCCGAGCGGGCCACGTCCACGGCGTGCTCCGAACTCTCGAGCCGCAACTTCTCGGCCCGGATGTGGGGCCGGTTTTCGGCGGCGTAGGCGTAGACCGCATCGGGGTTGCCGAGGTGGTGGAGCGTTTCGAGCGCCACGCTGTCGAGCACCGGCACGACGATGTCGAATCCGGCGGCGCTTTCGCGGTTGAGCGCCTGGCTCAGGTCGAGCAGCGCCAGCTGCAGGTCGTTGCGCGACTGGGTGAGCGTCATGCGGTCGTTGGCCGCAAGCGCCTCGCTCTCGTAGACGGCCGATTCGGGCTGTTTGCCGGCGGCGGCCAGTTCGCGGCTGCGGAGTGCCTGCTGCGTGCTCAACTCCAGCTGGCGTTCGGCCACGCCGACCATCTCCTTGCTGTAGAGCACCTGCAGGTAGAGCGTCATGACGTTGATCGCCACATCCTCGCGGATCCGTTCGAGATCCTCGATGGCGGCGGCCAGGTCCAGTTTCCCGGCCTTGATCTGGTGGTTGATCCGCATGCCCTGGAACAGGGGCATCGATGCGGAGACGTTGAGCGATCCCGAGGTCTGGTTGTTGTTGCGGTAGGTGTTGTCGCTGGTCAGGGCGCGTCCAAAGGAGGCGTCGCCGCCGATCGAGGCATTCAGGTCGGGCAGACGGCTGTAGCGGGCCGTGGAGAGCTCGATGTCGCTCCGTTCGACCTGCAGCTGCCGTTGCTGCACCTGGGTGTTGTTCTGCTGGGCGTGGGCGATGCACTCGGCCAGCGTCCACGGAGTTCCCGGGGCGGGAGCCGCCGGGGTTGCGGGCGACGGATCGGTCTGCTGTGCGCGGAGCGGCAGGGCGGCGAGCCAGACTGCGGCGCATGCCGCGACGATGCGGGTTTTCATGGCAGGATAGGGGTTGCGGTTATTTGGTATCGATGCGGGCGCCGCGGACCTGGTCGTCGGCCGTGATGCCTCCGGTGATCTCGACGTTCACGCCGTCCGACAGGCCGATCGTGACCTCGCGCCGCTCGAAGGTCTGCTCCTCCGAATCCGCGGGGGAGGTGAGCGTCTGTACATAGGTCTTGGCGCCCTCGAACTCCACGCATGCCTCGGGCAGGGTCAGCACCCCGTCGCGGCTCTGGATCACGATGCTGGCGTTGGCACTGTATCCGGCGCGGACGAAGACCCCTTCGGGAATCTGTACGGCGGCCTTCACCTCGAAGAGGATCACGCCGTTGCTCTCCGTGGACTTTGGGGCCACATACTCCAGCGTGGCGTCCAGTTCGACGTCCTGCAGGGCGCCGATGGTCAGCTTCACGGGCATGCCCTCGTGGAGTTTGCCCACGTCCGTCTCATCGACATTGCCCTGGAACTGCATGTTCGACATGTCGGCCACGGTGGCGATCGTCGTGCCGTCGTTGAACGTGTTGGCCTGGATCACCGAGTTGCCGACCTTGATCGGCACGTCGAGGATCATGCCGTCGATCGTCGAACGGATCTGCGTGTTGCTCAGCTCGGCAAAGCGGCTGGCGATGCCCTCCTTGACGATCTCGAGGTTCTCCCGGGCATTGCGCAGCTCCTCCTCGGCCTTCTCGAACTCCGTGCGCCCCTGTTCGGCCTCCTCGGCCGAGACGACGCCCTTCTCGTAGAGCGCCTTCGTGCGCTCGTATTCGCGGGTGACCTGCGCCAGGGAGATCTCGGCCACCGAGACGCGCGACTCGGCGCTCGAGAGCTGGCCCATCTCCGGGACCACCTTCACCGTGGCGATGACCTCGCCCTGGCGGACCGTCTCGCCGGCCTCCTTGTAGACATCGGAGATGATGCCCGAGATCTGGGGCTTGATCTCCACCTCGTCGCGGGGCTGCACCTTGCCCGTGGCGACCACGTACTGCCTCAGTGTGTCCGTTTTGGGCTGCACGATCGCATAGACGACCTTCGCCGGACGGGTTTTCTGCCACAGGAACACGAAGGTTCCGATGAGCAGTGCGGCAAAGAGCACACCCAGGAAAATTTTCAGCACTTTCTTCATGACTTATGCGGTATTTGTTTGTTTTTGCGTCTATTCTTCGCGGATGGCATCCACGGCTTTGATCTTCAGGGCGCGGCCTGCGGGGATGACGCCCGCCAGCAGGCTCCCCGCGATGAGGATCGCCAGCGAGAGCATGCCCGTCTGGAAGGAGATCTGCCACGAGACGTCGGTGCCCTCCTGGGCAATGACGACGGCCTGGTGGTAGATCGAGTCGGCGACGGAGAGCAGCCCCACGCCCGCCGTGAGCCCCAGCACCCCGGCGATGAACGTCAGCACGAAACTCTCCGAGAGAATCTGCGAGATGATGGCACGCGGCGGGGCGCCCAATGCGCGGCGGATGCCGATCTCCTGCGTGCGCTCCTTGACCAGCACGAGCATGATGTTGCTCACGCCGACGATGCCCGCCAGCAGCGTGCCCAGACCCACGATCCAGGTCAGCAGCCCGATGCCCCAGAAGAGGCTGTTCACCTTGGTGATGAACTCCGCGGTGGTCATCACCCACGCCGCACGGGGGTCGTCCGGCGAGATGATGTGGCGTGCGAAGACCGGGGTTTTGACGGCCCGCTCGAGAATGCGCGGCGGCACGTCGTTGTGGCCCACGGCGGCCAGCATGTGGATCGTGCGTCCCATGCCGAACATCTGCTGAACGAGCGTGGCGGGAAGGATGATCGTGCGCTCCACGTCGCTGAACGTCATCATGTTGCTCTGGCGCTTGAGAACGCCTACGACCGTGAATTGCGATCCCTGGAGCAGGATCTTTTTGCCCGTCGGATCCTCGCCTCCGGGAAAGAGGTCCTTCCAGATCTGCGTGCCGATCAGGCAGACCTTGCGCTTGCGCTCCATGTCCAGGTCGTTGATATAGCGTCCGTAGACGAGTTTCTCGGGATTGATCTTCTGGTAGTCGGGCATGTGCCCCATGACGTAGTATTCGCCCTTGCGGTCGCCGTGGCTGGCGTAGAACTGGTTGGCCCACACCATGCCGGCGGCGTATTTCACCTCGGGGAGCTTCTTTATGGCCTCGACGTCGTCGTTCTCGAGGTTCCACGCCCGGCCGGTGGGCATGCCCTTGTAGGGGATGGACGTGCGCCCGGTGTTCATCAGCACCGTGTTGGTCGAGGTCTCGCCCAGCTGGGCCCGGAACAGGCGTCCCAGCCCCATGCCGGCACCCAGCAGCACCGTGAGCATGAAGATGCCCCAGAAGACGCCCAGCGCCGTCATGATGCTGCGCTTGCGGTTCCGGCGGATCGTCTGCCAGATTTCGTTCCAGCGGTCTGTGTCGAAGAATCCCATCGTCTCTATTTGTTATAGCGCAAGGCGTCGATCGTTTTCAGTTGGGCGGCGCGGTAGGCCGGAACGTATCCGGCGATGATCCCCGCGACGATGAGCACCACCGTGGCGCTTACGGCCACGCCGAGGTTGAGCGTCGGGTCGAGGAAGATCGTCGGGGCGAAACCCGTCTCCGAAGCGTCGGCCGGGGTTTGGGTCATGTAGTAGTTCACCGCCTCCATCACCGCCACGCCGAGCACCATGCCCATGTAGCCGAAGGCTGCGGTGATCATGACCGACTCGGTGAGGATCAGCCGGATGATCGACCGGGGCTTGGCCCCGAGGGCCTTGCGGATGCCGAATTCGGCCGTGCGCTCCGAGACCGTCACGAGCATGATGTTGCTTACGCCGACGACGCCCGCCAGCAGCGTGCCCAGGCCGATGATCCAGACGAAGAGGTTGATGCCCCCGAAGACGATCATCATGTCCTTGACGCGCTCCATGGTGTTGTTGATCCAGATGGCGCTGTCGTCCGTGGGATCGAAGTCGTGCTCGGCGGCCAGGCGGCCCTTGATCCGCTGCTCGAACTCCTCCATCTCGCGGTCCGTGCGGATCTCCTTGACCGTGATGATGGCGTCGTTGATGTAGGGTTCGTTGGCCTTGTAGACGAGTTGTCCGGTGGTGAGCGGAATGATGCAGGTGGCGCTGTTGCGCATGGCATCGCCCTTCGTGACGCCCACGACCTTGAAGACGAGGCTGTCCACGCGGATGAACTTGCCGAGCGGATCGGCGCCCTGGAAGAGCACGAGCGCCGTCTCCTCGTCGATGAGCGCCGATTTGCGGTACTCGCGGATGTCGGCTTCGTTGATGAAACGCCCCTTGGCGATCTTGATTCCCTCGATCCGGGCCACCTTGGGCAGCGAACCGCGCAGCGAGGCTTCCATGAAGTTGCCCCCGTAGGCGAGTTTCTTCGACGACAGCCAGGAGTTGGCCGCTACCTCATCGACCTCGGGGAACTCCTTTTCGAGGATCTCCAGGTCGCGGTTCGTGAGGCGGATGCGGCGGTTGCGGTCGTAGCCCTTCCACTCCTTCGAGGTCCAGCCTCCGTAGAGGGTGATCGAGTTGGTGGCGTAGTCCCCGAAGTTCGACTCCACGCCGTTCTTCAGCCCGTTGCCCGAGCCGAGCAGGATGACGAGCATGAAGATGCCCCACGCGACCGAGAAGCCCGTGAGGAAGGTGCGCAGCTTGTTCCTCCGCACCGAGGTCCATATCTCCAGCAGCAGCTCCCTCATCGTCTTCCCAGTCCGGTTTCGGTGATGCTGCCGATGACGCCGTCCGTCAGGCGGATGATCCGGTCCGTCTGGTCGGCGATGGCCTGTTCGTGCGTGACGCAGATGATCGTCATGCCCATCTCGACATTGACCCGGCGCAGGAGGTCCATTACCTCCTGCGAGGTCTTGCTGTCGAGGGCTCCCGTGGGTTCGTCGGCCAGGATGATCTGCGGGCGGTTGATCAGTGCCCGGGCGATGGCCACGCGCTGCTTCTGTCCGCCCGACATCTCGTTGGGCATGTGCCCGGCCCAGTCGCGCAGTCCGAGGGTGTCGAGGTATTCGAGGGCCATGGCGTTGCGCTTGCGGCGCGGCACGCCCTGGTAGTAGAGCGGCAGGGCGACGTTCTCCATGGCGTTCTTGTAGCTGATCAGGTTGAACGACTGGAAGATGTAGCCGATCATCCGGTTGCGGGCCGCGGCGGCCTGCGTCTCCGTGAGATTCTTGATCAGGCGCCCGGCCAGGTAGTAGGAGCCGCTGTCGTAGTCGTCCAGGATGCCGAGGATGTTCAGCAGGGTCGATTTCCCGGAGCCCGACGCTCCCATGATCGAGACCAGCTCGCCCTGCTCCACCTCGAGGTTGATGCCCTTGAGGACGTGGAGCGGTGAGCCGTTGTTATAGGTTTTGTTCAGATTTTCGAGTTTGATGATCATATGTGCGCTGCATCAGGGATCTTCGGGGAGATAATTTGTTATCCGTCGGGCCATGCCCGAAAGCAAAGGTAACAAATAAATCCGAAAGACGATCCTTTTTTATCGAAAAACAATAATATGGATCGTCTTTTCGGATTGTATCCCTTACGGATTGCAGGCTCGGGCCCGGAAAAACGCTTCCCGGCGTGCATTGCGTGCGGAGCCGCCGCTCCTGCCCCTGTCGGACGGGGGCCCGTTCGGCCCCGCGGCCCGCGTCAGGAGGGAAGTCCTTCGAGCAGCAGGCGGCGCAGGGCTTCGATATCGTCGGCGATGGCGGCCGGCCGGGATGCCTCCAGCTCGCCCTCGGGGGCGTAACCCCAGCGGACACCGATCGCCGTGAGGCCCGTTGCGGCGGCCCCCTCGATGTCGTTGCGGCGGTCGCCGATCATCACCGCCTCCTCGGGGGTGATGCCCAGCGTGCGGAGTGCGTGGCCGATTACTTCAGCCTTCGTGGTCCGCGATCCGTCGAGCGAGCTGCCCGAAATGAGTTCGAAGCGGGTGTCGATGCCGAAGTGTGCGGCGATCTGCCGGGCGAACGGCTCGGGCTTCGAGGTGGCCATGACATTCACGCAGCCGGCACGGCGGGTGGCATCGAGCAGCTCCGGGACCCCGGCGTAGAGCTCGTTTTCGAACATGCCCTTCGGCACGAAGTATTCGCGCGTGAGGGCGATGGCCCGTTCGGCCTCTGCGGCGGTCATGCCGTAGAAGGTCATGAACGACTCCTTGAGCGGCGGGCCGACGAAGCGGACGAGCGACTGCAGGTCCGGGACCTCGATGCCGAGGCGTTCCAGGGCATACCGCACCGAGCGGGTGATGCCGGGCATCGAGTCGGTGAGTGTGCCGTCGAGGTCGAAGAAGAGGTATTTGCGGTACATGGCGGATGGATGTGCGGGTGAAAAAAGGTCCGGAGCTTTCGGCTCCGGACCCGGATGTCAGTGCAGACGGAGGAACGAGTAGCCGAAGCGTTCGGCGGCGGCGCGTTCCAGCTCCTCGCGGACCGAGGGGTGGGCGATGGCGATCAGCGCCCGGGCCCGTTCGGCGAGGTTGCGTCCGCGCAGGTGGGCCACTCCGTATTCGGTGACCACGTGCTGGATCATGTGTCGCGTGGTCACCACGCCGGCGCCGGGCGTGAGCAGCGCCTTGATCTTCGATTCGCCCTTGGGGGTCGTCGAGGGGATGGCGATGAAGGTCTTGCCGCCCTCCGAGAGCGAGCCTCCGTACATGAAGTCGTGCTGGCCGCCGACGCCCGAGATGATGCGCGTGCCGACCGAGTCGGCGCAGACCTGTCCCGTGAGATCGACCTCCACGGCCGAGTTGATGGCCATGACCTTCGGGTTCTCGCGGATGCGGAACGGGTCGTTGGTCCAGGCCACGTCCTTCATCACCAGGTCCTTGCGGTAGTCCATGTAGTCGTAGAGCCGGCGGGAGCCGAGGGCCAGCGAGGCGACCGATATGCCCGGCATGACGCGCTTCTGCGAGTTGTCGATCACGCCGCTCTCGATCAGCGGCAGCACGCCGTCGGTCATCGCCTCGGTGTGCAGCCCGAGGTGCTTGTGGTCGGCCAGGGCTGCCAGCACGGCGTTCGGGATGCCGCCGACGCCGATCTGGAGCGTGGCTCCGTCGGGGATCAGCTCGGCGATGTGGGCGCCGATGCGGCGTTCGATCTCGGTCGGTACGGCCGTCGGGACCTCCACGAGCGGGTCGTCCACCTCGACGGCCGCGGCGATGCGCGACGTGTGGATCAGGGCGTCGCCGTAGGAGAAGGGCATCGCGGGGTTGATCTGCGCGATGACCGTCCGGGCGCACTCGACGGCCGAGACCGCGAGGTCGGCCGAGACGCCGTAGGAGCAGTAGCCCTCTTCGTTGGGGCGCGAGACGTTGAGGAGCGCCACATCGACGGGCAGCGTGCCGTCGCGGAACAGCCCCGGGATCTCGCCCAGGAAGGCAGGGGTCGATTGCCCGTAGCCGTCGGCGAGCCAGCGGCGGATGTTGTTGGCCACGAAGAGGCTGTTCACGAGGAACGATTCGCGGTATTCGGGGCGGCAGTAGGGTGCGTCGGCGCGTCCGACGGCGAAGCCCGAGTAGACGGTGACGCCCTCGAGTTCCGGGCCGCGGTCGGCCATGGCGCGGACGAGCACCTCGGGGATCGAGGTGCTGCCCTGGATGTAGACGCTTTGGTGCGAGCGGATCAGTTTTACCGCTTCGGCGGGTGTGGTGAGTCGCATGTCGATTCCGTGTTTTTAGGCGTGGTCCCGGGCGAAGGCTGCGAGCCGTTCGTCGAGCAGGGTGAACTGTTCGGGGCGGTTCATCTGCGAGATGCAGACGCGGATGCCGTGCTGGCGGCTGCCCGTCGAGGTGAGCGAGATGGCGCAGATGCCGTAGAGCAGCAGTTCGCTCAACAGCTCCGAACTGGTCATCCTGCCGTATCCGATCGTGTAGAAGAAACCGTCGCTCACCGACTCGTGCTGGTCCTTGTCGTAGACGATGCGGAAGCCGTGGCGGAGGAAGATCTCCTTGGTCAGCCGGGCGCGGCGTGCATACTCCGAGGTCTCGCCAACAAAGTCGAGCGTGCCGTCGGCCGCCGCACGGAACATGGCGGCCAGGGCGTGCTGGGCCGAGTGGCTTGTGCCCGACGAGGCGGCGTAGAGGAAGACCAGCACGAAGGCGTCGCCCAGCCGCCCGATGTTGTAGCGTTCGCGCAGGGCCGGGTATTCGCGATCGAAGAGTCCGTCGGAGATGGCTGCGATGGCGATGCGCTGTCCGGCGTAGCTGAAGATCTTCGATCCGGAGACCATCAGGATCCAGTTCTTCGTATAGCGGGCCACGGTGGCCTGGTAGGGGGCTTCGAAGGGGCGGCCGAGCGGCTTGCGGAAGTCCATGCAGAGGTAGGCGAGGTCCTCGATGACGATGGCGTCGTAGCGTGTGGCCAGTTCGCCGATCGTGCGCAGCTCGTCTTCCGTCAGGCAGATCCACGCCGGATTGTTGGGGTTCGAGTAGACGATGGCCGCCACGTCGCCCTGGGCAAGGTAGCTTTCGATCTTCGGGCCGAGTTTTTCGGCGCGGTAGTCGTAGATGTCGAACGACTCGCTCGGGATGCCCAGAATGCGCACCTGGCTGCGTTGTACGGGGAAGCCCGGGTCGATGAAGAGGATCTTGCGCTTCGCGGGGTTGAGTTGCGAGCAGAGCAGGAAGGTGTTGTAGCTTCCCTGCATCGAGCCGACGGTCGGGATGCATCCCTTCGGGGCGATCTCGATGTCGAGGAAAGCCCGAAGGAAGCGCGATGCCGCCTCCTTGAGCTCCGGGATGCCGAACATGTTGGGATACTGCGAGGCTACGCCGGCACGCAGGGCGGCGCATTCGGCCTCGACGCCCACCCGTTCGGGCGGGAGTCCCGGGACGCCCATCTCCAGGTGGAGGAATTCGGTCTGCGTGTCGCGCTCCATCATGCGGGCGATGTCGCCCGACTGGCGGATCGTCGCCTGTGCGATGTCCGCGATGTCCATCCGCTCGAGTGCCGTGCGGAGGACGCTCCGGTCGAAGGGTACGTTCATCGCTCTGCCTGTTTTCGGGCCGCCTCGTAGCCGGCGCGGAATGCCTTGAGGTTCATCTCCACGACGGCCTCGCCCTTGCGGGCGAAGATGTCGCGTATGCCGGCCTCGAACTTCCCGGCCTCGATGCCGAGGAAGGGGGCGGCGGCGCCCAGCAGCACCATGTTCGCCGAGCGGGGCGAAGCGGCTTCGCGGGCCAGCGTGTCGATGTCGATGGCCACGGCGTGGGGAAGTCCCTTCAGTTCGGCCGTGAGCGCCCCGGCATCGGGATAGTTCGGAATATTGACGAAGGGGGCCGTGTTGGTGATCACCCAGCCCGAGGCCGAGAGCCACGGCAGGTAGCGCAGGGCCTCCATCGGTTCGAGCGAGATGATGATGTCGGCGCCGCCCTGCGGGATCAGGTCCGAGTGGATCGTCTCCGACGAGATGCGCAGGTTCGACTGCACGTCGCCGCCGCGCTGGCTCATGCCGTGGACTTCGGCCTGTTTGATCTGGAGCCCTTCGGCGAGGGCGGCCCGTCCGATGACGGTGGCGATCGAGAGGATGCCCTGTCCTCCGACGCCCGAAAGGATGATATCGCGTTTCATGTGTTGCGTAGTTTTTGGTTTCACGACTTCAGGCCCGGGCTCCGCCCGACGACGGACGGGGTGCCGGGCTGCGGTTTATTCGGCGCTCTTGGCGGTTTTGGCCGCGTTGTGGCGTTTGGCGGTCTGGATGCACTCCCGGCGCGGGATGATCACCGAGACGCCCCGGTAGGCGATCTCCTCGCGGATCATCGCCTTGAGCTCCTCGCGGTTGCGCGGCAGGGGCACCACGACGCGGATGTGGGCCGGATCGACGCCGATGCCGGCGCAGATCTGCTCCAGACGGCCCGTTCCGGCCGAGTCCTGTCCGCCCGTCATGCCCGTGGTGAGGTTGTCGGAGATGATGACCGTGATGTTGGCCTGTTCGTTTACGGCGTCGAGCAGGCCCGTCATGCCCGAGTGGGTGAAGGTCGAGTCGCCGATGACGGCAATGGAGGGATGCTGGCCCGCATCGGCGGCGCCTTTGGCCATGGTGATCGATCCGCCCATCTCCACGCAGGTGTCGATGGCGTGGAACGGCGCAAGCCAGCCCAGCGTGTAGCAGCCGATGTCGCTGAATACACGGGCGTTGTCGTATTCGCGGACCACTTCGGTCAGTGCCGTGTACATGTCGCGGTGGCCGCAGCCCTGGCACAGGGCGGGCGGACGCGGCACGACGATCTGGCTGGCGGCATGGGCCTCGTGGGGTTCCAGTCCGAGGGCGCGGCGCACGCTGTCGGGGGTGAGCTCGCCCGTGCGGGGCAGTTCACCCGACATGCGGCCGCGGATGGGCAGCGGGGTCTCCAGAATGCCGCGGAGCTGCTCCTCGACGAGCGGCTGCCCCTCCTCGATGACCAGCAGCGAGTCGCACTGCGAAGCCAGCCGGCGGACTTCGGCGCGCGGCAGCGGGTATTGTGCGATCTTGAGCACGGGGTGCGGGCATCCGTCGGGATAGTTCTCCATCAGGTAGTTGTAGGCGATGCCGCAGGCGATGATGCCCCGCGAGCGGTCGGCCCCGTCGCGGAAGGTGTTGAAGCGGCTGGCGGCAGCCTCCTCCTCGAAGCGGGCATACTCCTCGAGCAGCGTGTTGTAGCGCACGCGCGAGTTGCCCGGCATGAGTACCCACTGGCGCATGCGTTCGGGGGCGGGGCAGGCGTAGGCGTTCGGTTCGCGGGCCGGGGCCGTCTCGACGACGGCGCGCGAGTGGGCCATGCGCGTGGTCAGGCGCATCAGTACGGGGATGTGGAAGCGCTCCGAGTAGTCGAAGGCGTAGCGCACCATGTCGTAGGTCTCCTGCTGGGTGGAGGGCTCGAAGACCGGGATGAAGGCGAATTTGCCGTAGAAGCGCGAGTCCTGTTCGTTCTGCGACGAGTGCATCGACGGGTCGTCGGCCGCGACGACCACCAGGCCGCCGTTGGCTCCGGTCATGCCCGAATTGACAAAGGCGTCGGCGGCGACGTTCATGCCGACGTGCTTCATGCAGACCAGCGCCCGTTTGCCGCAGAACGACATGCCGAGGGCCTCTTCCATGGCGGTCTTCTCGTTGGCCGACCATTTGCAGTGGACGTTTCGCTCGGCAGCGAGCGGGTGGTTCTGGATGTATTCCGTGATTTCGGTGGAGGGGGTGCCGGGATAGGCGTAGACGCCCGACAGACCGGCATGGAGGGCGCCCAGTGCGAGGGCTTCATCTCCGAGCAAAAGTTCTCGATTGGCCATAGGGTTGCGGTTTTTTCGGATTTTACAAATATAGTGTTTTTTAATCGGAAATCCGAATTTTGCATCGAATTATTACCTTTTGAGCAAAATGCCGGTAAAATCGTAGTGTGGCGGGTCTGTTTGGCTGAAAAGTGTAAAGTCCCGAAAATGAAGGCGGGAAACTCCCCGGAAAGGGGAATTTCCCGCCGTGCGGAAATTGGTACGGGACGTACCGGTGTATTCGGGAGGGCTTCCGGAAGGCGTGGGCTTACATGCCGGTTGTGTGGCCAGTATCTTTGCGGACGGCCTGCATGCCGCAGTGGCGCTGGCATTTGCCGCACTCGATGCATCGGGCGGCATCGATCACCGGCAGTCCATGGCCCGTCTGCGAGATGGCCCCTGCGGGGCAGAGCTTCACCAGCGGGCAGGCGTGGTTCTGGGGGCAGAGCCCCGGGTCGATCGTCAGGGCCATTACCGTGCGGGGAGGATCTCCCGGATCTGTTGTTCGAGAACGTTCTTCGGCTGCATGCCGGTTACCATCCGCGGGTTGCCTTCGGTCGGGATGAAGAGCAGCGTCGGGATCGAGCGGATGCCGAACACGGCGGCCAGCTCCTGTTCGCTGTCCACGTCGATCTTGTAGACGTAGATCTCCTCGCCGTATTTGGCGGCCAGTTCGTCGAGTACGGGGGCCAGCGCCCGGCAGGGACCGCACCAGGAGGCGTAGAAGTCGATGACGGCAGGCTTGTCGCCCAGGTAGTGCCATGTGTCGGGATTCCTTTCGTAGTCGGCCACCTTCTGGAGGAAGTCGGCCCGGGTCATTGCAATCGGTTTCATCTTCGTGTCGTTTTCGGTTTGTGCGGTTGCGGCTCCGGCCGTTGCGAGAAGGGCCCATGCCGCCAGCAGCAGTTTGTTCATGTTTTTCGGTTCGTTGTTTGTTTCCGATGCAAAGGTGTGGAATATTTTCTAATAAAACAAATTTCTAATGGAAAATATTTAATCGGGATGATCCTTCCTGTGGGCGGGTCGGGTGATGGATGGGGCCGCAGTCTGTTTGGCGGGGGGCGGTCCGGCCGCCGGAAGAGGCGACAGGGTGGCGCCTGGGGCGGGGTGTTTGGACGGATGCCGTGAAGGGGCGGGGCTTTGTGGAACGGACGGGGCATGCGGCTCGGACCGCATGCCCCGTATCGATGCGTTGCGTGACGGACGCTATTGCAGGTAGACGGTGACGTTGCCGCTGATCTGCTGCAGCGAGATCTCGCAGAGTTTCGTGTTGTACTGTGCCGTGAGGATGCGCTCCTCGGCGTCGAGCAGGCTCTTCTGTGCCTCGCGCATCTCGATGCCCGGCAGTTCGCCCTGCCGGTAGCGCTCCATGGCGATGCGGTAGTTCTCGCGGGCGGCCGTGAGGTTCTCCTCCTCGAGGCGGATCACCTCGAGGTTGTTGCGGTAGGCCTGCCAGAAGGTCGCAAGGTCGGCCATAAGCGACTGCTCGAGCTGCATGCGCGTCAGGCGGGCATTCTCGATGCCGATTCGGGCGTTGCGCTGCTCCCGGCGGCGGTTCCCGTCGAAGATCGTGAAGCCCACCTGCACCCCGGCGTTCAGCCCCAGCGTGCCGTTCGATCGGTTTGCCCCGCCGCCGTAGCGGTTGTGCGTGTAGCCGTATCCGGCCTGCAGTTTCAGGTAGGGGTAGTTGCGCGAGCGGATGCTCTCGAGTTCCAGTTCGGAGATCGTGTTGTCGCGGTCGGCCAGCAGCAGCGAGGCGTTCGTTTCGCGGGTTTGGGCCATGAGGCGTTCCCACTCCAGGTCGGCGTCGATGGCGATCAGCGAGTCGCGCACGTTGAGCTTCCGGTCGAGCTCCTCGTTGGCCAGCAGTTCGTTGAGGCGGATGCGCGAGGCGGTGACAGCCTCCTGCTGCGACATGTACTGCGAACTGTCGGCATTGAAGTCCACGCGGGCCTGGAGCACGTCGAGCCGTGCCGAACTGCCCACGCGGTACCACTCTTCGGCGATGCGCAGCCGTTCGCGCGAGAGGGCCATGGCATAGAGGTAGTTGCCCAGGCGCAGCTTCTGCTGTACGAAGTTGTAGTATTCGGCCGTGAAGGAGGCGATGAAGTCCTCGATCGTCAGCCGGGTCTGCAGGGCGCCCTTGGCCTTCAGCTCTTCGAGTTTCGCATACTCGGCGCGGATGTGGAAGCCGTCGAAGAGGGTCCAGTTCACCGCCAGTCCGACGTCGAACGTCTGGTTGTAGATCCCGTTTTCGGTGACCGGGTCGCCCCCGCGCGGCGTCGTGCGGTCGTTGTCCAGCCGTCCCGTGTATCCGGCCGAGAGGTCGATGGTCGGGAGTTTGCCTGCATTGGCCGCCGTGGCGTTGTTGTCCGAAATGCGCTCCTCGTTGCGGATGATCCGTATGTCGTAGTTGCGCTCGAGTCCCGCTTCGAGGTATTCGCGGAGCGTCTGCAGCTCCTGGGCCGCCGCTCCGAGGCCAAGCCCGAGCAGCATCAGCGTGAAGAACGTTCGTTTCATGCGTTGTCGGTTTTCGTTCGTTTGCTCCGGTCCGTGGAGACGTAGCTGTAGATGGCCGGGACAATGTAGAGCGTGAGCAGCGTCGAGACCAGCATGCCGCCCACGACGGCCACGCCCATGGCGATGCGGCCGTTGGCTCCCTCACCCGTGGCGACCGTCAGCGGCAGCAGGCCCAGTATGGTCGAGGCGCTGGTCATCAGGATCGGGCGCAGGCGCTGGAGTGCCGCATCGCGGATGGCCTGCATCTTCGGTTCGCCGGCCTCCTGTTTCTGGTTGGCGAACTCGACGATCAGGATGCCGTTCTTGGCCACCAGGCCGATGAGCATGATGATGCCGATCTGGCTGAAGATGTTCATCGTCTGCCCGGCGCCCCACATGAAGACCAGTGCTCCGGCGATGGCCAGCGGCACGGTGAGCATGATGACCAGCGGGTCCTTGAAACTCTCGAACTGTGCCGCGAGGATCAGGTAGATCAGCACGATGGCCAGCAGGAAGGCGAACATCAGGCTCGACGAGCTCTCGCGGAACTCCTTCGAGTCGCCGGCCAGCGCCGTGCGGAAGTCGTCGGGCAGCACCTCGCGGGCGATGCGGTCCATCTCGTCGAGTCCCTCGCCGATGGTGCGGCCCTTGGCCAGACCCGTCGAGATCGTCGCCGAGAGGAAACGGTTATAGTGGTAGAGCTGCGGCGGGGCGACGTTCTCCTCAAGCGAGATGAGGTTGTCGAGCTGCACCATCGTGCCCTCGTCGTTGCGCAGGTAGATCGACCTCAGGTCGGCGGGCTTGTTGCGCTGCTGGCGGTTGATCTCGGCCAGAATCTCGTATTGCTTGCCGTTCATGTAGAAATAGCCCATGCGCTGGCCGCTGAGTCCGTACTGGAGCGTCTGTGCGATGTCCTGCGTGCTGATCCCCATCAGGTTGGCCTTGTCGCGGTTGATGGTGATGCGCGCCTCGGGCTTGCTGAACTTCAGGTCGGCGTCGGCCATCTGGAAGACGGGGCTCTCGTAGACCCGCTTCATGAATTCGGGCAGCACCTCCTGCAGGCGGTCGATTGTCGTGGCCTGGAGCACGTACTGCACGGGCATGTTGCCGCGCCGCCCGCCGAAGGTCGATTGCTGCTGCACGAAGGCGCGGGCCTTGGTCTTCGTGCGGATGGCCGCCGAGAGCTCTTCGGCGATCTCCATCTGGCTGCGCGTGCGTCCGGCCAGGCTGTCGAGGGCGATGCTGATGTTGCCTCGCCCGCTCGACACGCGGGCCGTGACGGCCATGGCTTCCGGGACGAGCGAATCGACCAGCAGGTTGATGTCCTCCGTGTAGTCGCGCATGTATTCGTAGGTGGCGCCCTCCGAGCCGGTGGTGTTGATCGTGATCTGCGAACGGTCCTCGAGCGGGGCCATCTCCGAGGGGATCGTGCTCCAGAGCCAGCCGATCAGACCGAGGGTGACGGCGACGAGCGGCAGGGCCAGCCAGCGGCGGCGCAGGAAGGCCGAGAGGGTGCGGCTGTAGAGGTTGTTGAGCCCGACGAAGAAGGGTTCGGTGCGGGTGTAGAACCAGTTTTTACGCTCCTGGCGCACGAGCAGCTTGGTGGCGAGCATCGGCGTGACGGTGAGCGCCGCGAAGGTCGAGATCAGCACGGCGCCCGAGACGACGAGGCTGAACTCGCGGAACAGGCGCCCGGTCGTGCCCTCCATGAAGACGATCGGGAAGAAGACGGCGATCAGCGTGATCGAGGTCGAGATCACGGCGAAGAAGATCTCCTTCGCTCCGTCGATACCCGCCTCGAAGGGGGTCATGCCGCGTTCGATGCGGATGTAGATGTTCTCGGTCATCACGATGGCGTCGTCCACCACAAGGCCGACCGAGAGCACCACGGCCAGCATCGAGAGGACGTTGATCGAGAAGCCGGCCAGGTACATCAGGAAGAAGGTGCCGATGAGCGAGACCGGGATGACGATGCACGGGATGAGCGTCACGCGCCAGTTGCGGAGGAAGAGGAAGATGATGATGATCACCAGCACGAAGGCCTCGTAGACGGTCTGTTTCACCTCGTCGATCGAAGCGCGGATGAAGCGCGTGTTGTCGAATCCGTAGCCGGTGACGATGTCGGCCGGAAGGTCCTTGCGCATGGTCTGCATGCGGTTGTAGACCTCGTCGGCGATGTCGATGTGGTTGGCGCCCGGCTGCGGGATCACCACCACGCCGACCATCGGCACGCCGTTCATCTTCATGTAGCTGCGCATGTCCTGCGGGCCGAGTTCGGCGCGTCCCACGTCGCTCAGGCGGATGATGCGCCCCGCCTCGGTGCGGACCACCAGGTTGTTGAACTCCTCGGTGGTGTGCATCAGTCCCATCGTGCGGATGGTTAGCTCGGTGGTGTTGCCCTCGATGCTGCCTGACGGCAGCTCGATGTTCTCGCGGTCGAGGGCGCTCTTGATGTCCATCGGCGTGATGCCGTATCCGGCCATCTTCGCCGGGTCGAGCCACAGGCGCATCGAGTAGCGCTTCTCGCCCCAGATCTCCACCGAACTTACGTCGCTGATCGTCTGCAGCTGCTCCTTGACCGTCAGGTCGGCGATTTCGCTCAACTCGAGCAGCGAGCGTTTGGCGCTCTGGATCGTGACCATCAGGATCGGCGTGGCGTCGGCGTCGGCTTTTGAGACGGTGGGCGGGTCGCAGTCGCGCGGCAGGTAGCGCTGCGCGCGCGACACCTTGTCGCGCACGTCGTTGGCGGCAGTTTCGAGGTCGGTCGAGAGTTCGAACTCGACCGTGATGCGGCTCTGTCCCTGGCGGCTGACGCTCGACAGCGAGCGGATGCCGGGAATGCCGTTGATGTTCTTTTCGAGCTGTTCGGTGATCTGGCTCTCGATCACGTCTGCGTTGGCGCCCGGATAGGAGCACGACACCGAGATGATCGGGTTATCGACGCTCGGGTATTCGCGCACGCCCAGGGCGCTGTATCCGATGAAGCCGAACAGCAGGATGATGATCGTCAGCACGGTGGCCAGCACCGGGCGGCGGATGCTCAGTTCGGAGATGTTCATACGGCGCGGGGGTTATTCGACGGCGTCGAGTTTCACGGGGAGGTCGGTGCGGAGCTGGAGCGTGCCGGAGGTGATCACCGTGTCGCCGGGCTGGAGCCCCGAGAGGATCTGCACCGAGGCGTCGGTGCGCAGGCCGGTCTGTACCTCGACGGCCTCGGCGCGGCCGTTGCGGTAGCGGAAGACACGCGCCACGCCCATTTCGGGTACGATGGCCTCGGTCGGTACGGCGATTGCGTCGGGAATCTCCTGCAGCTGGATGTGCACGGTGGCGAAGCGGCCCGGAAGGAGCTGCAGCCCCTGCGTGTTGGGGTAGTGGGCCCGCACGGAGAAGAGGTGGGTCGTGGGGTCGATCTTCGATTCGGTGGCGTAGACCATGGCCCGGAAGGTCTCGTTGCGCCCCTCGACCGTGAAGGTCAGGGGGGTGCCCGGGCGGATCTGGTTGGCGTAGCGTTCGGGGATGTAGAAGTCGATCTTGAGCGGGGCGATCCGCGTCAGTTTGGCCACGACAACGCTCGGCGAGGCGTAGGCTCCCTCGCTGACGTTGCGCAGTCCGATCACGCCGTCGAAGGGGGCGCGCAGCTCCGTGAGGGCGATGTTCGACCGGACGATGGCGATGTCGGCGTTGAGGATCGCCAGTTCGGTGCGGGCCTGCTCGTAGGCCTCCTGGCTGACGGCATCCTTTTCGAGCAGGGCGCTCTGGCGGTAGACGCGGTCCTCGGCCAGCTTGAGCTGCGCCTCGTAGCGCGACAGCTGCGCCTGCAGCGGCCGGTCATTGACCTTGGCCAGCAGGTCGCCCTTGCGGACGGGGGTGCCTTCGCGGAAGTTGATCTCCACGATCTTGCCGGAGGTCTCGAACGAGAGGTCCACTTCCTCGTCAGGCAGCAGGTTGCCGATGACCGAGATGGCGTCGGTGAAGGTCTGCGGCCGCAGGACGAGGCCATTGACGTTGAGGATCTTTTTCTGTCCCGTTGCAACGGGGGCTTCGGTTGGGGCGATCGGGCCGTCGGTCTTGCCGTAGCGGTTATAGAGCCACAGACCGCCACAGAATACGAGCAGTATCGAGCCGGTGACGATCCATTTCTTTTTTCTGTTTCTGTTCATGGCGGGGCGTATCGGTTTGGATTTTGGGATTCGGAGACAAATATACGAAAAAAGGTGCGCAGACCGAAGGAAAAAGTAGTTTCGGGATCAAAAAAAGTATTTTCGGGAACAGCCGGACGGCATGCGGCACTGTGCGGCGGCATGCTCGCGGAGGGTTGTCCGGACCCTGTTGCGGGGCGCGGTTCGCCCGGTGTGGAATGCAGTTGTGGAATAACTCCCCGTAAGGTGTGGAATAATTCCACGAAAATTTTCACTATATTTGCCGCCCGGATCAATTATTGGGCTGGAAATAACTAATTTACGATTTTTTGGACAGCTTGGCCCGGGGTTTGACCCTCTTGGGAGAATACTCCGGATGGAGTCGCGGCCCTGCCGCATGAAAACTGAAGAACCGAACCGCGTATGAATTTGGACAAAATGAAACCGGATTTGAAGAGTCTCAATCTGGAAAAACTCAAGCGTGAAATGTCGGAGCACATGCCGCGCGTGCGGGTGAAGATGACCCCCAGGCGCTGGATCGCTCTGGTGGCGGGACTGGCCGTCGTGGGCGGCGCGCTCTACCTTTGGCTGCGGCCGCGCCCCGTACCGGTCGTGCTGCCCGTGGTGGCCGTCGAGCCGGTGACGGTCGAGGATGTCAATATCTACGGCGAATACGTGGGCCGCATCCGCGCCCAGCAGTTCGTCGAGATCCGTGCCCGCGTCGAGGGGTATCTCGAGAAGATGCTCTTTGCCGAGGGTACCTACATCAAGGCCGGGCAGACGCTCTTCGTGATCGACCCGAAGCTCTACCGCGCCCGGGCCAACAAGGCCAAGGCGCAGCTCGAAAAGGCCCGCGCGCAGGCCGTCAAGGCCAAGCGCGACCTGGACCGCATCCGCCCGCTCTACGAGCAGAATGCCGCCAGCCAGCTCGACCTGGACAACGCCACGGCGGCCTACGAGAGCGCCGCGGCCGACGTGGTGGTCTGCGAGGCCGACCTCACGCAGGCCGAGATGACGCTGAGCTATACCACCGTGCAGTCGCCCGTGTCGGGCTACATCTCCGAACGCAACGTCGATATCGGAACGCTCGTCGGTCCGAGCGGCAAGTCGCTGCTGGCCACCGTGGTCAAGAGCGACACGGTGCGCGTCGATTTCAGCATGACGGCCCTCGACTACCTCCACAGCCGTGCGCGCAACGTCAATCTCGGACAGAAGGACACCACGCGCAAGTGGAACCCCTACATCACCGTAACGCTCGACGACGGCTCGGTCTATCCCTACCGCGGCCTGGTCGATTTCGCCGACCCGCAGGTCGATCCCAAGACGGGTACCTTCTCCGTGCGTGCCGAGATGGCCAACCCCGACCGCATCCTGCTGCCCGGTCAGTTCGCCAAGGTGAAGTTGCTGCTCGACGTCCGCGAAGATGCCGTGGTGGTGCCGTCGAAGGCGCTCGTGATCGAAAAGGGCGGAGCCTATATCTATGTGGTGCGTCCGGACAGCGTTGTCGAGAAGCGTTTCGTCGAGACGGGCCCCGAGATCGCCGGCAACAACGTCGTCATCGAGCGCGGCCTCTCGTCCACCGAACGCATCGTCGTCGAGGGCTACCACAAACTCTCGCACGGCATGAAGGTGGAGCCCGTGGCCGCCGTACGCAAGGAGGAGCAACCCGCTAACACCGAGGAGTAGACCATGAAGAGCGACTTTTTCATCGACAGGCCCGTCTTCTCGACGGTCCTCTCCATCATCATCGTCATCGTGGGCGCCATCGGCCTGATGCTGCTCCCCGTCGATCAGTATCCGCAGATCGTGCCCCCCGTGGTGAAGGTCTCGGCCACCTATCCGGGTGCCGATGCGCAGACCGTGACGCAGGCCGTGGCTACCCCCATCGAGCAGGAGCTCAACGGTACGCCGGGCATGATCTACATGGAGTCGTCGAGCTCGAACTCCGGAGGTTTCTCCGTGACCGTGACCTTCGACATCGCGACGAATCCCGACCTGGCGGCCGTCGATATCCAGAACCGCATCAAGGAGGCCGAGGCGCGCCTCCCGGCCGAGGTCGTGCAGAACGGCATATCGGTCGAGAAGCAGGCCTCGAGCAAGCTGATGACCATCACGCTGCTGTCGTCCGATCCGAAATTCGACGAGATCTACCTCTCGAACTACGCCACGCTCAACGTGCTGGACATGTTGCGCCGTATCCCGGGCGTGGGACGCGTATCGAACGTCGGCAGCCGCTACTACGCCATGCAGATCTGGGTACAGCCCGACAAGCTGGCCGACCTCGGCGTGACGGTGCAGGACCTGCAGAAGGCCCTCAAGGACCAGAACCGCGAATCGGCCGCCGGCGTGCTCGGCCAGGCTCCGATGGAGGGGGTCGATGTGACGATCCCGATCACGGCCCAGGGCCGTCTGTCGTCGGTGAGCCAGTTCGAAGAGATTGTCGTCCGCGGCAATCCCGACGGTTCGATCATCCGCCTGCGCGACGTGGCCAACATCTCGCTCGAGGCGCAGTCGTACAGCACGGAGAGCGGTATCGACGGCGGCAACGCGGCCGTAATGGACATCTACATGCTGCCCGGCGCCAATGCCATCGAGGTGGCCGAATCGGTGAAGGCGACCATGGAAGAGATCAGCCGCAACTTCCCCGAGGGCATTACCTACAGCATTCCGTTCGACATGACGACCTACATTTCGGAGTCGATCCATCACGTCTACCGGACACTGTTCGAGGCGCTTATCCTGGTGATTCTCGTGGTCTTCCTGTCGCTGCAGAGCTGGCGGGCCACGCTCATCCCGATCGTCGCCGTGCCCATCTCGCTCATCGGTACGTTCGGCGTGATGCTCGTCTTCGGATTCTCGCTCAACCTGCTGACGCTGCTCGGTCTGATCCTGGCGATCGGTATCGTCGTCGATGATGCCATCGTCGTGGTCGAGAACGTGGACCGCATCATGAACGAGGAGCACCTCTCGCCCTACGAGGCCACCAAGAAGGCCATGCGCAGCCTCGGCGGAGCCCTGATCGCCATGTCGCTCGTGCTGTGCGCCGTGTTCGTTCCGGTGAGCTTCCTGTCGGGCATCACCGGCCAGCTCTACCGCCAGTTCACCATCACGATCGCCGTGTCGGTGATCATCTCGACGGTCGTGGCGCTGACGCTCAGCCCGGTGATGTGCTCGCTCTTCCTGCGTCCCGAGAGCGGCGAGAAGAAGAACAAGATTTTCCGTTACATCAACTACTTCCTGGCGCGCGGCAACCGTTTCTACGGCCAATCGATCGTGCGTGCGCTGAGCCATTCGCGGCGGATGTTCGCCGCCTTCGGCATCGTGCTCATCGGCATCTGGCTGATGAACCGTCTGGTGCCGCAGAGTTTCATGCCGCAGGAGGACCAGGGTTACTTCACCGTCGAACTGGAGCTGCCCGAGGGGGCGACCATCGAGCGGACGCGGGAGGTGACCGACCGTGCGATGGCCTACCTGATGAAGGATCCCGACATCGAGCACGTGCTCAACGTGACGGGTTCGAGTCCCCGTGTGGGATCGAACCAGGCCCACAGCCAGCTGACGGTGATCCTCAAGCCGTGGGACGAGCGCGAGACGCAGGAGATCAGCGAGGTGATGAATCGCGTGCGGGAAGAGTTCTCCCGCTATCCCGAGAGCAAGGTCTACCTTTCGACGCCGCCGGTGATCCCGGGTCTGGGCCAGTCGGGCGGTTTCGAGATGGTGCTCGAGGCGCGCAGCGACATGACCTACGAGCAGCTGCAGATGGCCGTCGATACCTTGATGTATTATGCCGAGCGGACGCCCGAACTGACCGGGCTCTCGACCTCGATGCAGAACGACATCCCGCAGCTCTATTACGACGTGGACCGCGACAAGGCCCAGCTGCTGGGCGTCTCGATGTCGGACATCTTCTCGACGATGAAGGCCTTCACCGGGTCGGTCTACATCAACGACTTCAACCTCTTCAACCGCATCTACCGCGTCTACATCCAGGCGGAGGCGCCCTACCGCGCGCGGCGCGACAACCTGAGCCTCTTCTTCGTGCGCGGGGCCGACGGGGTGATGGTTCCCGTGACGGCGCTCGGTACGACCGACTATACGACCGGTCCGGGTACGATCAAGCGCTTCAACATGTTCAATGCGGCGACCATCTCGGGCGAGGCGGCCCACGGATACAGTTCCGGTCAGGCGATGGATGCCCTCGAGCGGATCGTCGATGAGCACCTTCCGGCCAACGTGGGTGTCGAGTGGAGCGGCCTTTCCTATCAGGAGAAGCACGTGAGCGGTCAGACCGGAGTGGTCCTTGCCCTGGCGTTCCTCTTCGTCTTCCTGTTCCTTGCGGCACAGTACGAGAGCTGGTCGGTGCCCGTGGCGGTGATCCTCTCGCTTCCCGTGGCCGGAATCGGCGCCTACCTCGGTATCTGGGTCTGCGGGCTGGAGAACAACATCTACTTCCAGATCGGACTGGTGATGCTCGTGGGTCTGGTGGCCAAGAACGCCATCCTGATCGTCGAGTTCGCCAAGGAGGAGGTCGAGAAGGGCCGCGACGTCATCGAGGCGGCCATCGTGGCGGCGCACCTGCGCTTCCGCCCGATCGTGATGACCTCGCTGGCATTCATCCTGGGCCTGCTCCCGCTGGTCTTCGCCTCGGGTCCCGGATCGGCCAGCCGTCAGGGAATCGGCACCGGTGTCTTCTTCGGCATGCTGGTGGCCATTTCGGTGGGTATCGTCTTCGTCCCCTTCTTCTTCGTCTGGATTTACCGCATCAAAGAAAAAATGAAACGATGAAACGATTCACGACATATCTTCTCGTTGGCGGCTGGGCGCTGCTTTCGGCCTCCTGCTCGGCGGTCCGCGAGTGCAAGGCCCCGGAGTTGAACCTGCCCGAGCAGCTTGTGGCCGGGGTGACCGACTCGACGACCATTGCCGATATCGGGTGGTGGAAATTCTACGGCGACGCGGCACTCTGCGAACTCATCCAGCGGACGCTCGACAACAACAAGGACATGCTTGCCGCAGCGGCCCGTGTCGAGCAGATGCGGCAGCTCTACCGCATCGACAAGGCCAGCCGTCTGCCCGACTTCTCGGCCCGCGTCTATGGGGACCGCGAGACGAACGACTACTACCAGAAGTCGTTCAGCAACGATCCCGAGCTGGGGGCCAAGGTCGGTGTGAGCTGGGAACTCGACCTCTGGGGCAACCTGCGCTGGGCCAAGCGCAAGGGCGGTGCCGAATACCTCGCGTCGGTCGAGGAGTGGCGGGCCATGCGCATGACGCTTGTGGCGGAGGTGGCGACGGCCTATTTCCAGTTGATGGCGCTCGACAACGAATTGTCGATCGTCAAGCAGACGCTCGAGACGCGGCGTCAGGACGTGCGTCTGGCGAAGCTGCGCTTCGAAGGCGGTCTCACGGCCGAGACGGTCTATCAGCAGGCAAAGGTGGAGTATGCCTCGACGGCGGCGCTGATCCCGGAACTCGAGCGGAAAATCAAGGTGATGGAGAACAGCATCTCGCTGCTGGTTTCGGGCTATCCGGGCGAGAAGATCCGCCGCAGCGGCCTGTCGCTCAACATCACCATGCCGGAGAAACTTCCGGTGGGCATCCCCTCGGTGCTGCTGCAGCGGCGTCCCGATGTGCGGGCCTCCGAGCAGGCACTGCAGGCGGCTCTGGCCGGGGTCGGGGTGGCCTATGCCGACCGCTTCCCGCGGCTCAACTTCACGCTGACGGGCGGTGTGGAGAACGGCGTGCTGTCGCATATTTTCGAATCGCCGTTCTCGTATGTGCTGGGTTCGGTGACGGCTCCGGTCTTCGGATTCGGCCGCAAGCAGGCCAAGTACCGGGCGGCGCTGGCTGCCTATGACCAGGCGCGGCTCAAGTATGAAAAAAAGGTGCTGGAGGTCTTTAAGGAGACCGACGATGCGGTGGTGACCTACCGCAACGTCCGGCGCTCGGCCGAACGCAAGGAGAGTCTGCGCGATGCGGCGATCAAATACGTCGAACTGGCGACGATCCAGTATCGCGGCGGCAACATCAACTACATCGACGTGCTCGATGCCCAGCGGCGTTATTTCGATGCGCAGATCGGACTGAACAATGCCGTGCGCGATGAGCATCTGGCGCTTGTGCAGCTTTACAAGGCGCTGGGCGGCGGTTGGACGGTGGAGGAGTGATCCGCGGCGGTCCGCGTGCGAATTCGCCGCGTCTTGCATGGATAAACGGACGGGGGTATGGCTGTCAGGCCATACCCCCGTCCGTTTCATGTGCCGCGAGCCGAACTCCGGCCGGGGGATCCCGTTCCTGCCGTCTTTGCGTCGCAACAGCCTTTGTGGCCGCAGCGAGGGATCGGAAATGATATGAAACGGACCTGCCGCACCATGCCGCAGGTCCGAAATTGCGGGGCAACCTCTGCAGGGCAAACCCCGGAAAAACAAGAAGGAACGTCTTTTGAACGTTCCCTCTTCAGTGACGCCGACAGGACTCAAACCTGTAACCTTCTGATCCGTAGTCAGATGCTCTATTCAATTAAGCTACGGCGCCGAATTGCGAGTGCAAATATAGGGCGATGTTGATTAACAGATAGTTACAGAATTAAGTTCAGTCGACCATCGCTTGTTTTCCGTGCGGCTGTTTCGATCGGTTTAAACATTGGTTTAAACATTTCGGGTAATTCGTTTTTTCCAAAGTTGGGTTAATAAAATAAGTGAATTGCTGAAAATTAGAAGTATAAACAGACCTCGCAAGAGGATCTTATTAGCCTCTTACGAAGTCTGTTCTTTGAAATTGGATTACCACAATTTGTTTTCGGGATGTTCTTTAATAATAGTCATGATTTCTTCTTTAGTCATTTCGGAATGTTCGTCCTCACGGGCTTTTAATCCTTTGACCTGATAATTCACGACTTTGCGGGTTGTTTCATCCACATCGCTGTATATCCAAGCGTCAAAAATTGTATTTGGGTCATCCAGAAAAAGAACGGAAACAAACAGCCCACCAGCAATGAACGGTTCAACGTTGTAGATGACAAACTTACTTTTTAAGATAGATTGATAAGAGATTAAATTCTTATTTCCAATCTCACCTTGGAGGTAGGCGTCAATATATTTACGCAAAGTACGAAAATAGTCATTATCCTGCCAGTCTTCATCAGTCCAATTTCCGAAGCGAATGTCATTCAAAGATTCGGCTTCGTTAGGTCTGCTTGTGGAATCCTGTAAAACCTCCAGATCTTTCTCTTGCACAACAGGTTTTACAATGGATTCTGTTGTTGTTTCTGCTGGTTGAGTAGCTGTCTTTTGTTTGGAAGACTGACTGCCACATCCTGCAATCAGCAGGGCAAATATGGGAAGTAAATAGTTGGTCATTTTAAATTCTTGTTTATTCTGTTTTGCAACTCTTTGTCTTTGTATCCGTTCCTTTTGGCTTGTTTCAACCAATATTTTGCTTGTTCCCAGTCTTGTTTGTCCGCATAGTAGTATGCCAGATTCCGTTGAGCCATCCACTCGTTTTGTTCAGCGGCTTTGCACCACCAGATAATAGCTGAATCAATATTCGGTTTCTCTCGCCCAATCAAATCGGGGCGGTAGGCATAACAACCACCCAATTCGATTTGCGCCTCTCCACAGCCAGCCTCTGCTGACTTAAAAAGGCTTTCGATAGCCGTGTCTTTATCTCCAATTCCAAATAACATATAGTCTTGAAATTGTAAATATTGTTTGTAGACTAAATCGTTAGATTCAGCATTCGATTGTTGAGATTGTTTTAGACCCCCGCAACCAGTAAAGAACAAGGCGAATATGCTTATTATATATTTCATTTGTTGCTATGGAGGGGTTTGGCTATGTTCTTTTGAAACACATAGACATCATCCTTTTTAAGGTATTTTATTGAAGATATTATAGTCCAAGCAGTCCCTATAAGTAGTATGATAATATCTGTTGTACATATGGGAGCATGAGATGCTTCTTGGTATGACATTCCTTCTAATGGTATTTTATATAATATAATGCCAAAAATGAGAAGTGATAATTTAAACAAACCTGTTATTCCGAAGAATAGCCAATTTATCTGATCCCGCTTTTTTTGGATTATGTATAAATCCCCTTTTTTATCCATTTTGTAAGATTGCCCTTGATAGATAATAGAGGCGTCGCATGTTATGGAGTTTGTTATAAATTCTTGAGCGTCATCTAAAATGCAGGGAATTATTCGTGTTATATTGGCATCTTCATCATAAATAAAATAGCCATATTTATCATTTTGTTTAACAATAGCGGCGCCTTCTATAAAAGGATAAGAATAATCGTATTCATAAGCCGTTAGTTGTTCTATTTTTTTATGCTGGATAGTGATAATAGCCCATTTGTTATTTTTCTCGACACAATAGAAGAGACCTTGGTCATTGCTTATTTGATTCCACAATTGATAGTTTGCAAATGACTCTTCCATTAATCCCCCTAAACCATTTCTTTGGATATAAAAAATGCCACATCCGCAATAGTTAATGTAATCAAACCATTCACTCTGGTTGTTGGTGTTGGTATTTAATATGCAATATGAAACAGAATGCGTAGTTGTGTCCTCTTTTTTTATTCGTAATAAGTAATTTGTAATAGTATCGCGGGTCTCTTTGTATCGAGGTCTATTTTCACAATTGCTAACAATTGACGGATTTGTAGTTTCTGGATCGTTTACGCTTCCTATGAACGAGGCTTTTTTGGCTACGTAGTCATTTGTTCCAAGATCAGAGAATGAAATATTATCTTCTTGGACCATTATCTCTTCGGCTTTGTTCGTAACCAGATCGTCGATGGCTTCAGGTGTAGTTGTCAAATTATGTTGTGTTATGCGCTCCCCGCAATGCCAACAAAATTTTGCATTATCAGCCACGTGTTGTCCACAATTCGTACAGTACATAACTAATTTAATTTTAAGCTAATAAAATCCCTAAAAGCCCATTGGACACCTTTTTTGTTCGCTGCATCATAAACTTCAAGAGTATCCCATCCTAACACAACAATACGACGAACTAATTGATTGTTGTAAAGAATGATTCTACCAATAGCTATTAATTCTTCTTTTGTCAAAGGTCTGCCACTTTTAACTTTGATTCGAAATCCAGACATCATCCATTTTGACATTTCATGTCGATAGTTGCTATTTCCACAAGATGTCGAGGCTTCTAATAACGAAGGAACTGCTCCTGAAACATAAGCATCTCTGGCACTATCATTCCATTCGTTTAATAATTTACGCCGCTCTGACATGTCTCGAAACCATTTGACTATTCGATCCCAAATCATAACAATTTTTATTTCTTATTTTTGATTGCTGTGTAAATTGAGAATATATTGGGATACTGTTGTTGTGAAAATTGTAAAATTCTGTAACGGAATAGTCATGCTAAAAGTTAGACTATTTTTATCATAATCCTCAAAATGAATCTGATCAATTTTTGAGGAGTTCGTATTTTCTAACCTGAAACGACAATGTGCAATAGAATTTCGGATATGCTTACAAACACTTTGTAAACTTATTCTTTCTGGTCTATAATTCTTTTTCTTTTTGTCAAATATTTGGCAACACTTAATGTAGTTAGGGTTTATTCCCCATGTCGGATATTTAAGTGTGTAATTAGGTATTTTGTTTTTGTGTTTTTCATGAGCTATAAATAGCAATCCAACACATGCATTTAGCAGCAATGTGACATCGTAATATTCTTCAGGAGGGAGATTTAGTTCCTTGTATTGTTTGATGAGTTTCTGCGATCGTTCAATAAAGTTATAAGTATTGACGGGTCCCATAATCATATATTGCCATTTCCAACCCTATGATGGCAGGTTTATAAATAAAGGAAGCGCAGGGCTGGAGCTTTATTTTAGTGCGACAGGTCGTAGGAAACCCAATAGATAAAATAAGCAACAACCCCGCGCCGTATCCGATAAGGATATGACGGGAGAGTCATGCCACCTATTCTCTCTATTGTGCTATGAATTTCCTACGTTCGTCGCACGAGAATAAAGTTACACTTCCGTAATTCAATATGTCTCCTGCAAAAGTAGGAAACAATCGTTGGAAATGCAATGACATAGACCCTCTTTTTCAGGGTTGTTGCAACACAAATGTCGCCAAAACAAAGTTTTTCTCCAAGAGCCATAAATCTGGATTTAGAACTTTGTTCGTTGTAACATGGGGCTAATTGTCCTCGCAGATTTGTTCAATTACATGGTCCATGTAAATGGCCTGTCCGCTTGATGTTCGTCCCCACCAATGGCAACCCAGTTCGTCGATGATGATTTCGCCCTGTTCTCTCAATCGGTCAGCTAGCCATGATGTCACCAACCACCATTCCAACACCTCCTCCCCATTAAAGGGATAGATGTACTCTTCGTCGATTCGTCCTGCTTGGATTAACTCGTCGATTACCGAACTTTGTCCCCACAAGACATGGAGATCGGTCATGCGTCGTGCCTGTTCTTGAATTGTGCTCATGATTATTTGTGATTTGAATATTCCCAAATAACCATAGAAACATAACTCCATCGAAAAGGGAATTGAATCCGAGTGCATTCAACTCTGTAAAGCATCTTTTCGATCATCGAATGAGCATCATGCCTGCCTTTTATATGGGCTTTTCAGAACGGGAATGCAGGAACAGAAATAGATGTGGATTCTTAATAAGAGGATAGGTGCAAAAAGATCCTTTCCCATAGAAAATGGGGCGGGGCGCAAAAAAGGTAGTATCGTTATAAGAGTAAAGTTAGGACCAACTTTGCATGGGGGTCTTAATTAGACCCCTTTGCAAAAGTCGGTCCGATTTTCTTGTTAGATTTCGAACATCTTTTTACCGAGTAGATAGGCTTTATTTCCTTTGACTCGAACTTTGTCGTCGTCGATCTCGAAAAATAATTTGACCACTTGTTTGTCTAAACGACTTTTAAATGGAATCCCGTTGTTGGTTATCAGTTCTCGCAGGAAATTGAGGATTTCGGAGCAGATAACCACATCTCCAGTATTGTATCTTGCGTAAACGGCTTGTCTCATTTTCTCGGAGGTCATCAATCGGTTTTCGGCCACGTTGCCTAAAGCGGCTTTGATTTTGCGCCTGTTGTAGCCGAGTTGTTCTATTCGTTCTTTGCCAAGAATTGTCGTGGCCTCGATGATCTCTCCGAAAGCACAACCTAATTGTTCGTTGAGGAACATTTGTTCAGCGTTTGGATTTTGTTGTAGGATGCGGTTAACTTGTCCTACCACCTCGCGCCATAATTCTGTCGTTCCTTTTATTTGGGCTTGAGTTCGCCTCAATCGATCTTCGTCGGTTATGTCGTAATTTGCTGTATAAACATCCAGCAGGAATGGGGCTTTTTTGTACTCCTCTTCAAGCGTTGTGGAATATTGGTAAATTGTGTTCAGTCGAGCGTCTGTCCACGCATTGTCCCACATGAACCAGTTCCGATTTCCTGTGCGCGTTACGAAGCGTTTGTAGTCCATTCCTTCCAATGCTTGTGCGCGGGCCTGAAGTTCGATTGCGCCTTCGATCGGTAGTCCCTGTATTTGTGTGTAAACCTTCTCTTGACATTCGAGGGTGTGAAATAACTTGTCGCGCGAAACGCAGGGCAACCTGTCGCATGTGTTTGTAATATGGTAGGCTTTTTCAATGCCATTGCGGAACCGCCCGATTGCCTGTACCACCTCGGTTTGTGGGTCTATGATCGAGTAGGGGGCATGGAACACATCCGTCAGTATGATTACATGTGGTTTGTAGTCCAGTTTGATGTCTACGGCCGAATAGAATCGGCTGGTGAAAAAATTTATTTTTGCCAGTTCGGTTAGTTGGTCACTTACTGCCGTAAAATTCTGTTGCTTGAGTTTGCGTACACTTTTGTCGGAGCAAAACACCTTGCTGTGTTCCTCCAGCCTGAAAGTTTGAATCAGTTCCAGAATTGTGTCGGTCGAATTTATGAAGATGCAGACTGTTTCATCTTTTAACCGAAAGAGTAATTTCCGCAGCACGTGTATCGTGTTATTCGTGATGCATAGTGTTAACGGTTGTCGGTAGTCGTATGTCGGAACAACACGTAGTAATTCGAAGTTTTGTTCCTTGAAGCGAGGGTCGGAGGGCAGAATCGGAGTGGCCGAAACCATCGCTTTGTTCTTGAACTTGAAAAAGTCTTCGACGGGGAGGTAAATGTCGCCTCGGTAGCCCACGTCCTGTATTGTCTTTTCGCACTCATCTAACAGTAAAAAATAATCCTCGTATATGGGTGTGTTCGTTTCGAGCATGGCAGGCAGGACCTTTTTATCGAATCCTTCGGGTGTTGTGATGATTTTTCTGAACCCATCTTCTTCTCCTGAAAGGAACGCTTTGACATTTTCTTTGGTAATTCCCTCATAGACGGCGAATAAGAATGGGTGTTCTGCTTTTTTGCCGAGAATGACGGGAACATTCGGCTCAATGATGATCGAGTTGCGTGCTGCATGGACAATTTCACCATAAGTAGCTCCACATCCCGTCAGCGTCTTGTTTAAGATTGTGTTAGTTGGAATCTCTTTATTGGGAAGTATGTCTGATAGATTTTGTCCTCGGTTTATTAAAATCTGTTTTTCGGTCATGGTTCGAAGAATTATGGGGAGCGAGCGGTTACACCCGCTCCCCGTTTGACTTACAGTTAGGCGAGGAGTGCCGTTACGTCCTCAATTTCTTCGGCGGGCATCACGACTTTGCCGTTGGGGAAGTGGTACTTCTTGGCGAGATAGCCGATCCCTTCTTCGTTCTCGTTGTACTCTTCGGAGAATGTTGAAGTCAGTTTCTCCACTTCGGCGGTGACTTCTTCCAACCACTCGGACTGACAGCAGATCGTGCGGTCGGGTTCAAAGTCTGTTACTTCGGGTAACTCCTTTCCCAAGAGGAACGCCAGCAGATAGTTCCAGATTTGAGCATTCAGCAGGAGTTTGCCATCCAGTTCGGTGTGGCCTTTGCGGATGCCGAACCACACATATCCGCATCCTGCTACGTCTACACGGGTGGTTACGATGAGCGTCGTTGCTCCTGCCGCAATTGCTTTGGCCAGAGTGCGGAACATTTTGGGGTTCTCTGCAGGCTTAATCTTGATTATTCGGAGAGAGGTGTTCTCCTTTTGTTCCTCGGTGTTTTCGATCGTTACCATCTCTGCCTCGTTTGCGATTGCCGTGGCCATCAGTCCCTCTGTGCGGCTGTCAGCTACGTGCTGCGATTCCGCTGCTACATTGATTTGTTCCATCGTATTGGCTTTGTTAACGTTAGTATTCAGGTTAGTGATAGTGTTTCTCGTCGATGTCATAATAGTTATCTTTTTTAAGTTTTGTTGCCTCTTGCAGGCTGGGCATCACTCCTTGCAATCTCTATCAGCCGTACGCTCTGGTTTCGTTTGCTGATGCAAAGTAAGGGAGAATCGGAACGATTTACGAAGGTTTTGAGGTAGACAATATAGGCTATATATAAATCTATTATTTACCTCTGAAAATCAATGGTTTGTTAATGGTGTCCCAAGGGCTGTTTTTTTGTGTTGCGAACGGGTCAGAGGAAAATAAAAAAGGAACCGTTTCAATGGTTCCTTGGATGAGTATAGATGTGGGGATTGGTCAGTCCAATATCGGGGAGTTGAAGTCCTGTGAGAGGATTAATCTCCGTAGATGTATCGGTCTGAATCTTGGGGCTTGGTTGGAGGCTGCTCGTTTTTGGTAGGCGGAAAGATCGGCTCGAAGTATCTTGGGGTTGAAATCCCCGCTCCAACCCTTGTTGTCGGGATAGCATTCCGTTGTGCAGGTGTAGTTGTAGATGAATTGGCATAATTCGTTCGGCATATCGGGCTGGCTGGGAATGATGTTTTCCTCATGGAGCATTCGATAGATGCCGTATGCAACGGCGGAATAGATGGCGTTGTCTTTTTTTCGGCCTGCTGTAGGTTTGTGATTTAGGATGTCTTTGCGTGCATCGTCTACGTTCTGGACCTCGGGGAAATAACTTGTGAGTTCCTTTTTGATGAGACGGAATAGCCAGTTGTTACTGTTGGGGATTGAGACTTTTTCCGCCATTCCGCTGTCGGTCTGAATGGTGATGGAGGTTTGTTCTGTGTCTGAACCCATTTGGGCGAATCGAGTCTCCATTTTCTCCATGAAAAGCACCAGTTGTGCCCATTCGCTTTGATAGGTGTCCCACATGTGGAATTGAATCAGATCGTTGAGATTGTTGTCGTTGATCTGCCGTTCACGGATGCAATAGGCTACCAATATGAGGACCTCTTCCAATAAAGGGGTTATGGGAATGGCGTTTATTTGGGCTGTTAATTTGTTATAGTCGATGTGTTGAAACAATAGTGAGAGGTTGCAGTTTTCCTTGACGGAGCATGTGATGGTGTTTCCCTCTTTATGAGGAATTAGGCATCGTGCTTGTTGTAGTTCGTCGTTGAAGTAGCCAGCAGTAATCCCGAAATATTTATCCAATAGCGGTAGGCATTGCGTGAAATATTCGGTTTCGATGGAATAGATGACCTGTTCTTCTTGCATGGAGGTGCTATTTATATGGGAACGAATATATAAAAATTCACTTTTTGCTACAACATCAGAACGTAGAAAAAGAAAAAGGACTATCCAATTTCATCGGATAATTCCTTAATAGAGAGTTAGGACCAACTTTGGCCGAGGGGTTATTTTAAGACCCCTCGACCAAGTCGGTCCGAATCTCTGCTATAACAGATGTTGCATGGCCTCGTCGATCTGCGAGTTCTCGAATGAATCGAGGTAGATTTGCGTGATCTTTTCCGAGCTGTGCCCCAGCGATTCCGAAATGATGGAGGTCGAAACTCCCGATCTTTTCAACACAGTAGCAAAACTGTGGCGAGCGACGTAGGTCGTCAGCGGGATGGGCAGGTGCAGGTGTTCACCGATGAGTTTCAGATAACGGTTGATCCGCTTGTTCGTCCGTTGCACCCGTCCGTACTGTTGTTGGGCCGTGATGTGGACGGTTCGTTTCAGTATGGGAAAGATGTAATCCTGCGGATGTGCGTTCGGCTGACGGTACTTGTCGAGAATGGCAAGGGCTTCGGGCTGTAGCTGGAATGAGAGGAGTTTGCCCGTTTTCTGTCGGTTGAAAACCAGTCGCCCGTCCACGATGTCGGCATAACGGATATGCAGAATATCGGTCAGATTGATGCCGCACGACAGGTAACTGAACATGAACAAGTCTTTTGCCAGTTGCAGGAACGGTTTTGGGTACTTGGTCAGTGTTCGCACTTTGCAATCCATGATCCGCCGAATGTCCTCCTTGGTGAGCGACCGTTTGGCTGTGGCCTCCTTGAATCGGCTTACTTTAAAGGTATCGAATGGGTAGTCCGTCTTTTTGATGAGACTGTCGGTGATAGCACTGTTGTAGAGAACGCGCAACGAGCGGAAGCGGATGCCGATGGAGTTGTCCGAATAGTGTCGCTCCACCCGCAACCATTGCTCGTAACGTTTCAGCCACTCGGTGTCGATGTCGAGAAAGTAGAAGTCCAGCGAATGACAGAATCGGGTCAATGAGGTACGGAGTTCCTGAAAGGTCTTGGCGTTTCCGACACGGTTCACGGCCAGCAGACGGTCGATGTAGGCGTTCAGATAGTCACCGACGGTTTGGCGCACGACCTTGCGGGATGCCTTTTCGACCAGCGTGCTCAACGTGTACTCCTTGTCGTTTGTTTTGAAGTCCATGATCTGTTCCTGCAATTCTTTTGTCTTGGTCTCGATCAGTGCGTTTATGCGCTCCTTTTCGGGACAGTTCCGTTTGGGACGTCCCTTGTCGAAGTCCCAAAATTTGGCATCGAGCGAAATATGCAGACTGATGTACTTGATTCGGCGGTTTTTCGTGAGCCGTAGCATGAGGGGATGGGTGCCGTTAGATAGGGTTTTAGAGGTGTACAGAACGGTTGTAAGGGTAGTGTTCATAACCGATTTTCGGTTTAAACATTGGTTTAAACAAACTCCCGATTTCGCCTTGAAAACCGCCCGCGACAGGGTACGAAAAAAGGCTGCCGTTCATGCAGCAGCCTTCCTAAATGCAAGAAAGAGAGTCTTTTGGACTCTCTTTCTTAGTGACGCCGACAGGACTCAAACCTGTAACCTTCTGATCCGTAGTCAGATGCTCTATTCAATTAAGCTACGGCGCCTTTCCTTTATTGCGAGTGCAAAGATAGGGCGGAAATCCGAAACTCGCAAATTATTTTGTAAAAAAATTGCGAAAAAATGTAAAATAATCTTAATTCGCTGTAAATCAACGGTCGGTTTCTCCGTGCTTATTTGATCTCCCGTTCGGGATGTCGCTGCAGAAACTGTTCCCAGCTCTGCGAGCCGTTCTTCGAGGCGGCCTTCTTGCCTCCGCCCAGCCCTTTGACCCGGTCGTCGCCCATGGCGGCCTGGAGCGGGTTGCTGACGGTGAAGTAGTGACACAGGGCGACGGCCATGCCGTCGGTGGCGTCGAGACGCCGCAGCGGCCGTTCGACCGAGAGTGTCCGGCAGACGATGGCGGCCACCTGCTCCTTGGCGGCCGAGCCGCGGCCCGTGATCGACTGCTTGATCCGCGACGGGGCGTATTCGGTGACCGGAAGGTTGCGGCTCAGCGCGGCAGCCATCGCCACGCCCTGGGCACGTCCCAGCTTAAGCATCGACTGCACGTTTTCGCCGAAGAAGGGCGACTCGAGGGCCACCTCGCGCGGGCGGTATTCGTCGATGAGCGCCCCGACCCGCTCGAAGATGTAGCGCAGTTTGGCGTAGGGGTCGGTCAGTTTGTGCAGGTCGATGTCGCCCAGTACGACCGAGCGCAGCGTGCGCCCGTCTACCTCCAGCACGCCGTAACCCATGTAGTTGGTGCCGGGGTCGATGCCCATGATGCGGTAGGGCGGGGTTTTGGTCGGACGGTTTTCGTGTGTCATCTTCAGGGTCGAAAAAGCCCCTCTCCCTTGCGGTTCCGCTCGGGGGAGGGGCGTGGTTGCGCCGGTCGGGTTATTCGGCCAGCAGTTCGGCGATCTTCTCGTAGAGCTCGTCGCCGCGGAGGTCCTTGGCTACGATCTTGCCCTCGCTGTCGATCAGGAAGTTCGACGGAATGCCACGCACGGCGTAGTCCTCGGCGGCCTGGTTGTCGAAGCCCGAGAGGGCGCTGACGTGGATCCAATCCATGCCGTTCTTCTCGACGGCCTCGGTCCAGTCCTCGGCCTTGCTGTCGAACGATACGCCGAAGATCTCGAAGCCCTTCTTGTGGAACTCCTCGTAGGTCTTCTTCAGGTGGGGAACCTCACCCATGCAGGGACCGCACCACGAAGCCCAAAAGTCGAGCAGGACGTATTTGTTCTCCGGGTTCTCGACCACCGACTTGAGCGAGAGCTCCTTGCCCTGGGCGTCGTTCTGCACGACGTCGATGTAGGGCTGGCCGATGTCGGTCTTGAGCTTCTGCTCGGCCGTGGTCTTGAGCGTCGTCAGGAGTTCGGTCTGCTGCAGCTCGGCCGGGAACTTGGCGATCATGTCGAGCAACTCCTGCCCGCCCATGCCGTAAGACTGCTGCGAGAGGAGCATTGCGCCGAAGAAGTTGCCAAGATTCTGCTCGAGGGCCTTGTCGGTCAGGGCCTCGTACTCCTTCTCGATGGCGCTGCGGCGCTCGTCGCTCGTCTCCGGGTTGCGGTACTCCTTCGTGAGGGCCATGCCGGCCTCGGAGTATGCCTTGTTGGCATCATTCGATACGGTGCCGCTCACGAGTTTGAACTGGGGGTTCTCCGCGTTGTCGGCCACGGTGATCGTGCCCGGTTCGAGGATCACCATCGTGGCGAAGGTGCCCTGCATGTCACGGGCATCGGCCAGGTAGGCCACGCTCGGCGTATCGGCCACGCCCTTGATGCGGAATGCGCCGTTCTCGACCGTTGCCGAGTCGAGCGGCGTGCGCTTCTTGTCCAACAGGTAGACGACATCGTTCGTTCCGGCCACGTTGCCTTCGATGACGAACTGGTTCTTGCTGGCGCAGCTGCACAGCACCGCAGCGGCGGCAGCCAGGATAAGTGCTCTTTTCATGGTGTGTGTTATTTGTTGTTGTTGAGTTCCGTGAGTGCCTTTTCGAGTGCGATGACCCGCTTGTCCAGTTCGGGCAGCCGTTTGAAGACGGCCGAGGCCCGGTGGTACTGCATGCCCGGCAGGGCGGGGTAGCCGAAGCGGATCTCGCCGTCGGGCACGTCCTTGTCGATGCCGCTCTTCGAGCCCACCTTCACGCCGTTGCCGATCGTCACGTGGTCGGCGATGCCGACCTGTCCCGCGAGGAAGCAGTTCGAGCCGACCTTCGAGGTGCCGGCGATGCCGGTCTGGGCCGACGATACGGTGTTCTCGCCGATCTGTACGTTGTGGCCGATCTGGATCAGGTTGTCGAGCTTCACGCCGCGGCGGATGATGGTCGAGTCGGTCTTGGCCCGGTCGATGCAGGTGTTGGCGCCGATCTCGACATCGTCTTCGATGACCACGTTGCCCAGCTGGGGAATCTTGTCGAACCCGCCGGCGGCATTGGGCATGAATCCGAAGCCGTCGGCGCCGATCACTGCGCCGGCGTGGAGGATGCAGCGGCTGCCCACCGAGCACCCTTCGTAGATCTTCACCCCGGGGTAGAGGATCGTCCCCTCGCCGACGGTGACCCCGCGGCCCAGATAGACCTGCGGGTAGATCTGGCAGCCGCGGCCGATCCGCACGCCCTGCTCGACGACCGTGAAGTCGCCGATGTAGCACTCTTCGCCCACGGTGGCACCCTCTTCGATCGAGGCGCGGGGGCTGATGCCCTTGCGGCGGGGCTTGGCGGCGTTGTACATCTCGAGCAGCTTGAGGACGCAGGCTCCGGCGTCGGGCACCTTGACGAGGGTGGCCGCAACGGGCTGCGACGGTGTGAAATCGCTGTTCACCAGGACGATGGACGCCTGGGTCGTATAGAGAAAGGGTTCGTATTTCGGATTGGTCAGGTAGGCCAGCGAGCCGGCCTTTCCCTCCTCGATCGAGGAGACGGTGTGCACCGACGCGGCCTTGTCGCCTACGATCTCGCCGCCCAGAAATCCGGCGATCATTTCAGCAGTGAATTCCATCATGGTCTTACTTTTTCTTGGGGTTTTGTCAGAGGTATTTTTCGATTTCGATGCCTTCGGGAAGGAACTCCTCCACGGTGCGGCCGAACGAGAGCACCTCGCGGACCGTCGATGACGAGATGTCGGCCACGGGGGCCGGCGTGAAGAGCATGACGGTCGTGATCTCGGGGTAGATGCGGTGGTTCGTGGCCTCCATCGTGCGTTCGTATTCGAAGTCGGTGGTGTTTCTCACGCCGCGGATGATGGCGCAGGCCGCAACCTGTTCGGCGAACTCCCCGGTCAGCCCGGAGTAGATGCGGGCCTCGACCCGCGGGTTGCCCGCATAGATGTCGTCGATCAGGCGCTTGCGGTTCTCGACGGTCAGCAGGCCCTTCTTGGCGAAGTTGTTGCCGATGCCGATGATCACCCGGTCGAAGAGGTTTAGGGCCTCGTCCACCAATGCGGCATGGCCGCGCGTGAAGGGGTCGAACGACCCCGGGAAGATTGCTATCCGTTCCATATCGGGCAAAGATACACAACAAACTGAAAAAGGCAATGATTTCCACCGCTTTTTTGCAGCCGGGGCCGTTGCCGCCGTGCGGAGAGCGCTTCGGCGGAGGGGTTACCGTTCGATCCGGATGTATTCCGAATAGACGATCCGCGTGTGCGGGTTCGACGAAATGATCTCCTGCCGGAGCGCCTTCGTGCCCCAGCGGATGAAGAGGAAGCGGCGGGGGATGCGGTGGACGATCTGCCGCAGCGTGTCGCGGCTCTCGATGCGGCAGACCACCGAGTCGCGGCCGAGAACTCCCTCGACCGTCACCCACGGGTCGCTCCAGCGGAAGCGGCGCAGCGAGTCGGGCAGCAGCGCCTCGTGCGGGATGCGGCGGAGCGGATCCTGTGTCGGTGCGGCCGGTTGCAGGAGGGGATCGCCGAGCGGGGCGCGGAGGGTGACCTCGGTCCTGGTGACGTGTTTCGAGGCGGCCTCCAGCCGGCGGAGCCGGATGCCGAGCGCGCGGATGCGTTCGGCGTCGGCGGCGCGCAGCCGTTCGAACTCCATACAGCGCAGGCGGAGGGCCTGCGCCGAGGCGGCCTCCTCGCCCAGCCGTGTGCGGTAGTGGTGCAGGTCGGAGGCCAGGGCCGTCTGGTTCTGTTCGAGACGCCGGTTCTCGCTCCGGTAATGGCGCAGGGTGCAGAGCAGCAGCGCCGTGACGGCGAGTGCATAGAGGAAGAGTACTTTTTTCATGGATTCGGGATTTTACGGAATCCCGAAAGGTAGCGCGGCAGGCCGCTCCCCGGTTTCTACATTTTAGGGAACAGCGCCTCGAGGGATTCGGCCAGGCGTTCGGCCGTGAGTGACATGAAGGGAATGCCGTCGCAGCGCGAGAGGGCCGTGATGCCCCGGTGATCGACGTAGAGGAGTTCGTCCAGCCGTCGCAGGTCGCCGCACCGGACGGGCTCCTCGCGGAGCGTCAGCCCGATCCGCCGGGCCGCTTCGCGCAGCAATGCCCCCTCGACGCTGGCCGGGGCGGGGGGGGCCAGCAGGGTGTGCCCGCTGACGGCGAAGAGGGGAGCGTCGTCGGCCGAAAGGAGCGAGCCGTCGGCCGTGCAGCGCACGGCTTTCGTCGCCCCGCGGCGGGCGGCTTCGAGGTCGGCGAGCGCGACGGCGGCTTCGCGGAGCGTCGTCGGTGCGTCGGTCAGCGGCAGGTCGTAGCGGACGGTTGCGGCCTCGGGCATCAGGCTGCGCAGGGCGTATCCGTCGTAGAGCGAGGTGCCGGCCGCAAGGAGCTCTTCCCGGCCGTCGGGTGCCAGCTCGAGGCGTACGAATCCCGAGACGGCGCGGGGATAGCGCTCGGCGGCGGCAAGTGCCTCGATGCGGGAGGTGAGGCGTTCCGTGCCGGGCATGTAGCGGCGGCCGAAGAGCGTGCGCGCGGCGGCGTCGAGCAGGGCGATGTGTGCCGCGACGTTGCGGGCCCTGCCGCGGGCGATGTGGATCGTCTGGTATAGGCGGAGTTCGGTCACTGGAGGAAGATTTTCAGCAGCAGTTCGCGCAGCAGCTCACCGTCCGACGCTCCGCCCGAGTTGAGCCCCTTGCTCTTGGCGTCGTATTCGCGCAGCAGTCCCAGGATGTTGAATACCTTGCGGTTGTCCCAGCGGGCCGCGTTCTGCTTGATCTCCCCGAGCACGAACGTGTTGTTCTTGCGCAGGATCCGCATGAGCTCCTGGTCCTGGGGGAAGGGGCGCCCCTTGCGGCGCGAGAGCCAGCCGAGGTAATTGACCACGAACAGGTCGCGGAACTGGCCGAACAGGGCCATGATGGTGAGCAGCAGCGGGTTGTCCTTGGGGTTGCGGGCGAAGTGGTCGGCGATCATCAGCGCCCGGGCCATGTCGCGTGTGGCGACGGCCTTGCAGAGCTCGAAGTTGTTGAAATCCTTTGAGATGCCGATATTGGCCTCGATGTCCGCATCGGTGATGCGGGTCGTGCCCTCGGGCAGCGAGACCGTGAGTTTGTGCAGTTCGTTCGAGATCTTCGCGATGTCGGTGCCGAGGTGGTCGGTGAGCATCGACAGCGCCTTGGCGTCGATCGTCAGCCCCCGCTCCCGGATGAACTGCTGGAGCCACGAGGCGATCTCGTAGTCGCGCGGACGGACCGATTCGAGCACCGCGCCGTTGGCCGCACACCCCTTGTAGAAGGCCGAGCGCTTGTCTACGTTCTTCTCCTTGTGGCAGATGACGAGGATGGTCGTCGGCGAAGGCTTCTGCGTGTAGAGCGAGAGACGCTCGATGCCGCGCAGCTGCTGGGCCTCCTTGAGGATCACCACCTGGTACGATCCCATCATGGGCATCTGCCGGCAGAGGTTCACCACCTGCCCGGCCTCGGTGTCGCGGCCGTAGACGGTGATCTGGTTGAAGGCCCGTGCGGCCTCGTCGAGCACCGTTGCGGCAAGCAGGTCGGCCAGCGAGTCGATGAAGTAGCTCTCCTCGCCCATGAGCAGGTAGACGGGGGCGAACTTCCGGCTCCGGATCTCCCGGGCCAGGCGTTCGTACTCGGATACCGTATCCTTGAATTTTACAGCGCTCTTGGCCATGTCATACGATCTCTTTGGTGATGCGCAGCACGTTCTCCGTGTCGCGGGTCAGGCGGTAGCGGTCGTCGATGCGGCGGCCGACGAGCCAGACGATCTCGTCGCCCGAGAGCAGCACGAACTGGCGCTGTTTCTCGGGGGTCGAAACCTTGGCGTCGATCAGGTAGTCGCTCACCTTCTTGCGGCCCGTCATGCCGTAGGGGATGAACCAGTCGCCCTCGCGCCAGCGGCGGAGCGTCAGCGGGAAGCGCAGCTTGTCGGCATCGACCTGCGCGATGTGCTCCGGGACGCCGAACGTGCGGATGTCGTCGATCGGGCAGTATTCGTAGAAGAGCACCGCGTTGCCGCAGTAGCTGCGCAGGGCGCCCTGCGGCACGGTGGTCAGGCAGTCGTCGTCGGGGGCGATGGGCGAGACGACGATCCGTCCGCGGTCGATGACGGCCATGCGGTCGCGGGCGTAGAACTTCCGCCCGGTAGCCCCTTCGTCGAGGGCGCGGCAGAGCGAATCGACCACGTCGCCCTTGAATCCGTAGGAGGAGCTGAGCAGTTCGTAGATGACGAACCCCCGCGGGAAGGCCGGGTCGATGCGGTCCGGGTAGATCGTGTCGATGCCCTCCTCCGAGGTGACGGCCTCGTCGCGGATGCGCTCGATGCCGTGGTTGATGAAGAGCTGTGCGTCGGTCAGCCGCCCGAGGTTCTTGCGCATGAGCTCCGTGAACTTGGGGTTGATCTCCCGGATGCGGGGGATGAGGCCCAGACGGATCTTGTTGCGGAGGTACTTCGTCGAGCGGTTCGACGAGTCCTCGCGGAAGGGAATGTGGTTCTGCACGGCATATTCGAGGATCTCCTTGCGCGAGGCGAACATCAGCGGGCGGACGATCCGTCCCACCTGGGTCGAGATGCCGGTCAGGCCGCGCAGCCCGGTGCCGCGCAGCAGGTTGATGAAGAAGGTCTCGATCGAGTCGTCGGCGTGGTGGGCGACGGCCACCGCCGTGTAGCCGTATTCGCGGCTCAGCTCGTCGAACCATGCGTAGCGCAGCCGCCGGGCCGCCATCTCCATCGATTCGCCCGTGCGCTCCATCTCGGCGGCGGTCTCGAACCGCTTGTTGTAGCACGGCACGCCGCAGCGTGCGGCCTCCTCGGCCACGAGCACCTCGTCCTCGTCGCTCTCCGAGCCGCGGAGCTGGAAGTTGCAGTGGGCGACCCCCACCGTGTAGCCGCAGCGGGTGAAGAGCGAGAGCATGACCATCGAGTCCACGCCGCCCGAAACGGTCAGCAGGATGCGGTCGTCTCGGGTCAGCAGCCGGTTCTCCTCGATGTATCGCTGGAATGCGTCGATCAGGTTCATATCACAGGATGTTTACTTCCGTGTCTATGGCGATGCCGAAACGTGCGCGGACCGCCTCCTGCACCTTGCGGGCAAAGGCGATGACCTCGCCTCCGGTGGCGCCTCCGAGGTTCACCAGCACGAGCGCCTGCCGTTCGTGCACCCCCACGCGGCCCTCGCGGTGCCCCTTCAGCCCCGCACGGTCGATCAGCCATCCGGCGGCCAGTTTCACGCGCCCTTCCGGGGCGGGGTAGTGGGGCATGTCGGGGAATTCGGCCAGCAGCCGTGCGGCCGTGTCCGCCCCGACGACCGGGTTCTTGAAGAAACTGCCCGCGTTGCCCAGCACCTTGGGGTCGGGCAGCTTGGCACGGCGGATGGCGCAGACCGCCTCGCGGATGTTGCGGAGCGTCGCCCCGCCGCGGGCCTCGACCTCGCGTTCCACGTCGCCGTAGCCCAGCTTCGGGCGGGACGTGCGGTGCAGCAGCAGCTCGACGGCCGTGATGACGACCCGCCCCTTGAGCGAATGCTTGAAGACGCTCTCGCGGTAGCCGAAGCCGCAGTGTGCGGCGTCGAGTGTGAGCATGGCGCCCGTCTCGACGCAGTACATCTCGACCCGCTCGATCGAGTCTCCGGCCTCGCAGCCGTAGGCCCCGATGTTCTGCACGGGGGCCGCGCCGGCCTTTCCGGGGATCAGCGAGAGGTTCTCGATGCCCCACAGCCCGCGCTCGACCGACCACTCGACCAGGTCGTCCCATTCGACGCCCGCTTCGGCCCGTACGCAGACCCGCTCTCCGTCGTCCGAGACGATTCCGATGCCGCGGGCGACCGGGGTCAGCAGCATCCCGTCGTAGTCGCGGGTGAAGAGGATGTTGTTGCCGCCGCTCAGGACGGTCCAGCGTTCGGGTACGCCGCCGGCGAAGAGCTCCCGCAGGTCGGCCGGGGTCTCGAATTCGACGAGCCTCTCGGCCCGCTGTGCGACGCCGAAGCTGTTGCGGTCGCGCAGGTCGATATGATGAAATTCTCGGATCATGATGTGCAAAGTTAGGAATAATTTGATAACTTTGAATGATCGCTGCTCCCAATATCGTCTCCCCGCCGGTTTCGGGCGGGCCTTCGGGGCTGCGGTCGGCGCCGCGGACCGGTCGGTCCCGGTGCCGGTGAGTGCAGGACAAACCATAAAACGAAAACCGATATGTTTACACCGCAAGATTTGAAACAGATCGCCGACCACGGTCTGACCCCCGAACGGGTGGAGGAACAGGTCGAAAATTTCCGTCGGGGATTCCCCTTCCTGAAGGTCGTCCGCGCGGCGTCGCCCGGCGACGGCGTGCTGGTGCTCGACGGGGTCGAGGTCGATGCGGCCGTCGCACGATACGATGCGGCCGTGGCGGGGCTGCGCGTGGTGAAGTTCGTGCCCGCATCGGGCGCAGCCACGCGGATGTTCAAGGAGCTCTTCGAGTTTGTCAATGAGGGCAAGCGCGGAAAGGGCATCGACGTGCTGCTCGAAAACATCGAGCGCTTCGCCTTCTGGCCCGAACTCCGGGCCGTGCTGCCTCCCGAGGCCGACGACCGCGCCACGGTCGATGCCATCGTGAACGGAGGACTCAACTACGGCCACAAGCCCAAGGGGCTGGTGACCTTCCACGCCTATCCCGACGGGGCGCGCAAGGCCGTCGAGGAGCATCTGGTCGAGGGTGCCGCCTACGCCGCCTCGAACGGTGTCGTGCGGCTGCACTTCACCGTATCGCCCGAGCACATGGAGGCTTTCCGGACGCTGCTTGCGGAGAAGGTGCCGCAGTATGAGGCCCGCTACGGCGTGCGCTACGACATCTCCTTCTCGGTGCAGAAACCCGCGACGGACACCGTGGCGGTGAATCCCGACAACACGCTCTTCCGGCAGGAGGACGGCTCGCTGCTCTTCCGGCCGGCCGGCCACGGCGCGCTGATCGAGAACCTGAACGAGATCGATGCCGACCTGATCTTCATCAAGAACATCGACAACGTGACCACCGATGCCCGGCGCGGCGATACGGTCCGTTACAAGAAGGCGCTGGCCGGCGTGCTCATCGACCTCCAGCGTGAGGCGTTCGACTGCCTGCGTGCCATCGATGCGGGTACGGCCGACCTCGATGCGGTCGCCCGCTTCGTCGAGACGCGGCTGTGCGTGATGCTGCCCGAAAGTTACGACGCTGCGCTGCTGCGCGCCGTGCTCGACCGTCCGATCCGCGTGTGCGGCATGGTCCGCAACGAAGGCGAGCCGGGCGGCGGCCCGTTCTGGGTGGCAAACCCCGACGGCACGGAGTCGCTGCAGATCGCCGAGTCGAGCCAGATCGCACCGGCCGACCTGCCCCTGATGAAGTCGGCCACGCATTTCAACCCCGTCGATCTGGTCTGCGGCGTGCGCGATGCGCAGGGCGGACACTTCGACCTGCGGCGCTATGTCGATCCCGCGACGGGCTTCATCTCGTCGAAGTCGAGCGGCGGCCGAGAACTGCGTGCACAGGAGCTGCCGGGACTGTGGAACGGATCGATGGCGCGGTGGAATACGGTCTTCGTGGACGTGCCCGTCTCGACCTTCTCGCCGGTCAAGGTGGTGCAGGATCTGCTGCGCCCGCAGCATCAGTGAGTGTGCTGAAACCTTCGGGGCCGGCCGGCAGATTCGTCTGTCGGCCGGCTTTGTTGTCCGAATTGCTTAAAAGCGGATAAATTGTTGCCCGAAGACGCGGTTTTCCGGGAATCTTTTCTATATTTGTAGGCCAAAACCGAAAAACGATAATCAAAACCGAATAAACGCTATGGAGAACAAACTGGAACAATTGACCCGCAAGCTCTATGACGAGGGTCTGGAGAAGGGTCGCGCCGAGGCCGACCGGGTGCTGGCCGAAGCCCGCAAGGAGGCCGAGCGCATTGTGGCCGAGGCCCACGCCGAGGCCGACTCGATCGTCCGCAAGGCCCAGGCCAAGGCCGAGGATGTCGGCAAGAACACGATGACCGAGATCGCGCTGGCTGGCCGTCAGGCCGTGGCGAAGATCAAGTCGGAGATCGCCTCGCTGATCGTGGCGCGCACCACCTCGGAAGGGGTGAAGAAGACCTCGCTCGATCCGGATTTCATTCGCGAGATGCTGCTGGCCGTGGCTCGGAACTGGAACGGTGCCGAGGGCGGCAAGGTCGAACTCGAGGCGCTGCTGCCCGAGGCGGAGCGCAAGACGCTTGACGCGGCCTTCGAGAAGAGTGCCAAGGAGCTGCTTGCGGCCGGTGTTGAGGTGGGTTGGTCGAAGGAGGTCAAGACGGGCTTCCGCGTGGGCGCCAAGGAGGGCGGCTACTACATCTCGTTCTCCGACGCCGATCTGGAGGCGCTGCTGAGCGGCTACCTCCGCGAGAAGGTATCCCGGATGTTGTTTAAGGCCGATAAATAGCGATGTTTGCGACCGATTATTATTGTCTGGTTGCCGGATTGCGGGAGTATGCCCTCGATGCCGACACCAAGGGGTTCGATGCCCGGGCCATCGTCGATGAGGTGATCGACGGCGTCTCGGCGCGCGATGCCCGGCAGGTGCGGTTGCTCTACGGCTACTACGACTGCGAGAACCTGGCCGCCCTGCGTGCCGGACGCACGGCCTGCAATCCGCTGGGACTCCTCACGCGCGAAGAGCTCGAGGAGGAGCTCCGGAATCCCGCGAGGATGCCCGAGGCCGTGGCCCGCGTCATCCGGGCGTATGCCGACCCGGAGGGTGAGGAGGCGCTCGAGATCGATACGACGCAGCGCTTCGAACGTGCCCTGTTCGGAGCCTACTATACGGTTTGCGAAGCGGCCGAGAGCCGCTTCCTGCGCGAATGGTCGGCCTTCGACCGCAACCTGCGCAACATCGCGGCCGCCGTGTCGGCCCGTGCGGCGGGACGTGCCGTCGAGGAGACCGTCGTAGGCGGGGGCGAAGTGGTCGAACAGCTCCAGCGGAGCTCGGCCGCCGATTTCGGACTCCGCGGCGAGCTCCCCTATGTGGATGCCGTGATCGCGGCGGTGAACGAGGAGGCGAACCTCGTGGAGAAGGAGCACAAGCTCGACCTGGTGCGCTGGCGCGAGGCCCTGGAGCTGGCCGTGTTCGACTATTTCGACATCGACGCCCTGCTCTCCTACCTGGTGCGGGTGAATATCGTGGCGCGCTGGTCGCGCCTCGACCCGGCGCGCGGACGCGAACTGTTCGCCCGGCTGGTCGAGGGACTGGATGCCCGGCAACTGATTGAAAATAAACAATAGACAACATACGATGAAAACAACAGGACGTGTAAACGGTATCATCTCCAACATCGTGATCGTCAAGGCCGACGGAGCCGTGGCCCAGAACGAGATCTGCTACGTGTATGCGGGAGATACCCGAATGATGGCCGAGGTCATCAAGGTCATAGGCGATGCGGCCTATGTACAGGTTTTCGACAGTACGCGCGGTCTGAAGATCGGCGACCGGGTCGAGTTCGAGGGGCACATGCTCGAAGCGACGCTGGCTCCGGGTCTGCTTTCGCGCAATTACGACGGTCTGCAGAACGACCTCGAGAAGATGGAGGGTCTCTTCATCGCCCGCGGTTCGGTGACCGAGCCGATCGACTTTTCGGCCCAGTGGGAGTTCACGCCGCTGGCCGCCGCCGGCGACAAGGTCTCGGCCGCATCGTGGCTCGGTGAGGTCAAGGAGCAGTGGGTCATGCACAAGATCATGGTTCCCTTCACGATGACCGGCACCTATACGGTCAAGAGCGTGGCCAAGGCCGGCAAGTACAAGGTGACCGACACGATCGCCGTGGTGACCGACGCCGAGGGGCGCGACCACGAGGTGACGATGGTGCAGAAGTGGCCCGTCAAGCAGGCCATCCGCTGCTACCGCGAGAAGCCGCGTCCGTCGCGCGTCATGGAGACGGGTGTGCGGGCGATCGACACCTTCAACCCGATGGCCGAGGGCGGTACGGGCTTCATTCCCGGGCCGTTCGGTGCCGGCAAGACGGTGCTGCAGCACGCCATCTCGAAACAGGCCGATGCCGACGTCATCATCATGGTGGCCTGCGGCGAGCGTGCCAACGAGGTGGTCGAGATCTTCAAGGAGTTCCCCGAACTGGTGGACCCCCGCACGGGCCACAAGCTCATGGAGCGTACGATCATCATCTGCAATACGTCGAACATGCCCGTTGCGGCGCGTGAGGCGTCGGTCTATACGGGTATGACCATCGGCGAGTACTACCGCGCCATGGGCCTCAAGGTGCTTGTCATGGCCGACTCGACGTCGCGCTGGGCGCAGGCACTGCGCGAGATGTCGAACCGCCTCGAGGAGCTTCCGGGTCAGGATGCCTTCCCGATGGACCTTTCGGCGATCATCTCGAACTTCTACTCGCGCGCCGGCCTGGTGACGCTCAACAACGGCAAGACCGGTTCGGTGACCTTCCTCGGTACGGTGTCGCCCGCGGGCGGTAACCTCAAGGAGCCGGTGACCGAATCGACCAAGAAGGCCGCGCGCTGCTTCTACGCCCTCTCGCAGGGTCGTGCCGACTCGAAGCGCTACCCGGCCATCGACCCGCTGGAGTCCTACTCGAAGTACCTCGAGTATCCCGAGATCCGCGAATACCTCGACGAACACATCGAAAAGGACTGGGTGGACCTCGTCTATGCGGGCAAGACCATCGTGCAGCGCGGCAAGGAGGCCAACGACCAGATCAACATTCTCGGCGACGACGGCGTGCCCGTGGAGTATCACGAGCGGTTCTGGAAGTCGGAGCTCATCGACTTTGTGATCCTGCAGCAGGACGCCTTCGACGACATCGACGCCAACTGCCCGATCGAGCGTCAGAAGATGATGTACGAGATGGTGCTCGACGTCTGCCGCAAGTCGTTCGACTTCGCCGACTTCGAGGAGTGCTCGCAGTTCTTCAAGGGTCTGATCAACCTCTTCCGGCAGATGAACTACTCGGAGTGGAAATCCGCGAAGTTCGAGGATTACCGCAAGCAGATCGAACAGTATGTGGGTGAAAAAACGAAATAAGCCATGACAACACGAGCATTTCAGAAGATATATACCAAAATCGACAACATCACCAAGGCGACCGTGACGCTCCGCGCCACGGGCGTCGGCAACGACGAGCTGGCCACCGTGGGCGGCAAGCTCGCGCAGGTGGTGAAGATCATGGGCGAGAACGTGACGCTGCAGGTCTTCGCCGGAACGGAGGGTCTGGCTACGGACTCCGAGGTGATTTTCCACGGCGAGCCTCCCAAGCTGCGCGTCTCGGACGCCCTTGCCGGCCGCTTCTTCAACGCCTACGGCGAGCCGCTCGAGGGCGGTGAGGCCGTCGAGGGCGAGGCGCGCGAGATCGGCGGCCCGACGGTGAATCCCTTCCGGCGTATCCAGCCTTCGGAGCTGATCGCCACGGGTATCGCCGGCATTGACCTCAACAACACGATCGTCACGGGCCAGAAGATCCCCTTCTTCGCCGACCCCGACCAGCCCTACAACGCCGTGATGGCCAATGTGGCGCTGCGTGCCAAGGCCGACAAGATCATCCTGGGCGGCATGGGCCTCACGAACGACGACTTCCTCTACTTCAAGTCGGTGTTCGAGAACGCCGGTGCACTGGACCGTATCGTCTCGTTCGTCAATACGACGGAGAACCCGCCCGTCGAACGACTGCTTGTGCCGGACATGGCGCTGACAGCCGCCGAGTATTTCGCCGTGGACAAGGGCGAGAAGGTGCTGGTGCTGCTCACCGACATGACCCTCTACGCCGATGCCCTGGCCATCGTCTCGAACCGTATGGACCAGATCCCCTCGAAGGACTCGATGCCCGGATCGCTCTATTCGGACCTGGCGAAGATCTACGAGAAGGCCGTGCAGCTGCCCAACGGCGGTTCGATCACGATCATCGCCGTGACGACCCTGTCGGGCGGCGACATCACGCACGCCATCCCCGACAACACGGGTTACATCACCGAGGGTCAGCTCTTCCTGCGCAACGACTCCGATACGGGCAAGGTCATCGTGGACCCGTTCCGTTCGCTGTCGCGTCTGAAGCAGCTGGTCATCGGCAAGAAGACGCGTGAGGACCACCCGCAGGTGATGAATGCCTGCGTGCGCCTCTACGCCGATGCTGCGAACGCCAAGACGAAGCTCGAGAACGGTTTCGACCTGTCGGACTATGACGAGCGCGCCCTGAAGTTCGCCCACGACTACTCGGAGAAGCTGCTGGCCATCGACGTCAATATCGACATCACGGAGATGCTCGACACGGCGTGGGGACTCTTCGCCAAGTACTTCTCGAAAGAGGAGGTCGGCATCAAGGAGGAGCTCATCCGCAAATACTGGAAAGAGGCCTGACGCCGGCAGGCGGGGCGCTCCGGCCCGGCGGCCCGGAATCGGGAGCCGGCCGGGCGGCAGACTCCGCAGGTTGTGCCCTGGCCCGAACGATCGGCGTCTGTGCGTGCGGAGCGGCACGGCAGGCGGATCCGGCGGCCGGCGGCGGTAATCGGAAAAACTGAACGAACATGGCAATTAAGTTTCAATACAACAAAACCTCGCTGGGCGAGCTCGGCAAACAGCTCAAGATGCGGCAGAAGGCCCTGCCGACGATCAAGAGCAAGGAGTCGGCGCTGCGCTCGGAGGTGAAGAAGGCGAAGGACACCGCGGGTGAGTACCGCCGTCGGCTCGACGCATTGATGGCCGAGTACGACTACATGGCGGCACTCTGGGGCGAGTTCGACGTCGATCTGCTGCGTGTCTCCGACGTGGGGCTTGCAACGCAGAAGATCGCCGGCGTCCGCATCCCGGTGCTCGAGGAGGTCTTCTTCGAGGAGCGTCCCTACGACCTCTTCTCGTCGCCGGTGTGGTTCGCCGACGGCGTCGATCTGTTGAAACGGCTGGCCCGGCTCGGCATCGAATACGAGGTCTACAGCCGGCGGATGGAGTTGCTCGACTTCGCCCGCCGCAAGACCACGCAGAAGGTGAACCTGTACGAAAAGGTGCAGATTCCCGGCTATGAGGATGCCATCCGGAAGATCAAGCGTTTCATGGAGGACGAGGAGAACCTCTCGAAGTCGGCCCAGAAAATCGTGAAAACCAAACAGCAGGCAGCCGGGGAGGGCGCGATGTTATGATAGCTAAAATGTCGAAATACGACTTTGTGCTCTATGCGGCACAAAGCGGCGATTTCATCGGGCGGCTGCGCGAACTCGGGCTGGTGGACATCACCACCAAGGGTTGGGAGCCCTCCGAGGAGGACCGCCAGCTGCTGCTCGATATCGAGGGCTGCACCCGCGCCCTGGAGTTCGTGCGGACGTTCCGCTCGGACGCGGAGCGCTGCGATGCGGCGGCCCGGCCGTTCGCCTCGGGAGAGGAGGCCTACGAACACTATGCTGCGGCCCAGCGCGATGCTGCGGCCCTGCATGCCGAGATCGGCCGGCTGGAGAAGTCGGCCGAGGAGCTCCGCCCGTGGGGTGCGTTCGATGCCGATCGGCTCGGACGTCTTGCCGGCGAAGGCATCGTGCTGCGCTACTTCTCGGCCCAGCGGAACGTCTTCGACAAGTCCGCGGCCGAGTGGGGCGAAGGGCGTACGATAGTCGAGATCTCGCGCAACGACTCGACCGTGTGGTTTGTCGTCGTGACGGCCCCGGGCGAGGAGCTGGACCTCGATGCGCAGGAGATGAAGGCTCCGCAGATGGATGTCCGCGAGGCCGAGCGCCGCATTGCCGGGGCCGGGGAGAAACTCCGGGCGCTGGACGGCGAGTTCTCGCGCGTGGCGGCTTCGGAACGGGATCTGGCCCGCTACGGCGCCTCGCTCCGCGAGCGGCTGCAGGAGGTGCAGGTGCAGGCCACGGCACAACCGGCGGCCGACGGTACGCTCGTGGTGATGGAGGGCTGGGCCGAGAAGGAGACTTCGGCGCGTGTCGATGAGCTACTGGAGGCCTATCCCGGCGTTGTCTACCTCAAGTCGGATCCGACTCCGGAGGACGATACGCCCGTCAAACTGAAAAACAACCGGTTCGCCCGCGTCTTCGAGCTGGTCGGCGACATGTACGCCCGGCCGAAGTACGGGACGCTGGACCTTACGCCCTTCTTCGCGCCGTTCTACATGCTCTTCTTCGGCATCTGCCTGAACGATGCGGGCTACGGAGCCATCCTCACGCTGCTCGGCGCCTGGATGCTGTCGAAGAACCGCCGTCCCGGCATGATGCGCCAGGCAGCCTGGTTCGCCACGCTGTGCGGCGCGATGACCGTGGTCTTCGGCCTCTTCTGCGGATCGTTTTTCGGCGTCAGCATGAAGGAGTGGTTCCCCTCGGTGCCGTTCTACGACTTCCAGGGACAGTTCTTCTCGGTGGCGCTGGCTATCGGCATCGTGCAGATCATGTTCGGCATGCTGCTCAAGGTGGTGACGATCTCCCTGACGGCCGGATTCCGCTATTCGCTCGCTTCTCTGGGTTGGCTGCTGGTGATCCTGGCCGGCAGCCTGGCCGGAGGCCTGCCGATGCTCAACCCCTCGTGGGTGATTCCCTTCTATACGACCTCCTCGCCGGCCTTCTATGCGACGGTCGGTCTGGGCGCCGTATTGATGCTCTTCTTCAACTCGCCGGGCAAGAATCCCTTCCTCAATCTGGGTGTCGGTCTGTGGGATACTTATAATAATATTACGGGTATCCTCTCCGACGTGCTGTCGTACATCCGACTCTTCGCCATCGGTCTTTCGGGCGGTGTGCTTGCCACGGTCTTCAACTCCCTGGCCGGCGGTTTCGTCCCCGATGACGCCGGTATCGTGACACGGCTGCTCATTATGACGCCGATTCTGCTCATCGGCCACGGCATCAACCTCTTCATGTCCACCATCTCGTCGTTCGTGCATCCGATGCGTCTGACGTTCGTGGAGTTCTACAAGAATGCGGGTTTCGAAATGTCGATGCGGACATTCAACCCGCTGCGCAAAATGGATCAAACTGAAAATCAATAACTAAAAAACTTCAAATTATTATGGAAATGACAACTGCAATTATTCTGGGCTACATCGGCGTAGCGTTGATGGTGGGCCTTTCGGGCGCAGCGAGCTGTATCGGTACTTCGATTGCCGGTCAGGCCTCCGTCGGAGCGATGAAAAAGAACGGCGGCGCCTTCGGTAGCTACATGATTCTGTCGGCCATCCCCGGCTCGCAGGGTCTCTACGGCTTCGTCAGCTACTTCATCATCAAGGGCTTCCTTACGGAGTCGATCACCATGCTTCAGGGTGCTGCCATCTTCGGTGCCGGCCTGCTGACGGGATTCGTCTGCCTCTTCTCGGCCTACTATCAGGCACGGATTTGCGCCAACGGTATCGCCGCCATCGGCAACGGCCATGATGTGATGGGTAAGACGCTGATTCTGGCTGCATTCCCCGAGCTTTACGCCATTCTGACGGTGGCTGCCGTCTTCCTGATCTCGGGCGCTATCTGATTCCGGAACCGCAATAATTGCGCGATTCGTGGCGCGGAAACCTGCAGGTTTCCGCGCCACTGTTTTATCTGTGCACTCGCTGTTTTGTGGAGCCCGGGGTTGCCGGCCCGTTTTGTCCGTGACCGCAACTCCGGTGTTTTCACAAGACGGCCGGACTCCCGTTTCCGTTTTGCGGCCGAAGTTGCGGCCTTCGGACGAACTCCGCCGGACAGAAGCGGCGCTCCGATCGGTCGTTGTGTTGCGCGGCGTGTCTTGAGTCGCCAGCCTGTCGATACGGGACCTGTCGCAATCCCTGTTTGGCGTCGCTGCCTGGTTTTTCCGATGTTCCGGTCCCCTGCGGCCGTTCGGACTGTGTCCGGTCTGTTTTTGTCTGCTTTTGTGCTGCGAATGTCTCGTTTTGGTATGAATCGACCCGATGTGGTTGCCTGAATAGGGGAAAAAGTACGTTTGAGTATCCGGCTGCAAAGTATGATTTCCTGACAAAATAGTATGGGCCGATGCCTCTCCGATAAAATGGAAGGGCTTTTCATTTTTCAGATAAGGGCTAATTTTTACTTTTGTCGCACCGAAACTACCAAACCTGAAAACCACGAACCTATGGAAAAACTCTGCTCCCGACTCATCGACGGCCGAGCATTGGCCGGCCGGCCTCTTTTTACAGTTTCCCGACTTCTTCTTTTCTGAACAATCCGACCGTATCCGGAGCCTGCGCTTCCGGACGGGTTTGTCTTATTTTTTACCAAACATTAACCAAACTTTCAATACCTATGATCAAACTTGGGCACAAAATCATTCTGGCGGTTTTGGCGCTGCTGATTACCCCCCCCCTTGGGTTTGCGGCCGAAACAGCTGATGCAAGTGCCTCGGTACAAGACCGTAAGGTGACTGTCCGGGGTACCGTGAATGACGCTGCAGGCCAGCCCCTGCTCGGCGTCACCGTCCTTGTCGAAGGCACCACGACCGGAACTTCGACCGGAATCGACGGAACTTATGAGATCTCCTGCGCTCCCGATGCCGAGCTGACCTTCTCGTTCATCGGCTATGAGTCGCAGACGCTTCCGGTAGCCAACCGGACGCTGCTCGACGTGACGCTTGCCGAGGACTCGCAGATGGTGGACGACGTGATCGTCATCGGTTACGGTACGACGACGCGCCGCAGCACGGTGGGCGCCGTCGATCAGATCAAGTCGGAGGCCATTGCCGAGCGTTCGGTGGCCAACCTCACGCAGGCGCTGCAGGGTACGTCGCCCAGCCTCGTTATCCAGCAGCGAAGCAGTGACCCTGCTGACAACCAGCTCAACATCAACATCCGCGGTATCGGTACGATGAACAACAACCAGCCGCTGATCGTCATCGACGGACTGGTTTCCGACAACTCGTCGTTCAACAAACTCAATCCTTCGGACATCGAGAATGTCTCGGTGCTCAAGGACGCCGGTACGGCCGCCATCTACGGTTCGCGTGCCGCCAACGGCGTGCTGCTCGTGACGACCAAGAAGGGTAAGCTGAATCAGGCTCCGACGGTCGAGCTGACCGCCCAGGTCGGCTGGCAGCAGCCCGATGTCCTCTACACGCCGGTCGAGGGATGGCAGAACGCCACGCTGCTCAACATCGCCAAGGCCAACGCCGGTCTCGCGCCCGCCTTCACGGCCGAGCAGATCCGTGACCTCAAAGAGCACGGCAACGGCACTTTCTTCATGGACGAGATCTTCCAGACGGCCATGCAGCAGAACTACAACGTCAGCGTATCGGGCGGCGGTGCCAACACGACCTACATGGTGTCGGCCGGCTACTTCGATCAGGAGAGCAACTACGTGGGCCCCGACTACGGACGCCAGCGCTACAACTTCCGTACGAACCTTACGACCGAGTACAAGCGCGTGAAGGTGACGGCGCTGCTCTCCTATTCGCACGAGAACAGCAAGACGACGATCGACGGCAACGCCATCGCCAACGCATCGCGTATCCCGACCTACTATTATTACCGTCAGTATGATCCCGCCACGGGCAAATACCTGCTCAACGACAAGCTGACGGACTTCAACTCGCTGGGTCTGCTCCAGGAGGGCGGTTACAACCGTTACCGCAACGATTACGTGAACGCCAACCTCTCGGCCGAGGTGAAGATCATCGACGGCCTGAAACTGCGCGGCGTGCTGGGTGCCGACATCTTCGCCGACCACCGCTACACGCGCACCCATGAGGTGATCTTCTACAACACCGATGCGGCGGGCAACCCGATCGGTGACGGCCGCTCGGCCAACAACGACGACAAGTCGGAGGACTGGAACCAGCGTGCCTACCTGATCAACTCGCAGCTGATGCTCGACTTCGACCGCACCTTCGGCAAGCACCACGTGGCCGCGCTGTTCGGTGCCTCGAACGAGTCCTATACCTCGGAGGCGAACCAGGTTTCGCTCAAGTGGGCCGATCCCGATCTGGGTATCAAGGGCGACGGTACGGAGGCCGTGCTGGGCAGCTCGACCGTGACGCCCGAGGCCACGACCCGCACCTCGCTCACCTCGCTCTTCGGACGTGCCTCCTACGACTACGACAACCGCTACTATGCCGAGTTCTCGTTCCGTTACGACGGTTCGTCGAAATTCCGTTCCGACCTGCGCTGGGGCTTCTTCCCCTCGGTTTCGCTCGGATGGCGCCTCTCGGAGGAGGCCTTCATGGAGAGCTACCGCGACAACGTGGGCGATCTGAAGATTCGCGGATCGTACGGTACGCTGGGTAACCAGTCGGTGGGCGACTACCAGTACTTCACCACCTACAACGTCTACTCGAACATCTACGCCTTCAACAACGCGATGGTCGGCGGCGCCGGCTTCCAGCTCGGTACCGACAACCTGCAGTGGGAGGTTTCAAAGACCTTCAACATCGGTTTCGACGCCTCGTTCTTCAAGGGTACGCTCAACCTGGGCTTCGACTACTTCAACAAGCATACGACCGACATCCTGGTCAAGCCGCAGACCCCGCTGATGCTGGGTACCGAGCTCCAGAACTACAATGCCGGCGAGATGCGCACGCAGGGTTGGGAGCTTTCGATCAGCTATGCGCTCAAGAAGCGCAACTGGTCGCACTTCTTCCAGTTCAACATCGGTGACTCGTGGAACGAGGTGCTCCACTACGAGGGCTTTGAGTCGATCGCCAACCAGGAGGAGTTCTGGCGCATCACACGCGAGGGCCTGCCCTTCAACTCCTACTACGGCTACAAGACCGACGGCTTCTTCCAGAGCTACGAGGAGATCGCCAATTCGGCCATCCCGACGGGCAAGACCGTCAAGCCGGGTGACGTGAAGTTCGTGGACCGCAACGGCGACGGCGTGATCGACGAGAACGACCGTTACTATCTGGGCAACGCCTTCCCGCGCTACACGGTGGGCTTCACCTACAACGTGGCCTGGAAGGGCATCGACCTGTCGATCTTCCTGCAGGGTGTGCTCAAGCGCGACATGATGATCCGCGGCGAGATGGTCGAGCCGTTCCACTCGAACTACGGCTACACGATGTACGAGCACCAGCTCGACTTCTGGACGCCGACCAACACGGATGCCCGCTGGCCGCGTCTGACCGACATCTCCGACCCGTCGAACCAGAACAACTGGCGCATGGGATCCGATATCTACATGTTCGACGGCAGCTACCTGCGTCTGAAGAACATCCAGCTGGGCTACACGCTGCCCGAGCGCATCTCGAAGAAGTTCGGCGTGCAGAAGTTCAAGATCTATTTCAATGCCGAGAACCTGCTGACGTTCACCGAGTGCTCGTTCGTCGATCCCGAGTCGTCGGAGTTCGGCAGCAACATGAACTCGGGCGGTGCCAACTCGGCCCGCAACTACCCGAACCTGCGCTACTACGGTGTCGGCCTCAATGTCACATTCTAATTCAAGGTGCGAGAAAATATGAAAACCTCGATTTTTAAATACATTACCGTTGCCGTTGCCGCCGGCGCAATGTGGCTGGCCGGTTGCAACGATCTGGACCAGGAGCCGACCAACAAGTTTACGGACAAGGCGTTCTGGACCTCGCCCGAGCGTGCCAACATGGTGCTCAACATGGCCTACAGCCAGATGTACAGCCACGACAAGATGTTCCAGGACGAGGCGCTGAGCGACAACATGTACGAGCAGCGCGGCAACCCCGACACGCGCACCATCCGCACGGGACAGGCCACGCCCAACACGTCGCTCTTCAAGAGCGAGTGGCAGTGGGTGTTCCAGGGCGTGAAGACCTGCAACATCTTCCTGACCTTCGTGGACGACGTGCCGGGTATCGAGTCCTCGAATCTGGCCTACATGAAGGCGCAGATCCGCTTCATCCGCGCGTTCCTCTACTTCCGTCTGGCCTGCTTCTACGGCGACATCCCCTTCTTCCTGAACGACATCTCGCTCGAGGAGTCGCGTCAGATGACCCGCACCTCCTACGTCAAGGTGATGGAGGAGCTGCACCGCGAGCTGGACGAGATCATTCCCGATCTTCCGAAGCGCGACGACCTGTCGGCCGACGACAACGGCCGCATCACGAAGGCTGCCGCCATGGTGCTCAAGGCCCGCATGTATCTCTACGAGAACACGTCGCGCACGGGCAACAGCGTGTCGGACAACATGCGCAAGGTGGCCGACATCTGCGACAAGCTGATGCACGACCAGGCTACCTACGGCACCTACAGCCTGCTGACCGAGGGTAACGAGGAGGGTTATCTGAGCCCCTACGAGTACCTCTTCACGTCGGGTGCCGAGTACAATCCGGAGGTGATCCTCGACTATGCGGCCGTGGAACTCGACAAGCAGTGGAGCCTGATGTACAACATGGCGCCCCTCTCGGCCGGTGCGAACCTCTGCCAGAAGGCTCCGTCGAAGGCTCTCGTGGACAGCTACAAGATGTCCGACGGCTCGGACCCCACGGACCTGAACTCCTATACGGGCCGCGATCCGCGACTCAAGTATACGGTGGCATACAACGGGATGGACTGGTATGACCTGAACGACAAGGGCGAGTACGTCAAGAAGTTCACGCTCAACGTCACGTCGGGTTCCGACCAGGCCGGCACGGCCAACGGCTCGCCCACGGGCTTCTACACCCGCAAGTATTTCGACCCGGACCACGGCAAGAACCTCGAGATGTGGACCAACTTCATCATGATGCGTTATGCCGACGTGCTGCTGATGTACGCCGAGGCGAAGGCCTACCTGGGTGAACTGGATGTCACGGTATGGAACGAGACGATCCGCCCGATCCGCATGCGTGCGGGCGTAGGCGGCACGGAGTTCCCCTCGGCGGGCGACTATACGCAGATCGTGCGCGACGAGCGTCGTGTGGAGCTGGCCCTGGAGGGTCTGCGCTACTTCGACCTGATCCGCTGGATCAACTACAAGGACGAGAAGTCCACGGCCGTTGCCGAACTGCTCAACGGTCCGGTCTACATGTACAACGGCACGCAGATCGACCAGTTCAAGTTCGATACGGGACGCGACATCCTCTGGTCGCTGCCGCTTTCGGAGACGCAGCTCGTTCCGTCGCTGCTGCCCAACAACTCGGGATATTAATCGTCAATCAAAAGCATTCGGAAAAAGATGAAAAAGATATTGAATATGCTGATGGCGGCAGGTCTTGCCGTCTGGGGCGCCTCCTGCTCGAGCGACCTGGATTACGAACCGGGCGGGGTGACTCCGGTCAAGGCGTTGCTGCTGCCTGCCGATAACTGGTATGTCGAGCTGCAGAGCGCATCGTCGGCCACGGAGACCTTCTCGTGGGAACCCGCTCTGGCTGCCGACGGACAACTTCCGCACTACGAGGTGGTCTTCCTCGCACAGCCCGACGGCGAGATCGTCTACCGCTACGACGCCGGTTCGAAGACCAGCGTGGCGGTTCCCCACAAGGAGCTGAACCTGGCGGCCAAGGCCGCCGGGATCGATGCCGGCGCATCGGGCGACTTCTACTGGTCGGTCGTATCGAGCCGCGGTGTGACGACCGCCCCCGTCGAGGCGACGCCGCGCTGCATCTCGGTCAAGCGTCTGTTCGGTTTCGACGTGATCCCCTCGACGCTCTACCTGACGGGCGAGGCCACCGAGGTCGGCGATGACCTTTCGCTGGCCATGCAGTTCCAGTCTACGGGCGAGGATGTCGGCGAGTTCACGGCCATCATGCGCCTCGAGGCCGGCAAGACCTACTCGATGTACGAGACGACGGATGCCTCGAGCCGCCACTTCACCATCGAGGAGGGCGAGCTCCGCGAGTTCGGTGCCGACGTCAAGCCGGCCACGTCGCTGGCTTCGGTGGACAAGACGGGCATTTACCGCGTCTATGTCGATTTCAACACGCGTTCGACGATCGTCGAGGAGGTGACGCGTCTGGCCTTCTACCAGCGCGACGACGTGGGCAATGCCGTCGAGCTGACCTACCAGGGCCTGGGCGTCTGGAAGCTCGAGAACCACACCACCACCGAAGGGGACAACCGTTACGGCTTCCTGGCCAACATCAGCGGTGCGACGAGCTATCAGGAGAAGTGGTCGAGCGTCAATTACAACAACAACAACGCCCCGACGACCGGTACCTCTCTCGACTGGTGGGAGATCTACATGAACAAGGACATCACGGCCGACGGCTGGTGGGGTTACACCTTCAAGTGGATCGACTCGGAGTGGGCCGAAAAGAAGGTCGTCACGATCGAGGTGCACATGGACCACACGCAAAACTTCTTCTATCACACGGTAACTTATGTAAAATAAATCGGACGGGGTCTGCACCGGTTTCCGGTGCGGACTCCCTCACCCGATCGAAAGCTGAATTATGAAAACGATCATCAATAAATGGACTGCTCTGCTGCTCGCGGGTATTGCCTTCGGGGCATGTTCCGAGCAGACGGAATATGACGATACGAGCTTCAGCGCGGTGGAGCGGCTGCTCTATCCTTCGGACGGCGACCAGGTCGATCTGATCGAACAGGCCGATGCGAATCTCTATTTCGAGTGGGAGGTTTCCGAGGTCGGAACCCCGGTCTACACCGTGGTCTTCATGGACGCGGAGAAGCACGAAGTGGGCCGTTACCTGGCTGACAACAACGGTCAGAAGGCCTCGCTGAAGATGCTTCACAGCCAGCTCAACCAGGTTGCCGGTGATGCGGGCATCGAACCCGACGCAACGGGTGACCTCTACTGGACGGTGTGCGCCGGTCTGGGAGGCGCCGAGAAACTCTCGACCGACGAGCCGCACCGGCTTACGGTGACGCGCTATGCGACCATCGACGCCCCGGTCCGCCTCTACGTGACGGGCGAAGGCTCCGAGTTCACGGACGATCCCGCGCAGGCGCAGGAGATGCGCAATCTGGGCGACGGCCGCTTCGAGATCTATACGAAGTTTACCGGAGCGTTCAGCTTCATCAACCGCAACGAGGCAGGTAACAAACGCACCTTCGGCGTTTCGGAAGAGGGCCGCCTGGTCGAGGCTGCCGACGCTGCGGGTACGGGCGACGGTATCTACCATGTGGTGGTGGATTTCAACGAGAGCACCGTCACGATGGAGCGGATCGAGAGCGTGAAGTATCACTACTGCTGGACGATCGATCCGTCGGCCGAGATGGAGTATGTCGGAAACGGTGTCTGGAAGTACGACATCTGCTGGACCGAGGACGATTCGCGCTACCGTTTCGATGTCGTGATCGACGGCGTGGACTATATCTGGGGCTACTCGAACTCGGACATGAGCAGCGCTCCGACGAGCCTTACGGGCAGCAGCTACAACATTTCGATGCGCAAAACGGAGGATATCGACCGGTGGAGCTATGCCTTCAAGTTCTTCAGCGCCCTGAAGAACATCGAGTGCACGATCGTGCTCGACTGCTCGCCGTCGGCCGCCAACTACTACCACTACTTCGAGTTCGGTTTCGAGCCTGTGGCCAAGGTCGTTTCGCCGATGGAGCCCGCAGCCGATGCCGCCGTGGAGCTGAGCGCCATCGCCGGATCTTCGGAGACCTTCTCGTGGACACTTCCGGAGGATATGACTACGGCCGAGAAGCAGCTGACCACCTATGCCGTCATCTTCTACGGCGATGCGGCCGCCGCAACGGAGATCGCCCGTGCGGATGCCGGCATGAACCAGTCGGTTTCGGTAAGCCATGCGGATCTGGAGAGCCATGCGGCCAAGGCCGGTATCGCAGCCGAGGCCACGGGTGACCTCTATTGGGCCGTGGAGAGCGAACTGCTCGGATCGACCGCCGTATCCGAAATCCGCAAACTGACCGTTACGCGCCTGAAGGGTGTGCCGCAGGCCGCCTACATCACGGGTGCCGCTTCGGAGTTCGGCGACGGATTCCAGCGTCTCAAGTCGGTGGGAACCGGCAAGTTCGAGATCTTCACCAAGCTGTCGGCCGGTTCCTACAACTTCACCGACGGGACCGAGGACGGTGCGCGCAAGTTCGTGGTCGAGGATGGTGCGATCGTGGAGAGCGCCGATGCGATCACCTGCAGCGAGGAGGGCATCTACTACATCCTGCTCGATTTCCTGACCGGTGAGGCCACCTACAACAAGATCGAGAACATGCGCTACCTCTCGCCGAACGTGAAGACGCAGCACACCGAGAAACAGATCATCCTGCCCTATCAGGGCAACGGCGTATGGTATGCCGAGGAGGTGGTTCCCTACCTGACCGATTGGGACGACGACCGCTACTTCTTCTGGGCGGAGGTCGATGGCGAAACGACGAAGTTCGGTGCCGATCCGGGCATGTCGGGCGATCTGAACACCGCGCCGGAGAAGGGCGATCCCCGTTTCCGCGTCTACTGGCCGATTGCCGACGTGAACGGCGATGATGCCGGCGCATTCAAGATGCTGCACTCGTACCGCGGCAATACCTCCAAGCGGGTGAACATCACGCTGGACATGTCGCCCGATACGGAGGAGTATTACAACTACATCGAGTACCTTGATTAACCGAACGGCCGAAGCGGGGAGCCCGGTCACGGGCCCCTGTTCCCCGGCTGCATAACCGACAGAAGATTTTATGAAAAAGACGATTTTCGCCCTGATCGCGGTGGCTGCCATGGCGACCGCCTGCGAGGTGGAGGACAAATATTACGGCAAAGAGGTGGTCGATCCGGCCGAGAAGCTGGAACCCGCCTATGCCGAGAACTGGACGGACCACGCCGACCAGCTCGACGAGAAACTGATCGAGAACTTCATGAACAAGGCCCGGGGTACGTTCTATTCGACCGACGGCGACCGCGCCGGCTCTTCGTGGAACTGCTACTGGCCGCAGGCACATGCAATGGACGTGCTGATCGACGCCTACCTGCGTATTCCCGAGGGGGATGCCCGTCGCGAGGAATACAGGAACTACATGGCCCTGTGGTACCAGAACAAGGGCAACAACTACGAGACGGGCTCCTACAGCGGCTCCTACGGCTTCGGCAATCCCTATACCGATGACTCGGAGTGGATCATCCTGACGCTGATCCGCATGTATGAGGCTACGGGCGTGCAGAACTACCTCGACGCCGCTGCGGCCACCTACAAGGAGACGGTCATCTCGCGCTGGACCGAGGACGAGAACGGCGGCGGCATCCGCTGGTGCATGACCTCCGAAAACAGCAAGAACGCTTGCTCGAACGGTCCCGGTGCTCTGTGTGCCATGCGGCTGTGGGCCAATACGGAGGATGGACCCGAGCGCGAACAGTACCTGGCCGATGCCGTGAAGGTCTATAGCTGGCTGAGCGCCACGCTCTACAATCCCGAGACGGGTGCCGTGTCGGACCATATGATAAACGGTGCAATCACGGGCGGCCCGCTTACCTACAACCAGGGTACGTTCCTCGGTGCGGCCTATGAGCTCTACAAGGCTACGGGCGATACGAAGTACATGGTCGAGGCGGCGCGTGCGGCCCGTTACACGATGAACTCGATGGCGACGGACGGCGTGCTCAACAACGAGGGTACGGGCGACAACGCCCTGTTCAAGGGCATCTTCATCCGCTACGCGATGAACGTGTGGCGCGATGCCGAGGTCGATAAGGTCGATGCCACGCTGCGCAAGGAGATCGAGGACTTCATCATCTATAACGGCCTGATCTGCTGGACGCAGGGCCTGGACCGCTCGGAGGAGTCGAAGTGGTTCTTCGGTTCGGACTGGACGACGCCCGGTTCGACGTGGGACGGACAGCTCAATCCGCAGGTGAGCGCCACGACGCTCATCGAGGCCATGGCCGTGCTTTTGCCTGAACCCAAATAATCTCCCGGGAAAGAACCCCGCAGGCCCGTTCGCTGCGGGCCATATGGAAGGCGGGCAGGATCTTCGGATCCTGCCCGCCTTTTCCGTCGTTTGTCCCGCGACCGGATTCCGCTGTCTGGGGAATCCGGTCGGCATTGCCGTCCGGGTGCCGCAGTCATGTATGTCGCCCCGGTTATGTCCGCAACTGCTCCGGACGGGGTAGGACGCATGCCGGCGGCACGCATGCCGCGGCTCCGGGGATCACTCCGCCGGGGATGCGTCCGGGCCCGACGCCGACGTACCTGCCGTATCGGTGACGGGGTCGGACTCTCCGTCGGTGGCCGCGCCGACGGCTCCGTCCACCTGTGAGAGCCGCTCCTTGCGGTAGACTTTGGGCGTGCAGCCGTATTTGGCCGCAAAGCATTTGAAGAAGGTGCCCCGATTGACGAATCCGGCCTTGTAGATGATCTCGTCGATCGAGAGTTTGGTGGTCGTCAGCAGCTGTTCGGCCTTCGTCAGCCGGTACTCCTTGATGATCTGGCTCGGGGTCTGGTTCAGGATGCCGTCCAGCCGGCGGTAGAGGTTGCGGACGCTCATGCCCAGCTCGGCGGCGATGAATTTGGTCGAGATGTCGGTATTCGAGATGTTGTCGTTGATGATCTTCAGCATGCGGTCGATGAACTCCTTGTCGTCCTGGTGCATCATCCGTCCGTCGGTGATTTCGAAAGCGCTGATCGTCGATTTGTAGTAGTCCTTCAGCGAACGGTTCCGCTTGAGCAGCTGCCCCGCCACGGCCTTCAGGTACTCGACGTCGAAGGGCAGCGTCAGGCAGATGTCCGCACCCGATTCAACGCCCTTGATGCGCTCGTCGATCTGCCGCGAGGTCGAGAGCAGGATGACGGGGATGTGGGCCGTGAGACGCCCCTCCTTGACGTAGCGGATCAGCTCGAGGCTCTCGGTCTTCTCGGTCAGTGCCTCGCAGACGATGATGTCGGGGTGCATCTGCCGCAGCAGATCGACCGCCTCGGCCATGCCGGCCGGCATCCTGATGTTGTACTCCGCGGCAAAGAGTTCGGCCACGAAGTTCATGATCTCGGGGTTGTCATTGACGACGAACATCGTCGGCCGCTTCTTGTCGAAGGGGAACTCCTGCCGCGGGGCGGGCTGCAGCGGCAGTCCGTAGTCGGTGTTGCCGGCGACGATGTGCTGCTGCTCGGCGGGAGCGCTCTCGCCCGTCACCTGAAGCTGCGGGAGCCTTACGGTGAAGGTCGTCTGGGCGTTGGGCGTGCTCTCGACGGTGATTTCGCCGTGCAGCCGGACGACCAGGCTGTGGCAGATTGCCAGCCGCATGTCGCCCTGGAACGAGAAGCCGCGGGCGCTCTTCCGCTCGAAGTAGTCGAGGGCCCGATGGCGGTCGAAGATCATCTCGATCTCCTCGAGATTGACTCCCGCACTGTCGTTGGTCGTCGCGATGAGCAGCATGCCGCCCTCGCTGCGGACGGTCAGGTGTACCGTGCCGTTGTAGGGCGTGTGCTTGAAGGCGCTGGCCAGCAGGGTGTCGAGAATCGTCGAGAGCGCTTCGCGACCCGTCGGCCAGACGAGGTTCTCCTCGATTTCGGCCCGGTCGTGGAGGCTGTTCTGCCGGGCGTACTCCTCGTATCCCTTCAGGATGTTGCGGGCCATTTCGGTTACCTGCACCAGCTCGATGTGCTCCTGCTCGTCGTTCTGCGAGTGGGTGCCGCGGAATTCGTGGAGCATGTAGATCAGGTTGTGGAGCCGGGAGACGTTCTGGCGGATCATCCGGGCGTAGCGGAGGATGTAGGCATCCGAGCGGTCGTAGGCGATGATCTGCTGGCAGGGGCCCGAGATCATCGTCAGCGGCATCGACAACTCCTGGGTGATGTTCGAGAAGAAACGCAGCTTGGATTCGTAGATCTCCTCCCGGCGGCGGGTCTTCAGGCGCTGCTGCTCCTCGTCGCGGCGGCGGCGGTACTTGCGCAGGTAGTGCAGGACAAGCCCGGCCGCAAGGGCTGCTCCCAGCAGCACGTAGAGCACCCGGGCGGTCACCGTGGCATACCATGCCGGCCGGAGGTGGATCGGAAGCGTGTAGACGGGGCTCACTGCTCCGGTGATGTTGTTGCGGTAGCGGACCTCGAGGCGGTAGTGCCCGGCCTTCAGGTCGGCGAACGTGAGGTCATTGCCCGTCACCGACCATTGGTCGTTGTAGTTCTCGAGCCGGCTGGAGTAGGTGTAGTTGCTGCCGTTGATGTAGTCGAGCGCGATGAAACTGATTCCCCGGAGCCGCTGTCCGGGCCGGAGCGTCAGCTCCCCGTCGTCCGAGAGCAGGGCATCGACGCTGCGCAGCTCGTCGCCGAGGCGCACGTCGCGGAATAGAACCGGCGGAGCGTAGGGCTCCTCCTCGAATCCGGTCTCCTCGACGGTCACCAGTCCGTCGATGCCGCCGAAGTAGAGCATTCCGCTCCGGGGGTCGGCAAAGGCGGCTCCGTCGCTGTATTCGATGGTGCTCAACCCGTAGGAGTAGCCGTAGGTCACCACGTCGCCCGTGCGGGGGGTGTATTGCTTTAGTCCGCGGTTGGTGCTGACCCACAGGTCGCCGCGGCGGCTCTCGAGGATGCTGTGCACGGAGCCCTCCATCCCCTCGACGAAGGTGACCGAGTCGCCCGCGAGGCGGATGAGCCCGCGGCTTGTGCCGAACCACAGCGTGTCGGGCGAGCTGCAGTGGATGGCGAAGACGTCGTTGGCGATGGCTTCGCCGTCCTGGTCGAAGCGGTAGATGCGCGACGTGTCGCGTTCCACATCGTAGCGCACGGCCCCCTCGCCGCGGTTTCCGAACCAGATGGTCCGCTCGTCCTCGGGGCAGAGCGCGAAGAAGAAGTTCTTGATCTCCAGTACGTCGTTGAAATGGAGCTTCGTGCAGTCGCGGATCGTGGGGCAGGGCCCTTCGCCGCCGAGCACGAGGCGGAAGACGCCGCAGCCCACCGTGGCCACCCACAGCGTGTCGGGCGAGCTCTCGTAGAGGGCGTGGACATATTTCAGTTCGTCGGGCGTGCGGAGCGTGTGCAGCGAGCGGTCGCGGTAGGAGTAGTAGTTCAGCCCCGAACCTTCGGTGCCGATCCAGAGCAGGTCGCGCCGGCTCCCGGCGAAGACGTAGACCGAGTTGTCGATCAGCTGGCTGTTGCGGGTGGTGATCTGCGAGGTGTGGTCGGAGCTGAACCGTTTGCGGGCATGGAACTCCTCGATGCGGAGGATGCCCTCGCCTTTGGTGCCGATCCAGAGCGTCCCTTCGCGGTCGCAGTGGATGGCCCGGACGGGTTTCGAGAGGTTGTAGGGCAGGGCTGAGAAGGGAACCGAGCGGAACGAGTGGGCGTTGCGCGTACGCTGGAAGAGCCCCTGTCCGTCGGTGCCGATCCAGACGATCTCCTGTCGGCTGTCGCGCAGCAGCGAGAAGACGCCGCAGTCGATGTTGATGTGTTCGGAGATGAACTTCTCGCGCTGTTCGGGGGTGGTGCGCAGGCGGATGACGCCGTTGGTCTGGAACGAGACGATGTAGTCCCGGCCGTCACGGATGATGCTCGATACGCTGCCCATCCCGGCGATCTCGTCGTGCATCTCCTTGAGATAGACCGACTGGCACCCGTCGGGAAGGAATTCGTAGAGTGTTCCGGCCTGATCGATGTAGTAGATGCGGCCGCAGTCGGTAAAGGCGTATTCGGGAAGGCCGGGTGTCGGGATCCGTTCGGGAAGTCCGAATCGGAGCGCACTGTCGCCCGTGGCGAAGTGGGTCGGGATGCGGAAGATGCCCCGGCGGGAGAGCAGCCAGAGGTTGTCCTCCGTGTCGAACTGCAGGGCGAGCAGCTCCTCGTAGCGGATGCCTGCGGGCATGCCGACCCGCACGAAGCGGTGCTGTACGGGATCGTAGGCGTTGCACAGCTCTTCGGGCGAGAAGACGACGATCTCGTCGCTGCGGCGCGTCACGATGCGGTACAACCCCTGGAAATCGGGATGCCGCTCAACCCGCTTGGTATCGGGATCGAACAGGTCGAGTCCGTAGTTGGTGCGGAGCCAGAAGAGTGAGTCGGTCGTCACGGCGATCTCCTCGATGAGGTTTCCCGAGAGCGGCTCGTTGCCGCTCCAGTCGTTCGGGTACAGGTGCATCCGTTCGCCGTCCCACATGTTCAGTCCGTCGCAGGTGCCGACCCAGACGTATCCGTGACGGTCTTGTGCCAGCGAGAGTATGGCGTTGTTCGAGATACCCTCGCGGCTTGAAATCTGACGGAGGTTGTCGGCGGCCGCAGCCGCAGCCGACAACAGCAGACAGGCGGAGAGCAGGATTTTCCGTATCATGTGCAGCGGTGTTGGTTCGTGTTGGTTCCGGATAGTGCAAAAATATGAATTTTTACCCGAAAAACGGACAAACATCCGCGAAAATGGTCCTGAATTCAGACACGATGATCCGGCCGTCTGCCTCGGTCTTGTGTGTTTGAGCCTCTTGAAAGGCCTTTTTTTGTCTTCAGAATGTCCGATAGGCGGGTTTGGCATAAAAACATACTATTTCTTCATGGATACGGACTGCGGTTTCTCCGGGGTTTCCTACTTTTGTTCTCGCAAAACCTGAAACCGACAAACAACCTGATATGAAGAAAATCCTTTTGTTGTCGCTGGCGCTTTTCTGCGCCGCGGCGCTCCCGGCTCAGGAGAACCGGGACTGGGCACAGTACGGACGCTACGAGCGTCAGAACGCCGAACTGGCGGGGCAATCCGTCGAGGCGGTCTTCATGGGCAATTCGATCACCGACAACTGGGCTTCGATCGACTCCGAATTCTTTACCCGGAACAACTTTGTGGGACGCGGCATCAGCGGCCAGACGACGCTCGAGATGCTGGCCCGTTTCCGCCGCGACGTGATCGACCTTCATCCGCGGGCGGTGGTGATCCTGGCCGGCATCAACGACATCGCGCAGAACCAGGGTCCGATCTCGCTTGAGAATACCTTCGGAAACATCGTTTCGATGTGCGAGCTGGCCGAGCACAACGGCATTCGCGTGGTGCTCTGCTCCGTGCTGCCGTGCGACCGTTTCTCGTGGCGGCCCGAGATCGCGCCGGCCGAGAAGGTCCGCGCACTCAATGCCCTGCTCAGGGAGTATGCCGCCCGACAGGGAATCGTCTACGTCGATTACCACTCGGCGTTCGACAACGGACAGGGCGGCCTTGACGCACGCTTTTCGGAGGACGGATGCCATCCGACCCTCTACGGCTACACGCTCATGGAACCGATGGTGGTCAAGGGGATCAACAAGGCGCTCCGCACGCGCAAGGAGCGCTATACGACTCCGACCCCTGCCCTGTAGCAAATCCGGACATAATCCCAATATCCCATAGAACCGATGAAGCAATCTCTATTTCTGGCTGCTGCGGCAGCCTGCCTGCTGACAGCCTGCAACGGTACGGCCACGCAGGATGCGGCCTGTGAACTGGAGCGCGCGAAGGCGACGCTCGACACGATCTACGCCCGCTACGGGGTTCCCGAAAACTGTCTGCTGCGTGAGAACCACCCGTTCAACGCCGATTACAAGGCCGGTTACCTGGCCTCGGAGGATCAGGCCCGTCCGAATCCCTATTCCTATCTGTGGCCCTTCTCGGGCACGCTGTCGGCCGCGAGCGCCATTCTCGAGTCCGACCCCTCGTACCGTACGGTAGTCGATGAGCGGGTGCTGCCCGGACTGGCCGAGTACCTCGATACGGTGCGCATGCCTGCGGCCTACTCCTCCTACATCCATTCGGCCCCCGCTTCGGACCGCTTCTACGACGATAATGTCTGGCTGGGCATCGACTTCTGCGACCTCTACGCCACTACGGGTGACGAGCGGTACCTCGAAAGCGCACGGATGATCTGGCGTTTCATCGAGAGCGGCATGGACGACGTGCTGGGCGGCGGCATCTACTGGTGCGAGCAGAAGAAACATTCGAAAAACACCTGCTCGAACGCTCCGGGCACGGTCTATGCGCTCAAGCTCCATGCCGCGACGAAGGACCCGCACTACCTCGAGCAGGGCAAGGCCCTCTATGCGTGGACGCGCGAGCGGTTGGAGGATACCACCGACGGCCTCTATTTCGACAACGTGTCGCTCGACGGCAACATCTCCCGGGCGAAGTACGCCTACAACAGCGGACAGATGGTCCAGGCCGGCGTGCTGCTCTACAAGGCTACGGGCGAGGAGCACTTCCTGAAAGAGGCGCAGCGTACGGCGGCGGCCTGCTACGACTTCTTCTTTGAGGAGTTCACGCCCGAGGGCGGCGAGGCGTTCCGCATCCTCCGCAAGGGCAACGTCTGGTTCTCGGCCGTGATGGTGCGCGGTCTGATCGAACTTTACGGCGTGGACGGCAATGCAACCTATGTCGATGCCGTGCGCCGGAGTCTCGACTATGCGTGGAACCATGCACGTGACGAATACGGGCTCTTCGAGACCGACTTCACGGGTGCCGACCGCCAGTCGGAGAAGTGGCTGCTGACGCAGGCGGCGATGGTGGAGATGTATGCCCGCATCCACCGCCTCGGTCTGACGGCCGGCAAGTGACGGACAGAAACCAAGAAAACCGATAAAAACCAAAAAGCAAAACGATGACGAAAACCGATTTATCCCGGATTTGCATGGCAGCCGCCGCGCTGCTTGCCGCCGGAACCGTAACGGCTTCGGAGCCGGCCCCCCGCCGCATGGCGGAGTGCACGCAGGTTATGATGGAGGCCGACAATACGCGGGTGGCCCGTCCTGCGGCGAAGAAGTATGCCAAGACGAACCGTCCGGCCAAGGGCGACCGTCTCTTTACGTCGAAGGCCGTCGAGGCCGAGATCGCCCGTGTGAAGAGCGTGCTGACCAACGCCCGCCTGGCGTGGATGTTCGAGAACTGCTTCCCGAACACGCTCGACACGACCGTGCGCTGGACGCGCAAGGACGAGAACGGCAAGGACGACTCGATGGTCTACACGGGTGACATCCATGCCATGTGGCTCCGTGACTCGGGCGCCCAGGTGTGGCCCTACGTGCAGCTGGCCAACAAGGACGAGGAGCTGCGCCACATGATCGCCGGCGTGATCCGCCGCCAGTTCAAGTGCATCGAGCTGGATCCCTACGCCAACGCCTTCCTCGACCCCGAGGACCCGAATCCCGACCACCAGTGGATGAGCGACCAGACCGACATGCGCCCCGAACTTCACGAGCGCAAGTGGGAGATCGACTCGCTCTGCTACCCGATCCGTCTGGCCTACGAGTACTGGAAGGTGACCGGTGACACGTCGATCTTCGACGAACACTGGATGGCCGCCATCGAGAACATCCTCCGCACGTTCCGCGAGCAGCAGCGCAAGGAGGGCGTGGGCCCCTACACCTTCCTGCGCGTGACCGACCGGCAGCTCGATACGGTCTGCAACGCCGGCAAGGGCAATCCGGTGAACCCCGTGGGGCTGATCGCCTCGGCGTTCCGTCCGTCGGACGACGCCACGACCTTCCTGTTCCTCGTGCCGTCGAACTTCTTCGCCGTGACGTCGCTGCGCAAGGCCGCCGAGATCCTGACGGAGGTGAGCGGCAAGCCCGAGATGGCCGCCGAGTGCACGGCCCTGGCCGACGAGGTGGAGACCGCGCTCAAGAAGTACGCCACCTACAACCACCCCGAGTTCGGTACGATCTATGCCTTCGAGGTGGACGGCTTCGGCAACCGCTTCCTGATGGACGATGCCAACGTTCCGAGCCTGCTGGCCATGCCCTACCTGGGCGATGTGGATGTCAATGACCCGATCTACCAGAATACGCGCCGCTTCGTGTGGAGCGAGTCGAACCCCTATTTCTTCCGCGGTACGGCGGGCGAGGGTATCGGCGGCCCGCATGTGGGTTACGACATGGCCTGGCCCATGAGTATCATGATGAAGGCCTTCACGTCGCAGGACGATGCCGAGATCAAGCGCTGCATCGAGATGCTCATGACGACCGATGCCGGCACGGGCTTCATGCACGAGTCGTTCAATGTCAATGATCCTGCTGATTTCACCCGCGCCTGGTTCGCCTGGCAGAACACGCTCTTCGGCGAGCTGATCCTCAAGCTGGTGAACGAAGGCAAGGTCGATCTGCTGAATTCGATCGAGATCGAGTAGCATGCCTCGATACGGGGGCCGCGGCATCGGCTGCGGCCCCTTTTTCATACAACCGAAAAAACGATATTCCGAAGATGAAGAGACTTGTTTGGATGTTGGCTTGTACGCTGGCCTTCTGCGGTGCGGTGCATGCCCGGGAGCTTGAACTGGCTTCGCCCGACGGCTCGCTGCATTTGACCGTACATGTCGGCGAGCGGATCGGCTGTACGCTGCAGTCGGGCGGGCGGACGCTCATTCCCGATTGGGAGGCAGCCCTCACTCTGGCCGACCGCACGCTGGGCGAGAACCCCCGGCTGCGTCGCGTGAAACGCTCCTCCGTAGATGAACTGCTTCCGCGGACGAATCCCACGAAGGGGGCCGAGGTCCGCAACCGCTACAACGGGCTGCTGCTCGAATTCGCGGGTGATTATGCCCTGGAGTTCCGTCTGTTCGACGATGGCGCGGCCTACCGTTTCGTCACCTCGCTGCCGGGCGAGATCGAGGTCCGGGACGAGTGCTGCCGCATCGGCCTGGAGCCGGGTGCCGAGGCGTGGGTCTCCTCCGTCGGCGGTTTCCGCACGATGTATGAGGAACCCTACACGCGGGTGGCACTCTCCGAGGCGGACGATGCGGAGCGGATGACCTACCTGCCGGTGCTGGCCTCGCTCGGCGGGGATTTCAAGGTGCTGCTGGCCGAGGCCGACGTGCGCGATTACCCCTGCATGTTCCTTCACCGCGACGGACAGGGGGCCTTCGAGTCCCGTTTCCCGCGAGTGCCGGCCGAGTACGGCCCCGATGGTGACCGGAGTCTGAAGATCCGTTCCGAGGAGCCTTTCATTGCCCGCACGCAAGGTACGCGGAGTTTCCCGTGGCGTCTGGCCGTGGTGGCCGACGAGGATGCCGACCTGGTACGCAACGAGCTGGTATGGCTGCTCTCCGAACCGGCTGCCGCGGAGGACTGGAGCTGGGTGAAGCCCGGGCAGGTGAGCTGGGACTGGTGGAACGGCATGCGCCTGACGGGTGTCGATTTCCGGGCCGGCCGCAACACCGAGTCGTACCGCTACTACATCGACTTTGCCGCCCGTTACGGCATACCTTATATTATCATGGACGAAGGGTGGTCGGCCTCGACGACCGATGTCTTCCATCCCAATCCGGAACTCGACCTCAAGGAGCTGATCGCCTACGGCCGGGAGCGCAACGTGCGGATCATCCTCTGGTTCACGTGGCTCTCGGTCGAGCAGGAGATGGAACGCCTGTTCGCGACGCTCGAGGAGTGGGGTGTCGCCGGTATGAAGATCGACTTCATGGACCGCAGCGACCAGTGGATGGTCGGTTTCTACGAGCGGGTGGCCCGGTGTGCCGCCGAACACCACCTGCTGGTGGACATGCACGGATCCTATACCCCGAAGGGACTTTACCGCACCTATCCGAACCTGCTCACCTACGAAGGGGTGCTGGGTCTCGAGCAGGGCGGCCGCTGCCGCCCCGAGAACAGCAATCTGCTGCCCTTCATCCGCAATGCCGTCGGGCCGATGGATTTCACGCCCGGGTCGATGTTCTCGTCGCAACCCGAGGAGAACCGCTCGACGGGAGCCAACCCGATGGGCTCGGGAACACGGGCCTACCAGATGGCGCTCTACGTCGTTTTCGAAAGCCCGCTTCAGATGCTTGCCGACAATCCGGTGCTCTATGAGCGTGAACATCCCTGCACGGAGTTCATCGCCTCGGTACCTACGACGTGGGACGAGCTGCGCGTGTTGCATGCCGTAGCGGGAGAGCAGCTGGTCGTGGCGCGCCGCAAGGGCGACCGCTGGTACATCGGCGGCATTACGGCCGACAAACCTTTCGAGATGAGCCTCAGCCTCGACTTCCTGCCCGCCGGACGACAGTTCCGGATGACCTCGTTCGAGGACGGGGTGAATGCCGACCTGCAGGCCATGGACTACCGGCGCCGGGTCCGTCAGGTCGATGCCTCGGAGCGGATCGACATCCGTATGACCCGCAACGGAGGCTGGGCTGCCGTGATCGAATAGCAGGCCTTCTGTCCGGACGGTCCGAAACCGCGATGCTGGCGCCGTCCCTCGCTGCGGGGGACGGCGCATTTTGTGCTTTTCCGAAATCTTCGTATCTTTATTGGACTTTTCTGATCCCTGAATCGAACCCGTCCCGATGAACTGTGTCCGACGACCTTTTCCGCCCTGCGCTGTGGAACCCGTAGCTTCTGTTTGCAACGGGGGTACATGCCGCTTTCGGGACCGTGCGCTTTGTTTTGTATATTGTTTAAATTCGTGATATGATGATTTCCCGAATCCTTCTCACCGCCGCCATGCTGGCGGCCTCTGCAACCGGGATCCGCGCCCAGGAGCGTGCGGCCGTCGATTACGTCGATCCCTTCATCGGGACCCGGAGCATGGGACATGTCTTTCCCGGAGCGTGTGTGCCGCACGGTATCGTGCAGCTGAGCCCCGACACGGAGATGGTGCCCCACAACATCGACGGGGCCTATGTTCCCGACACCTACCGCTATTGTGCCGGGTACCAGTACGACGATCCGACGATCGTCGGTTTTTCGCACACGCACCTCAGCGGCACGGGCCACTCCGACCTGGGCGACATCCTGCTGATGCCGACCGTCGGCGAGGTGCAGCTCGACCGCGGCACGGCTGAAAATCCCGAAACGGGATACCGCTCGCGCTTCTCGCACGACCGGGAGCGGGCCTGTGCCGGCTACTACGAGGTGATGCTCGACGACTACGGCATCCGCGCCCAGCTTACGGCCACCGAACGGGTCGGCGTACACCGCTATACCTATCCCGAGGGGCGGGAGCAGCACCTGATCCTCGACCTTACGCACGGCATCTACAACTACGAGGGCAAGGTGCGTTGGGCGCAGGTGCGGGTCGAGAACGACACGCTCGTCACGGGCTACCGTATCACCAGCGGCTGGGCCCGGACCAACTATACCTATTTTGCCATGAGCTTCTCGCGGCCGATCCGCAACTACGGCGCCGTGGACAAGGCCCCGCTCGACTACCGGGGCGGCTGGGGCAAGTTCGACACGTCGCACAACTTCCCCGAGATCGGCGGGTGCGGCATCGTCATGCACTTCGACTTCGGCGACGATCCCGCGCCGCTGGAGGTCCGGGTGGCCCTGTCGGCCGTCGGGACGCAGGGCGCACGGGCCAATCTCGAGACCGAGACGGCCGGCCGGACATTCGACGAACTGGTTGCCGAGGCGCGCGGCCGATGGAGCGACGAGATGGCCCTTATCGAGGCCGAGGGCGATGAGGGTGCGCTCCGGATGCTCTACACGTCGCTTTACCACACGATGATCAACCCGTCGGTCTATCAGGATGTGGACGGACGTTACCGCGGCCTCGACCACGAGATACACGAGGCGGAGGAGGGACGCACGAACTATACGATCTTCTCGGTGTGGGACACCTACCGGGCCCTGCATCCGCTCTTCAACCTGATCTGCCCCGAGCGGAGCCGCGACATCGTCGCCTCGATGCTCGACCACTACCGCCAGAGCGTGCACCACATCCTGCCCGTCTGGTCGCACATGGCCAACGAGAACTGGTGCATGATCGGCTACCACGGCGTCTCGGTCGTGGGCGACGCCCTCGACAAGGGGATCGGCATCGACCGTCGGACGGCCCTCGAGGCGATGGTCCGCAGTGCCAACTGCGACTACTACGATGCCACGGGCGTCTACAAGCGCCTGGGGTATGTCCCCTATGACGTCAAATCGACCGGGTCGTCGATGACGCTCGAATATGCCTACGACGACTGGGTGATCTACGATGCGGCCCGCAAGGCGGGCGATACGGCTCTGGCCGAAGAGTACCGGCAACGGGCGCTGAACTACCGCAATGTCTTCGATCCCGAGACGGGCTTCGCGCGCGGAAGGATGAGCGACGGCTCGTGGAAACCCGATCCCAACCTCTATGACACCCACGGGCAGGGCTTCATCGAGGGCAATTCGTGGAACTACTCGATGTATGTGCCGCACGATCCCGACGGGCTGATCGGACTGATGGGCGGCGACCGGCAGTTCGTGGCGCGGCTCGACAGCCTCTTCACCGAGTATCTGCCCGACCGTTATTTCGCACAGACCGAGGATGTGACCCGCGAAGGGCTGTTGGGCATGTATGTCCACGGCAACGAGCCGAGCCACCACGTCCCGTATCTCTACATGTGGACCTCGCAGCCGTGGAAGACGCAGTACTGGGTGCGCGAGATCATGGACCGGATGTACCGGCCGGTGATCGACGGGTTGTGCGGCAACGACGACTGCGGGCAGATGTCGGCCTGGTACATCTTCACGGCCATGGGATTCTATCCCGTCTGCCCGGGTTCGGACCAGTATGTGCTCGGGGCCCCCTACTTCCCCTACATGAAGGTCCGTGTCGGCGAGGGCCGCTACCTCGAGATCAAGGCCCCGAAGGTCAGCTCGAAGAACCGCTATGTCCATGGCGTGCGGCTCAACGGCAAGCCCTGGACGAAGGCCTACCTGACCTATTCGGATCTGTGCGGGGGCGGGGTGCTCGAGTTCGACATGCGCCCGACTCCCGACAAGCGCCGCCGCTTTACGGGCGACGAGCGTCCCTATTCCCTGAGTCGCGAACTTTAACCCGACAGACAAGATGAATACCCTGATTCTGAGACATGCGGCGTGCTGCGCCGCCCTTTTCGGGATATCGGCGGCCCTTGCCGCGGCACCTGCTTCCGCTGCGGGAGGCGAGGCGGCCGACACGTTGCGCCGCATCGACTACGTCCGCCCGCTGGTCGGGACCGACGGCTACGGCAACGTCTATCCCGGAGCCCAGGTGCCGTTCGGCGGCGTCCAGCTGAGCCCCGATACGGACCGCGACTTCTACGATGCCGCGGCCGGATACAAGTACAACCGTCCGACGCTGCTCGGCTTTTCGCTCAACCACCTGAGCGGTACGGGAATCCCCGACCTCGGGGACTTTCTCTTCATGCCGGGGGTGGGTGAGATCCACCTCGAACCGGGCACGCACGAGGAGCCCGACGGAGGTTACCGCTCGCGCTACAGCCACGACCGCGAGTGGTGCTCGCCGAACTATTATGCCGTCGATCTGCTCGACTACGGCGTTAAGGCCGAGATGACTGCTGCGGCACACAGCGGCATGCTGCGCTTCACCTATCCCGAGGCCGACGACGCCTTCATCCTGCTCGACATGGACCACACGCTGTGGTGGAAGTGCCGTTGGGCCAACCTCCGCCTCGAGGACGACCACACGCTCTCCGGCTACAAACTGGTGCAGGGCTGGGGTCCCGAGCGACACGTCTATTTCACGGCCGAGTTCTCGGTGCCGATCTCCGATTTCGGCATCATGCAGGGCGGCAAACGCGTCTGCTACGACACGTCGCGCTTCCGCAGCGACCGCGAGGCCTGGGGCGAGGATCTGAAATTCTGGGTCCGCTTCGCCACCCGCGAGGAGGAGCAGGTGACCGTCCGTGTGGCCATCTCGTCGGTCGATCCGGACGGAGCGCGGGGCAATCTCCGCGAGACGGACGGCCTTTCGTTCGACGAGATCCGCCGCCGTGGCGAGGAGCTCTGGGAGACGGAGCTTTCGCGTTTCACGGTCGAGGGCCCGGCCCGCACGAAGGAGACCTTCTATACGTCGGCCTACCGCTGTTTCCTCTCGCCGTTCCTCTTCCAGGATGCCGACGGCCGTTTCCTCGAGCACGACAAGAGCATCGGCCGGGCCGAAGGTTTCACCAACTACACCACCTTCTCGCTGTGGGACACCTACCGGGCTTATCACCCGCTGCTGAATCTCATCCGTCAGGACATGAGTGCCGACATTGCCAACTCGATGCTCCGCCACTACGATCGCAGTGTCGAGCACATGCTGCCGATCTGGTCGTTCTACGGCAACGAGACGTGGTGCATGATCGGCTACCACGCCGTGTCGGTCCTCGCCGACATGATCGTCAAGCAGCTCCCCGGCTTCGATTACGAACGAGCCTTCGAGGCCATGAAGCGCACGGCGACCAATCCCCACTACGACTGTCTGCCCGAATATACGTCCCTGGGATGGGTGCCCTTCGACAAGGAGCGCGAGTCGGTCTCGAAGACCCTCGAATATGCTTACGACGACTATTGCATCGCCCAGGCGGCCCGCGCCCTGGGCAAGGAGGAGGATTACGACTTCTTCCTGCGCCGTTCGCTGTCGTACCGCAACCTGATCGATCCCGAAACGAAGTTCATGCGGGGCCGCGACAGCGAAGGCCGCTGGCGGACGCCCTTTGCCCCGGTAGCCTACCAGGGTCCGGGGTCGGTACACGGCTGGGGCGACATCACCGAAGGCTTCACCCTGCAGTACTCGTGGTATGTGCCCCACAACGTTGCGGACCACATCGAGCGTGTGGGCCGCGAGCTCTACGGGCAGCGGCTCGACTCGCTCTTCGTCACCGAGCTGCCCGACGACATTCCGGGGGCGCACGACATTCAGGGACGGATCGGCGCCTACTGGCACGGCAACGAACCCTGCCACCATGTGATCTACCTCTACAACTACCTCGGGCGTCCGTGGGAGTGCCAGCGCTGGATCCGCCGGGTTTCGGATTCGTTCTACGGCAACGAGCCCGGTTCGCTGAGCGGCAACGACGACTGCGGGCAGATGTCGGCCTGGTACCTCTTCAACACGATGGGATTCTATCCGACGGCCCCGTCGAGCAACATCTACAACATCGGCTCGCCGACGGTCGAGGGGGTCGAGGTGCGCCTCTCGAACGGCGGGACGATCCGGGTGACGACCGAGAACTGGTCGCCCGAGAATGTCTACGTGCGCAAGCTCTACGTCGATGGCCGGGAGTGGGACAAGTCCTACCTGACCTATGCGGATATCCGTGACGGCGTGCACCTGCACTTCGTCATGAGCAGCCGCCCGAACCGCCGCCGGGCCGTCTCGGCCGATGCGCTGCCCCCGTCGCTTCCGGTGTCCGTGGAGTATCGTTGAGATTTCTGGCGCCATGTTCCGCTGCTCGGCACTTGTGTGGCGAACAGCGGTAACAAAAGAGCAGATCCTGCAGAATTTCTGCAGGATCTGCTCTTTTGTTACCGGCCCCGGCGGTGCGACGAGTGGCGCACCTCGGGACTCTTGCTGCGTGATCCGGAGCTGCCTCCGTTGGCCGTGTGGCCGCCGCGTGATCCGTGGAAATCGGGGTCGCCGCTGCGGTGGCGCGCCGGCATTCCGGGCAGCAGCAGTTCGAAGTCGAGCTGCCGCTTCTGGAGGTCGGCGCGCTTGACGCGGATCCGCACGGGATCGCCCAGCGTCATGCGCCGGCCCGTCGAGCGTCCGACGATCTCGTAGTTCGCCTCGTCGAAGGCGAAGAAGTCGCCCTCGATGTCGCGCAGGAAGGCCATGCCCTCGATGTGGGTCTCTTCGAGCTCGACGTAGACGCCCCACTCCGTGAGTCCCGAGATGTGACCGTCGAACTCCTCGCCGAGGTGCTCCTTCATGAACTCGACCATCTTGTATTTGATCGAGGCGCGCTCGGCCTCGGCGGCGATGATCTCACGCTCCGAGGCGCGCTCGCACAGTGCCTCGATCTCCTCCTTGGGCAGCGACTTGCCTCCGTCGAGGTAGTGGGCCAGCAGGCGGTGGACCATCATGTCCGGATAGCGGCGGATCGGCGAGGTGAAGTGCGTGTAGTAGGGGAAGGCGAGGCCGTAGTGGCCGATGTTGTCGGTCGTGTAGAAGGCTTTGGCCATCGACCGGACAGCCATCGTCGAGACGGCGTTCTCTTCGGTCGAGCCCTTGATCTTCGCGAAGAGCTTGTTGAGCTCCTTGGCTACGGCGCGGCCCTTCGTGGCCTTGAAGACGTGGCCGAAGCGCAGGATGAACTGCCGGAAGCGGTCGAGCTTCTCCTCGCTCGGCGAGTCGTGCACGCGGAAGACCATCGTGCGCGGCACGGCGCGTCCCTTCTCGTTGCGGCGGTGGGCGCAGAACTCCGCGACGCGGCGGTTGGCCAGCAGCATGAACTCCTCGATCATCTGGTTCGACTCCTTCTGCTCCTTGAAGTAGACGCCCAGCGGCTTGCCGTTCTCGTCGAGGCGGAACTTCACCTCCTCGCGGTCGAACGAGATGGCCCCGTTGCGGAAGCGCTGGCGGCGCAGCTCCTGGGCCAGACGGTTGAGTGTCAGGATCTCCTCGGCGAAGTCGCCGCGGCCGGTCTCGATCACCTCCTGTGCTTCGGCATAGGTGAAGCGGCGGTCGGAGTGGATCACCGTGCGGCCGAACCACTCGTCGAGGATCTCCAGGCTCTCGTTGAGCGTGAAGACCGCCGAGAAGCAGAGACTCGTCTCGTTGGGGCGCAGCGAGCAGAGCTCGTTCGAGAGGCGTTCGGGAAGCATCGGCACCGTGCGGTCCACCAGATAGACCGACGTGCCGCGCTCGACGGCCTCGTCGTCGATTGTCGAGTGGGGGCGGACATAGTGCGTTACGTCGGCGATGTGCACACCCACCTCCCAGACGCCGTCGCTGACCTTGCGCACCGAGAGGGCGTCGTCGAAGTCCTTGGCGTCGGCCGGGTCCACCGTGAAGGTCGTCGTGTCGCGGAAGTCGCGGCGCGAGGCGATCTCCTTGGCCGTGATGCGGGCGTCGATCGCTGCGGCGGCCTGCTCGACTTCGGGCTCGAAGCGGTAGGGGAGTTCGTATTCGGCCAGGATGGCGTGCATCTCCGTGTCGTTGTTGCCCGCCATGCCCAGCCGTTCGACCAGTTCGCCCGCGGGGCTCTTGCTCCCGGGCTGCCAGTCCACGATGCGCACCACGACCTTCTCGCCGTCGCGTACCTCGGGACAGGTGCGTTTCGAGAGGTAGATGTCCATCGGCATGCGGCGCGAATCGGCCTTGACGAAGATCTGGTGGGCACCGACCTCCGCCACACCCACATAGGTCCGGCGGTTGCGCTCGACGATGCGGGTCACCTCGCCCTCCATGCGTCCGTCGCGTCCGCGGTGCGTGACCACGACCTCCACACGATCGCCGTCGAGGGCGTTGGCCGTTGCGCGCTGATTGACGAAGATGTCCTTCTCCAGCCCCTCGACGCGCACGTAGACGGCGCCCGACGAGGTCATGTCGGCCACGCCCTCGTAGTGGGGCAGGTGTTTTTGCGTGAGGCGGTATTTCTCGCGCGAGCACTCCTCGACGACCCCCTGCTCGAAGAGCCGTCCGAGGATCTCGAGCGTCTCGCGCCGCCCCTCCTTCGAGGCGCCGCCCGAGACCGAGGCGAGTTGCTTGAGCGAGAACTTGTTGTTGGGGAACTCGCGGAAGAGGTTCAGGATGATCGATGCCCGGTCGGTCGTCTTTGCGCTCCGCGGAGCGCGTTGTCTGGTTTGCTTTTTCATAGCTTGTTGAGTATTTGCAGCGCGAGGCGGCTCATGAAATCGATGCCCGTATCGATGGCCCGTTCGTCGGGAGCGAAGGTTGCCGTGTGGGTCCGGCCGGCGGCCGAGCCCACGCCGAGGCGGTAGAACAGCGACGGATAGATCTTGCAGTAGAATCCGAAATCCTCGGCCGTCGTGCGCAGGGGCAGCATCTCGACCTTCAGGCCGAGCGTCTTGGCCAGGGCCGCGGCCCGCTTGACGAGGATCTCGTCGTTCACCACGCACGGGTAGCCGCGGCTGACGGCCACTTCGGTGCGGATGCCGTGGCGGGCGTCGATGTCGGCGGCGATGATGCCGATGCGGCGGTGGATGATCTCCCGCTGGCGTTCGTCGAAGGTGCGGAGCGTGCCCTCCATGCAGACCTCGTCGGGTACGATGTTCGTGGCGCCGGCGGCCTCCACGCGGCCGATCGACAGCACGCACTCCTCGCCGTTGAGGGCGATCAGGCGCGTGAGCAGCTCGGCTCCGGCTGCTACGGGATCCTTGAGCTGGGCGCGCATGGCGCCGTGGCCGCCCGTGCCGTGGAGGCGGAAGCGCAGTTCGTCGCTGGCGGCCATGTACTGCCCGGCGCGGAAACCGAGCGTGCCGACCTCGAGCTGGGGCTCGACGTGTTCGCCGATCACGGCGGCGACGTCATAGCCTTCGAAGGGCTTCTCTGCCAGGACGAGCGAGGCGCCGCCGGGGTTGCACTCCTCACCGGGCTGGAAAAGTCCGATGACCGTGCCGCCGAAGTCGGGGTTCTCCGCCAGGCGGGCAAGTGCGCCGAAGAGCACTGCGGCGTGGACGTCGTGGCCGCAGGCGTGCATGACGCCGGCATTCTGCGAGGTGTATCCGAGCCCGGTCTGTTCGGTGACGGGCAGGGCGTCGATGTCGGCGCGCAGGACGACGGCCCGGCGCTCGGCGCCCTGCGCCCTGCGGCCCGGGATCGTGGCCAGCACGCCGGTTCCCGCTACGGGGCGGTGTGCGATGCCCAGTTCGTCGAGCTGCCGGGCGATGAAGGCCGCCGTGTCGTGCTCCCGGAACGAGAGTTCGGGATGTGCGTGCAGGTGGCGGCGGAATTCGATGGGAGTCATAAGTTCGTTTTTTGTTTGTCAGAAGAGCGTACGGACGATCTGCTGGATGTTGTTCGTGCGGCTCATCGTATAATAATGGAGTACGGGGACCCCGGCGGCCATCAGCTCGCGGCTCTGGGCCACGGTCCACTCGATGCCCACCTCGCGGACGTTGTCCGGATGGGCCCTGGCTTCGCGGACCAACTCCCCGGGCAGCTCCACGCCGAAGGTCTCAGGCAGCACCTCGAGGTGGCGGAGCGTCGAGATGGGCTTGATGCCCGGGATGATCGGCACGCGGATGCCGGCCTCGCGGCAGCGGCGCACGAAGTCGAAGTACTTGCGGTTGTCGAAGAACATCTGCGTGACGACATATTCGGCCCCGGCGTCGATCTTCTCCTTGAGGTGGAGAATGTCGGTGGTGATGTCGCGGGCCTCGAAATGCACCTCGGGGTAGCCGGCCACGCCGATCGAGAACTTCGAGTGGTGGCACTCCTCGACCTCGCCGTCCACGAACTCCCCGCGGTTCATCGCGGCGATCTGCCGCACGAGGTCCACGGCGTGGGCGTGTCCCTGGGGGTGGGGCATGAAGCGGCGCTCGTTCTGCGACTTGTCGCCGCGCAGCGCCAGGACGTTGTGCAGGCCGAGGAAGTCCATGTCGATGAGCGTGTCCTCGATGTCGTACTTCGACAGCCCGCCGCAGATTAGGTGGGGAACCACCTCGACCCCGTAGCGGTGCTGGATGGCGGCCGATATGCCCACCGTGCCGGGGCGCCGCCGCACGACGTGCCACTCGATGCCGCCGTCGGGCCGCTCGGTCTCCTTGATGCCCTCGCGGTGGAAGGTGATGTTGATGTAGGCCGGATCGAAGGGCATCAGCGGATCGATGGCCGCGAAGATCTTCTGCATGCCGTCGCCTTTGAGCGGGGGCAGCAGCTCGAAGGCGAACCGCGTGCGTTTCGATGCGATCGCTTCGTTGATTATGTCTACGACGTTCATGTGCCGTTTTTCTCTTCTTCTGCAGCATACCCTCCGGGCGGCTGCTGCCTCCGGGAGGGGCTTCGTTGTTCTCAGATGTTGTTCGGTATGAGTTTCTTCACCTGCTCGACCTCCATGCCCCGGCGCCGGGCGTAGTCGAGCAGCTGTTTGGTGTCGATCTTCCCGACGCTGAAGTATTCGGCGTCGGCGAACATCAGTCCGCAGAGCGCCTCGCCCGGGTCGATCATCCAGTTTTCGGTCAGGCGCATGCCCGTGGTGATCTCGGCGGCCAGCAGGTCGAACGCTTCGCGCTTGAGCGAGTGGTCGGGCGATGCCGGGTAGCCGAAGGCCATGCGGCGTCCGCGGTAGTCGCCGCGGATGACGGCCGCCGGTGCGGGCGGCTCGCCCTGCTCGTAGCCCCACATCTGCCGCCGCACGAAGGAGTGCACCACCTCGGCGAAGGCCTCCGTGAGGCGGTCGGCGAGCAGCTTGGCCATGATGGCCGAGTAGTCGTCGCCCTCCGAGCGGAAGCGCTCCTCCAGCTCCCGGAGCCCGATGCCGGCCGTAACGGCGAAGCATCCGATCCAGTCTCCGGCCGGAGCGATGAAGTCGGCCAGCGAGCGGTTCTCCTCGCCGCGCGTCTGGTTGCGGAGCATCGCGAAGCGCCGTTCGCGTCCCCGCGAGTCGGCCACCCAGATGTCGTCGCCCTCCGAGCGGGCCGGGAAGATGCCGACGGCGGCCTGCAGCGTCAGCAGCCGCCCGTCGCGGATGCGGGCCAGCATCGTCTGTGCGTCGTCGAAGAGTTTGCGGGCCTCGGCACCCCGTTCGGGGTGGTCGAGGATGTCGGGATAGCGTCCCTTGAGTCCCCAGGCCGGGAAGAAGAAGTTCCAGTCGATGTAGGGTTCGACGTCGGCCACGTCGAAGTCGGGGAAGACCATCCGTCCCGGGTGCAGCGGTACGACGGGCGTGTGGTGCGGCGCCCCCTTGCGGGCCTTGCGGACCTCGACGATCGGGATGAGGCGGCGCGACAGCTCCTCTTTCTCGAACTGCCGGCGGAGCTCCTCCTGAGCGGCCCGGACTTCGGCGGCGTAGCTCTCGCCGTCGGGACCGAGCAGCCGGGCGAGGATCTGCGCGTTGCGGCTGGCGTTGGGCGAGTGGACGACGGCGCCCGAGTAGACCGGGGCGATCTTCACCGCCGTGTGGAGTTCCGAGGTCGTGGCCCCGCCGATGATGACCGGGATGCGGAGCCGGCGGCGTTCGAGTTCCTCGCAAACATGGATCATCTCGTCGAGCGACGGGGTGATCAGCCCGCTCAGGCAGATGCACTGTGCGCCCCATGCCACGGCTTCATCGACGATGCGCTGCGGTTCGACCATCACGCCCAGGTCGCGGATCTCGTAGCCGTTGCAGGCCATCACCACCGAGACGATGTTCTTGCCGATGTCGTGCACGTCGCCCTTGACCGTGGCGATGAGCACCTTGCCGGCCGTGTGGGCGCTCTGTCCCGTGCCCTGCTCGATGTAGGGCGTCAGGGCCGCTACGGCGCGCTTCATCACGCGGGCCGTCTTGACCACCTGCGGCAGGAACATTCGGCCCTCGCCGAAGAGCCTGCCCACCCGCTCCATGGCGGGCATCAGCAGCCGGTCGATCACCTCCATCGGGCTGCCCAGCGTGCGGTAACCCTCGAGGGCATCCTCCTCGATGCAGTCGGCGATGCCCTTGAGCATCGCGTGGTCGATCCGCTCGGCGAGCGTTCCCGTGCGCCAGGCGTCGGGGGCCTGCGCCGGGGCTGCCGCGGCCTCTTCGCGGATCGCATGGGCATACTCCGCGAGCCGCTCCGAGGCGTCGGGCCGGCGGCAGAGGAGCACGTCCTCGACCCGCTCGAGCAGTTCGGGTTCGATCTGGTCGTAGACGCGCAGCATCTGCGGATTGACGATGCCCATGTCCATGCCGGCGCGTATGGCGTGGTAGAGGAATGCCGAGTGCATCGCCTCGCGCACGGCGTTGTTGCCGCGGAAGGCGAACGAGAGGTTCGAGACGCCGCCCGAGACCTTCGCGTGGGGCAGGTGCTCCTTGATCCAGCGTGTGGCGTCGATGAATGCCTTGGCATAGCCGTCGTGTTCGGGAATGCCCGTGGCGACGGCCAGCACGTTGGGGTCGAAGATGATCTCCTCGGGCGGGAATCCGTTCCCGGTCAGCAGGCGGTAGGCGCGCTCGGCCACCTCGATCTTGCGCTCGAAGGTGTCGGCCTGCCCCCGCTCGTCGAAGAGCATGACCACCGCGGCGGCACCGTAGCGCCGGATGGCGGCGGCCCGGCGCAGGAACTCCGCTTCGCCCTCCTTGAGCGAGATGGAGTTCACGACGGCCTTCCCTTGAGTCACCTCGAGTCCGGCTTCGAGCACCTCCCACTTCGACGAGTCGATCATCGTCGGCACGCGGGCGATCTCGGGTTCCGAGGCCATCAGGTTGAGGAACGTGCGCATGGCCGCCGGCCCGTCGATCAGTCCGTCGTCCATGCAGACATCGACGATCTGCGCCCCGGCCTCGACCTGGGCGCGGGCCACCGAGAGGGCCTCCTCGTAGCTACCTTCGCGGATGAGCCGCGCGAAGCGGGCCGATCCGGCGACGTTCGTGCGCTCGCCGATGTTGATGAAGTTGGCCTCGGGAACGATCCGCAGCGGCTCCAGCCCGCTCAGCACGGTCTCGTGGCGTGCCTCGGGGAGCGGACGCGGGGCGTAGTTGCCGACGATCTTCGACAGCTCGAAGATGTGGGCCGGGGTGGTGCCGCAGCAGCCGCCCACGATATTGACCAGTCCGCGGCGCATGTATTCGCCCACGTCCTCGGCGAACATCGCCGGGGTCTCGTCGTAGCCGCCCATGACGTTCGGCAGTCCGGCGTTGGGGTGTGCCGAGATGCGCGTTTCGGCCACGGCGGCCAGCCGCTCGAGGTAGGGGAGCAGCTGCCGGGCCCCGAAGGCGCAGTTGAGTCCGATGGAGAGCAGCCGGGCGTGCGACACCGAGACGGCGAACGCCTCGACGGTCTGGCCCGAGAGCGTGCGGCCGCTGGCGTCGGCCAGCGTGCCCGAGACCATGATCGGCACGGAGCATCCCCGCTCGGCGCAGAGCGCATCGACGGCCCACAGGGCGGCCTTGGCGTTGAGCGTGTCGAAGACGGTCTCGATGAGCAGGATGTCCGCCCCGCCGTCGAGCAGGCCGCGGGCCTGTTCGCGGTAGGCGTCGGCCAGCTGGCGGAAGGTCACCTCGCGTGAGGCGGGGTTGGCCACGTCGGCCGACATCGAGGCCGTGCGGTTGGTGGGGCCCATCGACCCGGCCACGAAGCGCGGCTTTTGCGGGTTGCGGGCTGTGAAGGCGTCGGCTGCGGCGCGGGCCACGGAGGCTGCGGCGCGGGCGATCTCGCAGGCGTAGGGCTCCAGCCCGTAGTCGGCCAGCGAGACAGCGTTGGCGTTGAACGAGTCGGTGGTGATGATGTCGGCCCCGGCCTGCAGGTATTTTTCGTGGATCTCGCGCACCGTGTCGGGGCGCGTCAGGACCAGCAGGTCGTTGCAGCCCTTGAGCTGCACGTTCCAGTCGCGGAACCGCTCGCCGCGGTAGTCCGCCTCGTCGAGGCCGTAGCCCTGCACCATCGTGCCGAAACCGCCGTCGAGCAGCAGGATGCGCGCGGCGAGAAGGTTGCGTATGTCGTTCGTCATTTTCGGATGATCTCGATTTCGAAAAGTTTGCTCCAGTTCTTGCCCGTCACGAAGATGCGTTTGGTCGCCGGGTCGTAGGCGATGCCGTTGAGCACGTCCGTCGAGGGGGTGACCTCCTCCTCGGGCAGCAGTCCCGAGAGGTCCACGACGCCCTCGACGACTCCCGTCCGGGGGTCGATGATGGCGATCCGGTCCGAGGTGTAGACGTTGGCCCAGATCTTTCCCTCGATCCACTCCAGCTCGTTGAGGAACTGCACCGGTTCGCCCTTGTAGGTGACCGTCGTGGTGCGTTCGCGGCGGAATGTCTCGGGGTCGATCGTGCGGATCGAGGCCGTGCCGTCGGACATGTAGAGCTTCTCGCCGTCGGTGGTCAGTCCCCATCCCTCGCCCGCATAGCGGTGGTCGCGGATCTTGCGCCGCGTGGCCAGGTCGTAGACGTGGGCCGTGTTCGACTGCCACGTGAGCTGGTAGAGGCGCCCGTCGAGCAGCGTGATGCCCTCGCCGAACTCCGAGCGGGGCAGGCTGAAGAGCACCTCGCCCTCGCCCGTCTCGATCTCCACGCGGCGGACGACCGATTCGCCGTACTGCCCGGTGCCCTCCCAGAGGTATCCGTCGGCGTACTGCAGCCCTTGTGTGTAGGCCGTGGTCGAGTGGGGGTGTACCGCCTTGACGCGGTAGGTGTATTCGACGGGCTCGGCCGTCGTGGCGGAGGCCGTCGAAGCGGTGTCTTTCGCCGCCGTGCGACCGGTCCGTGCCGCCGTGCCGCCGCAGGCTGCCGAGAGCAGCGCGGCGAGCAGAAGTATGGGATATTTTCTCATCATGGTATCGGGAATCGCCTCCCCGGAGGCGGATACAAGCACGCAAAGATACGGATTTTGTACCATTAATCCGCGCCTGCGGGCCGTTTTGTATTGCGGGACGGCGAAAATTTTCTATCTTTGTATGTTCAACCAACGACCTTATCCGCTATGCTGAAACGATTGACTCTGCTGAGCCTCGCCCTTGTGGCGTCGCTGACCCTCGCCTTCGGGGCGCCCGACGGCGAGATCGAACGGCGCATCGCCGCGCTCGACGGCGTGTGCGAGACCAAACCGCTGCCTGCCGGCCCGTTTGCCGGAAAATACGAGGTGATGCTCACGCAGCCCCTCGACTGGCGCCATCCCGACAAGGGGAGCTTCGAGCAGCGCGTTCTGGTGATGCATGTGGGCTGGGACCGCCCGACGGTGCTCATCACGCAGGGTTACGATGCAGGCTTCGCCCTGCCGGAGCGCTACCGCGACGAACTTTCGGAGCTTTTCGACGCGAACATCGTCTTCGTCGAACACCGCTATTTCGACCGTTCGACGCCCGAACCGCTCGACTGGAAGTACCTGACGGCGGAGAACTCGGCCTGCGACCTGCACCGGATCAAGACGCTCTTCGAGACGCTCTATCCGGGCAAGTGGATCGCTTCGGGTATCAGCAAGGGCGGCACGACGACGATGCTCTACGCCGCCTATTTCCCCGATGACGTGGATATTTACGTGCCCTATGTCGGCCCGGTGTGCGACAGCCGCGAGGACAAGCGTTTCGGCCCCTACCTCGCGCAGGTGGGCACGGCCGGGGAGCGTGCGGCCGTCAAGGCCTTCCAGACGGAGGCGTTCCGCCGCAAGGCGGAGCTGCTGCCCGGATTCGAGGCCTTCTGCAAGCAGAAGGGCTACACGTTCCGCATCCCCGTCGAAGAGGTCTTCGACTACTGCGTGCTGGAGTTCGGCTTCTCCTACTGGCAGTGGGGACAGGAGGTGTCGGTCCTCCCGGCCGCGGACGCTCCGGACGAAGAGGTGCTCCAATGTCTGCTGGCCAACGCCGGACCCGACTACTTCTCCGAGGGCAATGCCCAGGCACCCTTCTTCGTGCAGGCCGCCCGCGAACTGGGCTACTATCCCTACGATGCGGAGCCCTTCCGTGCCTACACGTCGGTCGATACGGAGGACTACCTGCGCCGCATCTTCCTCTCGGAGCAGCTGCGCGGCGAGAAGTTCTCGAAGCGGCTCTACCGCAAGATCGTGCGCTACCTGAAGAAGAACGATCCCCGCATGATCATGATCTACGGCGGCGACGATCCGTGGACGGCTCCCGGAGCGGCGTGGCTCGTGACGCCCGACAAGCGCAACATGAAGGCCTTCATCCAGCCGGGCGGCAGCCACCGCACGCGGATCGCCACGCTGCCCGAGGCGATGCGTGAGGAGGCCGTGCGGACGCTCGAGGGCTGGCTGGCCGAATAGCGGGCTCCCGGCGGGTGTGTCCGCTGGAGTGTGTCGCCGGGCTTGTGCGTGCCTGCCGGAGCATGCGCGCGGCGGGAAAAGGACGGGTGCGGAAAAATTATGTGCCGCAGGCATTGCCGTTCGCGCATAATTTCGTATCTTTGCGCTCCGATTCCACGCGATTCAGAACAAAATACATAACACATTCAATATGAATATCGTAAGAGAACAACGCGAACAGAACACCTCGCTCATCCGGGTGACCGTGGGCGAGCAGGATTATGCGCAGGAGGTCGAGAAGGCGCTGCGCGAGTATCGCCGCAAGGCCAATATCCCCGGTTTCCGTCCCGGCATGGTGCCGATGGGCATCATCAAGAAGATGTACGGCAAGGGCGTCGTGGCCGAGCAGTCCTACCGGAAGGCTTCGAACTCCGTGTTCGAGTACCTCCAGAAGGAGAACATCGACTACCTGGGCGACGTGATCCCCTCGGAGGAGCAGGGCGCCTTCGACTTCGAGAACGGCACCGAGTTCGAGTTCGTGTTCGAGATCGGCGAGGCTCCCGAGATCAAGCTGGAGCTTTCGGACAAGGATAAGATGACCTACCACTCGATCAAGGTGGACAAGAAGATGCACGACGACTACCGCTCGAACTTCCTCCGCCGTTTCGGCCGTCTGGTCGATGCCGAGCAGGTTGCCTCGGACGAGGCGCTGACCGTGACGCTCGACAACGGCGACATGAAGGTCGAGGATGCCTATGTCGGGCTGATCTCGATGTCGGAGGAGGAGCGCAAGCCCTTCATCGGCCAGAAGGTCGGCTTCAAGACGAAGGTCAATATCAACGAGCTCTACAAGAACCCGTCGCAGCGTGCCGCCTGCCTGCAGGTCAAGGAGAACGAGCTGGAGGGCATCAATCCCGAGTTCGAACTGGAGATCACGAAGATCCGCAAGTTCGCCGAGCCGGAGCTTACGGAGGAGTTCTTCAAGATGGCCTTCCCGGCCGGCAACGTGAAGACGGCCGAGGAGTTCGAGCAGTTCATCGACGCACAGATCCAGTCGGAGCTGCGCCGTGAGAGCGACTACCTCTTCACGCTCCAGCTGCGTGACTTCCTGCTCAAGAAGGCCGACCTGAAGATGCCCGAGGCATTCCTCAAGCGCTGGCTCTATACGATCAACGAGGGCAAGTTCTCGATGGAGGAGATCGAGAAGGATTTCGACCAGTTCCTCAAGATGTTTACGTGGAACTACCTCCAGAAGCACTTCATCAAGGCCGACAACCTGAGCGTGTCGAAGGAGGAGGCCGAGGCCGAGGCCAAGGCGCTGGCCGCCGCGCAGTTCGCGCAGTACGGCATGCCGTCGGCTCCCGACGAGATGCTGGCCGGCTATGCCGAGAAGATCCTCGCCGACAAGGAGCAGGGACAGAAGATCTACGAGAAGCTCTACGAGACGAAGGTGGTCGAGGACATCAAGTCGAAGATCAAGGTTTCGGAGAAGGCCGTCTCCTCGGAGGATTTTGCCAAAATGGCCCAGGCACTGTAAAAATTGCGGAAAAATCCGTATCTTTGGACTTTGCAGGCGTGATGTTTGCAAAGTCCTTTTTTTGAGCAAAACACACCAACGACATGTCTTCGGAATTTGAAAAATACGCACGGAAACACTGCGGGATCAGTTCGCTCAGCCTGCACGATTTCCAGTCGGTGAGCGCGTCCTATGTCTCGCCGACGATCATCGAGGAGCGCCAGCTGAACGTCGCCACGATGGATGTCTTCTCGCGGCTGATGATGGACCGCATCATCTTCCTCGGGGCGCCGATCTACGACGATGCCGCCAACATCATCCAGGCCCAGCTGCTCTTCCTCGAGTCGGTCGATCCCGACAAGGATATCCAGATCTACATCAACTCGCCGGGCGGATCGGTCTCGGCCGGTCTGGGCATCTACGATACGATGCAGCTCGTGGCGCCCGACGTGGCGACGATCTGCACGGGGCTGGCGGCCTCGATGGGCGCCGTGCTGCTGACGGCGGGCGCCCGGGGCAAGCGCTCGGCGCTGCCCCATTCGCGGGTGATGATCCACCAGCCGCTGGGCGGTGCGCAGGGGCAGGCCTCCGACATCGAGATCACGGCCCGCGAGATGATGAAAACCAAACGCGAGCTCTACGAGATCCTTGCGGCGCATTCGGGGGTTCCGATCCGCAAGATCGAGAAGGATGCCGACCGCGACTACTGGCTCACGGCCGCCGAGGCCCGTGACTACGGTCTGATCGACGAGGTGCTCGCCAAACGTGAAAAATAGGAAGAAACCGCATGGCAAATAAGAACAACAACCGGAACGGCGGCGACTGCTGCTCGTTCTGCGGTGCCGGCCGCTCGGAGGTGGAGATCATGTTCCAGGGGGCGGACGGTGCCTCGATCTGCAACAAGTGCATCGAGAACGGCTACAAGATCCTGCTCGACAACGACGTGGCTGCGGCCGCCGGGGCGGGGCGCGCGAAGAAGCCCGCGCCGCTGAAGATGGACGAACTGCTCAAGCCGGCCGAGATCAAGGCATTCCTCGACCAGTACGTCATCGGTCAGGACGCCGCCAAACGCTATCTGTCGGTGGCCGTCTACAACCATTACAAAAGGTTGCTCTACGCCCCGAAGGAGGATGAGGTCGAACTCGACAAGTCGAACATCGTGCTGGTGGGCCCCACCGGTACGGGCAAGACGCTCATGGCCCGCACGATCGCGCGGCTGCTCAAGGTCCCCTTCACGATCGTCGATGCCACGGTGCTGACCGAGGCGGGCTACGTGGGCGAGGATGTCGAGAGCATCCTCTCGCGGCTGCTGCAGGTGGCTGACTACGACGTCGAGCAGGCTGAGCGGGGCATCGTCTTCATCGACGAGATCGACAAGATCGCCCGCAAGGGTGACAACCCCTCGATCACGCGCGACGTCTCGGGCGAGGGCGTGCAGCAGGCGCTGCTGAAGATCCTCGAGGGTACGGTGGTCAATGTGCCGCCCCAGGGCGGGCGCAAGCACCCCGAACAGAAGTTCATCCAGGTCAATACGCGCAACATCCTGTTCATCTGCGGCGGGGCGTTCGACGGCATCGAGAAGCGCATCGCCCAGCGGCTCAACACCCGCGCGATGGGCTACGGCCGGGTGAATGCCGACCCGATCGACCGCGGCAACCTGATGCAGTACGTCACGCCGCAGGACCTCAAGTCGTTCGGCCTGATTCCCGAGCTGGTGGGCCGCCTCCCGGTGCTGACCTACATGCAGCCGCTGGACCGTGCGGCCCTGCGCTCGATCCTCACCGAGCCCAAGAACGCCATCGTCAAGCAGTACGAGCGCCTGTTCGAGATGGACGGCGTGAAGCTCACGTTCGACGATGCCGTGCTGGACTACATCGTGGACAAGGCCGTGGAGTTCAAGCTCGGGGCGCGCGGACTGCGCTCGATCTGCGAGGCGGTGATGATGGACACGATGTTCGAGCTTCCCTCGACTGACCGCAAGAAATTCACGGTGACGCTGCCCTACGCGAAGAAAAAGATCGAAAAAGCGAATTTTTTGGATCTCAAAAAAGTAGGATAAGCGGAAGATTCTGCTAATTTTGTGTGCTGGAACGAACTTTAACCTTAAATGATATGTCTACCAATACCAAACTTACGCGCGTAGCCGACAACGTCCGCATCCTGTCGGCCGCCATGGTCGAGAAGGCGAAGTCGGGGCATCCGGGCGGTGCCATGGGCGGCGCCGACTTCATCACGGTGCTCTATGCGGAGTTTCTCCGTTACGATCCCGACAACATGGCATATCCCCACCGCGACCGGTTTTTCCTCGATCCGGGTCACATGTCGCCGATGCTCTATGCGACGCTGTCGCTGGCCGGTCACTACAAGACCGAGGACCTGCAGTCGCTGCGTCAGTGGGGCAGCGTGACGCCGGGACACCCCGAGACGGACGTGCTGCGCGGCGTGGAGAATACCTCGGGCCCGCTCGGACAGGGACATGCCATGGCGCTGGGCGCCGCGATCGCCGAGCGTTTCCTCGCGGCCCGTTTCGGCGAGTGGATGGCACACAAGACCTATGCCTACATCTCGGACGGCGGCATCGAGGAGGAGATTTCGCAGGGCGTCGGCCGCATTGCGGGCCATCTCGGGCTCTCGAACTTCATCATGTACTACGACGCCAACAACGTGCAGCTCTCGACCAAGGTCGATGAGGTGGATACGGAGAACGTGGCGATGAAATACGAGGCCTGGGGCTGGAACGTCCTGACCATCGACGGACACAACATCAATGCCATCCGCGAGGCGCTGGTCGCTGCCGACTGCGAGACGGAGCGCCCGACGCTGATCATCGGCCGCACGGTGATGGCCAAGGGGGCCGTGGCCGCCGACGGCACGAGCTTCGAGGACAAGGTATCGACGCACGGACAGCCCCTCTCGGCCGCCGGAGCCGACCTGGCCGCCACGGTGAAGAACCTGGGCGGAAACCCCGACGATCCGTTCGCCGTCTTCGACGAGAGCCGCGAGGTCTTCGCCGAGCGTCGCGAGCAGCTGCGCGAGTGGGCCGCCCGTCAGGCCGCCGTCGAGAAGTCGTGGCGTTCGGAGCACAAGGACCTGGCCCGCAAGCTCGACGACTACTTCTCGGGAAAACTCCCAGAGATCGACTACAAGACGATCGAGGTGAAGCCCGACGTGGCGACGCGCGCCGCTTCGGCCGCCGTGCTGGGCGTCTACGCCGAGAAGGTGGGCAACATGATCGTTTCGTCGGCCGACCTTTCGAATTCTGACAAAACCGACGGCTTCCTCAAGAAGACCAGACCCATTGTGAAGGGCGACTTCACGGGGCAGTTCCTCCAGGCCGGCGTCTCGGAGCTGACGATGGCCTGCGTGATGAACGGCATGGCACTGCACGGAGGCGTAATCCCCGCGTGCGGCACCTTCTTCGTCTTCTCGGACTACATGAAGCCGGCCGTCCGTCTGTCGGCGCTCATGCGTCTGCACGTGATCTACGTCTGGTCGCACGATTCGTTCCGCGTGGGCGAGGACGGTCCGACGCACCAGCCTGTCGAGCAGGAGATGCAGATCCGGCTGATGGAGCACCTGAAGAACCACCGCGGCGAACGCTCGATGGTCGTGTTGCGTCCGGCCGACGGCGACGAGGCGGTGATGGCCTGGAAGCTGGCTCTCGAGGAGCAGCGTCCCGTGGCGCTGGTTCTCTCGCGACAGAATATCCGCAGCCTCAAGGCGATGGGCTCGACGAGCCGCCGCGAGGAGGCCATGCAGGCCGCCAAGGGAGGCTATGTCGTGATGGATGCCGCCAAGCCGGCCGCCATCCTGATTGCATCGGGTTCGGAGGTATCGACGCTGGTCGAAGGGGCCGAACAGCTTGCGGCCGAAGGAATCGCCGTGCGCGTGGTCAGTGTTCCGAGCGAGGGGCTGTTCCGCGACCAGCCCCGCTCCTACCAGGAGAGCGTGCTGCCGGCCGGAGTGCCGCGCTACGGTCTTACGTCGGGGCTTCCCGTGACGCTGCGGGGGCTTGTCGGCGAGAACGGCACGATCCACGGACTCGACCATTTCGGTTACTCGGCTCCCTTCAAGGTGCTCGACGAGAAGTTCGGCTACAACGGAGCCACCGTGGCCGCCGAGGTGAAGAAGATGCTGGGCCGCTGAGGCGTGCTTCAGCCATGAAACGGGAACGGACTGCCGGCTGCCGGCGGTCCGTTCCCGTTTTTTCGGGGGTGGCATGCCGGCATCCCGTCCCGGTATGCCCGGTGTCGGAGCCGGCTGCGGGGTGCGGAAACCGGAAACCTGTGGCGCGGGACGAAAAAAAACGGGCCGATGGTGCGAATCCGGAAAAAATGCGTATCTTTGCGGTCCCGTCTGTCACGCGGGAAATGTGGAAAGATTTGGACTGATTGCAAACCACAGTAAAAAATCGCTAAAACAGCACATTTTTTATTCCAACAGCCAATTTTTCCCATTTTATACGTTTAACCCTAAAAAACGGATAACAATGGGCTTTTTGTTTACATCGGAATCGGTGTCCGAGGGACACCCCGATAAGGTCTCGGATCAGATTTCCGACGCCATTCTCGACGAATTCCTCCGCCACGACCCCAACTCGAAGGTCGCCTGCGAAACCCTCTGCACGACGGGCCTCGTGGTCGTCGCCGGCGAGGTGCGCTCGGAGGCCTATGTCGATGTGCAGGACGTGGCGCGCCGCGTCATCAACCGCATCGGCTACACCAGGGGCGACTACCGCTTCGACGGCAACTCGTGCGGCGTCGTCTCGGCCATCCACGAGCAGTCGTCCGACATCAACCAGGGCGTCGTTCGCGAAGCCGAGGAGGAGCAGGGGGCCGGCGACCAGGGCATCATGTTCGGTTACGCCTGCAACGAGACGCGCGAGTTCATGCCCGCGACGCTCATCCTCTCGCACGTGATCCTCAAGGAGCTGGCCGTCATCCGCCGCGAGGGCAAGGTGATGACCTACCTGCGCCCCGATTCGAAGTCGCAGGTGACGATCGAGTACGACGAGCAGACGAACCGTCCGCTGCGCGTGCACACGATCGTCGTCTCGACACAGCACGACGAGTTCATCCTCCCGGGCGAGGGCCTCTCCGAAAAGGAGGCCGAACGGCAGATGCAGGAGCGGATCCGCGAGGATGTGCGCACGATCCTCATCCCGCGCGTCAAGGCGCGTCTGGAGCGTGCCGGCGACAAGCTCGCCGATCTGATCACGGGCGACTACATCCTGCACGTGAACCCCACGGGCAAGTTCGTCATCGGCGGCCCCCACGGAGACACGGGTCTCACGGGCCGCAAGATCATCGTCGATACCTACGGGGGCCGCGGCGCCCACGGCGGCGGCGCCTTCTCGGGCAAGGACTCCTCGAAGGTGGACCGTTCGGCCGCCTATGCCGCACGCCACATCGCCAAGAACCTTGTGGCTGCGGGGGTTGCCGATGAGGTGCTCGTCGAGCTGTCGTATGCCATCGGCATCGCCCAGCCCCTCTCGATCTATGTCGATACCTACCGTTCGCCGCGCCCGGCAGCGCTTGCCGGCATGACCGACGGCGAGATCGCCCGCCGCATCGGGAAGCTCTTCGACCTGCGTCCTGCCGCAATCGTCAAGCGTTTCGGCCTGAAGAACCCGATCTTCGAGGCGACGGCCTCCTACGGGCATTTCGGCAACCGGCCCTACCGCAAGAGCGTGAAGGTTTGGGAGCACGGCGTGGAGACCGAGCGCGAGGTGGAGTTCTTCGGGTGGGAGAAACTCGATGCCGTGGACGACATCCGCCGCGAGTTCGGACTCTGACCGATTCGGAAAATCAAGCAATTGGGGCATTCTCTCGGGGAATGCCCCAATTTTTGTACTTTCGGACATACTAATTGAACCTTCGAGCCCGTTTGTCCTGCGTAACGAATCGAAAACGAATGCTTATGCAATGAAGTAGCCTCGGATTAATAGAACTTAAACACCGTATTTATTATGAAAAAGGCATTTTTTGTTTTGGGTATTGTTGCCGTTTCCGCAGTGGCAGGCGGTCTGACGGCTTGGAGCATGGGGGCCGGAAAGGGGACTCCCGAGGTGCAATATATCGAACGCGAGGTGGAACGCAATCCTTCGTTGGGGACTCACTTTACGGCCTATGAGGCCGACAAGTATCCCGACCTGACCTACGCTGCGGAGAATGCGGTGAAGGCCGTGGTCAATATCGAGGCCATCCAGCAGATCGAGGTGCCGCAGCGGCGGAGCTACGACCCGTTCCTCGAGTTCTTCGGCATTCCGCAGGAGTACGGCAACGACGGTTCGCGTCCGCAGTACCGTGAGGCCCGTGCGGGCGGTTCGGGTGTCATCATCTCGAAGGACGGCTATGTGGTGACCAACAACCACGTTGTGGACGGCGCCACGAAACTGCGCGTGAAGCTCAACGACGGACGGACGTTCGATGCCAAGCTCATCGGCAAGGATTCGGCTACGGACGTGGCCCTGCTGAAGATCGACGGCGACGACGACCTGCCGACGCTGCCCTTCGGGTCGTCCGACGCGCTGCGTCTGGGCGAGTGGGTGCTGGCCATCGGATCGCCCTTCGACCTGCAATCGACCATCACGGCCGGTATCGTGAGCGCCAAGGCGCGCAACTTGGGAGCTATTCCCAACGACTTCCGCATCGAGTCGTTCATCCAGACCGACGCAGCGGTGAACCCCGGCAACTCGGGCGGTGCGCTGGTGAACACGCGCGGTGAACTGGTGGGCATCAACACGCTTATCAAGTCGCAGACGGGCAGCTACATCGGTTATTCGTTCGCCATTCCCGAGGCGATCGTCCGCAAGGTGGTGGTCGATCTGAAGGAGTACGGCGTCGTGCAGCGCGCCATGCTGGGCATCATGTTCCGACCGGTGGATCAGGACTTCCTCGACAGTGAGGGCAAGGAACTGGGCATCAAGGAGCTGGGCGGTATCTACGTGGCCAGCGTCGTCGAGGGCGGCTCGGCTTCCGAGGCCGGCATCCGCAAGGGGGACATCATCCTCTCGATCGACGGCGTGAAGGTAAACGATTCGGCCACGGTGCAGGAGCTGATCGCGCGTCGCCGACCCAACGATAAGGTGAAAATCTCGGTAAAAAGAGACGGTGATGTGAAACAAATTGACGTCACTTTGCGTAATAAGGCTGGTAAAACGGAACTCATCACCAAGGAGGACGTCGATGTGGTCGAGGCGCTGGGCGGAAAATTCGCCGATGCCGGGACGAAGTTGTGTCGCGAACTCGATATCCGTGGCGGAGTGCAGGTTGTGGGCGTGAAGTCCGACGGTATTCTGGCCCGTGCCCGGGTAAAGCAGGGATTCGTGATCACCCACATCAACGACCGCCCGGTCTATGCGGTCTCCGATCTGGAGCGCATGACCGAGAAGGTTCGCTCGATAGACGGGATCTATCCCAACGGACGTTCGGCAAGCTATATGCTGGTCGAATAGCCGGGGACCCGGGTCCAGCGCATCGGGTACTGTCCGGAGTCGCTCCGGGCAGGTGACGGATCGGTCCGGGAAAGCCTTTTCCCGGACCTTCTGTTCGAAATCCCGGGACCGGTTCGAGGGGGCCGCAAACGCGAAGAGTATATTTTGATATTAGGATAGATTTAGGAAATGCGTCAGTTAAAGATTACGAAGTCCATCACCAATCGTGAGAGCGCTTCGCTGGACAAGTATTTGCAGGAGATCGGCAAGGAGGAGCTCATCACGGTCGAGGAGGAGGTGGAACTCGCCCAACGGATCAAGAAGGGAGACCAGGAGGCACTCGAGAAACTTACCAAGGCGAACCTCCGGTTTGTGGTTTCGGTGGCCAAGCAGTACCAGAATCAGGGCCTGAGCCTTCCCGACCTGATCAACGAAGGCAACCTCGGCCTGATCAAGGCGGCCGAGAAGTTCGACGAAACCCGCGGTTTCAAGTTCATCTCCTATGCGGTGTGGTGGATCCGTCAGTCGATCCTCCAGGCGCTGGCCGAGCAGTCGCGCATTGTGCGTCTGCCGCTCAACCAGGTGGGTTCGCTCAACAAGATCAACAAGGCTTTCGCCCGCTTCGAGCAGGAACACGAGCGCACTCCGTCGCCCGAGGAGCTCGCCTCGGAGCTGGAGCTGCCCAAGGAGAAGGTGACCGATACGTTGCGGGTTGCCGGACGTCACGTTTCGGTGGATGCCCCGTTTGCCGACGGTGAGGACAACTCGCTGCTTGACGTGCTGGTGAATCCCGATTCGCCCAATGCCGACCGCGGGCTGATCAACGAGTCGCTCGCTACGGAGGTCGATCGGGCTCTGGAGACTCTGACCGAGCGTGAGCGCGACATCATCAAGTACTTCTTCGGCATCGGATGCTCGGAGATGACGCTCGAGGAGATCGGCGAGAAGTTCGACCTGACGCGCGAGCGTGTGCGCCAGATCAAGGAGAAGGCGATCCGCCGCCTGCGCCACTCGTCGCGTTCGAAACTGCTGAAGTCCTATCTCGGATAAGAGAAGATGAGTAAATAAGATCCGTAGGGCCGGAGGAATTTCGATTCCTCCGGCCCCACGCGTGTCGGGACGGATGCACAGCCCTCCTTTGGATGGATTTGTCGAGAGAGGGTGTATGGTTCGGCGGTGCAGTCGGTCGGGCGAGTGGGCGACGTGAAGTCCTTCCCCGTGCTCATTGCCGTTCGGATACCAGTTGGCGGCACCACGCTGCAACACGCGCATCGGTCTTTTCGGGGGCGCTTTCGTCGATGGCCAGCCCGAGAAACCGCCCCTCGGAGCAGACCAGCGACGAGGTCGCGGCATAGCCCTGCGGTTCGAACGATCCGATGAAGGTGCATCCGCATCCCTGCAGCCCTTCGTAGAGCAGCCCGATGGCGTCGCAGAAGGTGTCGGGGTAGCAGCCGCTGTCGCCGCAGCCGAACAGTGCGACCTGTTTGCCCCGCAGGTCGCGTTTCTTCAGGTCTTCGAGGAAGCCGTACCAGTCGTCCTGCAGTTTGCCGCAGCCCCAGGTCGGGGAGCCGAGCAGCAGCAGGTCGTATTTGTCCGCCTCGTCGGCCGGGGTGTCGGCCACGTTGTGCAGGTCGCTTTCGGCCACGCCCAGCAGTCGGGCGATGTCCTGCGCCACCGCTTCGGTCGAACCGGTGGTGCTGCCGTAAAAAATTCCGGTCATGTTTTTCCTTGTTTTGGTTCGGAACAAAGTAACACGATCCGCCGGTTTGCGGCAATACCGATTTCTGGGGGTTTGCATCCGGCGGGCTACCGTCTTTCGGGGATCGGCGGTGTCCGCGAAAAAGCCCGCTCCACGGATGGAGCGGGCGCGTTACGGGCGGATGTGCGTGCCGGTTGGGCTACCAGACGATCGGTTCCTTGCCGATCGAGCGCAGGTAGTCGTTGGCCCGCGAGAAGTGGCGGCAGCCGAAGAACCCGCGGTAGACCGAGAGCGGTGAGGGGTGCACGGCCTTGAGTATGAGGTTGCGCTGCGGGTCGGCGATGGCGCCCTTCTTCTGTGCGTAGCTGCCCCAGAGCATATAGACGATTCCCTCCTTGCGTTCGGCGATGGCGCGCACCACGGCGTCGGTGAAGGTCTCCCATCCGCGGCCGGCATGCGAGGCCGCTTCGTGTTCGCGGACCGTCAGCACGGAGTTCAGCAGCAGCACTCCCTGCTCGGCCCACCGGTCGAGGTTACCCGAGGCGGGGATCGGCGTCCCGGTATCGTCGGCGACCTCCTTGAAGATGTTCTGCAGCGAGGGCGGGAAGGGGATGCCGTCGGCCACCGAGAAGCAGAGTCCGTTGGCCTGCCCGGGTCCGTGGTAGGGGTCCTGTCCGATGATGACGACCTTCAGCCGCTCGAACGGACACTTGTCGAAGGCGCGGAATATGTTGCTGCCCCGGGGATAGATGCGGCGGGAGGCATACTCCTGGCGCACGAAGTCCGTCAGTGTGGCGAAATAGGGCTTCTCGAACTCGGGAGCGAGCACCTCTTTCCAGTCGGGAGCGATCTTTACGTCCATGTGAAATGTGGATTAAATTCGTGTAAAAGTAGTAAAAAGTCGTTTTTTTCATGTTACTTTTGTCCGAGAAATTTCTTTGCGATATGAAAAAGTGGCTTTTGCTCGTGGTCCTGTCGTTGGGTATGGCGGGGCTGGCATCGGCGGCCGAGCCGGTGCGCAATCTGATTCTGATGATCGGCGACGGCATGGGGCTCTCCCAGGTGTCGATGCTCAAGATCGAGAACGGTTATGCTCCGACGGCTTTCGACCGGGCACAGGGTGTGGCCCTGATCTCGACCTACTCGGCGAACAACCGGGTGACCGACTCTGCGGCTGCCGGTACGGCGCTGGCCTCAGGCTGCAAGACCGATAACTCTGCCCTGGGGGTCGATCCCGACGGGCAGCCCCTCGAGTCGATGATGGCCAAGGCGCATTCGGCCGACCGGCCGACGGGCATCGTGGTGACCTGCTACCTGCAGCACGCCACGCCGGGGGCGTTCTACGCCCACTCGAAGAGCCGGAGCCGGACGGCCGCCATTACCGACGACCTGCTCGAGAGCGGCATTGATGTGTTGTTCGGCGGCGGGAGCAAGTGGTTGTCGCGGCCCTGTGGCGATGAGGGTACCTATTTCGACGCCTTCCGCAACCGGGGCTATCTGGTGGCCGACAGCCTCGGGGCGATTCCCGACACGTATACGGGCCGGGTGCTCTGCTCGGTAGCCGACGAACACCTGCCCGAGGCCTCCGAGCGGGGCGACTACCTGCCCGAAGCTACCTCGCGCGCCCTGTCGCTGCTCTCGGCCGGGGCTGCCGGCCGCGACAGCGGTTTCCTGCTCATGGTCGAAGGTTCTCAGATCGATTTTGCCGGCCACGGCAACGATGCCGGTGTCTTGCTCGACGAGATGCGCGATTTCGAACGGGCCGTGGCCGTGGCGATGGACTTCGCCGACCGCACGCCCGGAACGTTGGTGGTCGTGACGGCCGACCACGAGACGGGCGGACTGACGATCCCGGCCTGCGACGAGGACTTCACGCAGGCCGAGAACGGTGTCGAGTACCGCTTCTCGACGGGTGGGCATACGGGTATGCTCGTGCCGGTCTACCTCTATGGAACCGACGCCGACCGCATCAGCGGGGTGATGGACAACACCGACCTCTCGAAACGGCTCATGCAGCTGCTCGGGCTTGCGGAGTGATCCGCTCTTTGGGAGGGCGAAATACGAACGGCGCCCGCTCCCGCAAATGGGGGCCGGGCGCCGTTCTGCCGTTTATGGTAAGAGAATGCGGCTATTTCCGTGTTGATTGTTCCTGCTCTCCGAAGCTGACGGCAACGATCGGTTCGACGGTCGAAGGGGTGCGTTCGATCTTCGGTTCGACCGAAGCGTCGGGCTCTCTTCCTGTCATGCGGAAGTCCACCGGAAGGGTGTATTTCAGGCGGACCTTCTCGCCCTTCTGCTCAGCGGGCGACCAGAGTCCGCTGCTCGACCTCACGATGCGGAGCGCCTCCGTCGTGAGCAGCTGGTGCGGGGACTGGAGCACCGAGGTCTCCGTGACCGATCCGTCCCGTTCGACGACGAACGTCAGCACGACCCTCCCCTGGATGCCCTGTTTGCGGGCCTCTTCGGGATAGCAGAGCCGGGTTTGGATCCACTCCCGGAATTTGATCAGGTCGCCGCCCTGGAACAGCGGCATGCGTTCGGCGATCAGAAACGGTGTGTCGTCCTCCTTCCCGGACGGAGTCCCGGCCTGCTTCGCGGAGCGTTTCCCCGCCTCGGTCGTGATCTCCACGACGCCGTATTTCCCGCGCTCGCCGTACTTCTCCACGGCCTCCTCCTTCTTGAGCAGTTTGATCTCCGCGATGTCGTTGGTGACCAGCGTCGGGGCTTCCGAAGCCTCCGTCCCGTCGATCATGTAGAGCGGCGCCTGGCGGACGCCGTATTCGTCGCGGCTGTAGATCGGGCCGTCGGCCGCGTCTGTCCCTTCGGGGTAGAGGATGACGACCCGTTCGGTCTCGCCGGCACTTACGACAAGCGAAAGACTTCCGTATCCCGGGTAGGAGACCTCCAGCACGCTGCCTTCGGGTGCTTCGATCGATGCTTTCCCGTCGTCGCCGGTAGTCGTTTCCCGGTCCGTCCCCACGATGCGTACGATGGCTCCCGAGACCGTGTTCTCCGTTGAGAAGTGTTTGCTGTCTTTGGTGTAGAAGACCCTCAGCGAGGTCCGTACCATGTCGGGGGTGCCGGCCGATGAGTTCCGGCCCTCGGCTTTGCCGGCGTCGATCTCAATGGAGATCGTGTAGGGGTCGGCACCGTTGCTTGAATAGGTGTGCAGTCCGGCCATGCGGTCCGAACCGCTATAGGCCAGGATACCCTGCTGCGGACCTTCGATCGAGAAACGTCCCTCGGAGTCGGTGCGGCCGCCGGACTGCTCCATCTCCTCCTGTGAGAGGGGTTGCGTGAAGGGTGCACCGGCATAGACGGCGATCCCTTTGGCCGGAGTGCCGTCGGTGTAGTGCAGTTCGCCCTCGATGCGGATCGGGGTGTAGTCGCGAAGGGGCTCCTCGGCCGTGAAGAGGAAGACGAACTCGGCGTTGCGCTGCCGGTACTCGGCGGGGATCTGTTCACCCTGTAGCGCCTTTTCGAGGGTGAGCTGTTCGGGATCGATCTTCCGGATCCGTTCGGGGGCGATCTCCGTGCCGTTGATCAGGTAGACGGCGCGGTCGGTGGAGGGGGTGTCGGTGCGTGTCTGTGCGGCACGGGAGGTGAACGAGAAGGCGCAAAGGAGGCCTGCGATCGCGGGGAGTGCACCCGCGAGGCGGAGCAGGGCGTACCTGCCCGGTTTCTGCGAAGTCATCATCTTGAATCGTTTTTTTGTGAGTGAGTCCCGCAGCCCGTTGGCTATTTCCGGACTATAGCCGAAGAGTTGTCGGAATATGGCGTTCATGTAGAGCTCCCTGTCGTATCCGCCCTCGAGCACGTCGCTGTCGGCCTCGAACTCCTCGGCTTCGATCAGCCGCCGTGCGGCGATCCAGGCGAAGGGGTTCCACCACAGCAGCGCCTTGAGCGACTCCATGACGATGTGCTCGATCGTGTGGCGGTGGGCGATGTGGCTCGCTTCATGGCGCAGGATGGCCTCCATCTCCTGCGCGGGGGTCTGCTGCCAGACGTAGATCGTGTTCAGGAACGAGAACGAGGCGATACGCTGCGGGGTATGCACCAGGGTGTAGCGCGGCGTGCGCACGACCTCGGCACCTCGTTTCAGGCGGCGGATGCGGAGAACCTGTACGGCCATCAGACCGAGCAGGAACAGCGTGCCGAGTGCCCAGACGGCATGGACGAGCCATTCGGCCGGCTTGGTTTGCGGCGCCGCGGCTGTCGGGACGGCTGCCGGGGCGAACCCCTCCACAGGTGTTGTGGCGGCGGCGACCGTAATCACCTCTCCGGGCCATACGGGAATCCGCAGCAGGGGTATGATGGCGGCGAGCAGGGTGGTTGCAAGCAGGTAGATCCGGCACCAGCGGAAGCGGATCCGTCGCTCGAGCAGCAGCGAGTAGACGGCCTGCAGGATGCCGCCGCATACGGCGACTTCGAGCATGTAGGTGGCGAGGTGTCTCATGACGGTCGTTTTGGGGTATTGAGCCGGTTATTTCTTTGCCTGGCGCATGATCTCGAGGATTTCGTCCATCTCGCGCATCGGGATCTGTTCGTGCCGCGAGAAGAACGAGACGAGCTGTGCCAGCGAGCCGTCGAAATAGGTCGAGAGCATCGACGTCATCACACCGCGGGCGTAGGTCTCGCGGCTGACGACGGGAAAGTAGCGGTGGCTCTTGCCTTCGGCCTCGTGGCGGACGTAGCCCTTGTTCTCGAGGATCTTGAGGAAGGTGGCCACGGTGGTGTATTTCGGGTGCGGTTCGTCGGTGCGGGCGATGATGTCGTTCACCACGCCGTTGCCCAGTTGCCAGAGAATCTGCATGATCTCCTCTTCGCCGCGGGTCAGTTCCGGAATCCGGTTGTTCGTTTCGTTGTTTTTCATGTGTCCGATCTTTTTTTCGTCTGGTGCAAGTTTACTACTAAAAGTTTAGAAAAGCAAATTTTCTTCTAAAAAATTAGTAGTATATGCAAAAAAAATCTCCCGACGGGATTTCCCGAGGGGAGGTGTGTGCGCGATGGCCGCTCCGGCGAGGGGTTACCCGAGCCGTTCGGCTTCGTTGTCCTTCTCCAGCTTTTCGTCCTCCTCCCAGTCGAACCAGGGGAAGTCGCGGCGTCCGCCCAGCGAGAAGCGGGTGTAGGTGATCGGCAGCCCCTTGGCCAGGAACATGCGTTCGTAGGCCGTCTTGACCGAGAGCACCTCGTCGGCGAATCCCGATCCGTAGATGTCCGGTTCGGAGACCTCGCACGGCAGACCGAAATGGCGGATTACCTCGTTGGTGTAGGCGTAGAGGTGCTTCGAGTCTGTCTTCAGGTTGATCATCCCGTCGGGACGGAGCAGGCGGGCATAGTACTCGAGGAACAGGGGCGAGGTGAGCCGCTTCTTGGCCCGGCGGGTCTTCAGCTGCGGGTCGGGGAAGGTGATCCACAACTCGTCGATCTCGCCCTCGTCGAAGAGCGAGTTGATGAACTCGATGCGGGTGCGCAGGAACCCGACGTTGGCCATCCCGCGCTCGGTTGCGGTCTTGGCGCCGCGCCACATGCGGGCCCCCTTGATGTCGATGCCTATGTAGTTGCGCTGCGGGTCGCGCTCGGCCAGCGCCACGGTGTATTCGCCCTTGCCGCATCCCAACTCCAGTATGATCGGCCGGTCGTTGTGGAAGAAGTCCGTGCGCCAGTGCCCCTTGAGCGGGTGGTCGCAGCGGAACACTTCGTCGAATTCGGGCTGCACGAAGCAGGAGAATGTCAGGTTCTCGCGGAATTTGCGGAGTTTGTCTTTTCCCATAGTCTTGTTGCGGACCGTCCGGGGCGATGCCGCCGGAATCGTCCGGCTGCAACCGCTCCGACGGCGGAGTTCGTGTTTCGGTTATCGGTCCTTGCGTATCGTCAGCCCTACGGCCTCGACCCCGCGTATCGGACGGGTCGGCGTGACGGTGAACCGGTAGTCGCCCGTCCGCCCGAGGCGGATTGCGCGGCGGTAGGGCACGGTAGCCTCACGGACGAGGGCCGCCGGGCTCGGCGTGCGGGGTATGGCCAGCAGGAAGAGCTCCTCGCTGCGCAGCGAGTCGGGGGTCGTGACGGCGATCCGCACCGTGAGCGTATCTTCGGCAAAGCGGTCGTTGCAGCGCAGGAAGAGCGTTGCGTCGTAACGGGCGAGCGAGTCGGCATTCGGAAAGAGGATTCCTGCGCCGGCCGCCCACTCGGACGGATTCACGTCCGCGGCCGCCGACCAACTGTCCGAGGCGCACCCTGCAACCCCCGACAGGAGCAGTGCCGCAGCTGCGGCGAACAGGCCCCGTCGCATGCGACGCCTCATCGGAAGCTACTCCTTGTGCGGAGCCGCCTCGGCCCCGCCGTTAGCCGCCTTAGGAATGTCCGCATGCTCTGCGGCACCCCCTTCCGCCGGGTTGCCCGCGTGGCCGTTGCCGCGGCGGCGGTTGCGGCCGCGGCGGTTTCCGCCGCCTTCGCGGGGTGTTTGTCCCTCCTCGCGGGGCGTTTCCCGGTTGCCTTCCCGGTTGTTGCCGTTGCGCGGTTCGCGGTTCTCTCGGTTCTCCTGGCTGCCTTCCTGACGCTCGCGGGCTTCCCGGTTGTTCGGCCGCTCGCGGCGTCCCCCTTCGCGGGGCTGCCGTTCGTTGCGCGGTTCCTGGCCCTTTTCTGCCTCCTGTGCCGGGGCGCCGTTTTCGTTGCGGGCCTCGTTGCGCTGTCGGTCGCCGTTCCGGCGCCGGTTCGGCCGGCCGCCTTCGCGCTGCGGGCGGTTCTGGCCCTCGGTGGCGTTTGCCTCCTGCGGTGCGGCATTCCCGGCGTTCCGCTTGCCGCTCTCGGGTTTATCGGCCTTTTCGGCTGCGCCCTTCTCGGCGTTGTTCGGCCGCTCGGCCGGCTGTTCGGCGTTGCGCCCCTTCTCCTTGCGGTTGCGGCCACGCTTGCGGCGCTTGGCCTGGTCGAAGCGCGTGATGCTGTCCTCCTCCGAACGGTAGGTCGGCTCCTCGACCTCCTCGCGCAGGGCGTCGGCGTGCTGCAGCTGCTCGACCTTGCGGCCCTGGCGGTTGAGCGCCAGGATCTCCTTGACACGGGAGACGGGCAGTGTCGTGACATTGACCATCGCCTCCTTCGACGACGAGAAGGTCATTGTCCCGGCCAGCACGTCGCTCTTGACCAGATACCACTCCCCGTCGATGGTCTGCAGCGGTTCGCGCAGCCGCGGGAACTCCTTGCGGGCATCCACGTAGGCGTCGTATTCGTACATCATGCAGCACTTGAGCTTCGAGCACTGACCGGCCAGCTTCTGGGGGTTGAGCGAGATGTCCTGCACGCGGGCGGCGCCGGTGGTGACGCTCGAGAAGGTGGACATCCACGACGTGCAGCACAGTTCGCGGCCGCAGGCGCCCAGTCCGCCGATACGCCCGGCCTCCTGGCGGGCGCCGATCTGCTTCATCTCGATGCGGATGTGGAACCGCTCGGCGAAGACCTTGATCAGCTCGCGGAAGTCCACGCGCTCGTCGGCGATGTAGTAAAAGATGGCCTTGATCTTGTCGCCCTGGTATTCGACGTCGCCGATCTTCATGTTGAGTCCCATGTCGGCGGCGATCTGACGCGCGGCGATCATCGTCTCGTGCTCGAGGGCGATGGCCTCCTGCCAGCGCTCGATGTCGTAGGGTTTGGCCTTGCGGTAGATCTTCTTGTACTCGCCGTTGTAGGGGGTGAATCCCGTGCGGCGCATCTGGCGGGCCACCAGGTCGCCCGTCAGCGAGACGATGCCGATGTCGTGGCCCGGCGAGGCCTCGACGGCCACGATGTCGCCGCGCTTGAGGTCGAGGTTGTTCACGTTCTGGTAGAACGATCGGCGGGTGTTCTTGAACCGCACCTCGACGATGTCCGAGGGTATGTTCTGCGGATACTCTTCGAGCCACGGGGTTTCGTGGAGTTTGAAGCATCCGTCGCAGGGCTTGGCCTCGACCTCCTGGCCGCAGTCGCAGAAGGCGCATCCGCGGCCGATTTCGGGTTTGAAATTCCGGTTATGCTGGTTGTTTTCGGTATCCATGACGGTATAATTTGCGTAAAGATAGGAAAAAAATTTCAATTCACCGCGTAGAGCCGTCTGACGCTGCGGCGGATGCGGAGAATCAGCAGCACGGCGGCACACGAGAGCCCGAAGGCGAAGCCGACGTAGAGCCCCGAGGGACCCATGCCGAGCGTGAAGCCGAGCAGGTAGCCCACCGGCAGGTTGAGCAGCCAGTAGGAGACAAGGGCGATGGGCATGATGATCCGCACGTCCTGGATGCCGCGCAGCACGCCGACCGAGACGTTCTGGATGCCGTCCGAGAGTTGGTAGAGGGCGGCGAAGACGAGCAGCGAGGAGGTCGTGGCGATGACCTCGGCGTTGGTGGTGAAGAAGGTCGGGATCACCGAGCGCAGCGAGATGAAGACCAGCGCCGCGAAGGCGTTCCAGGCCAGCACGAGGTGATACGAGGCCTTGGCCGCCAGCGACAGCTCACCGATGTTGCGTCTGCCGTAGCAGTGGGAGATGCGGATGGTCGTTGCGGTGCCGATCGACATGACGATCATGAAGGCGCTGTTGCCCAGGGTCATGGCGATCTGGTTGGCGCTCATGGCGATCTTGGCCGTTGCCCCGAACCACCCCATCATGATGCCCGTGCCGACGAACGCCGACGACTCGAGGAACATCTGCAGCGAGATCGGGAGCCCCATGTGCACGAGCCGGCCGATCGTGCGGCGCGAGAGGACGCGCAGCGAGAATCCGTCGAGGTAGTGGCGGTATTGCGGGCGGCTGCAGAAGTAGGCGATGATGAGCACGGCGGCAAGTACGCGCGAGAGCAGCGTGCCGAGGCCGGCGCCCTGGGCTCCCATCTCGGGACAGCCCCAGTTGCCGTAGATGAACAGCGAGTTGAGTCCGATGTTTGCGATGTTTGCGATGATCGTCACGACCATCTCGACCTTCGTGTTGCCCACCCCCTCGAGAAACTGCTTGAACGAGAAGAAGAGCATGATGAAGGGCATGCTGTAGACCAGCATCCGGTAATAGGGGATGGCCATCTCGACCACCTCGGGCGGTTGCCTGAGATAGCCCATCAGGGGAATGACGGCGTATTGGACGGCAGCCACGGCAAAGCCGAGCGTCGTGTAGAAGATGATGCCGTTCTGCAGCAGGGCGGCCGAGCGGCTGCGGTCCTTCTGTGCGAAGAGTTCGCCCACGAGCGGTGTGAGGCCGAGGGCCATGCCGATCGCCGCGATGAAGAGGATGAAGAAGACCGTGCCGCCGAACGATACAGCGGCCAGCGGGGTGGGGTCGTCGCCCCCGTAGCGGCCGACCATCAGGTTGTCGGCCACCTGCGTGAGGATCTGCCCCACCTGCGTGAGGACGATGGGCAGGGCGAGCAGGAGGTTGGACCGGTATTGTTCCTTGTATGTCGAGAATCGGTACATAATGGCCGCAAAGGTAGTGAAAATCCCCCGAAAAACGGCCGCAGCCACGAAAAAAGCGGTCCGGGCCGGAGCCCGTGGCCGCTTGTGTCGCGAAGGGAGCGTGCTGTCCGCGCCGTATCGCCCGACGCCCGGCGTCCGGGCAGGGCCGGATGCGCGGGCCTACCTGCGGGCCGTACCTCCGGCGCGCTTCACCTCGTCGAGCAGGCTGCGGAGCAGTTCGACCACGTCGGGGTGTTCGGCCGCGACGTTGTGCCGTTCGCCCGCATCCTCGCGCAGGTCGTAGAGTTGCGGTTCGGGGGCGTTGCCCAGTTCGGTGTTAGTGGCCTTCAGATAGGCAGCTCCCCGGCTCGGGGCGATGTATTTCCATCCGCCCGAGAGGATCGAGAGCGTTCCGTTCGCATTCTGTTCGACGACCCAGCTGCGTCCCTGCTCCGTCTCGCCGCGCAGCACGGCGAGTGCCGGACGGCTGTCCGGTGCGCCCGCTTCGGGTATCCGTGCGCCGCAACGCCGGGCCAGCGTGGCGAAGAGGTCGATCTGGCTGACGAGCGCTCCGGAGACCGTGCCGGCCCGGGCGCCGTCGTCCCAGCGGACGATGAACGGCACGCGCGTGCCGGCCTCGAAGGCGCTGTACTTGCCGCCCCGGTAGATGTGCCACGGGCGGTGGTCGCCGAGCAGCTCGACGGCCCGGTCGCGGTAGCCGTCGTCCACGACCGGCCCGTTGTCGCTCGTGACGATGAGGATCGTGCGGTCGGCGATGCCGAGGCTGTCGAGCACCCGGGCGATGCGGCCCACGCTCCAGTCGAACGAGAGAATCGCATCGCCGCGGGCTCCCATGCCGCTGCGGCCCGCAAACCGCTTGTGCGGAACACGGGGCACATGGATGTCGTTGGTCCCGAAGTAGAGGAAGAAGGGCCGCTCGCGGTTCTTCTCGATGAACTCCACGGCTTTGCCGGTGATCACGTCGGCGATCTCTTCGTCCTTCCACAGCGCCTTGCCGCCGCCCTTCATGTATCCGATGCGCGAGATGCCGTTCACGATCGACATGTCGTGTCCGTGGCTGGGGTGCAGCCTGAGCAGTTCGGGGTTGTCGCGTCCGGTGGGTTCGCCCGGGAAGTTCTCCTTGTAGCTCACAGAGATCGGGGCCTCGGGATCGTAGTTGTAGACCCGCTGGTTCTCGATGTAGACGCACGGCACGCGGTCGCCCGTGGCGGCCATGATGAACGAATAGTCGAATCCGATCTCTTCGAGTCCCGGGGTGATGTGCCCGTTCCAGTCCTGCCGGCCGCTTTCGCCCAGTCCGAGGTGCCATTTGCCTACGGCACCGGTCGTGTAGCCCGCATCGCGGAGGGTCGAGGCGAGGGTCGGCGTGCCGGGACGGATAATCATGCCCGCGTCGCCGGGGGCGATGCCCGTGCCGGGTACGCGCCACGGGTAGATGCCCGTAAGCAGTCCGAAGCGGGCCGGGGTGCTCGTCGATGAGGTGGTGTGGGCGTTGGTGAAGCGGATGCCTTCGGCCGCTATGCGGTCGATGTTCGGCGTGGCGATGGTTCGCGAGCCGTTGCAGGAGATGTCGCCGAAGCCGAGGTCGTCGGCCAGAATGACGATGACGTTCGGGCGGTCCTGCTCCGTGCGGGGGGCCTGTGCCTGTGCCCGTGCGGAGGTGGGGAGTGCGGCGGCGCCGAGCCCTGCGATACCCAGCGAAAGAAGAGGCGTTCTTTTCATCATGGATCGAGTCTGTTTGGGATTGACCCTCCAAAGATACGATTTTTTTACATTGCCGTGTCGTGCGGAAGGGAAAAGCGCACGGAAGACGGATCGCTCCCGTGCGCTTTGCGCCTATGCAGCCGGACGGTCCACCCGCAGCCGGATGCCGCGCGAGCGGTCCGATTCGACGACGACCGTGTCGCCCGTGCGGAGCTTGCCGTCGAGGATGAGCGTCGAGAGCGGCTCCTCGACCTGCTCGGCCAGGGTCCGGCGAAGCGAGCGCACGCCGTAGCGGGCTTCGTAGCCCATCGAGGCGAGGCGGCGCTTGGCCCCTTCGGTCACCTTGATCTTGTAGCCCAGCCGGCCGGTGCGCGTGAAGAGCCCCTGCAGCTCGAGGTCGATGATCCGCACCACGTCGCCCGCGTCGAGCGTGCGGAAGATCACGATGTCGTCGATGCGGTTGAGGAACTCGGGGGCGAAGACCCGCTCGAGCGCCCTGCGGTATTCGCCGTCGGGGGCCGTGTCGGGGGCCGCGCCCTTCGACGGTGTGGCGTAGCCGACCCGGAGGGGTTTCCGCGCAACCTCCCTCGATCCGACGTTCGAGGTCATGATGAGGATCGTGTTGCGGAAATCGACCGTGCGTCCCGATCCGTCGGTCAGGCGCCCCTCGTCGAAGAGCTGCAGCAGCGTGTTGAAGACCTCCGGGTGCGCCTTCTCGATCTCGTCGAGCAGCACGACGGCGTAGGGTTGGCGGCGTACCGCTTCGGTGAGCTGCCCGCCCTCGCCGTAGCCGACATATCCGGGGGGCGGTCCGATCAGCCGGGCTACGTTGTGTTTCTCGGCGTATTCCGACATGTCGATGCGGATCAGCCCGCGGTGTTCGTCGAAGAGCCATTTCGAGACCTCCTTGGCCAGCAGGGTCTTGCCCACGCCCGTCGGCCCGACGAAGAGGAAGACGCCGATCGGCCGGTTCTCGTCCTGGAGCCCGGCCCGCGAGCGGCGGATCGTGCGGGCGATGCGCTCCACGGCCTCCTGCTGCCCCACGACGCGGCGGGCCAGGTGGTCGCGCAGCGAACGCAGGCGCGAGGCCTCGTCCTCCGAGACCCGCTCGGCGGGGATGCCCGTCATGTCGGAGACGACGCGGCGGACGAGCCCTTCGCCGATCTCCACGGTTGCTGTTGCCGCATCCCGCTGCAGGTGGGCCCGCGAGCCCGCCTCGTCGAGCGCGTCGATCGCCTTGTCCGGGAAACAGCGCCCGGTGACGTAGCGCCCGGTGAGCTCCACGCAGGCGCGCAGCGCCTCGTCGCTGTAGCGCACCCGGTGGTGGCGTTCGTAGTCCGGGGCGATGCGCCGCAGGATGCCGAGCGTCTGCTCGGGTGTCGTGGGCTCGACGAGCACGCGCTGGAACCGCCGTTCGAGGGCCGTGTCGCTCTCGATGTCGGTGCGGTATTCGTCGAGTGTCGTGGCGCCGATGGTCTGCAGCTCGCCGCGGGCGAGCGCCGGCTTGAGGATGTTGGCCGTATCGAGGCTCCCCTGGGTCGATCCGGCCCCTACGATCGTGTGGATCTCGTCGATGAAGACGATCGTGTCGCGCGAGCGGCGGAGCAGGTCGAGCAGTTGCTGCATGCGCTCCTCGAACTCGCCGCGGAACTTCGTGCCGGCAACCAGGGCCGAGACGTCGAGCGAAAAGATCCGCTTGCCGGCGATGGTGGCGGGGACCTCGCCCCGTGCGATCCGCAGCGCGAGCCCCTCGACGATGGCGCTCTTGCCCACGCCCGCCTCGCCGATCAGGATCGGATTGTTCTTCTTGCGCCGCGAGAGGATCTGGATGACGCGGTCGATCTCGCGGTCGCGGCCGATGACCGGATCGACCTTTCCGTCGCGTGCGAGTTGCGTGAGGTCTGCGCCGAACTGTGCGAGCGGGTGGCCCGACGGCTCCTCGAAGGGACGCTCCGCGGTTTTGAGACCGGGTTTGCCTACCGTTATCTCGGTGCCGAAGTCGTCGCCTGCGGCGAAGCGCTGCAGCTCTTCGGCGATGATCTGCGGGGTGATGCCGTACATCTCCAGCACGTGGGCCGTCGCCGTCGTGCGGTCGCCCGCAATCGAGAGCAGGGCGTGCCCCGTGGTGACGCTCCGCACGGCGTCGGAGGTGGCGCGCAGCTCCTCGGCAAACCCGCGGTAGAATGCGTCGGAGGCATTCCGGCTCTCCTGGCGCTTGACGGTGTGTATTTCGTGCTCGATGCGCAGCCGTACCTGGTGGAGCTCCCAGTCCCGGAGCCGGGCCGACAGGAGCTGAAAGGCGAGCGAACCCTCCTCGCGGAGCAGTTCCAGCGCGAGAAAATCCTTGAGCGAGTGGGTGATTCCCGCCTTCGTCGTGTTGAAGGCCGAACGGGCGATGAGCCCCTCCAGCGTTTTCGAAATTTTCAGTTGCATGGTGCTTCGTCTTTATGATTCGCCAGACGAACGTCCGTGCCCATGGGGATAGTATGCGGGCGGAAGGGGCGGCCGTTTCGGCCGTTCTCCGTCCCGACAGGCGTGCATAACGATCCGGACAGCCGGGAGAATCCGGCTTCCGGCGGTGTCCTATTCGGTTGTCGATCAGTCGTTTTTCGTCCCGTATGCGGAGGTTTGGCCCGAAATGTGCATGTATGCCGCTCTTTGGCCGTACGGTCCGAAGACGACATCCCGGGACGGAATCCTGCCTTGTGCCGGGCCCTGCCGGAGGATTCTTGCGCCCGTTCGCGTCGTGATTTTTTCGGGGCGGAAATACCCGCCGGAGAGCCTGCAGGTCAGCCGCGCGGCCACTCGCCCACCTCCATGTCGAACATGCGGTCGCCGTCGATCGAGAGGCGGACGGCTGTCCGCACGCGGTGGAACCCGAATTCGCCGGCGGCGCCCGGATTGACGTGGAGCAGGTCGTAGACCCCGTCGTAGAGCACCTTGAGGATGTGTGAATGGCCGGCGATGAAGAGTTTGGGACGCAGCTGCTGGATGCGGCGGAGCGCCCGCGGATCGTAGTGGCGGGGATAGCCGCCGATGTGGGTCATCAGCACCTGCACCTCTTCGCAGCGGAAGGCGAGGAAATCGGGGTAGACGCGGCGGGTCATGCCGCCGTCGATGTTGCCCGAGACGGCGCGCAGGGGCTTAAAGGCGGCGATGCGGTCGGCCAGCTCGAGCGACCCGATGTCGCCCGCATGCCAGATCTCATCGACCTCGCTCAGGAAGTCGCGCAGCGTTTGGTCGAAGCAGCCGTGCGTGTCGGAAATGATGCCTATTTTTTTCAATGTGGTCTCGGTCAGATTATCGGTTGATCGATGAACAATGTACAGGTGACTGTTCTGCCATCGGCTTTTTTTACGGTATATATGGTTTCTCCCTGAAGGTTCAGCCCTTTCCGCTGCTCTTCCCAAGGTATATCTTTCACCGGACGGCCGTTTATGGCGATGATGATATCCCCGATTTCGATGCCCGCCTTTTCGGCTATGCCGTCTCTGTAGAGTCCATTGACAACCCAGCCGTCGCAGATGTCTGTACGGTCAAAAGCTGCCATGTGTGTTACGGACGACTGCATATAGGTCCCTTTGTCCGCATTCCGCTTCACCCACACCGAAGCGTTTGCCGGATCCAGGACAATATCATATAGCGACCATATCTCGTTGCCAATCAAACCGAGGTAGGGTTTGTCGGACGACAGGGCTCCCTTTTCATTGAGCGAATAGCTTATCACGAGGTTCCTGAGCGTATCGGCCATGCAGAATTGTGCCGTCCGTATCGTAACTTCGTCCGAGCCGCCCCCGATTCCTCCGGCCTGTGTGTGGAAACAGGCTTTGGGGACATCCGTCAAATGGAGGGTCGATGCCGTTTCATGCGTAAGAATAATCGTGGAGCCGCATCCCAGATCCATTCTGAACCAACCCTCCAGCGTATTTTTATCGTCAATCTGCAGTTTCGCCCTGATATCGATGCGGTTGTTCTCGAATCGAGCTTCGAGTTTCACGTAATCGGCAAGCCTTTCGGTCGGAACGGGCACTTTGAGAGGAAGCATGTAGCCCTCGCTGAAATTGATCTCCAGAGGGGATCTTAACAGGTGCGTATTGCCTAACAAGCCGTCCGTATGCCTCCCCAGAATATCACGTAACGCGATTATGGGGGTAATCCTGTTTTGATATTCCAGCGCTCCGCAATGGATTTTGACCGGGTCGATAAAGATCTCCGTGAGTTGGGGTCCGCTGTTTCCCGCCCCTCCCATTTTTGCCTTGCCCCTTCTTCCGAAAGCGTCTTGAAGATTGTTGAGCTTCAGGAAGTCCTTGTCAAGATAGAGAAAATCGGCTCCGGTATCGTAAACAACGGTAACGGGGATGGTGTCGTTCAGGGTAGCCTGCAGGTACAGATGCCTGTCGAAGATGAAGGGAATCGCTTCCTCCGGAACGGCGGCAACGCTCTTCAGGGAGAACAGAACCGGAAAAAGCAGAAATGTCAGTGTGCACTTCATAAACAGGTGTTTGATGGTGGCATTTTTTGAAGTGAGGAGTCGGGGCCGTAGCCGGACCGCCCGCTGCGGGATCCGCCAGCGGCCGCTGCTCTATCGGTACTTCTCTTTCCATAACGCGTGGATGCGCTCGGCGATCTTCGCCTCGGCGGCATTCTGCGTGTCGGGTTCATAGAATTTCGTTCCCGAGAGGCTCTCGGGCAGGAACTCCAGCTCGGCGAAGTGCCCCTCGTAGTCGTGGGCGTACTTGTAGCCATCGGAGTAGCCGGCCTGTTTCATGAGTTTTGTCGGGGCGTTGCGCAGGTGCAGCGGCACGGGGCGGTTCGTCGTGTCGTGCTCGACCAGGGCGAGGGCCTTGTTGATGGCCATGTAGGCCGAGTTGCTCTTGGCCGAGGTGGCCAGGTAGATGGTCGTCTCGGCCAGCGTGATGCGCGCCTCGGGCATGCCGATCTTGTGCACCGTGTCGAAGCAGGCGTTGGCCAGCAGCAGGGCGTTGGGGTTCGCGAGCCCGATGTCCTCCGAGGCGAGGATCACCAGCCGGCGGGCGATGAAGCGCGGCTCCTCGCCCCCGGCGAGCATCCGTGCCAGGTAGTAGATCGCCGCATTGGGGTCGCTGCCCCGCACCGACTTGATGAAGGCCGAGATGACGTCGTAGTGCTGCTCCCCGTTCTTGTCGTAGAGGGCGATGTTCTGCTGCAGGCAGTCGGTGACGTACTGGTCGGTGATCGTCACCTTTCCGTCGGTGGCGCCGACGATGATGTCGAGGATGTTGAGCAGCTTGCGGGCGTCGCCCCCGGCGAAGCGGAACAGGGCCCCGGTCTGCTGCACTTCGATCTCGCGCTCCCTGAGTTCGATGTCTGCGGCCAGCGCCCGGTCGAGTAGCGTCTGCAGGTCCTTGTCCTCCATCGGGCGGAGGATGTAGACCTGGCAGCGGCTCAACAGCGGCGAGATCACCTCGAACGAAGGGTTCTCGGTCGTGGCGCCGATGAGCGTCACGATACCCTGCTCGACGGCCCCGAGCAGCGAGTCCTGCTGCGACTTGTTGAAACGGTGGATCTCGTCGATGAACAGGAACGGCGGCCGCTGGTCGAAGAAGCGCTGCTTGCGCGCCGACTCGATCACCTCGCGGACCTCCTTGACGCCCGACGTCACGGCCGAAAGGGTGAAGAACGGGCGGTCGAGCTGCGTGGCCACGATCTTCGCCAGCGTGGTCTTCCCGACGCCCGGGGGCCCCCAGAGGATGAACGAGGGGACGTTGCCCGTCTCGAAGAACTTGCGGAACACGCCGTTTCGGCCCACAAGGTGCTCCTGCCCGATGTATTCGTCGATGGTCTTCGGGCGCAGGCGTTCGGCTAAGGGAATATTCGGCATGGCGATCGTTTTACAGGGTCAAAGATAGCGATTTTCGAAAAAAAACGTATATTTGTTCAGTTCAAACCCTATCAATCCTGTTCAAATGGAAGTTATCGACCCCAAGACGGCTCAGGACGCAGCCGTGAATGCGTCTCCGGCAAATCCCGCGGCTGCAGCGCCGCAGCCCGATCCGGTGAAACCCGACAATTTCCTGCCGTGGGCCATCATCAGTACGATCCTCTGCTGCCTGCCCTTCGGCATCGTGGCCATCGTCTATGCAACGCAGGTGGACTCCTACTGGTTCTCCGGCAACTACGAGGCCTCGCGGCGTGCGGCGAAGAATGCCCGCACGTGGACGTGGGTCTCGGTCGGTGTGGCCGCATTCTGCTGGCTGGTCTACGTGCTTCTCGTGTTTGTCTTCGCAGCCGCCGTTTCGCTGCCCTTTCTCGATCTCTGATTGACGCGCAGGTCGCTTTGGATCGGGATTCCGGTCGCACTGCTGGCTTTGGCAGCCCTCTACTATGCGGTCGATCCGTCGCATAGCGGGTGGTTGCCGCAATGTCCGTTTCACATGCTGACGGGCTGGGACTGCCCGGCCTGCGGGGGACAGCGCGCCCTGCACAGCCTCCTGCACGGGCGGGTGGGCGAGGCGTTGCATTTCAATCCCTTTCTGGTCGTTTCGGTCCCCTATTTTCTGGCCGTGGCGTGGACTTCGCTCGACGGCGGACGGCTTGCCGCACGCTGCCGTCCTGTCGTGCAGCACCGCCTGGTTGCCTACGGCTACTGCCTGCTGTTTCTCCTCTGGTGGGTCGTGCGCAACCTGCCGGGTGTCTGTCGGTGAGCGGCGGCAATACATAAGGAAAGCGGCCCGGGGATTCCCGGGCCGCTTTTGCCATCTCTTCTGCCGGAGGCTTCAGGCCTCGGGCTTGCGCAGTTCGAGGTAGAGTTCGTCGAGCTGTGCGGGGTCGAGCAGCGACGGGGCGTCGAGCATCACGTCGCGGCCGGCGTTGTTCTTCGGGAAGGCGATGTAGTCGCGGATCGACTCCGAGCCGCCGAAGAGCGAGCACAAGCGGTCGAAACCGAAGGCCAGGCCTCCGTGAGGGGGTGCGCCGAACTTGAAGGCATTCATCAGGAAGCCGAACTGCTCCTGCGCCTTCTCGGGCGTGAATCCCAGGCATTTGAAGATCTGGGCCTGCAGCTTGGCATCGTGAATACGGATCGAGCCGCCGCCGACCTCCGTGCCGTTGCATACGAAGTCGTAGGCGTTGGCGCGCACGCGCCCCGGGTCGCTCTCGAGGAAGGCGATGTCCTCGGGCTTGGGCGAGGTGAAGGGGTGGTGCATGGCGTAGAAGCGCTGGGTCTCGTCGTCCCACTCGAACATCGGGAAATCGACCACCCACAGCGGGGCGAACTTCTTCGGGTCGCGGAGCCCCAGCTGCTGGGCCACCTCGAGGCGGAGCGCACAGAGCTGCGTGAGGGCCTTGAACTTCTTGCCGCAGAGGATGAAGACCATGTCACCGGCCTTGGCGCCGCAGCGCGCGGCCATGGCGCGTACCTCTTCGGGCGAGAAGAACTTGTCCACCGACGACTTGACGGCCCCCTCCTCGACGCGGATCCAGATGAGTCCCTTGGCACCTACCTGCGGGCGCTTGACATATTCGGTCAGTGCGTCGATCTGCTTGCGGGTATAGGCGGCGCATCCCGGAGCGGCGAAACCGGTGACATACTCGGCGTCGTCGAAGACCGAGAATCCGTGGCCCTTGGCCAGGTCGGTCAGGTCGGAGAACTCCATGCCGAAGCGCAGGTCGGGTTTGTCCGAACCGTACTTCTCCATCGCCTCGATCCACGGCATGCGGCGCAGCGGCTCGGTGAACTCGATGCCCAGCACGTGCTTGAACATGTGCTTGGCCCAGCGCTCGAAGACCTCGAGGATGTCCTCCTGCTCGACGAACGACATCTCGCAGTCGATCTGCGTGAATTCGGGCTGACGGTCGGCGCGCAGGTCCTCGTCGCGGAAGCAGCGCACGATCTGGAAATACTTGTCGTATCCGGCCACCATGAGCAGCTGCTTGAGCGTCTGCGGCGACTGGGGCAGGGCGTAGAACTGGTTGGGGTTCATGCGGCTCGGCACCACGAAGTCGCGGGCACCCTCGGGCGTGGAGCCCACCAGGTAGGGGGTTTCGATCTCGAGGAAACCCTCGGCGTCGAGGAAGCGGCGGATCTCCTGGGCCATCTTGTGGCGCAGGATCATGTTGCGCTGCAGGGGCGGACGCCGCAGGTCGAGGTAGCGGTATTTCATGCGCAGGTCGTCGCCGCCGTCCGAATTCTCCTCGATGGTGAAGGGGGGCGTCTGCGCCTCGTTGAGCACCGTGATCTGCTCGGCCACCACCTCGATGTCGCCCGTGGGCATCTTGGGGTTCTTGGACTGGCGCTCGACGACGCGACCCGTGACCTGGAGCACCCACTCGCGTCCCACGCGGGCGGCCACCTCGCGGACTTCGGCTGCCGAGTGCTCCTCGACCGTGATCTGCGTCAGACCGTAGCGGTCGCGCAGGTCGATGAATGTCATGGCGCCGAGGTTTCGCACTTTCTGCACCCACCCGGCGAGGGTGACGGTCTCGTTTACGTTGCAGGCTCTCAGACAGCCGCACGTATGGGTTCTGTACATGGTAGAGGTTGTATTATTGTTTCGTTTTTTGTATTTTTGTCCTTGCAACCTACAAAGGTAGGAAATTTAACGGGAATATCGTGCAGCCAGGGCGAAAAATCCGCTTTGCGGCTCCGGAAGCGGGCGCAGATGCGGCCGCCGCTGCGGATATTCCGCAAACACCGACCACAAATGGAACAGCCGACACAGCAGTCAGAAGACGAACGGTTCATGCGCCAGGCACTCGGCGAGGCGCGCAAGGCCCTCGAGGCGGAGGAGGTGCCCATCGGGGCGGTCGTCGTCTCGGGCGGCCGGGTCGTGGGCCGCGGGCACAACCTGGTCGAGACGCTGGGCGACCCCACGGCGCATGCCGAGATGCAGGCGCTGACGGCCGCCGCCTCGACGCTCGGGGGCAAGTACCTGCCCGACTGTACGCTCTACGTCACCGTCGAGCCGTGCATCATGTGCGCCGGGGCGATCGCCTGGGCTCAGGTGGGGCGGGTCGTATGGGGCGCCGACGACGCCAAGAAGGGTTATCGCCGCTATTCGGAGTCGGTTTTCCATCCGAAAACCGGGGTGACGCGCGGCGTACTGGCTGCCGAATGCGAGGAGCTGATGACCTCGTTTTTTGCCTTTTTGCGCAGATAGTGTTTGAAAAGTAGGAAAAAAATTTATACTTTTGCAACCAACGCGGCCCCACCAGGCAGGGCCACATCCAAACATCCAAAAAGAAAAAACGAACTGAAAAAACTTTAAAAGCACACACACGATGAAAAAACTGTTTATTTCCGCAATCGCGCTGTTTGCCGCCGCGTCGCTCTCGGCGCAGGATGTGACGGCGCTCTATAACGAGGCTGCTGCCGCTTACGGAGCCAAGGACTTCGCCGGCGCCGCATCGAAATTCGAGCAGGTGATCGACCTGGGTATCGACAACCCCGACGCCGCGTCGATCGTTGCCACGGCCAAGACGACGCTCCCCAAATGCTACTTCATGATGGGCGGTCGCGCCGCACAGGCCCAGAACCTCGATGAGGCGCTGAAGAACTTCGAGAAGTCGGCCGAGCTGGCCGAGCTCTACGGCGACATGACGCAGATGGCCAAGTCGAACGGCTGGGTGGCCAAGATCTACCAGATGCAGGGCGGTTCGGCCTTCAACAGCAAGGACTATGCTACGGCCGTGGGTATCTTCGAGAAGGGTTACAAGGCCGACCCGGACAACACGGGTATGGCGCTCAACCTGGCGATGAGCTACTGCGAGCTGGGCGAGTACGAGAAGGGCATGGAGATCTATGAGGCCATTGCCGCCAAGACGCACCCGAAATACGAGGCCGACGTGGCCAAGGCCAAGGAGATGATGGCCCTCTATACCAACAACAAGGTGGCCACGATGCAGGAGGCCGGTGACTTCGACGGCATCATCGCCATGGCCGATGCCCAGTTGGAGAAGAACCCCGCGAGCGCCCTGTTCCAGAACGTGCGCCTGCAGGCCTATGCCAACAAGAAGGACTATGCCAAGGTGATCGAGCTGGGTGAGGCTGCCGCCGCTGCCCAGACCGAGGCTGCCGACAAAAGCCTGATGTACTATCTGCTCGGCGCCGCCTACAACGCCAAGGAGATGAAGGACCAGGCCATCGCCGCTTTCCAGAAGGTGACCGACGGCCCGGCTGCCGAGAATGCCAAGGCCGTGCTGGCCGAGCTCACGAAATAGTTCGGTTCTGAATCGGACTGCGGATCCGGATCCCCGTGCGGGGTCCGGATCTTTTTTTTGCCCGGGCTGTTCGCCGTTTGGTACGGTATATGCGTGCTTCATCGGGTAAATCACACGATCATGGAACGCGAAGTCTATTTGCAGCCGGACCTCGAAGTGCTGGAAGTCCCCGTGGAACTGGGATTTGCGGCTTCGGCGGTGGACGGCGGGGTCGAAGGTTTCGACCGGGAGGATTGGAATGGATAGATGGTGGCTGGCGGCGGCCGGTGCGTGGGTGTTGTGCTCCTGCGCGACCGACGGGACCGAGGGGAGTGCCGCGCCGCAGCTTGTCGTGCACACCGTGGGGATCGAGGCTTCGGCCCCCGCGACGCGGACCGAACTGGCCTCCGACGGCTACAACGTGCAATGGTCGCCGGGCGACCGGATCGGCGTCTATGTCGAGAGCGGCGGGAGCTTCACGACCGTGAATGCCCCGATGACCTTCTCGGGAACGGAGGCCGCGTCGAGCGGAACCTTCTACGGCGAGCTTACCCTGGCCGACGGGGCCTCGTCCTATACGCTTTATGCCTATTATCCCTACGATCCGTCGCAGAGTTCGTCCGACGCTACGGGCATCGCCTTCACCCTTCCGCCGCAGCAGACGCAGCGCGCCGCGGGCGACTCGACGCATCTGGGCGACTCGGATTTTCTGGTCGCCGCGGCCGTCAGTTCGACGGATGCGACCTTCCCGGCCCTGAGCTTCAGCCACGCCTTTGCGGTCGTCGAACTCGACCTGACGGCTTCGGGGACGATGGCCGGCAAGAGCCTTGCGTCCATAACGCTCTATGCTACGGACGTGGCGACGGTCTCGTCGAGCGGTGCGTTGTCGGATCTGGACATCATGGCCGGCAGCTTCACCTTCGACCTGACCGCCTCGACGGGCAACAATACGGGCTCCTATGCCGGAGGTTCGGCGCAGATCGGCTACTGCGGCCTGTCGCTGGACGAACAGCCCGTCCTGGGCAGCGATCCTGTGGTAGCCTATCTGACGATCAATCCCGCGGACTACTCGCTCGGGGGCGGCGACATCTACTTCGTCGTGACGACCGCCGACGGGTATACCTCGACCTTTTCGCTGCCCGGTATCGCGATTGCCGCCGGGCAGATGAAGGTCGTCACGCAGGAGCTCTCCTCCGGTACGGCGCCGCAGCCGACCGTGAGCCTCTCCTCCTCCGAGACGGCCAACTGCTATATTGCCAGCGTGGCCTCGCAGAGCTACTCGTTCGATGCTACGGTGGCCGGCAACGGCGTGATCACTCCCGGATTGCAGTCGGCCGTGCAGCGCTACGAAGGGCGGACCCTTTCGGCCACGCTGTCGGGCGGCAGCGTGGCGCGCCTGCTCTGGCAGAGCAAGCCGAACCTGATCGAACCGGGCAGCGTCACCTATGCGGACGGGCAGATCTCGTTTACGCTGACGGGACGGCCTACCGAGCTGGGAGGCAATGCGGTGATCGCTCTCTATCCCGACGCCACGTCGGACGAGGCCGTCTGGAGCTGGCACATCTGGATCACGGACTCCTCGAACGAGGAGTTGCTGGCTGCGGCCGAGACCTATGTGATGGCCCCGGCATACGAGCAGGCCTACGGGGCCGGGTCGGCCGTGATGATGGACCGCAACCTGGGGGCTATCTACAAGGAGGACGGACCCTATGCGCGGTCGTTCCGCGCGACACTCTTCCAGTGGGGGCGCAAGGATCCTTTCCCGTGGGGGCAGATCGTCTTCGACGAAAACAACGTGCCGCTCACCTTCCTCTCGATGTGGAGTCCCGTGCAGAGCAGCGGTTCACCCGGTTCCTACGAGGGTTACACGGGCAACACATGGTATGCCACGGCCCATCCCGAGACGTTCATCGCAACGACCAATGCCACCTCCTATGACTGGTATTACGGGGCCGGGGCCGGCAACGGCGCATCGTACCGCAACGACGAACTGTGGGGCAATCCGCTCGGGTACAACGCCGGCCAGACCACGACCAAGACGCTCTTCGATCCCTGCCCGCCGGGCTGGGTGGTGCCCCATCCCTATGTCTTTACGGCCTTCACGACAACCGGCTCCTCGGCGGCCGTGTCGAGTGGCGACGTAAATGTTTCGGGGTCGTTCCTGCAGGGTTGGAATTTTCTCTACGACGGGACGAATACGACTTTTTATCCGGGAGTCGGATTCCGCTATGACGAGTATGCGGTCTTCTCGTTCCTTTCGGCAGGCTACTACTGGTCGAGTTCGCCGGCCGTTTCGGATCTGGCCGGGGCTGCCTATTTCGGGCTCACGGCAACGAACGTCTACATCGCGGCGACCGATCCGCGCGGGTTCGGCCTTCCGGTGCGCTGCATGCGGGAGTAGCCGCAGACGGTTACGGCTGCTCCGGCCCTCCGTCGTCGATGTTCTTCAGGATCCGCTGCAGACCGCTGCGCATGAGCGGCGTTCGGCCGAACCGTTCGGCGAAGGCCTCCTCGTCGAGCTCCCGCCATGCGGCGGCATCCATCGACCGGGGGTCGAAGAGCGGGTCGAAGGACGGGTTGCGGTGTTGCGGCGTGCGGTCGTTCCACGGGCAGGCGTTCTGACAGGCGTCGCAGCCGAAGATCCAGCCGTCGAGGCCGATCGGCGTGTCGGGCTGCCGTTCGATGGTGTGGCAGGCGATGCAGCGCCCCGTGTCGATCATGCGGTCAGGCAGAATGGCTCCCGTGGGGCAGGCCTCGATGCAGCGGCGGCACGTCCCGCAGCGAGACCCGGCAAAGGGGGTGTCGTAGCTGTCGGCTTCCTGGTCCAGAAGCAGCTCGCCCAGCACGACGAAGGTGCCGTATTGCGGGGTGACGAGCAGCGACTGGCGGCCGATCCACCCCAGACCCGCCTCCACGGCCAGCTGCTTCTCGGCCAGCGGGGCCGTATCGACGAAGGCCCGGCCGCGAAGGTCCGGGTTGGCGCCCCTGAGCTCCTCGAGCAGGCCGTGCAGCATGCCGCGCAGCGTCGTGTGGTAGTCGCATGCCGCGGCATACGAGGCCACTTTCGTGCGGCATTCCGGGGCGTATCCTCCGCTTGCGCGGTTCTTGTAGGCGACGGCGCAGACCACGGCCGTGCGGGCGCCCTCGACCAGCAGGCGGGGGTCGAACCGTTTCTCGGTATTTCGCTCCAGATAGCCCAGCGACGACTGGTAACCGCATGACAGCCAGTTGCGGAAACGGGCCTCGTTTTCGGCCAGATGCCGGCACGGTACGACGCCGCAGAGGTCGAAACCCCGATCTGCCGCTGCCTTCAGAATGTTCTGCCTGTCGAGCATGTTGATATTTTGGTTCAAAAATAGTGATTTTTAACGGGAAATTCGTAATTTCGTACTGTAATTTCGCGTTATCGTTACGCCGTTATAAAGACACTGTTATGACAATCGATACTCTGTACGGACTGGTTCGCAACAGCGTGGAAAAATTCGCCGACCGGGTTGCGTTTTCCATGTACGACGGTGAGGAGCTGACCTATGCCGAAGTCGGACGCCGGATCGCCCGCGTGCAGGAGATCCTCTGCGGTGCGGGTCTGCGGGCCGGCGACAAGGTGGCCCTGCTGAGCAGCAACATGCCCAACTGGGGCGTCTGTTATTACGCTGTAACGGCGGCCGGCATGATTGTCGTGCCGATCCTTCCCGACTTCTCGGGCGAGGAGCTCGACATGATCATCGAGCACTCCGAGGCGCGGGCACTGCTCGTTTCGGACCGCCTCTTCACGAAGCTCTCCCGCCATACGATCGAGCGGCTCAACGTCGTGGTCCGCACCAAGAACCTGGGCGTCATCTCGCAGCGGGTGCGCGGCGAGGGTTCCATGGCGGTGCCTTCGCCCGACGACCTGGCCGTCATCATCTATACGTCGGGGACGACCTCCAAGCCCAAGGGCGTGATGCTCACCCACCGCGCACTCTGTGCGCAGGTGGACATGTCGGCCGCGATCTTCCCCATCGGCGGCGGCGACGTCTTCCTTTCGGTGCTGCCGCTGTCGCACACCTACGAATGTTCGATCGGCATGATCTATCCCTTCTCGATGGGTGCCCGGGTCGTCTACCTCGACCGTCCGCCCACGGCCTCGGCCCTGATGCCCGCACTGCGGGCCGTGCGGCCTACGGTGATGCTCATCGTGCCGCTCATCATCGAGAAGATCTACCGCCACCAGGTGCTTGCCAAGTTCAACTCCAACGGTTTCTGGCGTTCGCTCTATCGGGTGGGATTCACGCGCCGCTATCTCCATCGCGTGGCGGGCAAGAAACTCATGAAGCTCTTCGGCGGGCGGTTGCGCTTCCTCGGCATCGGCGGGGCGAAACTCGACCGCGGTGCCGAGCAGTTCCTGCTGGAGGCCCGGGTGCCCTATGCCATCGGCTACGGGCTGACCGAGACGGCGCCGCTGCTGGCCGGTGCCGCACCGGCACAGGTGCGGCTCGGTTCGACGGGCCCCGCTGCTCCGGGTGTGGAACTCCGGTTGGAAAACGTCAATCCCGACACGCGGCAGGGCGAGATCGTCGCCCGCACGCCGAGCGTCATGCTGGGGTATTTCAAGAATCCCGACGCGACCCGCGAGGCCTTCACGGCCGACGGGTGGTTCCGCACGGGCGACCTGGGCGAGTTCGACAAGGACGGCTGGCTCTACATCAAGGGGCGCCTGAAAAACATGATCGTCGGCCCGGGCGGAGAGAACATCTACCCCGAGGATATCGAGAGCGTGCTCAACTCGCACGTCTGCATTGCCGACTCGATCGTTACCGAGCACGAGGGCCGTCTGGTGGCGCTCGTACACTTCAACCGCGACGAGATCGAGGCGATGATCGACGACTGGCGCGAGGGTTGGGAGACGCGCAAGGAGGCACTCGAGGCCAAGACCGAGCAGCTCAAGAAGGAGATCATCGAGTTCGTCAATTCGAAGGTGAACCGCTTCTCGAAGATCTCCGAGGTAGTCGAGGAGAAGGAGGAGTTTGTCAAGACCCCGACCCACAAGATCAAGCGTTTCCTCTACAACAAGCGCGGCAAGGAGGGAGCCTGACCGCCGGCATTCGCCATGGGCGATGTCTGCGGTTCGCGGCCCCGGCCGTATCGGCGCATCGCATCCGAAACAGGAACCCCGCATCGACTGCCGATGCGGGGTTCCTGTTTCCTGTTCCGTTGCGGGCTTTGGGCCGGTCCCGAGGCCCGGTCGGCGTCTCTGTCCGGAGCGTTTACTCGGGAACCTTGATCCCCTCGAAAAACTCGCTCAACGTGATGCCGTAGTAGTCGCACAACCGGGAGAGGGTGCTTACCGTGATGTTGTGTCGTTCGGTCTCGATGCGGCCGATGTGCAGTCCCGTGTCCTCGTAGACGGTCTCCTGCGAAACACCCTTTGCGGCCCGCAGCTCCTTGAGCCTGCGGGCTATCGCTTTCAGTAGGATCGTATCGCGCCACGGTTGTTTCATCGGGACAAAGGAACGGTTTCCCCGAATAATTGTGTAATGACCTGTATGTCATTATTCGGAAAATTGCTTATCTTTGCCGCTGCACGAATAGTGCCGTTCGGACGAGTGCATCTGCGGCGGGCGGGGTGTTGCGTCACACCATTTGATCGACCGGTCTTCCGGGGGTTCCGCCCGTCGCATTCGCCCGTTGCGGCATGCGGCCAAAAAAAGCCCCGACTTCAAGGTCGGGGCTTTCTCGTATTTGCATGTGGGGCTGGGCAGCCCCTTCGTATCGTCATTCGACGGGCAGCGGCTGTACCGTATCGGCCGGCCGGAGCGAATCGCCGGCATTGAGCAGGTGCTCTTCGGGCACGCCCAGCGAGCGGTAGTAGTCGTTGAGTTCGGCTACGATTTCATTGCGTCCGGCGTAGTTGGCCAGGTAGTAGATATCGCCCAACTGGTCGAGCTTTTCGTCTATCAGGCCGGAGACCATGTCGCCCTGGGCGCCGTCGAAGCGCAGGTAGTATTCGATGTACTCGATCAGCGTCTGGGCATATTCGCGCAACAGCGAGTCGCCCTTTTCGGCCGCGGTTCCGTCGCCGAGCGACGAGGCGGCGTAGTAGGCCTCGAGGAACGGATAGGTGTTCGCATCCGTGAAGCGGATCTGCGAGGTCGGGAGCCGTTCGAGACCCAGGTCGAGCAGCTCGACGGCCTCCTCGACGCGGTTTTGCCGGAGCAGCTCCTTGGCTACCGTGGCGAACGCCTCGCGGCTGTGCGAGGCCGCCAGGTGGTGCTGCGTGAAGAAATCGACGTAGACGTCCGGATCGGCGAGGTTGCCGTAGCGGAACGTGTCGCGCAGCAGCGGGGCGGCGTAGTCGGGATCGACCCGTCCGATCTCATAGGGGTTGTGTACGGGTGTCAGGATCGGTACGAAGCGGTAGGCGTATCCGTCGAACTGGAGGTAGTCCAGCAGGCCGAGGCTCTGGAAGATGTAGACCTGCGTGAGGTAGATCGGGCGCTTCCAGTCGAAGTTGGCGAGCATGTCGAGCAGCATCAGTTCGTTCTTCTGCAGCGCGTCGCCCTTGAGGTTGAGGTAGACCGTGTCCACCATCAGGTCGCGGTCCTTTTCGGCCACGATGCCCGAGGCGATGGCATTCTCCTTGTTCACCGGCAGGGCGATCCGCCGCACGGGGATATAGTCCACCATTGAGCCGTCCGAGTACTGGAGTTTGCTGCGCGGGCTGTCGTCGCGGACGAAGTCGATCACCTCGCGGATATCGGCCGCATAGTTGATCTTCTCGACGATGGGCACGTAGTCGTTCACGTAGGTGTACTTGCTCTTGGGCAGCGAGAAGGGGATGCCGGGGGCGTCGTTGGCCTTGGTCTTCATCTCATCGATGTACCATTCGCCGCCGAGGTAGGAGGTGTTCATGATCCGCACGTCGGGGCGTACGCCGTAGACCTCCTGGTTGTTCCAGAGCGGGAAGGTGTCGTTGTCGCCGTAGTTGATGATGATCGAGTTGGGCAGGGTGGACTGGAGGTAGTTCCAGCCGATGTCGCGGGCCATGTAGCGGCCCGATCGGTCGTGGTCGTCCCAGTTCTGTGCCGCGAGGATCGCCGGCACGCCCATCGAGACGACGGTGGCGGCCAGGGCCACGGCCTTCGTGTCGCGGCGCGTGAGCCACACGATGAGCTCGCGGATGGCCAGCACGCCGAAGCCGATCCAGATCGAGAAGGCGTAGAACGATCCGGCGTAGACGTAGTCGCGCTCGCGCGGTTCGTTGGGCGAGGTGTTGAAGTAGAAGACCAGCGCGATGCCCGTCATGACGAAGAGCCACATGACGATCGAGAAGTTGCGCGGGTCGCGGTTGAGCTGGTAGAGCAGGCCGATGAGACCCAGCAGGAAGGGGAGGAAATAGTAGGTGTTGCGTCCCTTGTTTCCGGCTACCTCGCGGGGCAGGTTGTCCTGCGGGCCGAGGTACTTCTCGTCGATCCACCGGATGCCCGAGAGCCAGTTGCCGTCGGTGATCGTCGTCTGCGAGGGCTGTATGTCGCTCTGGCGTCCCACGAAGTTCCACAGGAAGTAGCGCCAGTACATGTACGAGAGCTGGTAGTTGAAGAAGAAGTTGAGGTTCTCGGCGAAGGTCGGCTCGACGACCGTGCGCGTCTCCCCGTAGCGGTCGGTGTAGATCCGCTTGCGGCCGAAATCGACGACCTCCTGCTGCTTGGGACGCCCGTTCTCGTCGCGGACCACCTGCCCGTTCTCGTCACGGACGACCTCCATCTTCGTGCAGTAGGCGGCCCACTGCTTGTACTCCTTCTCCCCCTTGAGGTAGTTCCACACGCGGGGGAAGAAGTGCGTGAACTCCGGGGCATGGGTGTATCCCGTGAGCACCTTGGCCTCCTTGTATTTGCCGTCCTCGTCGAGGTAGGTGACCGTCTTCTCCACAACATCCTCGGGAGGTGCCGAGTAGTAGGCGCCGAACAGGAGCGGACGGCTGCCGTACTGGTCGCGGTTGAGCACCGACAGCAGCGCATGCGGGTTGTTGGGGTTGTTGGAGTTCATCGGCGGGTTGGCTGCGGCCCGGATGGTCATCGAGGCGTAGGACGAGAAGCCGACGAGGATCATCGTGGTCGAGAGCAGCAGGATGTTCAGCACGACGCGGCCCTTGCAGTGGGCCTTCCACGAGGCCCAGCCCATCCCGATGATCAGCGCCAGGGCGAAGAGCACCATGCCCGAGTTGGCGGGCAGCCCGAACGTATTGACGAACAGCGTGTCGATCTGTGCGCCGATCCATACCGTGTAGGGGATGATGATGTTGTTCACGAACAGCAGGGCGGCGCAGGCGATGAGTGTCGTGTAGACCACGCCCTTGAAGGTCACCTGCTCGGTCTTGCGGAAGTAGTAGATGAAGGCCAGCGTCGGGATGGTGAGCAGGTTGAGGATGTGCACGCCGATCGAGAGGCCCATCAGGTAGGCGATCAGCACGATCCAGCGCGAGGCGTGGGGCTGGTCGGCCTGCTCCTCCCATTTGAGCATGAGCCACACGACCAGCGCCGTGAACATCGACGAGAGGGCGTAGACCTCGCCCTCGATGGCCGAGAACCAGAAGGTGTCGGTGAAGGTGTAGGCCAGGGCGCCGACGGCTCCGGCTCCGAGCACGGCCCACGCCCGGGCGTGGGTCAGCTCCGCACCGCCGCGGGTCACCAGGCGCCGCGCCAGGTGTGTGATGGTCCAGAAGAGGAAGAGGATGCAGAAGGCGCTGGCCAGCGAGTTCATGGCATTGACGGCCATGCCGACCAGGTCCGGGTTGCCGAAGGCGAAGAGCGTGGCCAGGCGTGCCAGCATCATGAACAACGGGGCTCCGGGAGGGTGCCCCACTTCGAGTTTGTAGGAGGTGGCGATGAATTCCGAGCAGTCCCAGAGGCTCGAAACCGGTTCCATCGTCATCAGGTAGACGGCTGCGGCAATGGCGAAGACCGTCCAGCCGACGATGTTGTTCCAGCGTTTGAAGAATGTCATGTTGTCCGTATTGACGTTGTTTTGATAGCGGATTTATCCTGCAAATGTAGTGATTAAACGGGTTATTTCCAATAAATATTTCGCGGAAGCGCATTGCGGTCCTTTTTTCGGATTCCTGCGGCCGGAATCGCCTGTGCCGGGACGGCAGCTGCCGGGATGCCATGCGGGCGAAAAAACACGGCGGATGCTTTTTTAGGGGCTCCGCATGCGATTTGTCGCGAAAAAATCGTAACTTTACCCGTTCGAAACGATTATATTCTTTACGACTATGGATTCCAAACTCGTGCTTTACAATACGCTCACCCGCCGCAAGGAGGAGTTCGAGCCGCTGACGCCCGGGCGCGTCGGGATGTATGTCTGCGGACCTACGGTCTACGGCGATCCGCATTTGGGTCACGCCCGTCCGGCCGTGACCTTCGACCTGCTGTTCCGTTACCTCAAGTCGCTGGGTTACAAGGTGCGCTACGTGCGCAACATCACGGATGTGGGCCATCTGGAGCACGATGCCGACGAGGGCGAGGACAAGATCGCCAAGAAGGCGCGCCTCGAGCAGCTCGAACCGATGGAGGTGGCGCACTACTATACGGAGCGCTACCACCGCGCGATGGACGCACTCAACGTCGAGACCCCCTCGATCGAGCCCCACGCCTCGGGCCACATCATCGAGCAGATCGCCTTCGTGCAGCGGATCCTTGACGACGGATTCGCCTATGTCTCGAACGGCTCGGTCTATTTCGACGTGGAGAAATACAATGCCAAATACCACTACGGACGCCTCTCGGGCCGCAACCTCGAGGACATCGTGGCCAACACGCGCGAGCTCGACGGGCAGTCGGACAAGCGCCACTCCTACGATTTCGCCCTCTGGAAGAAGGCCGCTCCGGAGCACATCATGCACTGGCCCTCGCCGTGGGGCGAGGGCTTCCCCGGCTGGCACATGGAGTGCTCGGCGATGAGTACCAAGTACCTCGGCGAGCGCTTCGACATCCACGGCGGCGGCATGGACCTGATGTTCCCGCACCACGAGTGCGAGATCGCGCAGTCCACGGCCGCCCTCGGCCACGATTCGGCACGCTTCTGGGTGCATAACAACATGATCACGATCAACGGACAGAAGATGGGCAAGTCGCTCGGCAACTTCATCACCCTCGAGGAGCTCTTCACGGGCAGCCACAAGCTGCTGGCGCAGGCCTATTCGCCGATGACGATCCGCTTCTTCGTGCTGCAGGCCCACTACCGTTCGACGCTCGACTTCTCGAACGAGGCGCTGCAGGCCGCCGAAAAGGGGCTCGACCGCCTGATGAAGGGCATCGAGACGCTCGACCGGCTGCAGCCGTCGGCCACCTCGACGGTGCAGCCCGCCGAACTCGAGGAGCGCTGCCGCGCGGCGATGGACGACGACCTGAACTCGCCGATGGTCATCTCGGCCCTTTTCGACTGGGTGCGGACGATCAACCAGCTGGCCGACGGCAAGGAGTCGATCACGGCTGCCGATCTCGAGACGCTCCGGCAGACGGTGCACCGCTATGCCTTCGATATCCTCGGCCTGCGCGACGAGAAGGCCGCCGGTACGGCTGCGGGCCGCGACTATGTGACGCCGCTGGTCGAGATGCTCCTTGCCATCCGCCAGCAGGCCAAGGCCGCCAAGGACTGGCCGACCTCGGACCGCATCCGCGACGGACTGACCGCTGCGGGCATCCGCGTCAAGGACCGCAAGGACGGTTCGGACTGGGAGCTGGAGTAAAAAACGGAGCTGCAATGGAACGGACTCGGATCTTCGGCCGCAGGGCCGGCCTGTATGCCGCGCTTGCGGTGTTGGTTGCCGCCGCGGGACTTTCGGCCTGCGGGTCAATGAACGTGTTGAAGGCCCGCGAGCAGACCTCGGTGGTCGCAGGCACACCCGATGTGCGGCAGATAGCCGCGCTGACGCGCCATCCGATGACCGTCGGGGCCGGTGAGTGCTATGACCTGCTGCTCGATGTGCTGCAGTCGGAAGGGTGTCTGATCGAGAGCGCCGACCGGGCCTCGGGACTCGTCGTGGCCCGGCAGGTGCTGCCGCTCGAGATGGCCTCGGCGATTCCGGTCGCCGGGGAGATCCGCCGTCTGAGTTTTCTCGTGCAGCCGGCCCACCAGACCTCCGAGGTGCGGCTGACGGTCTACATCGCCCGCCAGTGGTATTCGGACGAGACGTCGGGTTTCTCGACCGAGGAGCTGGGCATGTCCACCGATCCGGCGGTCTACCGGGACTGGTTCGAAAAGCTCGACCGCGCCGTTCCGCGGTAGCGGGCGTCGTTCCGTCGCGCCGGACCGTCGCGAACGGACGCAATGAAACGGAAAACCCGCCGCCGGAGGGGCGGGCAACGGATTAAAACGTAAAATCTTATGGCGGAACCACAACTCAAATCGGCGGCGATGGCCCTCGGTACGGAGAGCATCCGCAAGTTGCTCATGCAATATGCCGTACCTGCGGTCGTGGCCATGACGGCCTCGTCGCTCTACAACATGGTGGACAGCATTTTCATCGGGCACGGGGTGGGCCCGCTGGCCATCTCGGGCCTCGCGCTCACCTTCCCGCTGATGAACCTCGCCGCGGCGTTCGGTTCGCTGGTCGGCGTGGGCGCCGCGACACTCGTGTCGATGCGCCTCGGCCAGCGTGACTATGCCACGGCCCAGAACGTACTGGGCAATGTCGTGATGCTGAACCTGATCCTCGGTATCGGCTTCGGCCTCGTGGCCCAGCTCTTCCTCGATCCGATCCTCTATTTCTTCGGCGCCAGCGAGGCGACGATCGGTTATGCGCGCGAGTACATGACGGTCATTCTCGCAGGTAACGTCGTAACGCACATGTACCTGGGGCTGAACTCCGTGCTGCGGGCCTCGGGGCATCCGCGCAAGGCGATGTACGCCACGATCAACACCGTGATCATCAACGCCGTGCTCGACCCGCTGTTCATCTACGGCTTCGGGTGGGGCATCCGCGGTGCGGCCATCGCCACGATCCTGGCGCAGATCATCTCGCTCATGTGGCAGTTCCGCCTGCTCTCCGACCGCTCGGAGCTGATCCACTTCCGCCGCGGCATCTACCGCCTGCGGGGCAAGATCGTGCGCGATATCCTCTCGATCGGCATGTCGCCCTTCCTGATGAACCTCACGGCGTGCTTCATCGTGATCCTGATCAACAAGGGGCTGAAGACCTACGGCGGCGACCTGATGATCGGCGCCTACGGCATCGTGAACCGCCTGGCGTTCGTCTTCGTGATGATCGTCATGGGCGTGAACCAGGGCATGCAGCCCATTGCGGGCTACAACTTCGGTGCACAGCAGTACGACCGCGTGCTGCGCGTGCTGCGGCTGACGATCATCTGTGCCGTCTGCATCACGACGACGGGCTTTCTGGTCGGGGAGTTCGCCCCGCACCTGGCCGTGTCGCTGTTCACTACCGACGAGGAGCTGATCCGTCTCTCGGTCGAGGGCATGCGCATCGTCTTCATCTGCTTCCCGATCATCGGCTTCCAGATGGTGGCCACGAACTTCTTCCAGAGCATCGGCATGGCCGGCAAGGCGATCTTCATGTCGCTGTCGCGGCAGCTGCTGTTCCTGATGCCGGGGCTGCTGTTCCTGCCCCATTTCTTCGAGGTCTCGACACCGTGGGACGGCAGCTGGGGCGTGTGGTGCGCCATGCCGGTTTCGGACCTGATGGCTACGGTCGTGGCCTTCTTCATGCTGACACACCAATTGCGGAGATTCCGGGCCGAACATGCAGCCCGTTCCGCCGAAAACAGACCGACGTTATGAAAGAGTTGTTCGTAATCAACATAGGCCGCCAGCTGGGCAGCGGCGGCAAGGATATCGGCGAGATCATCGCCCGCAGGCTCGGCATCCGCCTCTACGACAAGGAGCTGCTGACGCTGGCCGCGCAGCAGAGCGGCCTCTGCCCCGAATTTTTCGAAAAGGCCGACGAGAAGGGTGCGCGCAACGTCTTCTCGACGATGATCGCCTACCTGCGCTCGCCCTTTGCCGGCGACATGGGCAACGTGACCAACGTGCTGTCGAACGATGCGCTGTTCAAGATCCAGAGCGACGTGATCCGCGATCTGGCCGCCCGCGAGTCGTGCATCTTCGTGGGACGCTGTGCCGACTACATCCTGCGCGACCATCCGCGGCGGGTCGATGTCTTCATCTCGGCTGACGACGAGGCGCGCATCCACCGCCTCCGCAGCCGGACGGGGTGCACCGAGGAGGAGGCGCGCTCGATGATGGAGCGCGGCGACGCCCGGTGTGCCGATTACTACAACTACTACAGCTCGAAGACCTGGGGTGCGGCGGCGACCTACCACCTGTCGATCAACTCGACGGTCTTCGGCGACGAGGGAACCGCGGATTTCATCCTGGAGTTCGCCTCGCGGAAACTGAACATGAAATTCTGACGTGACGAATGGTACTTGCCGAACAGATCAAGGAGATGGAACAGCGCCGCGCGGCGCTGGAGCGCTGCCTCGGAATCGAGCAGAAGCGCATTGACCTCCGCAACGAGGAGGAGAAGACCCAGGAGCCCGACTTCTGGGAGAACCCCGACAAGGCGCGCGAACAGCTGCGCAAGGTGGCCGGCATCAAGGCGTGGGTCGAGGATTACGACGCCGTGCGCAAGGATGTCGAGGACCTGCAGCTGATGCCCGACTTCGTCCGGGAGGGGGTAGTCACCGAGGCCGAGATGGACGAGCTCTACGCACAGGCGCTCGAGCGCATCGAGAAACTCGAGATGCGCAACATGCTGCGTCGCGACGAGGACAAGCTGGGGGCCATCATGGACATCAATGCCGGGGCGGGAGGCACCGAGGCGCTCGACTGGGCCTCGATGCTGCTGCGCATGTATACCCGCTGGGGCGAGGCGCACGGCTACAAGGTCAAGATGCTCGACTACCAGGCCGGCGACGAGGTGGGCGTGAAGTCCTGCACGCTCGAGTTCGAGGGCGAATATGCCTACGGATACCTCAAGAGCGAGAACGGCGTGCACCGCATGGTGCGCCTCTCGCCCTTCAATGCCAACAACAAGCGGCAGACGACCTTCGCCTCGGTCTTCGTCTCGCCGGCCGTGGACGATACGATCGAGATCACGATCAATCCGGCCGACATCGAGTGGGACACCTTCCGCTCGTCGGGCGCCGGCGGGCAGAACGTCAATAAGGTCGAAACGGCCGTCCGCCTGCGCTACCACGGCAAGGACCCCGATACGGGCGAACCGGTGGAGTTCCTCATCGAGAACATGGAGACCCGTTCGCAGCTGATGAACCGCGAGAACGCCATGCGCATCCTGCGGTCGAAACTCTACCAGCGCGAACTGGACAAGCGCATGGCCACGCAGCAGGCCCTCGAGGCTTCGAAGAAGAAGATCGAGTGGGGCTCGCAGATCCGCTCCTATGTCTTCGACGACCGCCGCGTGAAGGACCACCGCACGGGCGTGCAGACCTCGAACGTCGAGGCGGTGATGGACGGCGACCTGGATGCCTTCATCAAGGCCTACCTCATGGAGTATGGCGCCGAGGCGTAAGGGATTCCCGGCAGTGCGGCGGCTCCGGTCCGCACTCCGCAGCGGGATCGGGGGCGTGTCGCGTGCCGCGGTGCGGCGGATCGTCTGCGCGGTGCTGTGGCTGCTTCCGGGCTTCGCGTCGGCCGAAGTGTTGGTCGGCATGACCGACACGGCGGCCTACTTCCCGCGTCTGGCCGGACGCCGTGTGGCGGTGCTGGCCAACCAGACCTCCGTGGCCGACATGCCCGGCGCCCCCGGGGCCGATGCTTCGGGACGGGTCCATCTGGTGGACCTGCTCCATGCCCGGGGGTTCGACGTGACGGGGATTTTCTCGCCCGAACACGGCTTCCGCGGTACGGCCGATGCCGGCGAACATGTCGGCAGTACGGTCGATGCCCGCACCGGGATTCCGATCCGCTCGCTCTACGACGGAGGCTCGGGCCGCCCGTCGGACGAGGCGATGCGTTCGTTCGACGTCCTGCTGATCGACCTGCAGGACGTGGGGCTGCGTTTCTATACCTATTACATCACGATGCTCCGCCTGACGGATGCCTGTGCCGATGCGGGCCGCGAGGTGATCGTACTCGACCGTCCCAATCCCAACGGGGACAAGGTCGAGGGGCCCCTCCTCGACATGAAGTACCGCTCGGGAGTGGGGCAGCTGCCGATTCCCGTGCTGCACGGCATGACGCTCGGCGAGATTGCCCGTATGGCCATCGGCGAGGGGTGGGCGCGCCCCTGCCGGCTCGATGTAGTCCCCTGCCGCAACTATACGCACGCGACCGAGTATCTGCTGCCCGTGGCGCCGTCGCCCAACCTGCCGACGCAGCGGTCGGTCTATCTCTATGCGGCGCTCTGTCCCTTCGAGGGTACGGTCGTGAGCCTCGGCCGCGGCACGGACCGCCCGTTCGCATGTTACGGACATCCCGGACTGAAGGGGCGCAACTACACCTTCACGCCCCGACCGACGGCCGGGGCCAAGCATCCTCCGCTTGAGGGCGAGGTATGCCGGGGCGTCGATCTGAACTCTCTGCCGCTCGATGAGGCGCGTGCGACGGGCTTCACGCTGCGCTATGTGATCGACGCCTACCGCGACCTCGAGGCGCTGGGCGATGCCTTCTTCACCCCGATGTTCGAGAAGCTGGTGGGTGCGGGCTGGGTGCGCGGCATGATCCGCGCCGGAGCCACCGATGCCGAGATCCGGGCCCGCTGGCAGGAGGATGTCGCGCGTTTCCGCCCCCTCCGTGCCAAGTACCTCCTCTACGAAGAGTGATGTCTCGCTGACTGGATGTGTGCCGGTCCGGATCCGTCCGGTCAGAGATATTCCCGGACGCTGTCCCGGTCGGTGACCGGCCGCAGCACGCGGCACGGATTCCCCACGGCGATGACGCGGGGCGGGATGTCGCGTGTGACGACGCTTCCGGCCCCGATCACGGCGCCGTCGCCGATCGTCACCCCCTGCATGATGACCGCATGGCCGCCGATCCAGACGTCGTTTCCGATCCGTACGGGCAGTGAACGCATGATTCCCTCGGCCCGCTCGTCGGGCAGCAGGGCGTGACTGACCGTATAGATACCCACGTTGGGGCCGATCAGCACGCGGTCGCCGATTGTCACCGGCGCCTCGTCGAGGATCGTGAGGTTGAAGTTCCCGACAAAACCGTCTCCGATGCGGATCTGCTCCCCGAAGTCGCAGCGGAAGGGGCTGTGTATCGTGCACCCCTTGCCGAGATGTCCGAGCAGCCGGCGGAGAATCGCCTCACGCTCCCCGCGGCGGCTCGGCGGCAGCTGGTTGAGCGCGAAGAGCAGTTCCTCGGTGCGGTGCAGGGCCTCGCCGATCGGCGGCGTGACGGCGTGGAGCCATCTCCCGGAGCGCATCTTTTCAAGGTCGTCCATTTTTGTGTCGCGTGTTTGTGAAGTATTCGTATGCGGCCTCCGAGATCGCCGCAATGACGCCGGCGTTTCGGGCGTCGTCGTGGCGCGAGTCGGTGACCAGAACCGTGATGCAGTAGTGTCGTCCATCGGGCAGTACGACGTAGCCGGCATCGTTGTCGGCGATCCGGATCCCTTCGGGCGTGCAGTCCGAACTGCCCGTCTTGTGGCCGAGGCGAACCTCCGGAGGAAGTCCCGCTCGGAGCTTGTTCTGTCCGGTCGCACACCCCTCGAGCAACACGCGCAGCCAGGCGGTCTCCCGTTGCGGGAGCAGCTCTCCCTGGAGGAACCGGTCGAACAGGCTGCACAGTGCCGATGGCCGGGCCGTGTTGATCCGCTGGTTCTCCGTTGCCAGATGCATCGTGCGCTCCGTAGCCGTGATGCGGATCTCCGTAATTCCCAGCCTTTTCAGATACCCGTCCACGGCCCCGGGACCTCCGGCGAAGTCGATCAGCCTGTCGCAGGCGATGTTGTCGCTTTGCGAGACGGCGTAGGCAAGCAGCCGGCCGAGCGGGAGCGTGCCTCCCTGCGGCGGGAGCGAATCGCGCATCGGGCTGTAGGTTCCGCTGTCAAGCCATTCGGGCCCGACCGCAACGGGGGTCGAGAGCGGAATCCCTTCGCGCACCGCGCGGTCGAGCACGGCCAGCGCTACGGGGAACTTGAAGACGCTCAGCATCGGCAGCGGCCGGTCGTTGCGCGTGATCGGGGTGCCGTCGGGTGCCAGCACGGCGATGCCGACCGTAGCGTCGCAGGGTTCCAGAATCCGGTCGATGCGGCGCTCGAACTGCTCCCGGGGTGTTTCGCAGGCCGTGAGCATCGCTGCAAGGAGCAGCAGGGCGATCACTCTTTTCATGTCGGAAGGGTGTATCGGTTGTGTGAATGAAAAATGCGGTCCGTCAGAGGCGGACCGCATTTTCCGTAATCGTTCCGGGAGTTACTCCGATACGATTGCTTCGCTCGGGCAAACGCCTGCGCAGGTGCCGCAGTCGATGCACTTGTCGGCGTCGATCACGTAGATGTCGCCGGCCGAAATCGCCTCAACGGGGCACTCGCCGATGCAGGTGCCGCAGGCTACGCAGGAGTCGGTGATTTTGTAAGCCATTGTCTTAAAGAATTTTTGTTGTTAGTGTGTGTATGTGTGTTCAGCAAAGATAACGGATTATTTGATAATATCAAAACCCGTGTAGGGAATCAGCACCTCGGGAATCCGGATGCCTTCGGGCGTCTGGTAGTTCTCGAGCAGCGCGGCGACGATGCGCGGCAGGGCGAGCGACGATCCGTTGAGCGTGTGCGCGAGGTGGATCTTCTTCTCGGCGTCGCGGTAGCGGAGTTTGAGGCGGTTGGCCTGGAACGACTCGAAGTTCGAGACGGACGATACCTCGAGCCAGCGCTTCTGTGCCTCGGAGTAGACCTCGAAGTCGTAGGTCAGCGCCGAGGTGAAGGACATGTCGCCGCCGCAGAGACGGAGGATGCGGAAGGGCAGTCCGAGCGAGCGGACGATCCCCTCGACGTGGGCGACCATGCCGTCGAGCGCCTCATACGATACGTCGGGCAGCGACAGCTGGACGATCTCCACCTTGTCGAACTGGTGCAGGCGGTTCAGGCCGCGCACGTCCTTGCCGTAGGAGCCGGCCTCGCGGCGGAAGCAGGGGGTGTAGGCGGTCATCTTCACCGGGAAGTCGCTCTCGTCGAGAATCACGTCGCGGTAGATGTTCGTCACGGGCACCTCGGCCGTCGGTACCAGGTAGAAGTTGTCCACCGTGGCGTGGTACATCTGTCCCTCCTTGTCGGGCAGCTGTCCGGTGCCGAAGCCCGAGGCCTCATTGACCATCACGGGAGGCTCGACCTCGAGGTATCCGGCCTTCGTGTTGCAGTCGAGGAAGTAGTTGATCAGCGCGCGCTGCAGCCGGGCGCCCTTGCCCTTGTAGACGGGGAATCCGGCTCCGGTGAGCTTCACGCCGAGGTCGAAGTCGATGATGTCGTACTTCTTGGCCAGCTCCCAGTGGGGCAGCGGGTTTTCGGGCAGGGTGGTGTAGCTCTCCACGAGTTTCACCACCAGGTTGTCTGCCGCCGTTTTGCCTTCGGGGACGATCTCGGCCGGGAAGTTCGGCAGCGAGACCAGGGCCGTTTGCAGCTCCTGCTGCACGTCGTTCGACTCGGCCTGCAGGCGGGCGGATTTCTCCTTGAGGTCCGCAACGAAGTGTTTGCGCTCCTCGGCCTCCTCGCGGCGGCCCTGTCCCATCAGGGCGCCGATCTCCTTGGCGGCCTTGTTCTGTGCGGCCAGCGTGGAGTCGAGTTCGGCCTGGATGGCCTTGCGGCGGTCGTCGAGCGAGATGATCTTTTCGATGACCGGCCCCGCCTCGACGCCCTTCTTGGCGAGTTTGCGGACGGCAGCCTCCTTGTCATCGCGGATTTGCTTCAGTGTAAGCATGGTATCTGTCTTCTTTAGGATATTCGGTTTCGAGATGCAAAAATAAGCATTTCACCGCAATATTGCACCGGGCGGCGCGAAAAAAACGCGGAGCACGCGTTTTCGGCGTATGGCGGTGGGCGGTGCGGCAGCGGGCGGCCGATCTCCCGGACGGGACGAATTTGCCCTGCGGTGCGGAAAATTCCGTAAAAAAGTGTACCTTTGTTTCTTGATGGAAAAGTGCCTGATCGGAAACGGAAAGAGCCGGAGCGTCGAGCTGCTGGCCCCGGCCAAGGATTACGACTCGGTCGTTGCGGCCGTGGACTACGGCGCCGATGCCGTCTACATCGGCGGGGCGCGCTTCGGGGCGCGTCAGGCGGCCGGGAACTCCACGGAGCAGATTGCCCGTGCGGTGGAGTATGCCCACCGCTACGGCGTCCGGATCCATGCCACGCTCAACACGCTGCTGTGGGACGACGAACTGGCCGATGCCGAGCGTCAGGCCCGCGAGCTGATCGCCGCGGGCATCGACGCGCTGATCGTGCAGGACATGGCCCTGCGGCGGATGGACCTTCCGGTCGAGCTGCACGCCTCGACGCAGGTCTCGAACCGCACGCCCGAAGGGGCCCGCTTCCTGGGCGAGGCGGGCTTTGCGCGGGTGATCCTCGAGCGCAACCTTTCGCTCGACGAGATCCGCGCCATCTGTGCCGCGACGCAGGCCGAGGTCGAATGTTTCGTCCACGGGGCCATCTGCGTCGGCTACAGCGGGCGGTGTTTCCTCTCGCGCTCGATGTCCGGGCGCAGCGGCAACCGCGGTGCCTGCAGCCAGCCCTGCCGGCTGACCTACGACCTTACCGACGGCCGCGGGCGGACCTACCTGGCGGGCAAGCACCTGCTCTCGGTCCGCGACCTGAATCTCTCGACCCATCTGGGCGAGCTGCTCGATGCCGGGGTGCGGTCGTTCAAGATCGAGGGGCGGCTCAAGGATACGAACTACATCCGCAACGTCGTGGCCTACTACCGGCAGGCGGTGGATGCGGCGCTGGCCTCGCGGCCGAAGCTGCACCGCTCCTCGGCGGGCGAGAGCATCCCCGATTTCACACCCGACCCAGCGAAGAGCTTCACGCGCGGGGAATCGACCTATTTCTTCTCGGGCAAACGTCCCGGCGTGGCGTCGTTCGATACGCCGAAGGCCGTCGGCGAGCGGATCGGACGGGTTGTGCGTGTCGATGCGCGCTCGTTCGTACTTGAAGCGGCGCAGCCCGTGGCTCCGGGCGACGGGCTCTGCTTCCTGACCCGCAAGGGGTTGGTCGGGACCAATGTCAATGCCGTCGAGGGGACGCGCATCGTTCCCAACCGCATGGAGGGCATCGAGGCCGGGGCCGAGGTCTACCGCAACAGCGACCGCCTCTTCACGCTGCGTGTCGAGCGGAGCCGTACGCGGCGGGTGATTCCTGCGCGGATGGTTGTCGAAGCCTCGGCCGAAGGGGTGCGCATGACCTGCACCGATGCCGAAGGGTTCACGGCGACAGCCTTCCGGAAGTCCGCACTCACGGCGGCGCAACGCCCCGAGGCGAATGCCGGGTCGCTGCGGACGCAGGCGGCGCGGAGCGGTGAGACGATCTTCGCCGTGCGGAGCGTGGAGGTCCGTGGCGGCGAGTGGTTTGTGCCGGCCTCGCTGGCTGCGGAGGTGCGCCGCGAGGTGCTCGAGGCGCTTCTCCGCGAACGGACGGCGCAGCCGCCGGAGCACCGCATCCTCCCCGAGAACCGGGCGGCCCGCTACCCCTCGGAGCGCCTTGCCGCCGAGGAGAATGTGACCAACCGTCTGGCCGAGGCCTTCTACCGCGACCACGGTGTCCGGGAGATTGCCCGGGGACTCGACCTCGAACCGACGACCGTCGGCCACGTCGTGCTGCGCACGGCCTACTGCATCCGTCGCGAGATCGGCGAGTGCCTGCTCCGCCGGCCCCGGCTGAGGGGCGAGCTGTGGCTCGAGCGGGGACGTTCGCGCTACCGGCTCGATTTCGACTGTGCGCGGTGCGAGATGAGCCTGGTCGATTGTACGGGCACGGCGGAGGGAGCAAACGAAAGGAAAAAACCTTGAATCTTAAAATAAACCCGAATGACGATGAGAAAACGAATCTTGGCCCTGACGGCGCTTGCGCTGACGGGCGGAATCTATGGAGCGGCGGCGCAGACCTGGACCGAATGGCAGGATCCGGCCGTCAATGAGATCAACCGGCTGCCGATGCGCTCGACGCTCGATGCGGGCGAGCGGCTGTCGCTCGACGGCGTATGGCGCTTCGACTGGGTGCGCAACGCTTCGGAGCGGCCCGACGGCATCTGGCGTGCGGACTACGACGACAGCGCCTGGGCGACGATCCCCGTGCCGGGGATGTGGGAGCTCTACGGCTGGGGTGACCCGATCTATGTCAATGTGGGCTACGCCTGGCGCGGGAATTTCCGCAACGATCCCCCGCACGTGCCCGATGCCGAGAACCATGTGGGCTCCTACCGCCGGACCTTCGAGGTGCCGGCCGACTGGGCCGGGAAGGATATCTTCCTCTCGATCGGCTCCGCGACGTCGAACGTCTACGTGTGGATCAACGGCCGTTTCGTCGGCTACAGCGAGGACAGCAAGCTGGCCGCGCAGTTCGACGTCACGAAGTTCGTGAAGCCGGGCGAGAACCTCATCGCCCTGCAGATGTTCCGCTGGTCGGACGGCTCCTACCTCGAGGACCAGGACTTCTGGCGCCTGTCGGGCATCGCCCGCGGTGTCGAGCTGACGGCCCGCGACAAGGCCCACCTGCAGGATGTGCGCATCACCCCGGCGCTTGACGGGGAGTACCGCGATGCGCAGCTGCGTGTCGAGCTGGAGACCACGCCGCGCGTGAAGCGGGTCGATCTGACGCTGCGCGACGCTGCCGGCCAGAGCGTGGCGACGCAGTCTGTCCGCATCTCGGGCGGCAAGGGCGACTACACCTTCGAGGTGGCCGACCCGGCCAAGTGGACGGCCGAGACGCCGAACCTCTATACGCTGGAGATGGCCGTCTCGGACGGCAGCCGAACGACCGAGACCGTTACGGAGACGGTCGGTTTCCGTTCGGTGGAGATCCGCGACGCCCAGCTGCTCGTGAACGGGCAGCCGATCCTGATCAAGGGCGCCGACCGCCACGAGATGGACCCGCTGGGCGGCTATGTGGTGAGCCGCGAGCGGATGATCGAGGATATCCGTATCATGAAAGAGCTGAACATCAACGCTGTGCGCACGTGCCACTATCCCGACGATCCGATCTGGTACGACCTCTGCGACCGGTACGGCATCTACGTGCTCGACGAGGCCAACGTCGAGTCACACGGCATGGGTTACGGCGACCGGACGCTGGCCGCCAACCCGCTCTTCGCCAAGGCGCACCTCGAGCGCAACATGCGCATGGTGCTGCGCGACAAGAACCACCCGTCGGTGATCATCTGGTCGATGGGCAACGAGGCCGGCATGGGCCCCAACTTCGAGAAGTGCTACGAATGGATCAAGAATTACGATTCGTCGCGTCCGGTGCACTACGAGCGTGCGGTCTACTACAAGGAGGACGAGGGGCGTCCCTACACGGACATCGTCTGCCCGATGTACTGGGATTACGAGGCCTGCGAGAACTACTGCAAGTCGAATCCCCGGAAGCCGTTGATCCAGTGCGAGTACGCTCACGCGATGGGCAACTCGATGGGCGGTTTCGACCTCTACTGGGACCTCGTGCGCAAGTATCCGTCCTACCAGGGCGGCTTCATCTGGGACTACGTCGATCAGGCGCTGGCCCACTATGAGGCCGACGGCCGCGTGTCGTTCTACTACGGCGGCGACTTCAACAACTACGACGCCACCGACAATTCGTTCAACAACAACGGCGTGATCGCCGCCGACCGGACCTACCACCCGCACGCCTACGAGGTGCAGCGCCAGTACCAGTCCGTCTGGACCGAGCCGGTCGATCTGGCGAAGGGCCGCGTTTCGGTCTACAACGAGAACTTCTTCATCGGACTCGACAACTGCGAACTCGAGTGGCAGGTTGTGGCCGACGGCCGGGTCGTGAAGACGGGCCGTGTGACCGACCTGGAGGTGGCTCCGCAGCAGCGCCGTGAATACACGCTGGGATTCGGTGAGGCCGACTTCCCGTCCGATGCCTCCGAGGTGCTGGTGAACGTGGCCTACAGGCTCAAGAGCCCCGAGGCGCTGCTCGATGCCGGCCATGCCGTGGCCCGTCAGCAGTTTGTCGTCCGCGAGTACGACTGCACGGGCCAGACCGGGCTCGCGCAGACGGAGCGTCCCGTGCAGATCACCCGCTGGGAGCGCGGCACACGCGTCGAGGGCGACCGTTGGGAGCTCTTCTTCTCGCGCGACGGATTCCTCTCGCAGTACCGCGTGGACGGCCGCGAGCTGCTGGCCGAAGGGGCCGCACTGCGTCCGCAGTTCTGGCGTGCCCCGACCGAGAACGACCTGGGTGCAGGGCTTGATGCGCGCTTCGGCGTCTGGAAGTCGCCCGTGCTGAAGCTCACGCAGTTCGATGCCGTGACCGAAGAGGGTGTGGCTGTCGTTACGGCCCGTTACGAGATGCCGCAGGTCAAGGGCGTGCTGACGATGACCTACCGCATCAACGGTGCGGGCGAGGTCTCGGTTGCCGAGCAGCTGGAGGCCGGTGACGCCGAGGCCCCCGGCATGTTCCGCTTCGGCATGACGATGGCCATGCCGGCCCGTTACAGCGAGATCGTCTACTACGGCCGCGGTGCGCACGAGAACTACTGCGACCGCCTCTCGTCGGCCGACCTGGGCCTCTACAGCCAGAAGGTGGCCGACCAGTACCACGACGAGTATGTCCGCCCGCAGGAGTCGGGAACGAAGAGCGACCTGCGCTGGTGGTCGGTGGTCGATTCGTCGGGTTCGGGCCTTACGATCCTCTCGGAGGCTCCCTTCTCGGCTTCGGCGCTGCCCTATGCGACCGAGGCGCTCGACGTGACGAACTTCCCGCCGCAGCAGCACTCGGGTCCGCTCCGCAGCGGCGATCGCACCTACGTCAATTTCGACCTGCGGCAGATGGGGCTCGGATGTATCAATTCGTGGGGTGAGCTGCCCGAGGACCAGTACATGATCCCCTACGGCGACTATACCTTCCGCTTCCTGCTGCGGCCGACGGTAAAATAAGGATTTTCATGCAAGAACAACTCACGCCCGACTTCCCGGATTACGAGCTCCTCGATACGGGCGATTTCGAAAAGCTCGAACGCTTCGGACGCCATGTCACCCGCCGTCCGGAACCGCAGGCCATCTGGCGGCGGACACTTCCGGAGGCGGAGTGGCTGCGGGCCGACGCCTCGTTCCTTCGCAGCGACGGGCGCAGCGACGAACGGGGCGAATGGCGCCTTGCGCCGAAGATGCCCGACCGCTGGACGGTGGAGTACGACTGTCGGGGAGTCCGGCTGCGCATGCGGCTGGCCCTCACCTCGTTCAAGCACGTGGGTATCTTCCCCGAGCAGGCCGCCAACTGGGACTTCATCTTCGACCGCTGCCGCGAGGCCGTGGCTGCCGGCCGTACGCCCCGCGTGCTGAACCTCTTCGCCTATACGGGCGGTGCGACGTTGGCGGCCCGGGCTGCCGGTGCCGAGGTGACGCATGTCGATTCGGTCAGGCAGGTGGTGACGTGGGCCCGTGAGAACATGGAGGCGAGCGGTCTGGACGGCGTGCGCTGGATCGTTGAGGATGCCCTGAAGTTCGTGCAGCGCGAAGTGCGCCGCGGCAATGTCTACGATGGCATCATCCTCGACCCCCCGGCCTACGGTCGGGGTGCCAACGGCGAGAAGTGGGTGCTCGAGGAGGGTATCGGCGAGATGCTGGCCTGTTGCGCCCGGCTGCTTGCCCCCTCGCACTCGTTCCTGGTGCTGAACCTCTACTCGATGGGGCTCTCCCCGACGCTGGCCCGCACGGCCGTGCGGCAGGCGTTCGGCGCGCCGCGCGAGGAGCAGTGGGGTGAGTTGTGCTTCACGGACCGGGGCGGCAAGGAGCTGCCGCTGGGAACCTACTACCGTTTCGTGCGCTGACGGCGTTGCGCGACGGGAACGAACGACAAAGCCCCTTCCGCAACCGACGGAGGGGGCTTCTATTTGAAAACCTGTCCAAACGAACAGACTATGGGATCTGCTTTTCTTGTGATTCTTTTCGGCGCCCTGAGCGGATGCCTGCTCTCGGTGCTGGTCGGCGTGATCGGCAGCCGGCGCCGCATCGGCTTCGGCTGGGCTTTTCTGATCAGCCTGATTTTCACGCCGCTCGTGGGGCTGATCGTCGCCCTCTTGACCGATCCCCTGCCGGGTGAAGACCGCCGTTGGGGTTGCATCGGGACCCTGCTGGCCCTCCTGGGGCTGGTGTCGCTGGTGGTCTTCCTGCTGTTGCTGCTGGCGGGCGGTATGCTGCTGGTCGTGTAGGCGCTGTCAGAATATGTGGTAGATGAGGATTCCCGCTACGGCCGAGAGGACGATCAGCAGGATGGGATTCACCTTGCGCCACGACGCCAGGACACATACGCCGAAGATCGCCCAGCTCCAGCCGTCGATGAAGCTCTCGCCCTCGTGCGAGGCGGGGAACATGAGCAGCAGGGCCGCCGAGGCGATCATGCCGATGACGACGGGTTTCATGCCTGACATGGCCCCGGCGAGGATTGCGTTGCCCTTCAGGCGGAGGAAGAAGCGCGTGAGCAGCAGCATGACCGTAAGCGACGGCAGGCAGACGGCCAGGGTGGCGATGGCCGAGCCGAGGATGCCGAACAGGGTGTTGTCGCCGGCCTGCATGCCGACCGTGTAGCCCACGTAGGTCGCCGAGTTGATGGCGATCGGCCCGGGGGTCATCTGGCTGATGGCCACGATGTCTGTAAACTCGGTGTTGGTCATCCAGCTGTGGCGGACGACCACTTCGTGCTGGATGAGTGCCAGCATGGCGTATCCGCCGCCGAATCCGAAGAATCCGATCTTGAGGTACGAGAGGAACAGTTGCAGGAAAATCATGACTTTTGCTTGGCTTTTTTACCGACGGTGAGCGCCCACACGATGCCGACGAGGGCTCCTGCCGCGATGAACAGTACGGGGGACCATCCCAGCCTCCAGACGATCAGTGCTACGGCTGCGACCACACCCGCAAGAGCCGGGTGCATGCCCCGGGCCAGCGAGAAGACCGGCACGACGATCAGCGCCACGACGGCCGGACGCATCCCCTTGAAGGCGGCATCGATCACCGGGTTGTGTCGGATTCCGGCGAAGAAGATCGCCACGATGAGGATGATCAGGAACGACGGCAGGGTCGCCCCGAGCGAAGCCGCCACGGCTCCCTTCAGGCCCCGGACCTTGTAGCCGATGAAGACCGATGTGTTGATGGCGATCGGCCCGGGCGACGACTGGGCCAGCGTCAGCAGGTCCAGGAATTCGTCCTGCGCAAGCCACCGGCGGCGGTTGATCACCTCGGCCTCGATGAGCGGCACCATGGCGTATCCGCCGCCGAAGGTGAACATGCCGATCTTGAAGAAGCTCCTGAAGAGTTCGAAAAGCGAGGTCTGTTCCATAAGGTGTTTACTCTCTTTTTTTCTTGCCCAGCAGGCAGCGCATTCCGTCGATGTAGGTCATCGGGTGGGTCGGTGCTCCCGGCAGCCAGAGGTCCGGGCGGTGCCGCTCGAGGAACGTGCGGTCGATGGCGCGGCTTCCGGCGAAGAGCCCGCCCGAGCAGGCCTCCGAGCCGCAGACGACGAGGATTTTCGGCTCGGCCACGGCGTCGTAGCAGATCTCCAGCGCTTCGGCCATGTTCTGCGAGACGGGGCCCGAGAGCACCACGCCGTCGGCATGGCGCGGCGAGGCGGTGAAGCCGATGCCGTAGCGGCCGAGATCGAAATTGACGTTGCCCGTGGCGTTGAGCTCCATCTCGACCGAGGCGTCGCCTCCGGCCGAGACCTCGCGCAGCTGGAGCGCGCGGCCGAAGAACTGCCGGATCTCGGGGCGCACCTGTGCCGGGTCGAAGGGCACGCGCCGGTCGCCGGGACGCAGGATGAGCCCCTCGCGCGTGGGCGAGCCGATGCGGTAGTCGTTCGTGAAGCGGATGCTGTGCGGCGCGCGCCGGGCACATTCGCCGCAGAAGAGACAGCGGCCCAGGTCGAGCGTGAAGGGCTCCGCCGTGATCGCGCCCGTCGGGCAGATCGCCGCAGCCTGCTCCACGTCCCGGCGTTCCCCGTCCGTCGCGGGTTCGTCCAGTTCGGGACGTCCGCGGAAGGCCGCGGTCAGCTCCACGGCGTCGAGGTCCGGGATATACTGCTTCCCGTGGCTGCGTAATACGCGTATTTTCGGAAATATCATATCGTTTTCACTCTTAACGGTTCGTGTTCGTCCGGCCCTGTGTCAGAGGTCGTGTCCGCAGTAGGAGAGGTTGAAGCTCTTGTTGCAGATCGGGAAATCGGAGATCCCCTCCCCGCGGACGGCCAGTGCCAGCGCCAGCCAGTTGTGCAGGCTCGGGTCCTTGATCCGGCAGGCGGCGATGCGCCCCGAGGAGTCGGTGACCACCGCGTGGCAGATCTCGCCGCGCCATCCCTCGACGAGCCCTACCGACAGCGAGTCGGGGGCGAGCGGGGCGGTGTAGTCGGGGGCCGGCAGCTCCCCGGCCGGGGAACGCCACGCCTCCAGCAGGCGGTCGATGTATTGGGCCGACTGCAGCACCTCGCGGCAGCGGACCATCAGGCGGGCCATCACGTCGCCCTGCGTGCGGACGACGGGTTCGTGGTGCAGCAGTCCGGTGTAGGGCCCCCACGGATGCGAGCTGCGCAGGTCGCGCGCCACGCCGCTGGCCCGGGCCGCCTGTCCGACGCCGCCGATGCGGAGCATCTCCTCGCGCGGCACGATGCCGCACTGTTCGAAGCGTGCCAGCAGCGAGGGCGACGATTGGATGTCGCGGCGCACCTCGTCGTAGCGGCGGGCGATCTCGCGGACGTTCGTGCGGATCATCTCCGCGGTCTGCTCCGTGAGCGGGTGGTCCGTGCCGCCGGGGCGGATGACCCCCTTGCCGAAACGGTTGCCGCACCAGGCCTGCGTGGTGTTGATCGTCATCGTGCGCAGCGCCTCGCAGGCCACCTGCCCCAGCTGGTAGCCCACATCCATCGACAGCGCCCCGGTGTCGGCGATCTGCATGGCCATGCGCTCGAGTTCGAGCGCGACGGTGCGTTCGACCGCCAGCCGCTCCGGAGTGCGGAATCCCGTCAGCTTGCCGACCGCCTCGGCGAAGGCCGTGGCGTGCGCCACGGCGCTGTCTCCGGCTACCGCCTCGGCGAGGCACACCTGCCGCAGGCGGTTGTCCGTCTCGGCGAAGGCCTGCTCGACCCCGCGGTGCTGGTAGCCCAACGCGATCTCGAGGTGGAGCACCTGCTCTCCGTTGCAGATGAAGCGGAAAGCCCCCGGCTCGATGATTCCTGCATGAATCGGGCCGACATTGACCTCGTGCAGCGACGCTCCGTCCATCGTGTAGAAGGGGTAGTTGTCCATCGTGCTGCGGCGGTCGTAGCGGTCGGCCGGAAAGCGCAGCGGCTTGGGCCACGGCATGCCGTCGAAGCGGATGCCGTAGCGTTCGGTGATATCGCGTTCGAAGGGGTGCAGGGCGGGGTGTACGGCCGTCAGCGAGGGCAGGGCCTCCTCGTCGTAATACTCCATGGCGTGCGAGGTGACCAGTATGCGTTGTTCCGCGTCGTCGAGCAGAATGCAGATGAAGCGCATCCGGTCGCCGGCCGGGAGGGCGAAGTAGTGGGCCACGTGGTAGCGCGGGTCGGAAAGCCGGTCGGAGAGGTCGTCGTAGAAGTCGGCGTAGGCCGCTTCGGGAATCTCCGCGAGCGGAATGGCGGAGGCGGTGTTGTCGGTTATGTACGGATTCATGGATTTCATAGCGAAGCGATTTCGGCGATCAGACGTTCGAGGGCTCCGGGCTGCCAGACCCCTACGACGATGGCGGCGAGCAGCAGCGTCAGGGCCGACCACGAGAGCGTGCGATCGACCTTCGAGGGGTGCAGCTCGTCCTGGTTGGGCTGGTAGCAGAGCCGGATCATGCGCATGCAGAACGAGTAGATGACGATGCAGAGCAGCAGCAGGATGCCGCCGACGAGCCACCATTTGCCCGCGGCGATCACCTCGCGCAGGATCGTGAGCTCCGAGACGAAGAGCGGCGAGGGCGGGAAGGCCATCAGCACGACCATGCCCGCGAGCAGCCCGACGGCTCCCACCCGGTTGATGTGTATGTAGTCGCCGATGCGGTTGATGCGGTAGCCGTTGTAGACCTGCCGGACGACGGCCATCTGCAGGAAGAGGCTGCTCTTGACCAGCGTGTGGCAGACGACGTGGAAGACGGCAGCCCAGACCCCCACGCCTCCGATGCCGAGCCCGATGGCGGCGATTCCCATGTTCTCGACCGTGGAGTAGGAGAGGAAGCGCTTGTAGTTGTTCGTGCGGCGCAGGAAGAGTGCGCCGATAACGAGCGACAGGATGCCCACGACCAGCAGCACGGAGCGCACCCAGGGGAAGACTTCGGTGGCGGCGAGGACCTTGTAGACGCGCAGGATGGCGAGGAATCCCGCATTGACCAGCCCCGTGGAGATGAGTGCCGAGGCGGGCGACGGGGCGGCGAAGTTGGCGTCGATGCCCACGGTGTAGAGCGGGAAGAGTTCGACCTTGCAGCTGTATCCGCAGAGGATGAGCAGGAAGGCCGTCTTCAGGTAGAGGGCGTTGCCGCCGGCTGCGGCTGCGGCGACGGCTTCGTAGTCGAGCGATTCGCACTGGGTCGCCGCGGCCAGCAGCAGGATGCCCAGGTAGGCCATGGCGATGCCCGTCGAGCAGACGAAGACATACTTCCAGGCCGCCTCGAGCGTCTGTGCCGTGCGGCGGTGGTAGATGATGCCTGCCGAGCAGAGGGTCGTGGCCTCGAGGAAGATCCATGTCACGGCGAGGTTCGAGGCGAAGTAGACTCCGGCGATGGCCGTTGTCAGGAGCATGACCAGTGCGAAATAGCTCCGCATCTGGCCCAGGTCGCTGCCGCGCAGGTAGGCCTCCGAGTGGGCGAAGGCGTAGATCGATACGACGGTGAGCAGCACGAAGAAGAGCGTGCCGGCGGCGTCGAAGCGGAAGGCTCCGAGCGAGGAGGTGTCGTAGCCCCCTCCGAGGGTGATCCAGAGGGCGAAGGCCGCCTGGACGGCGTAGAACGCCACGCCCGCCAGGTGGATCTGCCGTTCGTTGCGGGCGGCGAATGCCGAGGCGCCCGTCAGAATGCTTGCGATGAGGTAGTAGAGCATGGTGTCAGTCCTTTACGTTGGTGAGCGAATCGGCGTCGCCGGCGTGGATCTTGCCGTCGATCTTCGTCAGGAAGATGCCCAGCATGAGCACCGAGATGAGGATGTCGAGCAGGATGGCGAAGTTGATGAGCAGCGGCATCTCGACGCCGATGGCCGTCGAGAAGAGGAAGACGCCGTTCTCGATGGTCAGGAACCCGACCATGTGCGAGAAGATGCGCTGGCGCAGCGTGATGAGGATCAGTCCGCTGAGCAGTGCATAGAGCGCTACGCCGAAGAAGATGAGGTCGATCGTTGAGTCGGCGATGTAGTAGGTGAGCGAGGCGCTGACGACCAGAGCCGTGAGCGAGAGCAGCAGCGAGCCCGACTGCGAGGAGCCCGAGCGGGTCACGCGGTTGATCTTCGTGCGGCGGATCACGGCAAAGAGCAGCGCCGGGACCAGGATGCCCTTGAAGAGCAGCGTCTCGATGGCGATGAAGGCCAGCTCGGCGGGGTTGATGGCGTGGAGCCGGACCAGGGCGATGGCGAAGAGCAGCCACCCCTGCAGCCCGATGAGCGAGGCGAAGTTGCGGAAACGCTCGGTGATCGAGAGGTAGACGAGCGTCACGACATAGAGGATGACGAGCGGAAGGATCATTGTACGACGATGTTCAGGCGCAGCAGGTAGGCCGTGAAGTAGACCAGGGCGGCCAGTGCTGCGACGGTGAGGATAAAGGTGGTGTTGCGTGCGAGTTTGTTGCGGGCCTGGGTCGATTCGACCACGCCGACCGAGAGCCCCGTGAGGAGCACGGCCAGCGGTGCGGCGATCCACCAGCGGGGGCAGAAGGCCGCGGCGACGGCATCGGCGGCCAGCAGCGAGAAGGCGGCGGTCTTGAGCCACGTGCCCATCTTGATGAAGGCCAGATCGACGCCGCAGTAGTCCAGGCACATCACCTCGTGGATCATCGTCAGCTCGAGGTGCGTGCGGGGGTCATCGACCGGTATGCGGCCGCTCTCGGTGAAGACGATTTTCGTCAGGATGTAGGCCACGAGCAGCAGGACGACGATCAGCTGGGTGTCCTCCCCGATCTCGGTCGAGAAGATCGATGCGAAGGAGGTGAAGCCCGAGATGAGGGCGAGGGTGCCGAAGACGAGCATCAGCGCCGGTTCGACCAGGGCGCCGTAGAGCGCCTCGCGGCTGGCGCCCATCCCTTCGAACGAGCTGCCGGTGTCCATGGCGGCGAGGATGATCGCCAGACGTCCGAGTGCCAGCAGGTAGGCGAAGGCCACCAGGTCGCCGTCGAACGAGAGCACGGGCTGCAGGTCGCCTACGGGGATGAAGAGCGCGGCGACGAGGGCCGAGCCGAGCGACACGGAGGGCGCGATGCGGAAGAGCGCCGAGGTGGTCGTCGAGTAGACGGCACCCTTGCGGAGCAGCAGCGCGACGTCGTAGAGGTGCTGTGCGAAGCGGATGCCTTTGCGCCCCGCCAGGCGGGCGCGCGTGCGGTTGATCAGCCCCGGGATCGCGAGGGCCGTCAGCAGCAGGAGCAGGGTATTGAGTGCCTCCATGGGTTTACAGGAGATTGAGGATCGAGAGGATGAATATCAGGGCGAGGAACGCCAGCGCGAAGAGGACGTAGTGGTTGATCTTTCCGGTCCTCAACCGCATGACGCGGGCGTTGATGCGGCGCAGCAGCTCGACCCACCACATTGAGAAGAGCCGTCCGATGCGGTCGCGGTGACCGACGTCGAAGGAGTGCGAGGCGGGGAAGATCTCGCCCTTGCCTACGGGCGAGCCTTCGCCGCTGTTCTGCGTCAGGGGCGTGGCGATCGACTGCAGCCCCTCGGAGAAGGATTCGCCCGTGTACTGCATGCGGACATTCACCGACGTGAAGCCGCAGCCCCACGTGGGGCCCTGGGCGACCTTCCGTGTGCGGAGGATGCGGCTCCGGAGCCAGACGAGCAGGGCGACGACGAGCAGGAGCAGCCAGGCCGTGCGCCCGACGGTCGTGAGCGAGGGCGAGAGCAGCCACGAGGCGGCATCCGCGGGGGTGTGGATGAAGAAGTCGGCGCTGCGCACGGCGATGCCCGCCGCGGCGCGCGGGAAGAGCCCGACGAAGAGGATGCCGGCCAGCGGGATGGCCATGGCGGCGATGCGCACGTTGCCCACCTCGGAGGCTTCGGCCACCTCGTGCGAGCGGGGCGACCCGAGGAAGACCGTGCCGTAGAGTTTGGTGAAGGCCAGCAGCACCACGCCGCCGATCAGGGCGAGGGCAGCCAGTCCGGCGGCCGAGGCAAGGGGCGTGTTGTCGGCGGCGATTCCCTCGAACATCCCGAGGTAGATCAGCAGTTCCGAGACGAAGCCGTTCAGCGGCGGGAGGGCGCAGATGGCCGCCGTACCGACGAGGAAGAGCAGTGCCGTGAGGGGCATGTGCCGGCCCAGGCCTCCGAGCGCGTCGAGCGACGTGGTGTGCGTGCGCGAGAGGATGTTGCCCGCGCCGAAGAAGAGCAACGTCTTGAAGAACGAGTGGTTCACGGTGTGGAGCAGGGCGCCCGCGATGCCGCAGAGGGCGGCAAACTGGTTACCCGAGGCTTTGCCCAGCGCCGCGATGCCGAGGCCGATGAGGATCACGCCGATGTTCTCGATCGACGAGTAGGCCAGCAGCCGTTTCACGTCGTTCTGTGCGGCGGCGAGCATCACGCCCCAGAGCCCCGTGACGATGCCTGCGCCCAGCAGGATGAGCCCGGCCGTGCGGAGCTCGGGCAGGTCGCCCAGGGCGGCCGTGATGCGGAGGATGCCGTAGACGCCCGTCTTGATCATCACGCCCGACATCAGGGCCGAGACGTGCGACGGTGCGGCGGGGTGGGCCTCCGGAAGCCATACGTGCATCGGGAAGAGTCCGGCCTTCATGCCGAAGCCTGCCAGGAAAAGGAGGTAGAGCGGCAGTACGGGCTGCGTGCGGAATGCGGCGGCCAGAGCCCCGAACGAGGTGTCGCCCGTCGCGACATCGAGACGGACGAAGCCGATGAGCAGCAGCACGAAGCCGATGTGCATCATGATCAGGTAGGAGAGGGCGGCGCGGCGAACCTCGCGGCGCTCGGCGTCGAAGAGGATCAGCAGGAACGACGCCACGGTCATCAGCTCCCAGAAGAAGAGGAACGAGTAGCCTCCGTCGGAGAGCACGACGCCCAGCATGGCATAGCACATGGTGACCAGCGAGGTGTAGTGCAGCGAGACGTGGGCCGGGGACTTGTGCTGCAGGTGGCGGGCCAGGTAGCCCTGCGAGTAGAGCACGGCGGCCACCGAACCGATCGCAATGACGAGGACGAAGAGCGCCGAGAGGCCGTCCATCGAGCCCGAGTCGCCGCCAAACGGCGTGCCGGAGATGACCCACAGCGGTCCGTAGTGGGCCCCGGCGAGCGTTGCCGCGGCCCGTATGCCGACGGCGAGCGTGCCGATGAGCGTCAGGCCGAGTGCGGCCCACGCTTTCATGCGCAGGGGTACGGCGAACAGCAGGGCCGTCACCGCCGCCAGCGCGAGAAGTGTACCGAGAAAAAACATGCTGTTATGATAGGTGTCTTTTTTATTTCGAACCGTTTACGACCGACGTCATCACCACGGCCACGAGGGCTGCGGTTTCGGTCCTCAGGCGCTGCTGCCCGAGCGTGATCTCCTCGAATCCGTGTTCGAGCGCGAAGTCCACTTCGGCAGGGGAGAAATCCCCTTCGGGACCGATGCAGACGAGCACGGACTCTCCCGGGCGGATCGCCTCGGGCAGGTAGCGTTTGCCCGAGGGGGCGTGTGCCGGCCCGCAGTGGGCGATCAGCCGCCGCCCCTCGAAGGGGGCGAGCACCGCCTCGCGGAACGGGGTGAGCGGGTGCAGCACCGGGCGGTATGCCTTGAGCGACTGCTTCATGGCCGCCGTGATGATCTTCTCGCTCCGCTCGGCCTTGAAGACGCGCCGCTCGCTGTGTTCCGTTTCGAGAGGGATCACGGCGCCGATGCCCACCTCGGTGGCCTTCTCGAGAAACCACTCGAAGCGGTCGGCGTTCTTGGTCGGGGCTACGGCCACCGTCAGCGCATAGGAGAGCCGCTCGAAGTCGGGGATCGTCTCGACGACCTCCACGGTGCACCGGCGCGGGTCGTCCTCCACGATCCGGCAGCGGTAGAGCGTACCCCGCCCGTCGGCGATGTGGAGCGTTGCGCCGCGTCCCAGGCGCAGCACGCGGATGCAGTGTTTCGACTCCTCCTCGCCGAGCGTATGTAGGGGCGGTACGATCGCGGGATCGTAAAAAAGTTGCATACCTGCTATAATTTACTAACTTTGCAACGGCTTGAGCCGGCGCATGGAGATGCCCCGGCGTTTGCAGGCTGCAAAGTTATATAAAATAAGACGACTGATGAAACGTATTGCAGGATTATTGACACTTTTTCTGGCCATGACGACCGTTGCGTGCAAGTCCGACAAAAAGGTCGGCGAAAACCCCTTCTTTTCGGCATGGGAGACGCCCTACGGCGTTCCTCCCTTCGACAGGATTCTACCCCAGCATTTCCTCCCTGCCATCGAGCGCGGCATGTCGCTGCACGATGCCGAGATCGACGCCATCGTGACCAACCGCGACGAGCCGACCTTCGAGAACGTCATCCTGGCGTTCGACAACTCGGGGCAGATGCTTGCGCAGACCTCGCTGGTCTTCGGCATGCTCTGTGCCGCGCAGAACACGCCCGAGATGCAGGCCCTGCAGGAGCAGGCGATGCCCCGGCTGACGGCCCACTACGACAAGATCCTGCTCAACGACGCGCTCTTCGAGCGGGTGAAGGCGGTCTACGATAACCGGGCGACGTTCGACCTCGACGCCGAGCAGAGCCGCCTGCTGGAGAAGACCTACCGTTCGTTCGTGCGCGCCGGAGCGCTGCTCGGTGCCGACGAGAAGGCCCGGCTGGCGGAGATCAACAGCGAACTGGCCCTCGCTTCGGTGAAGTTCGGCAACAACCTGCTGGCCGAGAACTACAACTTCACGATGGAGCTCGAGCCCGAACAGATGACCGGGCTGCCGGCCGGCGTGCAGGAGCAGGCCCGCGAGAAGGCCCGCGAACTGGGCAAGGGAAACAAGGGGGTCTTCACGCTGCAGAAGCCGAGCATGATCCCCTTCCTGACCTATTCGCCCGACCGCGAGCTGCGCGAGCGGATCTACACGGCTTACCTGAACCGCTGCAACCGCGGTGACGAGTACGACAACAAACAGCTCATCAACGACTTCATCCGCCTGCGCACGGAGAAGGCCCACCTGCTGGGCTATCCCTCCTACGCCGCCTATGTCGTGGACGACGAGATGGCCGGCACGACCGAAGCGGTCTACGACCTGCTCGAGGGGGTCTGGGCTCCGGCGCTCGAGAGTGCCAAGCGTGAGCTGGGTGAGCTCGACTCGCTCTTTCGCAAGGACTTCCCCGACGGTGAGTTCGCCTCGTGGGACTGGTTCTACTACGCCGAGAAACTCCGCAAGCAGAAGTACAACCTCGACGAGGAGATGCTGCGTCCCTACTTTGCGCTGGAGAATGTCCGCAGCGGCGTCTTCTTCCTCGCCAACCGCCTCTACGGCATCACCTTCCGGCCGATCGTCGTGCCGGTCTACCATCCCGAGGTGACGGCTTTCGAGGTGCTCGATGCCGACGAGTCGCACCTCGGTGTGCTCTATTTCGACTTCTTCCCCCGCGAGGGCAAGGGGCAGGGGGCCTGGTGCGGCAACTACGTTGAGCAGACCTACCGCGACGGCGAGCGGGTGGCTCCCGTCGTGTCGATCGTGGCCAATTTCACCCGTCCGACGGGCGACAACCCGGCGCTGCTGACCCTCGACGAGGTCGAGACGCTCTTCCATGAGTTCGGCCATGCGCTCCACTTCCTCTTCCACGACGTGAAGTACCGCGGCCTGTCGGAGGTCGAGGGCGATTTCGTCGAGCTGCCGTCGCAGGTCATGGAGAACTGGGCCTTCAACCCCGAGGTGCTCAAGCAGTATGCCGTACACTACCGCACGGGCGACGTGATGCCCGAGGCGCTGATGGCCAAGATCGCCCGCAGCGAACTCTTCAACCAGGGCTTCATGACCACCGAGCTGATCGCCGCGTCGCTCTCCGACATGGACATCCACTCGATGACCGAATATGCGCCCTTCGATCCGATGGAGTTCGAACGCAAGGTGCTCAACGAGAAGCGGGGCCTCATCCCGCAGATCGAGCCGCGCTACCGCTATCCCTACTTCAGCCACATCTTCGACGGAGGCTATTCGGCCGGATACTATTTTTATACGTGGGCCGAGGTGCTCGACAAGGATGCCTTCGAGGCCTTCCGCGAGAGCGGCGACCTGTTCAACCGCCGCGTGGCCGACGATTTCCGCCGCAAGATCCTCGAGCGCGGCGGTTCGGAGGACGGAATGACCATGTACCGCGCCTTCCGCGGCAAGGATCCCGACAAGCGGGCCATGCTGCGCAGCCGCGGGCTGTGGACCGATCCCGAACCTGCCGATTCGCTGGCCGCCGGCCCGCAGCCTGCTGCCGGGGCCGCTGCCGAGGCTGTGGCGGAGAACTGATCCCGCCGATTCGTGAAGAAACCGCAAACCCTGTACCTTATATGAAAAAAGCAATTCTTGTCATGGCTGTTTCCATCCTGGCCGCCGGTTGTGCCGACAACTCGATTCCCCGGGCCGACCTGCCCGAACTGGACTTTTCGAATCCGCTGCTGGCGGAGTGGGATACCCCTCATGCCACGCCGCCCTTCTCGCGCATCGAACTCAAGGACTACGAGCCGGCATTCGACGCGGCGATCGCCTGCTCGCGTGCCGAGGTCGAGGCGATCGTCCGCAACCCCAGGAAGCCGACCTTCATGAATACGATCGTCGCCCTGGAGCGTCAGGGCGCCCTGCTCAACCGCATTGCGGGGGTCTTCTTCAACCTGATGAGCGCCGATACGTCGGACGAGATGCAGCAGATCGCCGAGCGCGTGCAGCCCAAGCTGACCGCCCTGTCGAACGACATCTCGCTCAACCCCGAGCTCTTTGCCCGCGTGAAGACGGTCTACGAACACCCCGGACGCAAACTTTCCACCGAAGACCGGCGCCTGCTGGAGAAGACCTACCGGAGCTTCGCCCGCAACGGTGCCGCCCTGTCGGACGAGGACAAGGAGCTCTACCGCCAGTATACCACCGAGCTGTCGGCCCTCTCGCTCGAGTTCGACCGCAACTCGCTGGCCGCGACCAACGCCTTCACGCTCCACATCACCGACCCTGCGGTGGTGGCCGAACTGCCCGCCTTCGTGCGCGAGGGTATGGCCGCCGAGGCCAAGTCGCGCGGCGAGAAGGGTTGGGTCGTCACGCTGCAGTATCCGAGCTACCTGCCCTTCATGACCTATTCGTCGAACCGTGCGCTCAAGGAGAAGCTCTGGCGGGCCAACAGCTCCTGCTCGCTGGGCGGTGAGTTCGACAATACGGAGGTGGTGAAGAAGATCGTCAATACGCGGCTGAAGCTGGCCCGCCTGCTCGGTTACGACTGCTATGCCGACTATGTGCTCGAGGAGCGCATGGCCAAGGACACGCCGACGGTCCGTGCCTTCCTTGCCGAACTGCTCGATGCCTCGAAGGAGTATGCCGACGCCGACTACCGCACGATCTCGGAGTATGCCGCCTCGCAGGGCTTCAAGGGAACGCTCATGCCGTGGGACTGGTCCTACTATACCGAGAAGTACAAGCGCGAGAAGTATGCGCTCGACGCCGAGACGGTGAAGCCCTATTTCGAACTCGAGCGGGTGAAGAAGGGCGTCTTCCTGCTGGCCAACAAACTCTATGGGCTCAACTTCACGCCCAATCCCGGGATCGAGGTCTACCATCCCGACGTGACGGCCTACGACGTCACCGATGCCGGGGGCCGCTTCATGGCGGTGCTCTATCTCGACTTCTTCCCCCGCGCCTCGAAAAACTCGGGCGCGTGGATGACCGAGTTCCGCGGAACGAAGCGCGTGGACGGAGAGGAGACCCGACCGCTGGTGTCGCTGGTGATGAACTTTACGAAGCCGACCGAAACGACCCCCTCGCTGCTGACCTTCGACGAGGTGGAGACCTTCCTGCATGAGTTCGGACACTCGCTGCACGGCATGCTGGGCGAAGGTTCCTACGAGTCGCTCACCGGCACGAACGTCTACCGCGACTTCGTCGAACTGCCGTCGCAGATCATGGAGAACTGGGCCACGGAGAAGGAGTTCCTCGACCTGTGGGCCGCACACTACCAGACCGGGGAGAAGATTCCCTCGGAGATTGTCGATCGCATCGTCGCCGCGCAGAACTATCTGGCGGCCTATGCCAACGTGCGCCAGCTGTCGTTCGGTCTGACCGACATGGCCTGGCATACGCTCACCGAGCCCTTCGAGGGCGATGTCGAGCTCTTCGAGCGCGAGGCGATGGCCCCGACGCAGGTGCTGCCCGTCGTCGAGGGTACGGCCATGTCGCCCGCCTTCGGCCACATCTTCGCCGGAGGCTATGCCGCCGGATACTACGGATACAAGTGGGCCGAGGTGCTCGAGGCCGATGCCTTCTCGCTCTTCAAGGAGAAGGGGATCTTCAACCGCGAGGTGGCCACGTCGTTCCGCGACAACATCCTCTCGAAGGGCGGAACGGAGGATCCCATGGAGCTCTATGTCCGCTTCCGCGGCCACAAGCCCGAACCCGAGGCGCTGCTGCGCAAGCTCGGGCTCGAGAAGCGGTAGCGCTCCTGCCGCTCCCGGAAAACGGATGCGGGCAGTCCCCTTCGGAGGACTGCCCGCATTGTCGTTGTGTCCGTGTACGGACGGATGTTGCCGGATGGGTCTATGCAAACGAAAACCCCGCCACCTTGCGGTCGCGGGGTTTTGTTGAGCTACCTGGATTCGAACCAAGAATAACAGGACCAGAATCTGTTGTGTTACCATTACACCATAGCTCAATGACGTTTTGGTGATGCAAAAGTAGAACTTTATTTTGCAATTGCAAAGAAAAATCAGAAAAAAATTTCGTAATTTTGTTTTCACGACGCCCCGGGCAAGGGGGTTGAAAACGTAAAACTACTTAAAACCAGCAAATTATGGGAATCAAATTCCGCCTCGTGGTCATGAACTTTCTTCAGTATGCAATCTGGGGTGCGTACCTGACCTCGATGGGATCCTATCTTGTGGGCGTCGATCTGGCGTCGCATATCGGAATCTTCTATGCCATGCAGGGCATCGTCTCGCTCTTCATGCCCGCCGTCATCGGAATCGTGGCCGACCGCTGGGTGCCCGCACAGCGGCTGCTCGGCATCTGCCACCTGACGGCCGCCCTCTTCATGGGGGCTGCGGGCTACTACGCCCTCTCGGCCGGCCCGGAGGTCTCGTTCGGGATCCTCTTCACGCTCTATTCGTTCAGCGTAGCCTTCTACATGCCGACGATCGCCCTCTCGAATTCCGTGGCCTACAGCGTGCTCGAAGGGGCCGGCATGGATACCGTGAAGTCTTTCCCGCCGATCCGCGTCTGGGGCACCGTCGGTTTCATCTGCTCGATGCTCGTCTGCGATGCGGCCGGTTTCCAGACCACCTGCATGCAGTTCATCCAGTGCGCTGTGCTGGGACTCCTGCTCGGCCTCTATGCCATGACCCTTCCGTCGTGTCCGGTCAGCCGCTCGGCCGAGCGCAAGAGCCTGGTCGAGGCCCTCGGACTGCGCGCCTTCACGCTCTTCAAGCAGAAGAAGATGGCCCTGTTCTTCATCTTCTCGATGCTGCTGGGCGTCTCGCTGCAGATCACCAACGGCTTTGCGAATCCCTTCATCACCAGCTTCCGCGACATACCCGAATATGCCTCCACGTTCGGCGCCAACCACGCCAATGCGCTGATTTCGCTCTCGCAGATCTCCGAGACGCTCTGCATCCTGCTCATTCCCTTCTGCCTGAAACGTTTCGGCATCAAGAACGTCATGCTCATGGCCATGTTCGCCTGGGTGCTCCGCTTCGGCCTCTTCGGCCTGGGCAACCCCGGAAGCGGCGTGTGGATGTTCATCCTCTCGATGATCGTCTACGGTGTGGCCTTCGACTTCTTCAACATCTCGGGATCGCTCTTCGTCAATAAGGAGACCGATACGACGATCCGCTCCTCGGCGCAGGGGCTCTTCATGATCATGACCAACGGCATCGGCGCCACGATCGGAACGCTCGGCGCGCAGGCCGTCGTCAATCATTTTGTCTACTCGCAGCAGGGGGCAGAGGCGATGGTTGCGGGGTGGTCTGCCTCGTGGCTGATCTTTGCCGGCTATGCCCTGCTCGTGGGAGTGGTCTTCGCCCTGGTATTCAAATACCGGCACGACCCCGAGTCCGTGGCCGACGGCCTGAACCGTTGATCCCGCTCCGCCCGGTGCACCCAGGGCGGATACAGCACAGCCTGTCCGGTGTCGGAGTTTTCCGACGCCGGATTTTTTTTGGAATGCGGGGTAGCGGATGGAGGACAGGCCGTGTCAGTACATGTTGTCGTACATCGACTGCGACTTGTCGTACTTCAGGTCGGAGAGCGAGGCGGCCTTCACGCCGATGTTGAAGCTCCAGCTCTTGTGGTAGCCGAAGGGGATCCACGAGAAGGACATCTGCCAGCAGTGGAGGTCGCGCGTGATCGATACCGACGAGGTCGTGAGCTTTCGTGCCTTGATGTCGTAACCGCCCTGGAAGGTGATGCCCGTCTTGGGTGTGAGGTTCAGCGAGCCGTTGAAGCTGACGGTCTGCGTGACGTTCTTGCGGTATCCCGTCGTGCCGTTGTTCACGTAGGAGACCGAATAGTTCACCGCATAGTTGAAGCCGAAGTTCCACGGCAGCGAGAAGTCGTAGTAGGCCTGCGACATGTATTGCCTTCGCAGGGTGGGGTCCATCGTGCCGTAGGGGTCGTAGAACGGGTTCGAATACTCCGGGGGCAGGCTCGTGATGTCGTTTACGGCCGGCTGCGACTTGTCCTCGCGCGACTTGAAGGTGTAGCCGAACGACCAGCCCGTCGAGGTGATGCGTCCCGGGAAGAAGAGCTTGTCGTAGCGGACACCCTCGGGTGTGACGCGGTAGGGGTCGATCGTGGCCGAGAGGTTGATGCCGAAGTTCTTGAAGAGCGTCGTGCGGAACGAGAGCGAGATGGTCGAGAGCCGCATCGAGTCGGCCAGGAAGTTGTACGACCCGCCCAGACGCAGTTCGTCGATGAGCTTGATCTTCTTGACGCCCGACGTGTCCCTCTTCGAGAGCACCTTCATTTCGAGGTTCTGCGACAGCGAGAAGGTCATCGACATCGAGCGGCCCGACGAGGGCACGCCGTAGGCATTGACCGCATAGGGCGAGTAGGAGGTCACGCGGCCCGTCGAGTCGGTCTGTCGCGTGAGGTAGTAGCCGTATCTGGGATCGGCGAAGTCGGGCGTGTAGGAGAATCCGACCGACGGGGTGATCGTGTGGCGGATGGCCTGGATCTTGCGGTCGCGGCGCTTCTTCGTGAAGTCGTACATGCCGTAGAGGGTCGTCGAGGCCGAGACACTGGTGGAGTAGTTGTAGAGGCGGTAGAATCCGTAGTTCGAGGGCAGCGTGTCGGTCTGGTTCGTGATCGGATTCCACTCGTACTCCTGCTTCTTGAAGTACCACTTCTCGGTGTAGTTGAACGACGGCGTGATGTTGATGTAGTTGAGCAGGTTGAACGATGCCGATACGGGGATCGAATGCTCGATGCCGTTCTTCATGTTCTCGAGCGTCTTTTTCGAGAAGATCTCCGACTCGGTGGTGGTGACCGAGTTGGTCATCTTGCCCGTATACTGCATCGAGATCTTCTCGTACCAGCGGTCCTTGCCGGTCTTCTCCTTGCGCTTGAAGGGGTAGAATCGCGAGACGTTGAAGACCACCGTGGGCAGCGTCACCGAGATCGACTTGTTCTGCGAGTTCTGCGAGATGGCCATGTTTGCCGAGAGCGAGAAGGGGGTTCCGCTCCAGCTCTTCGAGTAGGAGATCGACGAGTTGGTCTGCGTCGAAAGGATGTCGTTGATGTTGGTGGCCGAGTAGCGGTTGTAGCCGCTGGTGGCGAAGTTCACCGAGGCCGAGAAGGTCGATCCGGGATTGGCCTTGGCATCCTGCGAGTGGGTCCACTGCACGCGGAAGTTGTTCTGCTTGATGTAGTCGGGCTCGCCCTTTTCGCCGGTTTTCACGCTCGAGAACTCCACGTTGAAGCTGCCGCTGTACTTGTATCGCTTGATGTAGCGCGAGGCGGCCGAGGCCTCCCACGAGCCGAGCGTGTAGAATCCGCCGCGGAGCGCCAGGTCGGCATATTCGCCCAGCGTGATGTAGTAGCCCAGGTCGCGGAGGAAGAATCCCTTGGAGGTCTCCTCTCCGTAGGTGGGCATCAGCAGACCCGACTTGGGGCCCATGTTGATCGGGAAGAAGCCCTCGGGTATGCCGAGGAAATAGATCGGTACGTCCTCCATGACCAGGTAGGCCGGTCCGGTGACCACCTTTTTTCCGGGAATCACCTTCGCCTTGGTCATGGCCAGGTAGAAGTGCGGGTGGTCGGTCTGGTCGCAGGTGGTGTACTTGCCGTGCTCGATGTTGAAGGTGTTGTCGGGCATTTTCTTCACGCTGCCGCCCACCAGCCATCCGTCGCCCTGCTGCGTGGCCACGCCCTTGATCTTGGCCTTCTGCGTGTCGAGGTTGTAGGTGATCGTATCCATCTGGTAGGCCGTTCCGCCCTCGGTGAACTCGGGTTTGGTGACCGTCCACTTGCCGTCCACCGAGTCGGGCTTTCCGTAGGCGTAGATCAGCTTCGTGTCCATGTCGATCTGCATGTAGTCGGCCTTCAGGTTTCGGTTCTGGTAGGTTACGTCTCCCTCGTTGTAGACGTAGACCCGCTTGTTGCGCACGTCGTAGACCAGTGAGTCGGTGTTCTTGCCCGAGAGCTGGTCGTCGAGGAACGGACGTGCGGCACGCGGGTTGCGGGTCGTGTCGGAGTCGGAACGCGATGCCAGCGAGTCGGCCTTTTGGGCCACCAGCGAATCGACCTGCGAGGAGAAGACCGAGTCGCGCTCCTCCTGCGTCAGGTTGTTGAATTCGCGGTTGCGGCGCTCCTGTTCCCGGGCGGCGCGGGCCCGTTCGCGGCGTTCGCGGCGCGAGAGGGGTTCGGGCTTCAGGTCGAGCGGTGCGGGGGCATCGGGTTGGTCGGCCGTTGCGGGCTGCAGCGTGTCGGGAAGGTGTGCGGAAAGCGTGTCTGCCAGTGCCGTGCGGTATGCCGCAGCCGGGGCGGTGGTGCCCAGCAACGCCTGGACGAAGAGCAGAAGCACCGTCGCCGACAAGAGATATTTTACCCTTACGCTGTTCAAAATTCCAAAAATTTCCGTACCTTTGCCGACAAGTCGGCAAAAACGCCCGCCCCAGGGGCTTATTCGGCTCCATGCGGCGTGCAAGGCGCGACAAAGATAGGTAAAAATTTACAGATAGCCTGCACTTGATACCACTAAATATGCGCACACGGTTCCTCTTCCTCCTCGTACTGGCGGCGGCTACGCTTCTGACAAACGTAGTCCGCAGCGCGAATATTGCACACGGGGTCGAGGTCGTGGTGATTGACGCCGGCCACGGCGGCAAGTTTCCCGGGGCGCATTACGGCGGGGTCTACGAGAAGGACCTGACGCTGAAGGTGGCTCTCAAGGTCGGCCGCCTGATCGAGCAGGGGATGCCGGGCGTAAAGGTGGTCTACACGCGCAAGACCGACAAGGAGCTGGGCAAGACCCTGGCCGACGACCTGCAGGCGCGTGCCGACATCGCCAACGGCGCCGGGGGCGACCTCTTCATATCGATCCACGTCAATGCTGCCCGTGCCACGGCAGCCCGCGGGGTCGAGACGCTCATCATGGGCGAGAGCCCCAAGGAGCAGCGCTACAACGAGAATGCACTCTACGAGAGCAACCGCGAGGACCTGATCGACATGTCGGACGAGCGGACCGCGGCGATCGTCCGGGCCTACATCCAGAACCTGCAGTTCACCTACGGCGAGTACAGCATGGCGCTGGCCCGCTTCGTACAGAACAACTACATCTCCAGCGGCCGTCACTCGCGCGGGGTGAAGCCCCAGCTGCTGCGGGTGCTCTATGCCACCGACATGCCGGGTGTGCTGACCGAGATCGGCTTCATGACCAATCCGCAGGAGATGGCCTACATGAAGTCGGAGAAGGGACAGAACGAGATCGCCCGCAACATCTACCAGGCCGTGCGCGACTATTCGGACTATGTGCTCAAGATCCGCAAGTCGGAAGGCGGGGCCGTGCCTGCGGAGCCTGCCGTCCCGGCCGAAGATACGGCCCGGGAAAAGCCCCGTCCGGCTCCCGCTCCGGCCAAGGAAACGGCCAAGGATACGTCCCGTTCCGTCCCGTTCCGTCCGGCTGCCGGGGAAAAGCAGGCTCCGGCCGCGGGACAGGGGGCGAAGGCTCCGGCCGCGGAGCAGCCGTTGCGTTATGCCGTGCAGGTGATGGCCAGTTCGAAGGCGGTGCCGCTCTCCTCGTCGCAGTTCCGTTCGTACCGCGGCAAGGTGAAGGAGTATGCCTCCGAGGGCCGTTTCCCCTATAAATACTGCGTCGGCGAATATGCCGACCGTGCGGCGGCCCAGAAGCGGCTGCGCGAGGTGCGCAAAGCCTTCCCCGAGGCGTTCGTGGTGAGCGTGCAGGGCGGCAGAGTCGTCAAATAAAAAGGAGAATAAGAAATTCGTGATATGAAAAGAGAAGCCAAAATCGGAATCTTCGCCGTGGCGATGATCATCGCCGCATGGGCCGGAATCCGATTCCTCAAGGGATTTGACATTTTCGGCCGCAATACGGTCTATTACGCCGCCTACGACCAGGTCAATGGCGTGCAGTCGGCATCGTCGGTCATGATGCAGGGTGTGAAGATCGGCACCGTGACCGGAATCTCGTTCGATCCGCAGCGCAGCGACAAGGTGATCCTGCAGCTGACCATCAAGCGGCAGTACCGCATCCCGTCGGATTCCGAGGCAAAGATCGTCAGCAGCAGCCTCATGGGCGCCAAGGCCATCGAGGTGACCTACGGGGAGTCGGACACCTACCTCGAAAAGGGAGACACGCTCCGCTCGAGCCGTAACCGCGACCTGATGGACATGGCCGGTTCGGAACTGGAGTTCTTCAAGCAGAAGATCTCGCAGGTGACCGACGAACTTTCGCTCACGCTCGGCAACATCAACCGCCTGCTGGAGGAGAACGGCGAAAACATCTCCGGAACGCTCGGAAACCTCAACAACCTCTCGGGCGACCTGGCGCAGCTACTCGATTCCGAGAAGAGCAACCTGCAGGAGGCCGTGCGCAACCTGACGGAGTTCGCCGACATGCTGGGCGAGAATGCGCCCCGCGTGGACAGCATCGTGGGCAACCTGAATGACGTTACGGGGGAGTTGGCCGAGGCGGAGTTCGCCCGCAGGCTTTCCGACGCCGTCGGACAGGTGGGCAGCCTGCTCGAGCGGATCGAGGCCGGCGAGGGCACGGTAGGACGTCTGGTGAACGACCCGGCGCTCTACGATTCGCTGACTACGGCCGGCAGCAACCTTGCGGCGCTGCTTGCCGATCTGAAGAACTATCCGGGCCGCTACGTGCATTTCTCGCTCTTCGGCCGTGATCCCGAGAAGATGAAGGCCAAGGCGCTGCGCAAGGCTGCCAAAGAGGCCGCCCGGGCCGAGCGCGACTCCCTGAAGCGGGCGCAGTGAGCGGCGGTCCCGCGGCGGCGACGGAGCCTGCGTGAAGGGGCGTTGGCGCGTTCCCCTGAACGGATCCCGTTCCGCAGCAGGGTGGAATCCCGCTCCGGGTGGAGCCTGCGGACGATGAAAAGTTAATTTTACGGCAATGATATATCCTGCTTCCTTCGAGCAGAAAATAGGTTTCGACCGGCTCCGCGAGCAGGTCGCAGCCCTTTGTACCATGCGCGCGGCCCGTGAGCGGATCGCCTCCGAGCAGTTCTCCACCTCGCCGCGCGAAATCGAACGCCGGCTGGCTTTGGCCGACGAGATGCGCCTGCTCCTCGACATGGAGCACGACTTTCCCGGAGGCGAATACCCCGACATCGACCAGACCGTCGCCAAACTGCGCGTCGAGGGAACGTTCCTCGACGTCGAGGAGGTCGTCACGCTGCACCGGGCGCTGTCGGCCCTCGGCGGTGTCATCTCGTTCATTCTCAACCGTCAGGATCGCTATCCGACGCTCTGGGACCGCACGCACGGCGTGGCCGCGTTCCCCGAGATCGTCCGGCGCATCGATGCGATCGTCGATCGCTTCGGCAACGTCCGTGACAACGCCTCGCCGGCCCTGCAGGAGATCCGGCGCGCGATCCGCGAACGCGAGGGGCAGGCAGCCAAGCGCCTGCAGGCCGTCCTGGCTTCGGCCAAGGGGGCCGGGATCGTCGATGCCGATGCGCAGATCTCGATCCGCGACGGTCGGGCCGTGATCCCCGTCGCCGCAGCCAACAAACGCAAACTCAACGGATTCATCCACGACGAGTCGGCTACCGGAAAGACCTTCTATGTCGAGCCGGTCGAGGTTGTGGAGATCAACAACGAACTGCGCGAGCTGGAGTATTCGGAGCGGCGCGAGATCGTCCGCATCCTCTCGGAATTCACCGACTCGATCCGTCCCGATGCCGCCCTGATCGCCGACTCGGGCGACTACCTCGCCGAGATCGACATGCTGCGCGCCAAGGGACGCTGGGCTTCGGAGAACGGCTGCGTGCGCCCGATCCTCTCGACCGACGACCGCCTGGTTCTCCGCACGGCCCGCCACCCGCTGCTGCAGCAGACGCTGCGTGCCGCCGGCCGCGAGATCGTGCCGCTCGACCTGCAGCTCGACCGCCGCAAGCACATTCTCGTCATTTCGGGCCCGAACGCCGGCGGCAAGTCGGTCTGCCTGAAGACCACGGGCATCGTGCAGTACATGTTCCAGTGCGGGTTCCTGGTCCCGACGTCGGAGATTTCGGAACTGCCCGTCTTCGAGAGCATCTTCATCGACATCGGCGACGAACAGTCGATCGACAACGACCTCTCGACCTATTCGTCGCACCTGCTCAACATGAAGCACATGCTGGCCGGGGCCTCCGACCGCACGCTGGTACTCATCGACGAGTTCGGCTCGGGTACCGAGCCCACGATCGGCGGGGCCATCGCCGAGGCGATCCTCGAGCGGCTGCTCGACCGGGGCTGCTACGGTGTCATCACCACGCACTACGCCAACATCAAATACTATGCGTCGAACACCGAGGGCATCGCCAACGGCGCGATGACCTTCGACGTGCAGCGCATCCGTCCGCTGTTCCGCCTCGAGATGGGCAAGCCGGGCAGTTCGTTTGCCGTGGAGATCGCCCGCAAGATCGGCCTCCCGGAGGAGATCATCCGTGCGGCCAGCGAGAAGGTCGGTTCGGACCACATCAACATCGAGAAGCAGTTGCGCGAGATTGCACGCGACAAGCACTACTGGGAGCAGAAGCGCGACCGCATCCGCCTGACGGACCGCAAGGTCGAGGAGCTCGAGCAGAACTATGCCGAGCAGCTCTCGAAGATCCGCTCCGAACGGCAGGAGATCCTGCGGCGGGCCAAGCAGGAGGCGCAGCAGCTCATTGCCGACGCCAACCGGCAGATCGAGAATACGATCCGCACGATCCGCGAGGCGCAGGCCGAGAAGGAGCTGACACGCTTGGCGCGCCGCGAACTGGACGACTTCCGCGAAAAGGTCGATGAGGCCGACACGGCCGAACACGATGCTTCGGTGGCGCGCGAGATGGAGCGCATCGAGCGGCGGCGCCAGCGCCGGGCCGAGCGGAAGGCCCGCGAGGGAAGTGAGCCCAAACAGGCGGCGGCGCCCGTTGCGGAGCAGCTCCGCGAGGTGGTCGAGGGCTCGAAGGTCCGCATGGCCGGACAGGAGATGGTCGGCGAGGTGCGCTCGATCAAGGGCCGCAAGGCCCAGGTGGCTTTCGGACAGATACTCACCACGGTGGACAAGGCGCAGCTCACCGTTGTCTCGAACCGCGAATATCGCGAGGCGACGCGCCCCGTGACGGCCCGGACGGTGGTCTCGGCCGACATTTCGGCGCGCAAGCTCAACTTCAAGGACCACATCGACGTGCGCGGCATGCGGGCCGCCGAGGCGCTGGAGGCCGTGCAGGATTTCGTGGACGACGCGCTGATGCTCGGCGTGGGGTCGGTCTCGATCCTCCACGGCAAGGGTACCGGCGCCCTGAAGGAGGAGATCCGCCGCTACCTGCGCACGGTGCCCGACGTCGCTTCGGTCGCCGACGAGCACGCCGACCGGGGCGGTGCCGGCATCACGATCGTAACCTTCGCCATCTGACCGATTTTTTGACGGGCAACCGTCCAACAATACAGGTTTTTTATGAAATACCTTCTTTCACAGATCGCCGCCATCACGGGCGGCGTCTTTTCCGGCTGCGACCGCGAGGTGCAGTCGGTGGTGACCGACAGCCGTTCGCTGACGTGCGAGCTGGCCACGGGTCCGATGTTCGTGGCCATGCGGGGCGCCAACCACGATTCGCACGACTACATCCGGGAGATGTGCGGGCGGGGCGTGCGCGCCTTTCTGGTCGAGCGCCCTGTCGAGCCGGCCGAGGGGTGCGGTTACGTTGTGGTGGAGAATGCCATCGACGCGCTGCAGTCGCTGGCCGCCTACCACCGGGCCCGTTTCCGCGGTACGGTCGTGGGCATCACGGGATCGAACGGCAAGACCGTCATCAAGGAGTGGCTGGCCGAGGAGCTCCCCGCGGGGATGAAGTGCTACCGCTCGCCCAAGAGCTACAATTCGCAGCTGGGCGTGCCCCTCTCGGTGCTGATGCTCGAGGGCGACGAACAGCTGGCCATCTTCGAGGCCGGCATCTCGAAACCCGGTGAGATGGAGCGCCTCGAGCGTATCATTCGCCCCGACGTGGTGGTCTTCACCTCGATCGGCGACGCCCATCAGGAGAACTTCCTGAACCTCGAACAGAAGTGCCTCGAGAAGATGACACTGGCGCGCAGCGCGTCGAAGATCGTCTACCACAGCTACTACGAGCCGCTCGGACGCCTGATCGCCTCGCATTTCGCCGAGCGGAAGCTCTACGATGCGGCCGCATATCCCCGCATCCCGGAGTCGGTCATCGGCAACGAGGCCTCGCGGCGCAACGCCCAGATCGTCGAGGCCTTCTGTGCGGCCATGGAGTTCCCGGCCCCGTCGTTCGCCTCGGCCCCCGAGGTAGCCATGCGCCTCGAAGTCAAGGAGGGTATCAACGACTCGGTGCTCATCAACGACGCCTACAACCTCGACCTCAATTCGCTGGCCCTGGCCCTCGACTACCTGCACAACGTGGCGCTCTCGCGGCGGCGTACCCTCATCCTGTCGGACATCGCGCAGAGCGGTCTGTCGGACGACGAACTCTACAGCCGCGTGGCGGGCATGGTCTCGCGTGCCGGCATCGACACCTTCATCGGCATCGGACCCCGCCTGAAACGCTATGCCGCGCTCTTTGCGTGCGACCGGGAGTTCTATGCCTCGACCGACGAGTGCATTGCCCGCATCGGCCGCGGGGCCGTGGCCGGCCGTGCCGTGCTGCTGAAGGGCGCCCGCGACTTCCGTTTCGAGAAGATCGCCCATGCGCTGGCACGCAAGAGCCACACCACCGTGCTGGAGGTCGATCTCGATGCCATGATCCATAACCTCAACTATTTCCGCGCCCAGCTCTCCCACGGTACGAAGCTCGTGGCGATGGTCAAGGCCGCGTCGTACGGCGCGGGTGACTTCGAGGTGGCGCAGATGCTCCAGTATCAGGGGGTGGACTACCTTGCCGTGGCCTTTGCCGACGAAGGGGTGCTGCTGCGCGAGCGGGGCATCACGATGCCCATCGTGGTGCTGAACGCCGATGCCGACAGCTTCGATCTGATGATCGCCAACCGGCTCGAGCCCGAGATCTACAGCTTCCGGTCGCTCGACGACTTCGCTTCGGCCGTCTCGCATGCCGGGGAGTTCCGCTATCCGATCCACCTGAAACTCGATACGGGCATGCACCGGCTCGGCTTCATGGAGGAGGAGATCGACCGTTTGTGCGAGGTGCTGCCCCTGCGCCCGGAGGTGAAGGTGGCAACGGTCTTCTCGCACCTGAACTGCGCCGACATGCCCGAGGAGGATGCCTACACGCGGGCGCAGATCGCCCGTTACGACCGGATGAGCACGCGGCTGGTCGAGGCGCTGCCCTATCCGGTGATCCGCCACACGGCCAACTCGGCGGCCATCGAGCGCTTCCCCGAGGCGCAGTACGACATGTGCCGCCTCGGACTGGGGCTCTACGGCTTCGGGTGGCAGCACAACCCGTCGCTGCGCCCCGTCTCGACGCTTCGGACCCGGATTGTCGCGATCAAGCACCTGGCGGCCGGCGAGACGGTCGGTTACGGGCGTGCCGGACGCCTCACGCGCCCGAGCGTCACGGCAACGATCCCCGTGGGCTATGCCGACGGACTGGACCGCCACCTGGGCTGCGGCCGCTGGTCGGTGCTCGTGGCCGGATCTCCGGCGCCGATCGTCGGGCGGGTCTGCATGGACAGCTGCATGATCGACATCACGGAGATCGCAGGCGTGGAGGAGGGCGACGAGGTGACGATCTTCTCGCCCGAAGCGGGCAACGACCTCGAGACGATGGCCCGCGTGCTCGATACGATCCCCTATGAAATCATGACGTCGGTTTCGAGCCGCGTCAAACGAATCTACCTCAAGGAGTAATGGCTGCAGGAACCCTCTATCTGATCCCTTGTCCAATCTCGGACGAGACCGCCCCGTGGGACGTGCTCCCGGCGTCGAACCGCGCCGTGATGGACTCGTTGGACTACTTCATCGTCGAGAATACGCGCACGGCGCGGCGTTTCCTGTCGAAGGCGGGCGTGACGCGCCCGATCGACGAACTGGAGTTCCGCGAACTGAACGAACATACGGTTGCCGAGCGCGAGGTCGGGGAGCTGGTCAAACCCCTGCTTGCGGGGCGTTCGGCCGGGGTGATCTCCGAGGCGGGCGTGCCGGGTGTCGCCGATCCGGGTGCGGCCGTGGTTGCGGAGTGCCATCGCTGCGGCATTCGGGTCGTGCCGCTGGTCGGACCGTCGTCGATCCTGCTTGCGCTCATGGCCTCGGGACTCAACGGGCAGTCGTTCGCCTTCAACGGATACCTCCCCGTCAAGCCGCCCGAGCGGTCCCGGGCGATCCGCTTCTTCGAACGCCGCGCCCAGGCCGAAGGACAGTCGCAGCTCTTCATCGAGGCTCCCTACCGCAACGTGAAACTCTTCGAGGAGCTCCTGCGCACGCTCGCCCCGACGACGCGGCTGACTCTGGCCGTCGATGTCACGGCCCCCGGCGAGCGGATCATAACCCGCACCGTGGCCGAGTGGCAGCGGCTGCCGCTGCCCGAAATGAACAAACGTCCGGCGATTTTCATCATCGGATGAGCCCTTGCCGGCCGGTTGGTATGCAATTTGCGCAAATAGAGGCGGAAAAACCGAAAAAATACCAGATATGAAAGAGGAAAAAGTTTATAATGAGGCCGTTAAGGACGGCGAGAAGAGCGCTTCCGAGACCGGACAGACGACCGCGGAAACGGCGGTGGATGCCAATATGGCAGACGCTGCGGCAGCGTCGGCTGACACGATGTCAGTCGAAGGCGAGCGTCCCGAAGGCGAAGCCGCGGCCGAACTCGAGTCGGTGCTGGCCGAATGGCAGGACAAGTACCTGCGCCTGCAGGCCGAGTTCGACAACTACCGCAAGCGTACGATCCGCGAGAAGATGGAGCTGGTCGAGACGGGCGGGCGTGACGTCCTGCTGGCAATGCTTCCCGTGCGTGACGACGTGCAGCGGGCCGTGGCGGCAATGGAGAAGAGCGACGACATCGAGGCGCTGCGTGCCGGCGTGCAGCTCATCGCGCAGAAGTTCACCGAGGCGCTGCGCCAGAAGGGCGTCACGGAGATCGAGGTCAAGGACAAGGAGTTCGACGCGGAGTTGTGCGAGGCCGTGGCCCGCTTCGCTGCCGGCGAGGAGAAGAAGGGCAAGGTCATCGACGTCGTGCAGACGGGCTACCGTCTGGGCGAACGGGTGCTTCGCTTCGCGAAAGTCGTTGTAGGAGAGTAGGATCATGGCAGAGAAAAGAGATTACTACGAGGTGTTGGGCGTTTCGAAAAACGCCAATGCCGACGAGATAAAGAAGGCCTACCGCAAGGCGGCCATCAAGTACCACCCGGACAAGAACCCCGGGGACAAGGAGGCCGAGGAGAAGTTCAAGGAGGCGGCCGAGGCCTACGACGTGCTGTCGAACCCCGACAAGCGTGCCCGCTACGACCAGTTCGGACACGCCGGGATGAGCGGCGCTGCGGGCGGGGCCGGCGGCTTCGGCGGCTTCAGCGGCGGCGGCTTCTCGATGGAGGACATCTTCTCGCAGTTCGGCGATATCTTCGGCGGCCACTTCGGGGGCGGGTTCCGCTCCTCGTCGTCGGGCGGCCGGCGGGTGAACCGCGGCACGGACATCCGTGTCAAGGTGCGGCTCACGCTGCAGGAGGTGGCCAACGGCGTCACGAAGAAGCTCAAGATCACCAAGACGATCGCCTGCGACAAGTGCGGCGGCACGGGCGCCCGCGATGCGAACGCCTATTCGACCTGCTCGACCTGCAACGGTACGGGTTATGTGACGCGTGTCGAGAACACCTTCTTCGGCCGCATGCAGACCCAGGGTGTCTGCCCCACGTGCGGCGGCGCGGGCAAGGTGATCACGGCCCCCTGCGACAAGTGCAAGGGCGAGGGTACGCTGCGCGGCGACGAGGTCGTCGAGATCCAGATCCCGGCCGGAGTGGGCGAGGGTATGGTGCTCACCGTCTCGGGCAAGGGCAATGCGGCGCGCCACGGCGGCGTGAACGGCGACCTGCAGGTGCTCATCGAGGAGGAGCCGAATCCCGAGCTGGTGCGCGACGGCAACGACCTGATCCACAACCTCAACATCACGGTGACGACGGCCCTGCTGGGCGGTACGGTCGAGGTGCCGACCGTGGACGGACGGGCCAAGATCAAGATCGCTCCCGGAACGCACGCCGGCAAGGTCCTGCGTCTGGGCGGCAAGGGACTGCCGGAGGTGAACGGCTACGGCCGCGGCGACGAGCTGGTTGTCGTGGACATCACCATCCCGTCGAAACTCACCGCCGAGGAGAAGCGCCTGGTCGAGCAGCTGGCCCAGCAGCCCGATTTCCAGCACGCCGAGTCGGTCAAGAACCAGAACATCTTCGAACGCATGAAGAGTTTCTTCCGCTGACGGGCCGTGCGGCCCGGCGGAGAGCGTTCCGACGCTGCAGCCCCTGCCACCGGCAGGGGCTTGCCGTATGCGGCCCGCGCATCTGAAGCGATAAAATCGCGGCGCCGGGGCACCGAAAGCAATAAATCTCGGAAGATATTCGTATCTTTACCGAAAATTAGTTCAGAGCAGCTATGTTAGGCTTTTCCCCGTTCAAGAAACACGCGAACAAGTTCAACTACATTCCGCGCTACTACGATCCCGAGAAGGAGGCGCGCGAGCAGCGCCGGGCCGAGTTGCGCGGCGAGCGGGCCGAGGATGCCGGGCGTGAATACACCCCCGGACAGTACATCCGCACGCAGCGCGACGCACGTGCCGCCCGCCATGCCGGCGAGCAGGGGCGGGGCCGGACGCGGGTGCTGAAGATGGTCGTGGCGGCGGTCTTCGTCATGCTCTTCATCTACCTGCTCTATCCGAAGCTGGCCGAGTTCTTCCTGCGGGCACAGCAGGGAAAGGCTCCGGCCGGGCAGACGCAGGTCGAGCAGGGGACGTTCGATCCCTATGCCCCGATCCTGGTCGTCCCGAACGATTACGAAGAAGAATAACGGCAGATGGCAGATAAAATCAGATTGTTGCCCGAGGTGGTCGCCAATCAGATCGCCGCGGGTGAGGTGGTCAATCGCCCCTCGTCGGTGGTCAAGGAGATGATGGAGAACGCCATCGACGCCGGGGCCGCTTCGGTGAAGGTCAATTTCCGCGACGGGGGCCGCGAGCTGATCCAGATCGTCGATGACGGCTGCGGCATGTCGCCCATCGACGCGCGCATGGCCTTCGACCGCCATGCCACGAGCAAGATCCGCGACGTGGAGGACATCTATGCCCTCCATACGTTCGGTTTCCGCGGCGAGGCGCTGGCCTCGATCGCCGCCGTGGCGCAGGTCGAGCTCCGCACGCGGCAGGCCGACGACGAGATGGGCACCCAGACCGAGATCAACGGCGGGCAGTTCGCCGGGCAGCGTCCCGTGATGTGCCCCGTCGGCTCGCAGTTCTTCGTGCGCAACCTCTTCTACAACGTTCCGGCCCGCCGCCGGTTCCTGGACAAGAGCACGACCTCGGCGGCGCAGATCAAGAGCGAGTTCCAGCGGGTCGCGCTGTGCAATCCGCAGATCGCCTTCGAACTCTATGCCAACGATGCCCCGGTCTATTCGCTTCCGGCCTCTTCGCTGGCCGGCCGCATCGTCGATGTGGTCGGACGGCACATCAAGCAGAACCTGCTGGAGGTGGGGGCCGAGACCTCGATCGCCTCGATTGCGGGATTCATCGGCCGGCCGGCCGCGGCCAAAAAACGCAACACGGAGCAGTATCTCTTCGTCAATGGGCGCTACTTCAAGAGCACCTACCTCACGAGTGCCGTGATGAAGGCCTACGAGAAGCTCATTCCCGTCAATGCACAGCCCTCCTATTTCCTCTACCTCAGCATCGATCCCGGACGGATCGACGTCAATGTCCATCCGCAGAAGACCGAGGTGAAGTTTGCCGACGAGGAGGCCGTGTGGCAGATCGTCCATGCCGCCGTGCGCGAGACGCTGGCCAAGACGGGTGCGGTGCCCCTGATGGATTTCGACAGCGAGGGGCAGGTCGATATCCCCGTCCTGCAGCGCGGGGTCGTCTACAACGAGCCGAAGGCCATGTCCAACAACGACTACAATCCCTTCCGCGAGGAGTATATCGACCCTTCGGCCCCCGATCCGAATGTCGATTTCACGGGATTCGACGTCCCGTGGAGCGATCCGGCCGAGGCCATGGGAGGCGGGAGCCTCTCCGATGCCGCCGTTCCGGCGATGCGGACCCCGACGGTGCCGCCGTCGGTCCGTCCGCTGGATCCGGCTCCGGTGCCCCGTATCCCGACTGCCCGTCCGACTGTGGCGTGGGGCGGCGCTGCCGGTGACGGCGAGGCGTTCGACGACATCGCTTCGGATGCTTCGTTCGACGGCGGCTGCCTGTCCGTTCCGTCGGGCGGTGAGGCTGGTGAGGAGTTCACCGACATCGTATCGGGCGGTGAGTTCGGCGAGAGTTCGCTCGATTTCGTCTCTTCGGATGATGCGGAGTGCACGCAGAGCCGCCTTGAGGTCGGTGCGCATCCGGAGTTTTCCGACCCCCTGTCGCTGGGAGGAGGGCTTCTTGCGGCGCTGCTCGACGGCCGTTTCGTTGTCGTGGACATCCGCCGGGCCCGGGAGCGGATCCTCTATGAGGAGTACCTCCGCATGGCCGGCTGCTCGACGGCCGTAAGCCAGCAGCTGCTCTTCCCCGAGCGGCTGGTGCTCTCGGCCGAGGAGTACGACCTGCTGGAGGAGCATGCCGTGGAGTTTGCCTCGCTGGGCTTCGACATCGAGTGTTGCGGTGCGGGGGCTGTCGAGGTGAAGGGCACCCCGGCCGACCTCCCGGCCGATGCGATCGACTCGATGATCTACGACCTGCTGCAGGCCTTCTCGACCCCCGTGCCGCTTGCCGACGTGCGGCGCGAACGCATCGCCTCCGTCATGGCCCGCAGCGGTGCCCGCACCGCTCCGCGGAGTTTGGGCCGCGAGGAGGCCGAGTCCCTGCTGGCGCAGCTCGCCGCGACGGGCAACGTCAGCTTCTCGCCCTCGGGCAAGGCCATCCTTGTCGAAATCACGCCCGAAGAGTTGCGCGCCAAACTGGGATAATTCGGTGAAAAAAACGTACATTTGCAGAAATTTCAAACGTCCATGAATCCGTATTTTCAGACGCCTCCGGTTGTCAAGAATCTGATTATCATAAATGTATTGGCCTATATGGCCACCATGCTGCTGCCCGTCGGCGACCAGATCTACCGCCTGTTCGCCCTCTCGGTCGGGGCTCCGGAGTTTCTGGGCATGGAGTTCCACTCCTACCAGTTCATCACCTACATGTTCCTGCACGCCAATTTCGAGCACATCTTCTTCAACATGTTCGGTCTGTGGATGTTCGGCCGTACGCTGGAGTACGAACTGGGCTCGAAGCGCTTTCTCATCTACTACATGGTCTGCGGCATCGGTGCGGCGCTGATCCAGGTCGCCACGGCCTGGCTGGCCGGCGAACTGCCGATCCAGCTTGTCGGCGCGTCGGGTGCCGTGATGGGTCTGCTGCTCGCCTTCGGCGTCATGCACCCCAATGCCGTCATCATGCTGCTCATCCCGCCGATTCCGTTGAAGGCCAAATGGTTCGTCATCATCTACGGCGTGATTGAACTTTTCCTCGGCTGGACCGGTTACGGCGGCAATGTGGCCCACTTCGCTCATGTGGGCGGCATGCTGTGGGGCTATCTGTTGCTGCAGTGGTGGAAGCGTAACGGTGCGATCCGGTTCTGACAGCCATGAGCGACAACGCATACTACGACGGTTACGGTTCGCGCGGCCCGAAGAAGGGGCGCCGGAGAGGGGGGCTGCGGCTGCTCGACGCACTGCTCACGCTCTGCTCGCTGGCGGTGGGGGCGGTGATGGTCGTCACCTACTTCGTACCCTATGTCAATCCGGGGCGGGTGTGGTTCCTGCCCGTGCTGGGACTGGCCGCTCCGGCCGTCTACGTGGCGGCCGTGGTGCTGATGCTCTACTGGGTGATCCGCTGGCGGCGCGTGCAGGCGCTCACGATGCTGGCGGTCGTCTTCATCGGCCTCTTCGACGTGTCGCTCTTCTGGCGGCCCGAGATCCGGCGCACCTACGGCGAGGTCTCCGACCGCGGGACCTTCGAGTTCATGTCCTACAACGTCCGCGGCTTCTACGGCGAGGATGGCCAGAGCAGCGTGGACAGCGTAGTGCAGCTGATCGAACGGCTCGATCCCGACATCGTCTGCCTGCAGGAGTTCAACGGCCGTCTGGCCGACCGCTCGGAGCGTTTCCGCATCCTCTCCGACTCCTATGAGAGTGCCCGTTTCGGGCAGACTTCGGCTCCCGACTCGCTTGTCGGGGCCTCGATGATTATCCTGAGCAAATACCGCATCCTGCGCTCGGCTACCGTCCTGTCGCCTCATTCGGCGGTCTGGGCCGACGTGCTGATCGACGACGATACGGTCCGGGTCTTCAACAACCACCTCCGCTCGACGGCCATCAACGCCGACGACAACGACTTCATCACCTCGCACCGCATCCTCTCCGACACGGCCCGTGAGGTGAAGATCCGCAGCATCGTGAGCCGCCTGCGCGAGAACAGCGAGCTTCGGGCCTATCAGGTGGACAGCATTGCCGCGGTGATCGAGGCTACGCGGACTCCGCGGATCGTCTGCGGCGACTTCAACGACACCCCCGTGTCGTATGTCTACCGCCGGATGGCTGCCGGACTCGACGATGCCTTCAGCGACTGCGGTTCGGGCTATTCGTATACCTACCGCGGTTTCTTCAACATGCTGCGCATCGATTTCGTGCTCACCTCGCCCGAGTTCCGGGCCGTGGTCTACGAGGTTCCCGAAGTGACCTTCTCGGACCACCTGCCCGTTGTCGTGCGTCTGAAACGCACGCCGCGCAAGTAGGGTGGCGGACCCGAAGTTGTCCCTGAGAAAAAATGTCCGGCAGACCGTGATGGCCTGCCGGACATTTTTCGTTTTCGATCTGTCGCGCTACTCCGTGATCTTCTTGCGCGGGTGCACCATGTTCTCGGGACGCAGGATCTTGTTGAGCTCCTCCTCGTCCATGAGCTTGTGCTCGAGTACCAGGTCGTAGATGCCCTTTCCGCTCTGCAGGGCCTCCTTGGCCAGCATCGTCGAGGTTTCGTAGCCCAGATAGGGGTTGAGGGCCGTGACCAGACCGATGCTGTTGTAGACCATGCGGCGGCACACCTCCGGGTTGGCCGTGATGCCGACGATACACTTCTCGCGCAGCGTATTCATGGCATTGACCAGCATCTCGATGTTCTCGAAGAGCGAGAGGACGATGATCGGCTCCATGACGTTGAGCTCGAGCTGTCCGGCTTCGGAGGCCAGCGTGATGGCCAGGTCGTTGCCGATGACGCGGAAGGCCACCTGATTGACCACCTCGGGAATGACCGGATTGACCTTTCCGGGCATGATCGACGATCCCGGCTGGCGCGGCGGGAGGTTGATCTCGTTGAGTCCGCAGCGCGGGCCCGACGAGAGCAGGCGCAGGTCGTTGCAGATCTTCGACAGTTTCACGGCCAGACGCTTGAGGGCCGACGAGTTCATGATGAAGGCGCCCGTGTCGCTCGTCGCCTCGATCATGTTGGCGGCTTTGGTCAGGGGCAGGCCCGTGATCTCGCGCAGGTGCTTGGTGCAGAGCTCCGCATAGTCCGGGTCGGCGTTGATGCCCGTACCGATGGCCGTGGCACCCATGTTGATCTCGTAGAAGAGCCGCATGTTGGTCTTCAGACGGTCGATCTCCTCGGTCAGCGTTGCGGCGTAGGCCTCGAACTCCTGCCCGAGGGTCATCGGCACGGCGTCCTGCAGCTGCGTGCGGCCCATCTTGATGATGTCGGCAAACTCCTCGCCCTTGGCGTGGAATGCGGCGATGAGCTCCTGCAGCGACGTCACGGCGCTGTCGATGCTCCGGGCCAGTGCGATGCGCACGGCCGTCGGGTAGGCGTCGTTGGTCGATTGCGAGAGATTGACGTGGTTGTTCGGGTGGCAGTAGCTGTATTCGCCCTTGTGGTGGCCGAGCAGTTCGAGCGCCCGGTTGGCAATCACCTCGTTGGCGTTCATGTTCGTCGATGTGCCGGCGCCTCCCTGTACCATGTCTACGACGAACTGTTCGTTGAACCGGTCTTCACGCAGCTCTTCGCATGCCCGGGTGATCGCGTCGGCGATCGCCGGATCGAGCAGCCCCAGGTCGCGGTTGGCGGCTGCAGCCCCCTGCTTCACGTCGGCCAGCGCGTGGATCAGACGCGGAAAGAAGTTGAGCCGCACGCGGCTGATGTGGAAGTTCTCCACGGCCCGCATGGTCTGAACGCCGAAGTAGTACTCTTCGGGAATCTCCATTTCTCCGAGCAGATCGTGCTCACGGCGCGTTTTGCCCGACAGTTTGATCTCCGTAAAATCCATAGTTTCGTTAATTTTTTGATGTTCGTCTTACAAATATAGCATTTTTCCCGAGATTTGGTTATAGAAAAAAACTTTCTATCTTTGTATTTGCATTCCCCGGCGACGATTCCGGGGCGTGCGACGTTGCAAAACAGTTCAAAAAACCATGATTTTCGATTCTCTGAAGAACAGCGGACTCTACTGTTCGCTTCATCCGCGTCTTGCGCGGGCGTTCGAGCTGATCGGCTCGACCGACTGGACGGCTGTCGAACCGGGCATCCACGAACTCGACGGACGCGACATCTACGTGAACGTGATGGATGTCGATCTGAAGCGCAAGCCGGATGCCAAGCTGGAGGTCCACAACGAGTACATCGACATCCAGGTGCTCATCTCCGGACGCGAGGAGTCGTTCGGGTGGAGCGAGCGCCGTAACCTCCGCCGGCCGCTTGCCGAGTTCGATGCCGGAAACGACATCCAGCTCTTCGACGACGAGCCTCAGACCTACTATACGGTGCGTCCGGGGCAGTTTACGATGCTTCTGCCCGAGGACGGGCATGCCCCGATGGTGGGCGAGGGCCACATCCGCAAGATCATCGTCAAGGTGCGCCGCTGATCCGGGCCTCCGCAAGGTCTCTGAAAGCCGGGATTTTCCCGGCTTTTTTTATCTTGGGCCGCCTCTGTTACGCACCTCGGCGGGTTGCCTTCCGAAGGGTTTCAGCCGCATGAAAAAGCCTCGGAAACCGCACGGTTTCCGAGGCCTTTCGGTTCGTTGGCAGGGTATCAGGCTGCAACGGCCGAGCGTTGCGGACGGCGTAGGATGAAGCGGATGCTGCCCCACGAACAGAGGGCGCAGACGACGAAGACCGTTCCTGTCGAGAGGAGCGTATCGCCCAGGCCGACCAGCGGCGAGACGATGCCGCCGAAGGCGAATCCCGAGGCGCCGAGCAGTGCCGAGGCCGTGCCGGCGTGTTCGCGTGTGCAGTCCATGGCCAGTGTGGTGGAGGTGGTGAAGGTCAGCCCCATGCAGAAAAGCAGGGCGAAGAGCAGCGCTTCGTAGATCCAGAAGCTGCAGCCCGAGGCCAGTGCGGCGGCTTCGGCTATGGCGAAGACGATCATGCCGATGCATCCGGTCAGCGTGCCCTGTTCCGGACGGCGGAAGCGCACCGCTGCCGCTGCCGCCACCCCGATCGCCACGGCATTGGCGGCGAAGCAGAGGCTGAAGCCGAAGGCCGAGAATCCGTAGTGCTCCTGCGTGATGAAGGGCGAGGAGGCGATGTAGGCGAACAGCACGCCCTGCGCGAAGCCGAACTGGAGCACGTAGCCTACGAACCGGCGGTTGCGGAGCACGCTGCCGAAGCCGTGGAGAATGTCGCGCCAGGCCACGGAGCTGCGGCGTTCGGCGGGGAGGGTCTCGCGGTAGCGCCAGCTTCCGGCAAGCAGGACGAGACCCAGGGCCAGCAGGATGCAGAAGATGCCCTGCCACCCGATTCGGTCGGTCAGGGCTCCGCCGATAATCGGAGCCGTGACGGGTGCCACGCCGTTGATTGCGCCGATCACGGCCAGCATGCGCCCCAGTTCGGCCCCTGAGAACTTGTCGGTGGCTACCGAACGCGAGATGACGATGCCGCCCGATGCGGCCACCCCCTGGATGAACCGCATGGTGACGAACTGTTCGATGCTGTGTGCCGCGATGCAGAGTACGGTCGATACCAGGAAGAGCGCCATGGCTGCGAGCAGCGGCCTGCGGCGGCCGTATTTGTCGCTCAACGGGCCGAAGAAGAGCTGTCCGACGGCCAGTCCGATCATGCTGGTCGTCAGTCCCATCTGGACCATCGACGACGAAGTGGCGAAGAATCCCGTCATCGAAGGAAGCGCCGGCAGGTACATGTCCGTGACGAAGGGTCCGAATGCCGTGAGCATACCCAGCAGGATCAGCAAAAAGAGTCGCGAATTGTCGTGTTGCATGTGTCTTATCCGTTTTTGAACGTTGCAAAGGTACTCCGGATTTTCCGCCTTTGATTGGTCATTTGCGACAGCAGATCGTTCATTTTCGGCTGTTGAATAGCCGAAAAATCCCGAAGTCACCGACTTCGGGATGAATCTTTGCAGAGCCTGCGACTTTTGCCGCCCTGTCTTTCGTGTGATGTTCCGCGTCTTTCGACTCTGCCTTCAGCGACCGTTTACTTACCGATGCCCCGGTAGCGGAATCCGGCCGCCAGCACCTCCTGCTTGTCGAAGATGTTGCGCCCGTCGATGATCGCGTTTCCGCGCATCGTCTGGCGCAGGCGCGGCCAGTCGGGCATGCGGAACTCCTTCCATTCGGTCAGGAGCACCACGGCATCGGCCCCTTCGGCCGCCTCGTACATCGTGCGGGCGCAGGTCACTCCCTGGCCGGGCAGCATGCGGCGGCACTCTTCCATCGCTGCGGGGTCGTAGACCGCGACCTCGGCTCCGGCCTCGAGCAGACGGCCGATGACCACCAGCGACGTGGCCTTGCGCATGTCGTCGGTCTCGGGCTTGAAGGCCAATCCCCAGATGGCGATGCGGCGGCCGCGCAGGTCGCCCAGCAGCTCGGCGAGTTTCCGCACGGGCACCTCCTTCTGCGCCTCGTTCACCCGCTCGACAGCCTCGATGACCTGCATCGTGTAACCGTGTTCGCGGCCCGTGTGGGCCAGGGCCTGTACGTCCTTCGGGAAGCACGAGCCTCCGTATCCGCACCCGGGGTAGAGGAACTTGTTGCCGATGCGGACGTCCGAGCCGATCCCCTTGCGGACCATCTCGACGTCGGCACCCACCAGGTCGCAGAGGTTGGCGATGTCGTTCATGAAGGAGATGCGGGTGGCCAGCATGGCGTTGGCGGCGTATTTGGTCATCTCGGCCGATGCGATGTCCATGAACATCACCCGGAAGTTGTTGATCAGGAAGGGACGGTAGAGCCGGGCCATGAGCTGGCGAGCCCGTTCGCTGTCGGTCCCGACCACCACACGGTCGGGCGACATGAAGTCCTTGATGGCCGAGCCCTCCTTGAGGAATTCGGGGTTGGCGGCTACGTCGAACGGGATGTCGGCCCCGCGGCTGCGGAGCTCCCCGGCGACGATCTCGCGCACCCGGCGCGCCGTACCTACGGGCACCGTGCTCTTCGTTACGAGCAGCGTGTAGCGGCTGATGTGGCGGCCGAACGTGCGGGCCACCTCCTCGACATGGCGCAGGTCGGCCGCCCCGTCCTCGCCGGGCGGGGTCCCGACGGCCGTGAAGACCACCTCCACGCGGTCCAGGCAGGCGGCCAGGTCGGTGGTGAAGTGCAGCCGCCCGGCGTCGAAATTCCGCCGCACGAGCTCCTCCAGTCCCGGTTCGTAGATCGGAATGCGCCCTGCGTTCAGCGCGTCGATCTTCGCCCGGTCCGTATCCACGCACGTGATGTCGAGCCCCATCTCCGCGAAGCAGGCGCCCGATACCAGCCCGACATAGCCCGTGCCGACGATTGCGATCTTCATCATGGCCGTGCGGATCTATGGTCAGTCGTTACGGGTCATGGCGGCGGCAACGGCCCCGGCCAGCGTGCGGCACGGCTCGCCTGCCGCCTCCGAATAGCCCTGCTTCATCTCCACGGGCGGGCACACCGGCTCCCACTTCATACGCTCGGTGAACTCCTTCATGCGGCGCACGGCGGCTCCGGCCCAGGTGAACGATCCGAAGTAGGCGAAGCGCCGCTGCGGGATGCAGCGTGCCTCGATGCGGCGCAGCAGCTGCTCGACAGGCGGGAAGAGCTCGCCGTTGTAGGTCGGGCTGCCGACGATGAGCGTGTCGTAGCGGAAGACATCGCGCAGCACCACCGACGGATCGGCATACGAGAGGTTGTAGACCCGGATCTGCCGGATACCCTGCTCGGCCAGCTCGCGTGCGATGCGCTCGGCCATCTGCTCCGTGTTGCCGTACATCGAGCCGTAGGCGATCACCGCGCCGGGCTCTCCCTCGTAGCGACTCAGGCGGTCATACAGCGCGACGACCTCTCCGATCCGCTCCTGCCATACGGGGCCGTGCGTCGGGCAGATCGTGCGGATATCGAGGCCGCCGACCTTCTGCAGGGCCTTTTGTACCGGAACGCCGTATTTGCCGACGATGCAGGCGTAGTAGCGGCGCATCTCGTCCCAGTAGCGCTCCACCTCGACCTCGGAGTCGGTGACGCCTCCGTCGAGCGCCCCGAACGTGCCGAACGCATCGCCCGAGAAGATCACCCCTTCGGCGGCGTACCACGTGACCATCGTTTCGGGCCAGTGGACCATCGGGATGAGGTGGAACGACAACACCTTGCCGCCGCCCAGGTCGAGCGTGTCGCCCTCCTTGACCTCGAGCGTGCCGGCGTCGATGCCGTAATAGCCGCCGATCATCTGGAGCGTCTTGGCATTGCCGACGATCTTCAGGTCGGGATAGCGCAGGCGCAGGGCCGCGATCGACGACGAGTGGTCGGGTTCCATATGGTTTACGACGAGGTAGTCGATCTTGCGGTCGCCGATCACCCCGCGGATGTTCTCGAACAGGCGGCTGCCGAACGACTCCTCGACGGTGTCGATCAGGGCGACCTGCTCGCCGACTACCAGGTAGGAGTTGTACGAAACGCCGATCGGGAGCGGCCAGAGGCCTTCGAAACGGGTCGTCGTGCGGTCATTGACGCCGACATAGTGGATGCCGGGCCGGATTTCAGTAATAGCCATATCGTGAATCGTTTTGGTTTCCGGGGCGAATTTACGAAAAAAAATGCAGACCGCGCCCATTTTCCGCAGCGATCCGGCCCGTCGGTCGGTCCGGAGACAACCTTTGGGGACCGACATCGGTTGTGGCTGTTTGGGCGGAGCCGCAGATTGCTTCGGTAGCTCATGCGTCTGTTTGGCGGCAAAAAGGAGCGGCGCCTCATGCAGAGGCGCCGCTCCGGAATCCTTGTGGACCGACCTCAGGGCCGGACCTTCGTTTTTCTGACGTTCGGATTATTCCATGCTGGCCGAGCCGTCGTGCAGGGTCATGGTTTCAGCGATGTGTTCATTGGGGTTGTTGAAACTGCCCTGGCCGCAGTAATAGTGGAATTCGAAGTGGAATCCGCGCTCTCCGTCCCAGTAGCAGGGGAAGTCTTCATATGTGAGGCCATTTTGATACGACGGCAGGTCGGAAACATAAACCGCTCCATAGTTTGCGTTATCAGCAACCTGCTGCGGCGAGACGGTCACGACATTGTACTCCTTGCCCTCGATGGTGACCTTCTTGTCGGGATTGATCGTGAAGATCACGTTGTAGGTTCCCTCGCCCCAGTTGGTCATGCGGAATACGGTCGTACCGGCCGCACGCTCGATGACGACACTGTTGTCGTCTTCGACCCAATAGCCGTTGTAGGAGTAGTCGGCGGTCTGTGCGATGGGCTTGCCGTCGGCTCCCTTCACGTAGTCGGCTTCGGTCAGGTCGGTCGAGAGCAGCTTCGTCGGATCGGAGAGGATGTAGAGCGGCTCCCACTGCAGGGCCAGGGCCGTCGATACGGTCGTTTCGGCGTATTTCGACTTGATGGCGAGGTTCGAATCCTCCAGGCTGCCGCCGTTTGCAACGGCGATCTTCACCGAGTAGGTCGCTCCTTTGGCCAGGTTCTCCACATTGTATACCGTGATGGGAATCATTACGGAGTACTGGCCGTTCTTGAATTCGGCCGTTTTCGGGATGTCGAAGAATTCGGCAGCGTCTTCCGGAATCGTGGGCGTAAGCTCCACCGTGAAGTCGCCCTGTGCATTCTGGCGGTAGATGGCCACCTCAATCGTCTGATCACCCGTTGACGAGGCATCGAACTCCTGCAAGATGGCTTTCTGGACGAAGTAGGCCGTGTTGGCGGCTTCGGCCGAGGGGTCGAACTTCGTGGCGATCTGGTCCTGGTCGCATCCGATCGCCGTCAGCGCCAGGCTCGCTGCCAAAAGTGTTCTGATGATATTTTTCATGGTTTTTGTACTTGTATTGTTTGGTAGTCCGTTTCTGACGATTAGTTGGCCGTGTCACCGATGGGGTTCTGTACGGCGTTCGGGTTGCCGTCGATCTCCACCTGCGGCAGCATCAGCACCCATGCGTAGGAACCGGGCGACTGCGTGTCGTGGTTGTTCAGCAGCGAAGCCGGGTCGAAATCGGGGTTGTCCGCAGCATCGGTCTCGACGCGCTTGAAGCCCTGGCCCAGACGCTTGATGTCGAAGATGCGGCCGAACTCGCCCCACAGCTCGATACGGCGCTGTACGAGGATCTCCTCCAGCAGCGACTGCGGGGCCTGCTTGGCACCGGCGCTTCCGAGCGTCAGACCTCCTTCGTCATACGTTTTGCCCGACAGCTCACACTTGTATGAGGGGTCGCGCAGGGCCATCAGTTTGGTCAGGTAGTTCTTGGCCTCGGGGTCGTTGCCGGCGTGGCAGTAGGCCTCGGCAGCGGTCAGCAGCATCTCCTCGGCACGCATGTAGATGTAGTCACCCAGCCACGTGTTGCCCTGGAACTTGAACTTCACCTGGCAATACTTGATCGCCTGTCCCGTAGCCTGATACTGCGAGTTGTCGAAGTTACCGAGCCACCATGCACGGCGTCCGTCCTCTGCGCCCATGCGGTTCCACAACCACGATGTGCAGCAACGGCGGGCTTTCTGGGCATAACCGTCGTGGTCGGCATCCATCTGCGACTGGTAGGAGGCGTACATGCCGTAGTTGTCCGGGGTCTTGATCTCACCCCACATGACGTTCGACAGGGCCGTGATGTCGTTCATTCCCGACTTGAGCTGGGAGATATCGAGCGGCTGGTTTGGACCCTTCAGCGCCTCCTCGGCTGCCATATAGGCATCCTCCCATTTGTGCATGGCCAGAGCCACGCGGGCCTTGATGCCGTTGGCCACGTAGTAGTCCACCTGAGTCTTGTTCGATCGCGTGACGCCGGCCTTGTTGGCTTCGTCGAGCAGGCCGATACCCGTCGTCAGGTCGGGGTAGATGACCTCTTCGTAGACCTGCTTGTTTGTCGAGCGGGGTGCGCCCTTCGTGGCCGAGGTCGTAGGCTCGGTGTAGACCGGAACACAGAGGTCTTCCGGATAGTAGTAGTAGGCGCGGGCGTAGAACTGGGCCAGCATGTGGTAGCAGAACGCACGTAGCGTGTAGGCCTGTCCGAGGACGAACTTGCCCTCGTTCGTTGCAGAGAGCAGTTCGGCCGAAGCGATCAGGCTGTTGCACGAGTTGATGGTCGTATAGTAGCAGTTCCACTCCGTGTAGCACTGCAGACGCGAGTCGTCGTACCAGTTCTTCACGTTGTAGGAGAAGGTCTGCCACATCCAGCCGCTGCCTGCTCCCGAGAGGATGTAGTCCTCACCGAGCGCATCGGCCGTGAGGTAGCTCGACGTGATGCCGAAGCCCACGCCCGAGCTCACGCCGTTGGTCCAGGCCCAGGCACCCAGACCCGAAAGGGCTCCGGTCAGTGCCGACGTGGCGTTTTCGACGTCTCCATAGACGACGTCGGGCTTCACCGCGTTCGAGGGAAATGTTTCGAGTGCGTCCTTCGCGCAGGAGAACGAGAGGGAGGCGATGACGCCCAACATTAATATCTTTTTCATATACAGAATCTCCGTTTATAAGTTAGAACTTGATGTCCAGACCTGCGACGAAGCTGCGCGACGGCGTGTAGACGTACGACGTGCTTCCGGTCAGCGAGTAGGTCGGGTTCATACCCTTCAGGTGCGTGAAGAGAGCGAGGTTATCCATCGAGCAGTAGACACGCACGTGCTTCATGCCGATGTAGCTGGCAGCCTTCTGCGGGATCGTGTAGCCGATCGTGATGTTCTTGATGGCGAAGTACGAAGCATCTACCAGGAAGCGGTCCGACGTGATGCTGCTCGTGCCGACCTCCACGCGCGGAACGTCCGTGATATCGCCCGGCTTCTGCCATGCGCGCGTCAGGTGCGAATGGTAGGTCTGGCCGTAGTAGAACGGGTTCATGGCGCCTGCATAGATGTAGTCGAGCACCTTGCCGCCGATCGAGTAGGTCGTCAGGATCGAGAAGTCGATGCCCTTCCACTGGAGGTTCGTACCGATGCTTCCGAACAGGTCGGGGATGCGGCTGCCCATCAGGTAGCGGCTGCTCGTAGCCTTGCCCGTGTCGGAGGTGATATACTCGTTGGTGATGTTGCCCTTGTCATCCGTGTCGTAAGCCCAGTAGAGCGCGGCTCCGGTTGCCGGATCCACGCCTGCGAACTTGGGCAGGTAGAACGTATTGACAGGCAGGCCCTCGCGGATGATCGACGCGCCGCCGATGATCTCCTTGGCCTCGGGCGTCAGCTTGAGTACTTCGTTGTTCTGCGTCGATGCCATGACGGTCACATCCCAGCGGAAGTCGGGACGGTTTACCAGCACGCCGTTGAGCGAGATCTCCCAACCCGTATTGCGCATTTCGCCGATGTTGTCGAGGTACGACTCGAAACCGGTCGAGAAGGCCATCGGGCGCTCCATGATCATGTCCGTCGTCTTGCGGTTGTAGTACTCGATCGTGGCGTTGAGGCGGTTGCCGAAGAGCGTGGCCTCGACACCGACGTTGAAGTTGCCGTTCTTCTCCCACGTCAGTTCGGGATTCTCGAGCTGTGCGACCGAGAAGCCGTAGTCGGTACCCGTCGAGGTGATGCTGTAATAGCCCTGCCAGCCGTAATAGGTGTCGATATTTTCATTACCTTGTACACCATAGGATGCCTTCAGCGTCAGGTTGTCGATCCAGTGGATGTCGCGCATGAACTCCTCCTGCGAGATGCGCCACGATGCGCCGACCGACCAGAAGTGTCCCCAGCGGTGATCGGGGGCGAAACGCGACGAACCGTCGGTACGCCAGCTGCCGTCGATGTAGTACTTGTTGTCGAAACCGTAGTTCAGACGGGCAAAGTAGGATTCGATGGTGTGGCGGTCAGTCTGCGAACGGGTGTCGTTGATCGAGGCGCCGATCACTTCGTAGATGCCGCTCACCAGACCCGAACGCGAACCGGTCAGGTAGTTCTGCTCGAAGTCGTAGTACTCGTGACCGAGCAGGGCGCTGATCTCGTGCTTCTCGTTGAACGTACGGTTGTAGGTAACCAGCTGGTTGAGCGTGTAGGACATGTAGCGGTAGTTGTTCTTCTCGATCAGACCGCCGTTCGATGCCTGGTTGCCGAAGTACGGGTTGAAATACGACATGTTGTTCGACGTGCGGTAATCGACACCGAAGTTGAGCGTGGCCTTGAGACCCTTGAGCCAGCCGGCCTTGTCGTCATCGCTGCCGAAGGTGAGGTAGGTGCGGGCCGAGAGGCTCTCGGTGGTGTTCGACGTCGGGTCGTCGTAGAAACCGGCGATGCAGTTCGTGTTGGAGTCCTGCGGACGGGCCGAACCGTAGTCGAACTGCTTCTTGCCGTTCTCGTCGAGCAGCAGGGCGCCCGTTTCGGCATCACGCATGTAGACCGGATAGATCGGGGCCATCAACTGGGCCGAGTAGAAGACGTTCGAGTTGGCCGATCCGGTGTAGCGGTTCGAGTTGCTCTTCGAGTGCGAGAAATTGGCGTTCATGCCGCCAGCGAACCAGTGGCGGGGCGTCGTGTCGTAGCTGACGCGGCCGGTGTAGCGCTGGAAGTTGGTGGTCTTCAGTACACCGTTCTCGTCGAGGTAGCTCAGCGATATGCTTCCGCGGTGGATGCTGTTACCGCCCGATACCGAAGCCTGGTACTCCTGACGGAAGGCCGCGTTGTCGGTGACTTCGTCGATCCAGCTCTCGTTGTAGGCCGACTTGGCATCGGCACGCACTTTGCCCGTGGCGGGATCTACGAGTTCTGCCCACGAGTAGTTCTTGAAGGGGTTGTATCCGGCACCCAGCGTACCCGACAGACGCGACGATGCGTAGGTGCGGGCGGCTGCGTCGCTGTAACCCGAAGTGAAATAGGCCGAGTTGTAGAGCGACTGCCAGGTGAGCTCGATGAACTCGCGCTGATTAACCAGATCGTAGTTGGGAATGGCACGCGACGAAACGCCGAGCGTTGCCTTGAACGACACCTCGGTGTCGCCGTCACGGCCGCGCTTGGTATTGATCACGATGACACCGTTGGCACCGCGGGCTCCATAGAGGGCGCCGGCCGAGGCGTCCTTGAGCACGGTGATCGACTCGATGTCCTCGGGGTTGATCGAGCTGATCGTACCCGAGTAGGCGATACCGTCCACGACATAGAGCGGCGAGGAGCTGGCGTTGAGCGAACCGAAGCCGCGGATGGCGATCGTGGCGTCCGAACCGGGCTGTCCGGTTCCGGAGGTGGTCTGCACGCCGGTCACCTGGCCTTCAAGGGCCTTCGATACGTTGGCAACGACACGTTTCTCGAGGTTTTCAGACTTGATGACGGCGGCCGATCCGGTGAAGGACTCCTTCTTGGCCGTACCGTAGGCCACCACGATCACATCGTCGATGTCCTGCGTGTCCTCGCCCAGATGGATTGTGAGCGACGTCTTGCCGCCGACGGCAACCTTCTGCGTTTCGTATCCGATGAACGAAACCTGCAGCGTGGCATCGGCAGCTGCTGAGAGCGTGAACTGTCCGGCTGCGTTGGTTGTCGTACCATTCGCGGTTCCGTCGACCATGACGGTAGCCCCGGCGACGGGCTTGCCTTCAGCATCGACAACTGTACCGGAAATCTGCTGTACCTGGGCCAGGGCGATCATAATTCCCCCCCCCAATACGGCAATTAACGATAGTACAAGTTTTCTTACCATAAACGTTAATTTTAGTAGATTTTTAAAATAAAAAGTTCAGGAACAAATGTAGGAAATTCGAGCGATGTTTACAAATAATACCGTAAAATAATTTATGAACATAGCAATTATAATCGAGAATAGTGTATTGAGGTTATTATTTTAACGCGATTTTATAATATCGATTACGATTTATAACGGGTATTTTCTCGATAAAAGCCTTGTTTCAAAATTTTCTTACTCTTGGTGCAATCCGAAATACAAGGATGCCGATTCATGGCGCAAATTGCTTTTCGAGCCGTTCGGACAATAACTCCATATCGTTTGCCAGCTTTGCATGGGTGAGTGTCGCATAGATCTGTGTGGTGCGTATGTTTTTGTGCCCGAGCAGCTTGCAGATCGTCTCGATTGCCACTCCCTGCGACAGTGTGATGGTGGTGGCGAAGGTGTGCCGGGCGCAATGGAACGTGATGTGGCGCGAGATGCCCGCCTGCTGCAGAACGACCTGCAGGCAGGCATTGCACCATCCGTTTGTGGGCAGGTCGAAAATCCGGCCGTCTTCCGGGACCGGCAGATGACGGGACAGAATCGCTTCCGCAACCGGAAACAGGCGCACGCTGACCTCTGAGGCTGTTTTGCAGCGGCTCGTGCAGATCCAGATCTGCCGATCCTGATACTGGATGTTCTGTGGCGTAAGCTGCCGGATGTCCACATAGGAGAGTCCCGTGAAGCATCCGAACAGAAAGGCGTCCCGAATCAGCCGTTGCGTGCGGTCGGGCAAATCCAGCCGGATCAGCCGTCGGATCTCTTCGACGGACAAATATCCGCGCAAAACCCGCTCGCTGCGGATTTTGTAGCCGGCAAACAGGTCTGCTTTCAGGTAGCCACGGCTGCGGGCCTGCGCCAGAATGTGTTTGAGGGCGATCATGTAGATCCAGATCGTGTTCTTGCTGCAGCCGCATGCTCCCGAAATGTGGCGGTGGAAGCCGTAGAGGAACTCCCGGTCGAGCTCTCCGAACTCCAGATCATCGCGCCCGTATCGAGTCCGGATGTAACTTTCGAGGTGGTTGCAGACGCACCTATATTTATAAAAGGTGGCTTTGCTGCGGTTGATGCCCACCATGCGGCCGAACTCCTCGTTGTGGCGACGGAAAAATCCGAGCAGTTGTTCCCTGTGCTGTTCCCGACCGAAAAAGAGGTTCTTTACGGCATTCGGCGTAAGGCGTTGTGCGTGGTCGAGCAGTGATTCGTAGCACTGTTCGAGACGCATCCGGATGCGGTCGAGCCGTTCGTTGATTCGTTCGGCTGGCGCACGGCGTCCGAGCACCCGTCCCGAGTGGGGATCCCAGACCTGCGGATCGACGGACAACCGTGTGGAGAACTGCGCGCGTTCGCCGTTGATCGTGATACGGCCCATGATCGGCGCCGATCCGTTCCTGAGGAGCGCATTGCGTTTGATATAGAAGAGGATGCGGAATGTGTTCTTTGTTTCTGTCATTTCTGGAATCTCTTTTTGTCGTGTTTCATGTCCATCGTTTCCAGGACTGGATTTTTTATCCCGATTTTATTGACCGACGGTTACGGACTGGTAACCTGCAAACCCGCAGATTTGCAGCAAGAAGCTGTTATTCAGGATACAATCCGATAAAATCGGTTACCGGACAGTAACCGACACGGCAATGGCCATATGACCGCCGCTTTCGGGAAAGCTCAGGTTCAGCCGATTGCGCCGTAACGGGTGCTAAAAGCTCCGTTGAAATGTATCGTGCAGACTAACAGATGTTTGCGTCGGATACTCCCGGCTGTCGGCTTTTTATTTTATAAACTTTAATTTCCAACAACCATGAAACATCTTTTGTTTGTACCTGCCTTTGCGCTGCTTGCCGCGATGGCACTCGTCGGCTGCTCGGACGACAACGGCGGAACCGATCCCCGCATTCCCGCGACCTCGGTGGTCGTGGATGTTACGGAGCAGGAGCTCCATGTGGGCGAGACCTTGCAGCTTACGGCTACGCCGACGCCGGCCAATACGACCGACAAGGTGCAGTGGACATCGGACGATCCGGCCACGGCGACGGTCTCCGAGACGGGTCTCGTGACGGCCGTGGCACTCGGTTCGACCTCCGTCAAGGCCGTTTGCGGCGAGGTGTCGGCCACGTGCGTCATCCGGGTCGTCGAGCCGGATCCGTCCGAACTCTATGACATCATCTCGTTCGAGGAGGAGGAAGGCATGACGGATATCGGCGGACAGAAAGTGACGTTGGGCGACATCGAGGTGGTCGGCGGGTTTGCCGAAGGAGTATACTCAAACGTCTTCTGGGCCAAGCCTTATGCGGAGTATGGAGATCCCGAGGGGATCATGGGGCTGACGATCGACCTGCCGTTGTTTACGTCCGACGGAAACGTCTGGTTCGGCTCCTACTATTGCGACTGTACGGGTTGGGGGTCGCAAATGGATACCTGGGGCGGTTTCGTCCTGTCGCGGAACTGCAATACCTCTGCCACTTCGTTCGATTATGCCGACCAGTTTTCGGTCTATGCCCAATCGGGAGCCAACGGCAGCAAGACCTTTGCCGCAGCCTATTGCAACGGCATGATGGGTGGCGACTATTCCGCTCCGACCATTGTGTTTACGACGACTCCGCGCAAGGTGGCTTATCTCTACATGGCCCCCTCGACGATGCTCTACACCTATTACAAGTACGACTCTTCGGCCGTGGCCGACCGGACGTACAGCTATCGGATCACCGGATGGCTCAAGGACGAATCCGTCGGTACGGTGGATGTGGAACTTGTCAGGAACAGCTCGGTGGCCGAAGGCTGGGTCAAGGTTGATCTTACGTCGCTGGGCGAGGTGGACAAACTGACGTTCGCCCCCGAGGGGGTTAATCCCAACAAGGATTTCGATCCGGTTTATTTCTGTCTGGATGAGATTGCCCTCGTGAAATGATCCGTTTTGCCCGAAAAATTGTAACTTTGCGGCAATGAATTTTTTACGATCATGAATATGAAACTGTTGAACCGCTTTTTCCTTTTGGCGGCCGGAGCGGCCGCATTGACCGCCTGTTCGGACGATGATCGACCGGAGGTACCCGGTCCGGGAACTGTTTACGACATTGTCTCGTTCGAGACTTCCGAGGGAATCGTCGATCCCGAAGGCGGGGCCGTAGCTCTGGGCGAATGTGTACTCGAAGGGGCCATCTCCGGAGGTACGTTCCAGAACCTCTACTGGACGAAGAGTTTTTCCGGCTATGAGGATTATCTCCAGAACGGAGTCTTCAACACCTGGCTGTTCGGCACGTCGGACCAGTCGGTGCGTTTCGGCTCCTACTGGTCCTATTCGAGCATGGGCGATTATTGGGGAGGTTTCGTGCTGAGCGGAACCTTCAGTACGTCGCTCGACGCCTATGACTTTGCCAACCAGTTCACCGTGTGGGCCGACAAGGGAGCCAATGCCTCCTCGATCTGCGCCGTAGGGTATGTCGATACCTATTCGGGCGGCTATGCCGTTCCGACGATGGTGTTGAGCAGCGCCCGGGAGGTCGGATATTGCCATCTGGCCCCTTCGGCCTTGCTTGCAACCTATACGCCGACGGCTGTTTCCATGGATCAGTTCTGGTTCAAGGTGATTGTGACCGGTTACCTCGGCCAGACCGAGGTCGGGACGGTCGATTGCCTGCTGACCGACCATGGCGTGACCCGATCGGGCTGGACGAAGGTCGATCTCTCCCGTCTGGGCAAGGTCGATCGGCTGACCTTTACGATCGACTCGAACGATACGGGTGAGAGTGGCGTGAATGCCCCCGCCTATTTCGGCCTCGACGAGATCGGCTTCCCGAAGGAGGAGCAGTAATGCATGATGTTGCCGCCGGCTCCCGGTTCCTGCCGGGGCCGGTGTGGCAGCAGCACGGCGGAATACCGAAAGCGCCGCAACCCGATGAGGGCTGCGGCGCTTTTCCGTTCTGGCCGGGACTGCGGATCAGATCAGGTTGTCGCGCTCGATGTCCTTGAAATAGCGGTAGGTCGATACGCGGAGCTCGCCGGCTGCCGGGTCGTCGCAGATCAGGATGCCGTTCGGGTGCACCTGCAGCGCCGAGATGGTCCACTGGTGGTTGTAGGCTCCCTCCACGCCGTGGCGGACGGCACGTGCCTTCTTGGGGCCTGTTGCGAGGATCAGCACCTTCTTGGCCGAGAGCACGGTGCCTACGCCGACCGTCAGGGCCGTTTTCGGCACGAGGTTCACGTCGCCGCCGAAGAAGCGCGAATTGACCTGGATCGTGTCCTGAGTCAGCGTCTTGATGCGCGTGCGCGACTGCAGCGACGAGAAGGGCTCGTTGAAGGCGATATGTCCGTCCTCGCCGACGCCGCCCATGAACAGGTCGATGCCGCCGGCTTCGAGGATGGCGGCCTCATAGTCGGCACACTCCTTGACCAGATCCTCGGCATTGCCGTTCAGGATGTGGACGTTCTCGGGCTGGATGTCGATGTGGCTGAAGAAGTTGTTCCACATGAACGAGTGGTAGCTCTCGGGGTGATCCTCGGGCAGGCCCACATATTCGTCCATGTTGAACGTGATGACGTTGCGGAACGATACTTCGCCGGCCTTGTGGCGGCGGATCAGCTCCTTGTAGGTCTCCAGCGGCGTCGAGCCGGTGGGCAGTCCCAGTACGAACGGCGAAGAGGTGTGCAGCGCCTTGTTGCGGATCTGCTCGATGATGTAGTTGGCGGCCCACTGGGCTACCTGCTGGGGGGTGTTTTCGATGATAAGTCGCATGTCGATGAACTTTTTTCGATGAAAGGCCGTGCATCGGCCGCCGGGGCGGACCGACGCACGGTCGTTCGGTTGTTATGGATTAAAACATCTTGACGAAGACCTCGATGGCCTGGTATTCGGCCATACCGAGCTGGTCGTAGAGACGCGCCGTGTTCTGCGTGCGCTCCTCGGCGCGCTGCCAGAATTCGCGCGGGTCATCGCCCGGGAAGGGCATGATGTCCTTCTGCGAGAGGTGGCGGTAGATGGCGTGGCGCTTCATGATCAGCTCGTCGGGCGAGAGGGGCACGGCCATGTCCACCATGCCGAGATCCCACTCCATCCAGGCGCCGCGGTAGAGCCACAGGTGGCACTCCTTCATCCAGTCGTCGTCCTTGACGACCTCGAGGGCGCCCAGTACGGCCTCCATGCAGGTACGGTGCGTTCCGTGCGGGTCGGCCAGGTCGCCGGCGGCGTAGATCTGGTGGGGCTTCACCTTGCGCAGCAGCTCGACGATGATGTTGATGTCCTTCTCGGTGAGCTGGCCCTTCTTGATACCGCCCGTCTCGTAGAACGGGAGGTTGAGGAAGTGGGCGTTCGTGTCGGGATTCAGGCCGAACGAGCGTACGGCGGCGCGGGCTTCGGCGCGGCGGATCGAACCCTTCAGGTCGAGCAGGGCGCGCGGTTCGGGCTCGCCCTTCTTCTTGCCGGCGATGATCTTGCGGACCTCGTCCACATGGTCGCCGTAACCCAGTTCGCGCGAGGTGTCGATATTCTGCAGCACGACGTCGTCGTGTACGGCCACGTTGCCCGAGGTCTCATAGGCCACATGCACGTCGTGTCCCTGCTGTACGAGGCGGATGAACGTTCCGCCCATCGAGATCACGTCGTCGTCGGGGTGGGGCGAGAAGATCACCACGCGTTTCGGGAAGGGCGTCGAGGGCACGGGGCGCGTCGAGTCGTCGGCGTTGGGCTTGCCGCCCGGCCAGCCCGTAATCGTGTGCTGCAGGTCGTTGAATACGTCGATGTTGATGCGGTCGTAGGTGCGGCCCTGTTCGAGCAGCTCGCCCAGCGAGTTCTCGATGTAGTCCTTGTAGGTGAGTTTCAGAATCGGCTTCTTGACCACGCCGCAGAGCCATACGACGGCCTTGCGGACGAACTTCGGGGTCCAGTCGCACGGGCCGACGAGCCACGGCGTCTGCTCGCGCGTGAGCAGCTGTGCGGCGTTCTCGTCGATCACCACCTCGATGTTCGGGTGAGCCTGGAGGTACGATGCGGGAACCTGTCCCGTGATGTCGCCCTCGACGACGCGCTGTACGATGCGTGCCTTGTCCTCGCCCCAGGCCATCAGGATGATCCGGTCGGCGCGCATGATCGTGTCGATGCCCATCGTGATGGCCATCTTGGGCGTGTTCTCCAGTCCGAAGAAGGTGCCCGACTGGATCTTGCGCGTGTTGTAGGTGAGCTGCACCAGACGGGTGCGCGAGCGTGCGTAGGAGCCGGGCTCGTTGAATCCGACCTGTCCGTCCTCGCCGACGCCGATGATCATCAGGTCGATCTCGCGTGCCGCCTGATCGTAGGAGGCGCAGTATTCCGATACCTTGTTTTCGGCGATCGTACCGTCGGGAATGTGGATATTCTCGGGCAGGATGTCGATGTGGTTGAGGAACTCCTCGTGGATGCGGTAGTTGCGGCTCTGCTGCTCGGACGACTTGATCGGGTAGAACTCGTCGAGGCTGAAGACGGCGACGTTGCGGAAGCTGATCTGTCCGGCCTTGTGGCGGCGGACCAGTTCGTTGTAGAGTCCCAGCGGGGTGCGGCCGGTGGTCAGACCCAGCACGAAGGGTTGCATCTCGTCGTAGACGCCGTTCGACGAGTGGGTCTCCTCGTGGTTGCGGATCGCCTTGACAATGGCGTCAGCCACGTACTGTACGCCGAGATACTCGTTTTCGTAGACGTTCGTGCGGATCTTTTCGTAGCGATGGATGATGTCGCGCGGGGCCGATTCCGCAATCAGGCCCCCGTCTTTCGGAAGTGAATACTTGTTGTTCATATGATTTGTTTTTGTTGCGATCATTCTTATTTCATGCAACTTCGCCTTATCATTCGCCGAATCGCACCTGTGCGAAGAATTCCGGGCGGTGGAAGTCCGGTTTTTCGGTGCGGATCGGCTGCCACGAGAGGAAATGCGGGTGCGAGAGTTTGTCGCCGCATTTGAAGAGGTTCATGCGGGCCTCGACGCCGCTCCAGTCCTCAATCCGGTGGCGGAAGAGCGCACGGGGCGGGATGGCCAGCACTACATGCCAGCGGTTGTCGCCCTCGCGCTCGGCAAAGGGTTCGCCGGGCAGCGACGTGCGCCGCAGGATTCCTCCCAGTGTCTCGGACGAGGCGTGCTCGGCCTCGGTGCGCGATTTGCGGGCGCCGAGCAGCAGCCGTCCGATGCAGGTGGTCTCGAAGTTGTAGTAGAGCCCCTGGTCGGGTGCGATGAAGAACTCCACGCACGAATCGGTCCAGACCCGTCCGTTGTCTTCGGTGACGCGGGCCGCCGTGTAGCGTTCGGCCACGTCGAAGCGCAGCATCAGGTAGTCGCCCGTGTGGAACATCCGGAACGTCACCTCGGGGGCGTAGGGGTACTCTTCGGCCCAGTTGCAGCAGGCGATCCGGCAGGGCTCTATTCCCTCGAACGCCCGGTCTACGGCCGCCGCATCCTCGGGACGTATGCCGTTGATCTTTCGGATTTCCATCATGTCGTTATCTGTATTTTGCGGCCGTCTCCCGGACGATGCGGCACATCTCCGGGTACTGCTCCTCCATGCTCTGCAGCAACTTGTATTGGGCGTGCGTGCGCACGAGGTTGTGATCCGCGTATTTCGTCTTGTAGTACTTGTCTCCGTCGATGTAGTCCATCAGGAAGCGCAGCACCTGTTCGTAGGTGATGTAGCGAGCCGAGAAGGCCAGGTGGTCGATTTCGGCCTGGCAGAGCTGCGGAGCCCGCTGCGAGAGGTAGCCGTCGGTGTAGGCTGCGAACATCTCGATCGACATGCTCACGCGCCCCAGGTCGCGGTCGTCCTCGTCTCCCGTGTTGCAGTAGGAGCGGATGGCGTCGCCGAAGTCGTTGAGCGACGTGGAGTTCATCACCGTATCGAGGTCGATGGCGCACAGGACGCGGCCCTCCTTGTCGAAGAGGATGTTGTTGATCTTCGTGTCGTTGTGCGTCACGCGGGTCGGGATCGTACCGTTTTCGACCAGAGCCCAGAATGCGAGCATCTCCTCGCGGCGCGACTCGATCCAGCCGATCTCCTCGGAGAGCTCGCGGCAGCGTCCGGCGGCGTCGCGTGCGATCGCCCCGTCCCACTGTACGAAGCGGTGGCGGATGTTGTGGAATCCCTTGATCGTCTCGGCCAGCGGCTCGGTGAAGTCTGCCAACTGGGCCTGGAACTTGCCGATTCCCTCGCCGCCCTTGCGGGCCAGTTCGGGCGAATCGGCCTTGTTGTAGGCGATCGTGTCGGCGATGAAGACCGTCACGGCCCAGAATTCTCCGGCCTCGTCTTCATAACAGAGTTTTCCGTCATGGGTCGGGACCACGGTCATCGCTTCGCGCATCGGGTCGCCGCCTTCGGCGATGACCTGACGGCGGATGTGCTCGGTGACCTTGCGTATGTTCTCCATCATGGCCGGGACGTCGGGGAAGATCTCCTTGTTCTTGCGTTGGAGGATGTAGTCCGGTGCATCGCCCTGCGTGCGGACGATGAACGTGTCGTTGATGAATCCCTCGCCCAGCGAGTCGATGGAGGCGATGGCGCCCTCGAGTGCGAATTGCTCCGCGATTTTCTTCAAAGCTTCCTTCATGTTGTTTGATTAGGTTGTTTGTGCATATTCGCGCACCTTCAAAGATACTAAAAGGAACGCACAAATGCAACCCGGGATTGTAAAAAATCCCGTCTTTCTCGTTGAAAGACGGGAAAATGAGAGGCTTCGCACGATGTGCACATCCTGTCTGGAATCAGCGTATGCAGCTCGTCAGGAACTTGGCACCGCCTTCGGGTTCGATGCGGAGTGTCCGGGCCGATGCCGGGACGAGCACCGTTTCGCCCTGGTGTACCGGCATCGGGTCGCCTCCGTCGGTGCTGAGGGTGGCGTGCCCGCCCATGCAGATCACCACGAGGAACGAGTCGAGCGACGAAAGGTCGATCGTGCGGGCCTGCGTGAGGTCGTAGAGCGTCGTGGTGAAGTAGGGACACGATACGAGTTCCACGCCGCAGTTCTGCGCCGGGGTGTAGTGTGTGCGGTAGTCGGGCAGCACGGTGTAGTCGATGGCCTCCTTGGCCAGTTCGGTGTGCAGTTCGCGGGTGTTTCCGTTGGCATCGCGGCGGTTGAAATCGTAGATGCGGTAGGTGATGTCCGACGTCTGCTGGATCTCGGCGATGAAGGCGCCGGCGCCGATCGAGTGCACGCGGCCGGCCGGGAGGAAGAAGACGTCGCCCGGGCGGATGGCATAGTCGGCCAGGATGTCGGTGATGGTGTTGTCCTCGACGCTGGCGGCGTACTCCTCGGGGGTTACCTGCTTCGAGAATCCCGAGCGGAGGTGTGCCCCCTCGGCCGTATCGACGACATACCACATCTCGGTCTTGCCCTTCGAGTGGTGGCGCTGTTCGGCCAGTTCGTCGTTCGGGTGTACCTGGATCGAGAGGTCCTGCTGTGCGTCGATGAACTTGATGAGCAGCGGGAACTCCTCGCCGAAGCGTTCGAAATTGGCCTTGCCCAGAAGCGCGGCGCCGTGGCGGGCGATCAGCTGCGGGAGCGTCGTCCCGGCTTCGGGACCTTCGGCCACGACCGATTCGTTGCCCTTGACGCCCGAAAGCTCCCAGCTTTCGCCCACCTGTTTCTGGTCGGAAGCAATCTGCTTGTAGGGTACGATCTTCTCGCCGCCCCAGATGGTCGATTTCAGAATGGGTTTGAACTTGTACATGGTTGTGTTATTCGTTTGTTCGTGCTATTGTTTCTGTGCGTCGAGCTGGCTCAGCGCGAAGGCGTAGGCGCCGACCGAGATGGCCTGGCTGGCCCCCAGCTTCGAGATCATGACGCCGATGCGTTTCTGCGGGTCGTAGGCCACGTAGCGGTCCGTACCATAGACCTTCAGGGGACGCTGTGCGCCCTTGGCGAATTCGCGGAACTCCTCCTCGTTGTCCAGGTCGTAGACCTGCATCTGCACGCGGTTGAGCTCTTCGCCCTGGATCGTGTGCATCTTGCCGCGAAGCTCCTTCAGCAGGCTCGGCATGATGTACTTGCGGGCCGCCGTGATGCCGCCGCCGATGACGATCAGTCCGTCGATGAGCGTAACGGCCGTAGCCATGGCGTCGCCGGCGATCTCGCCCAGTTCGGCGAATGCCTTTTTGGCGGCTTCACGGTCTCCGGGGCGCGTGCCGTCGGCGATTTCGCAGATCTCCTTGGGCTCGAACGTGTGGTTCACGTCGCCCGAAGCCTCGGCATAGACGCGCTTGATGGCGCGCACGGCCACACCCTCCTCGACGATCACATCGGGCATCTTCTTGTGCCGCAGGCAGAAGGTTTCGACGCAGGAGTTGTCGCCGCGGTTGAGGCGGTTGTCCACGACGATGCCGACGCCGAATCCCGTGCCGAAGGTGTATCCGACGAGGTTCCTGTACTTTTTCGGGCTTCCGAGCGCCTCGAGACGGGCATTTACCTCGGGCAGTGCGCCGCCGAGGGCCTCGCCGTAGGCAAACAGGTCACCGTCGTTGTTGATGAAGACCGGAATGCCGAACTTGGCCTCGAGGAAGGGGCCGAGAGCCACACCTTCGCGGAACGAGGGGAAGTTGGGCAGGTAGCCGCCGATGATGCCGTTCGGATAGTCGGCCGGGCCGGGGAAGGCGAAGCTGATGGCCACGGGTTTGGTGTCGAGTTTGTCGATGATGGCCGTGAAGCCCTCGACCATGGTCGCCAGGCACCGGTCCAGATCCTCGGCATGCGAGGGGAGGGTGATCGGCTCCACGATGAATTTGTTGGCCTGCATGGCGCCGAAGACCAGATTCGTGCCGCCTGCATCGAGGGTGATGACCACCCGGTTGTCGTAGCTGTACATATGTTGCGATGTTTTTCGGTTGATCGTGTTCGGGAGAGGAGTGCCGGGCGGTCACAGCATGTCGGAGGAGTCGGCACACAACCCTCCCGACGCTCTGTCGTCAAGCGCCTCATTTCCGGACACAAAATTATTTAAAAATATCCGGATTATCAAACCCTCCGGTAAATTTTGCGGCGGTTGTCGCTTGCGTGCATGCTGCGCAAACCCGCGCGCGGCGCACGAAATGTAGAGGGTGCAGGATGTGCGGCGATCTGTACACGGATTTCCTTTTTCTCGGGGGAGGGATTTCGGAACACCGGAGATGCGAAACTTGAGTGATCCGTGCGGTTCGGGTTCCTTGCGATGGGGTGTTGCGGGGAGATTCGTGCGGGACCGGGCGGATTCGGGAAATTCCGACGGTGGCACGAGTCCGGGAAAGATAAAAAAAGAAAAAGATCCGATTCTCATCGGATCTTTTTCTTTGGTACCCCCCCAGGGGCTCGAACCCTGGACCCCAACATTAAGAGTGTCGTGCTCTACCAACTGAGCTAGAGAGGCATCAATCATTTCCTGATTGCGAGTGCAAAGGTAGCTATAATTTTGATATCTCCAAAAAAAATCGAGAAAAAAAATCAAAAAAATGTGAAAAAACTGTTTTTTGCCCCTAATTGGCCGTTTTCAACCGGTCGCTGTTCCATTCACCGGCAGCTTCGGGATAGATGAACGGACGCTGCTCCGGAAGTTTTTTCATCCGCAGGTAGCTTTCATAAAGGTTGATTCCGTTCGCCGAGCAGGTGGCCAGCGAGAAGGCCACCACCGACGGATGTCCCTGCAGTGTGTAGTAGCAGTTCTCGGCCCGCTCGATGTATGCATCCCTCCAGGCGGGGTTGTTCGACGGGTTGCCGCCCACGCGGCGCGAATCCCCGCTGCGGCGCGTATCCACGGGCGTCTGGGCGATGACATACATGCCGCACGTGTCGCAGGCGGTGAGCATCTGTTCCGATACGGGGCCCGGCAGCAGACGGATGGTGTTGCATCCGGTGCGCCGCAGGTCGGCTACCTGTTCGGGGGTGAGGTTGCCGGGCACTTCGCGCGTGCGCAGCGTGACGCTCCGCCCGTTGATCTCCATCGTGCCGTCTTCCTGCATTGCGATGCTGCGGAATCCGATCGGACGGTCGATGTACTCGACGTAGCGTCCTTCGTGCTGCGTCTTGAGCAGCAGTCGGTATTGCGTGGCCCGTGCGTCGCTCCAGAGCGAGTCGTAGGGTATGCGTGCCAGGAACCGTACGGTGTCCTCGCCCCGCATGCCGAGCGTCACGGAGCGGGTGCCGGTCGTGACGGTCTCGCCCGACGGCGAGAGCAGCGTGTAGTGCAGGCGCGAGGTACGGGGATTGAGCGATCCGGTCTTGACCACCACGGCCACTTCGGCCGTGGCGTCGCCGTCCTCGCCGATCCGCGTGCGGGAGCGGATGTCGCGGATGCGCAGCGTCGGCTGGCTCATGACCCACGCCTGTCCGATCTCCGGTGCGGGATGCTCCTTCCAGCTCTCCAGCACGGCTGCCGCCGCAGGCTCCGAAAGCACCACCTCGAGAGTGTTGCGCCCCTCCTTGGCGAGCTTCGTGAGATCCACTTCGGCCGGGGCGTTGCCGTCGGCGTTGTAGGCTGCCGTGCGGCCGTTCACGCGGATCTCGTAGTCGCACGATGCCCGCTCGAGGCGGAAGAGCACCTGCCGGTTGATCCAGGCGAACGGTACGGTGAAGTGGGTGGAGAAGGTGTTGCCCTCGCGCGACCATTCGGTGAGCGGCGTGCAGTAGCGGTCGGCCCCGCGGCCTGCGGCCGCAGCCTCTTCGGCCGTGGGGTAGATGCGGATCTCGCTGCGCGGGCGTTCGAGTCCGTACGACGGGATGTACTCCTGCGCCGTGGCGCCGCAGAGGGAAAATAGAGCTATGATCGGAAGGATGCGTCGCATAATTTTCGTATATTTGTCGGGTAAAGATAGGCAATTTTTTCAACAAACACGATGTCTGCACTTCCGAAACTCAACTTTCCGCCCATCCGGCTCCGTGCGCGGCGGCGCGGCGGCGGAGAGGAGGTCGAGATCTGGGACCCCGTCCGGGGCATCTACCTCGTGCTGACTCCCGAGGAGTGGGTGCGCCAGCATCTGATCGCCTATCTGGTCTCGCATTGCGGCGTTCAACCCACGCGCATCGTCGAGGAGTATGCCGTGCCGCTCAACGGGCAGCCCCAGCGTGCCGACGTCGTGGTCGTGGGCGACGATGCGCGGCCGTTGCTGCTGGCCGAATGCAAGGCTCCCGGTGTCAGCATCGGACGGCAGACGCTGGCGCAGGCCGTGCGCTACAACTCGGTGCTGGCGGCGCGCTACCTCATCCTGACCAACGGGCTGACGCACTACTGCTGCGAATGGCGCGACGGGACGTATGTCCGTTGCGGCTCCTTCCCGGACCTTACGGTCGGTTAGTCCGTTCCGGACCTGCGGCGCATGCCCGCCCTCTCCCGGAGGGGTTGTTCAGAGGTTTTTGAAGTGGCGGTCGATGTAGTTCTGGAATGCCTCCTTGTAATTCTCCCCGATAGGGACATATTCCGTGTCGCTCAGGAAGATGCGTCCCCGGACGTAGGACCTGATCGCCCGCAGGTTCACGATGTACGAGCGGTGGACGCGCATGAACTGCTCCGAAGGAAGGGCTGCCTCCATGTTCTTCAGGCGGAAGAGCGTGGTGATGGTCGATCCGTCGCAGAGATGCATCCGCACGTACTCCCCTTCGCTTTCGATATAGACAATGTCGGCGATACGGACGAGCGAGACCTTGTAGTCGGCCTTGACGGAGATGTATTCGCGGTCTTTGGGGGTGGCCTCCGAGTCGCTGTCCGGCTGGGCCGGCAGCCTCCCCTGGCGGAGTTCGTAGAGCGAATTGGCCTTGGCGGCGGCGCGGCTGAAGTCGGCGAAGCTGAACGGTTTGAGCAGGTAGTCCACCGCGTCGAGCTTGAATCCGTCGATGGCGTATTCCGAGTAGGCCGTGGTGAAGACGACCATCGGCCGGTCGGTCAGCGCACGGACGAAGTCCACCCCGTTCAGATCCGGCATGTTGATGTCCACGAAGATCAGATCGACCCGTTCGGAGGCCAGCCGCTGCTGGGCCTCGATGGCGTTGTTGAACGTGGCGGCCAGTTCGAGGTAGGGGATTTTGGCGATATAGGCGGATATCTGGCGCAGAGCCAGCGGCTCGTCGTCGATGGCGATACATTTAAGCATGGAGCGTCGGTATTACGAGAGTTACGGTGTAGGTCTCTTCCTCTTCGCGGATGTCGAGCGAGTAGTTCTTTTCTCCGTAGATCAGCGCGAGGCGTTTGCGGACATTCTCCAGCCCGATGCCCGGATCGTTTTTCCGCCCGCCCGCCGGGGTCGTATGGCGGCTGTTGGTCAGGGTGCTGGTCACCTGTCCGTCGGCATATTCGATCCGCAGGTGGATGAACGACGGGCGGTTGTAGCTGACGCCGTGCTTGAAGGCGTTTTCGACGAAGACGATCAGCAGCAGCGGCGGGATCGAGACCTGCTCGGGCAGGTTGTCGGGATATTCCACGCGGATTTGCACGTCGTCGGTGTAGCGGATGCGCATCAGCTCGATGTAGTTCTTCAGGAACATGATGTCGCGGTTGAGCGAGATCCGCTCGCTGCCCGAGTCGTAGAGCACGTAGCGCATCATCTTCGAGAGCTCGATCACGGCATTCTTGGCCGATTCGGCATCGATGTCGATCAGCGCATGGATGTTGTTGAGCGTGTTCATGAAGAAGTGCGGGTTGATCTGGTACTTCAGGTAGTCCATCTCGGCCTGCAGGTTCTGCCGCTTGAGCGTCTCCATCTGCTGTTCGTCGCGCATCGACTGGTAGATGAGCTTGATGCCGGTGTTGGCTCCGGTCATGAAGAAGCCGAGGATGACGTTCCAGTAGATCTCGAGGTTCGAGAACGAGGCCTTGCGGTAGGCATCGACCGCCTCCGCGTCGTCCTGCGGGCGGATGTCGAGCATGAGGTGCTCCTCGTAGAGCTCGACGAGCCAGAAGACTCCGATGATGAGTGCCAGGTTGAGCAGCACGTATTTGCCGTATTTGCGGCGGAGCATGTACCTCGGGGCGAGGACACAGTTGTGGATCAGGAAGATGATCAGGTAGGGCGCGATCTGCTGCCAGGCGATGAGTACGTTCTCGAGGTTGATGTGCATCTCGGACATCATCTGCGAGTTGAGCACCGGCACGAGGATGATGGCCGACCAGACCATCAGGTAGAGCAGGTTTTCGCCTATGGCTTGTTTGCGCTGTATCTTCATGGGGCGGAAAACGGCGGCGGAGGATCCGGCGTCGATGCGATCCCGGATCTTCCGCCGCGAGTCTTGATTCGTGGTGTCAGTTGTCGAGCAGTGAGGCGCTGTAGAGGAAACGCTTGATGCTCCGCTTGGGGGTCTTCTCGAACTCGGTGGGGTAGATCGTGATGTCCGAGACGCGTTCGTAGGCGGCCAGCTGCCTGTTGAGCTCCTGCAGGTTGTTCTGCATGATCTGCGGCAGCTCCGACTTGTCGATGCCCTCGGCGTCGGCCTGTTCGTAGTCCGGCACCACGAGGGCCCGCAGGCGGCCGTTGCCGGCATCGAGCACGAGCGATTCGAGTACCATATACATGTTGTTGAGCTTGTCCTCGATCTCCTCGGGGTAGATGTTCTGTCCGTTGCCCGAGAGGATCATCGTCTTCGACCGGCCGCGGATGTAGAGCGTGCCGTCGGGGTCCATCGTGCCCATGTCGCCCGTGTGGAGCCACCCCTCGTCGTCGAGCACCTGCTGCGTATCCTTCTCGTTCTTGTAGTAGCCCTTCATGACGTGCTCGCCGCGCACGAGGATCTCGCCGGCCACATGCTCCGGATCGGACGATTCGATCCTCACCTCGAGCAGCCCCTTCAGGTAGCGGCCGCACGAACTGGGCTTGAACTCGTTGTCGGGCGTGAAGCTGATGAGCGGGGCGCATTCGGTCATGCCGTAGCCGATCGTGATCGGGAAGTGGATCTTCATCAGGAAGGATTCGGTCTCCTGGTTCATCGGGGCGCCGCCGACGATGAATATCGTGACGTTCCCGCCGAAGGCGTCCATGAGCTTCTTGCGGATGACCGAATGGATGGCCGTATTGAGCAGCGGAATCTTCATGGCGATCGACATGGGGCCCTTCTCCAGCATCGGGAGCACCTGCTTGCGGTAGATCTTCTCGAGGATCATCGGCACGCAGCAGATGATCGTGGGCTTTACGACGGCCATGGCCTCGATGAGGATCTTCGGCGAGGGGATACGGCCCAGCAGCGTGACGTGGCCGCCGACGGCCAGCGGGGCGAGGAAGTCGAACGCGCATCCATAGGCGTGGGCCAGCGGAAGGAACGAGAGGGTGCGGCCGCCGCGCTGGAAATAGTAGGTTCCGGTCTGGGTGTTGAGCGCCGTCTTGGCGAAAAGGACGTTGCCCGTGAGGTTGTTCACCGTGAGCATCACGCCTTTGGAGTATCCGGTCGTTCCGGAGGTGTAGTTGAGCAGGATGACGCGGTCGTTCGGGATATCGGGGTATTTGATGTCGCTGACGCTGAACCCGCGGGGGTATTTCGACCGGTAATTCTTCAGGATGTCGTGCTGAAACTTGGTGAGCGACTTTCCGTTGCGTTCGAAGATGACGTGGAAGTCCGTCAGCGAGAAGACCGCCTCGATCTGGCGGATGTGGTCCTCGTCGATCACGTCCCAGAAGTTGTCGCCGAGGAAGAGCAGTCGGCTCTCCGAGTGGTTGATGATGTGCGTCACGTCGGCCGGCGTGAAGTCCTGGAGGATCGGGACGATGACGGCGCCGTAGGTGATCGTGGCGATGTAGGTGATGCACCAGCGGGGATTGTTGCGGCCGATCAGTGCGATCTTGTCGCCCTGCTTGATTCCCGCCTTCTTGAAAAGCAGGTGGAGTTTGGCAATCTCCTTGGCCATTTCGTAGTACGAAAAGGTCTCGTTCTTGAAGTAGTCGGTCAGTGCCGACATTTCGCGGTTCTCCCGGAAACTGGCTTCGTATATCTTGATCAGATTCTCCTCTAACATGGCAGTTGGTCTGTGTGTGTTTCGGTCGGTATGGCGGACGGCCGGCAGGCTATTCCGCCTTTTTGCCGGCTGCGGCATCCTTCCCGGCGTCGTCCTTTCGGGTCGATTCCTTTCCGGCCGGGGCGGCGGCTCCGGGTGCGGCATCCGGAGCTCCGGGGGCCTTTGCCTGTTGGGGCTTCCAGATGTAGATCTTCGATTCGGTGCCGGCGCGCAGCCGCTCGATGTTCTTACGGTGCGTGTAGAGCAGCAGGACGGCGATGACGAACGAGAAGACGACGAACGGGACGGACTCGTTCACCTTGGGCGAGATCATCGTGAATGCGGGGAAGCAGCATCCGGCGATCATCGACGAGAGCGAGACGTAGTGCGTGATCATGAGCACGACGAACCACACGCCGAAGCAGAGCAGTGCCACCGGGGGGTAGATTCCCGTGACGGCCCCGACGAGCGTGGCGACGCCCTTCCCGCCGCGGAATCCGGCGAAGATGGGGAAGATGTGCCCGAGCACGGCGGCGAACACGGCGATGATCTTGAGGTTGATGAGCCACATGTCGCTGACGTTCTCGTCGTACTTGAGCATCTCGATGAGCGTGACGGCGACGAATCCCTTCAGGAAGTCGAGCGCGAAGACGGGCAGTGCGGCCCGGCGGCCCAGCACGCGGAGCATGTTGGTCGTTCCGGCGTTTTTCGAACCGTATTCGCGGATGTCGATGCCGTAGTATTTCTTGCCGATCCACACGGCACTCGGAATCGAGCCCAGCAGATAGGCGATGATAATCATCGTGGTAGCGGTATAGTACGTCAGTATCATGGTCGTTTGTCCGGTAAGTTTTATTGGCAAATATAATGAATTTTTCCGGATCGCGAAGCCCGAATGCAAAAAACGGAGCGGCCGGAGGGCTTTTCGGAAGAATTTGTTATCTTTGCACACTTGTTCCTCCGCGGCTTTTCGCGAAGGCTTCCGGACGGTTTCCGGAACCCGTGCGGAGCGAGGTACGACGAAGAACCAACTAAAGCTATCTGACTATATGATGAAAACGAAGGCATTTCTCGAGCCGATGGGATCGTGGGCGTGGTGGCGCTCGTGGATCCTGATCTTTTTCGGATGTTCGGTGATGGGTACCGGGTTCGTGTTGTTCGTCAATCCCTACAACTTCGTGCCGGGCGGCGTCTACGGCATGGGTATCGTCCTGCACAACATCTTCCCGTCGATCCAGGTCGGAACGTTCGGCTACATGTTCGACATCCCGCTGATGATCATCGCCATGCTCGTCTTCGGCGGGCAGTTCGGCACCCGCACGGTGCTGGCGGCGCTTTTCACGCCGGGATTCATGAACGTCCTCACGCGGCTGGTCTATCCCGATGCCGCGGCCGTGGAGTCGCTCGACCCCTCGCTGCTGCTGGGCGGCCGGCTCGATCTGTCGAACGACCTGCTGCTGACGTGCGTGATCGGCGCCGTGGTGATCGGCGTCGGACAGGGCATCGTCGTGCGGCAGCAGGCCACTACGGGCGGCACCGACATCGTGGCGATGCTGTTGCAGAAATATGCCGGGATCAAGTTCTCGACGGGCATCTTCCTGGCAGACGGCTTTGTCGTGCTGTCGGGCCTCGTAGTCATCGGCTTCGGACTGGGAACCGGCGACGCCGACCCCAAGGGGTGGATGCTGACGCTCTATTCGCTCATCACGATCTACATCACTTCGCGGGTGATCGCCTACATGCTCAACGGCGCCTCGTACGACAAGTTGCTGTTCATCATCAGCAACCGGCACGAGGACCTCAAGCGCTTCATCATTGAGGATCTGGACCGCAGCGCGACCTACATCAAGGCCAAGGGCATGTACACCGATGCGCCGCGCGACATGATCTTCCTGGTGGTGAGCCGCAAGGAGGTGCATCTGGTGCAGCACCAGATCCGCGAGATCGATCCGCGGGCCTTCGTGGTCGTGACGGATGCCTACGAGACCTTCGGCGAGGGCTTCAAGCAGTTCCCCGACAAGAACTCGATACAGGCGGAATAAAAGAATGGATTTGAATTTGGATTTGAAACTGAACGTGAATACACTGCGGCCGCTCGCGGGCGAGGGGCGCAAACTCTTTGTCGAAACCTACGGCTGCCAGATGAACGTCGGCGATACGGAGATCGTCGTCGCACTCATGCAGCAGGAGGGCTATGTCTATACGGAGCGGATCGCCGAGGCGGACGTCATCCTGATCAACACCTGCTCGATCCGCGACAACGCCGAGCAGCGGATCTGGGGACGCCTGGCCGAGATGAAACGCTACCGCCGCGAACGTCCGGGTCTGGTGATCGGCATCATCGGCTGCATGGCCGAGCGCCTGAGGGAGCAGCTTGTCGAGGGTCCGAATGCCGTCGATGTGGTGGCCGGGCCGGATGCCTACCGCGACCTGCCGCGCCTGGTGCGCGCGGCCGAGGCCGGCGGCAAGGGGGTCAATGTGCTGCTCTCGACCGAGGAGACCTATGCCGAGATCGCTCCGGTGCGCCTCGACCGCAACGGCGTGAGCGCCTTCGTGGGCATCATGCGCGGATGCAACAACTTCTGCTCCTACTGCGTGGTTCCCTATACGCGGGGCCGCGAACGGAGCCGTGATGCGGAGACCATCGTCGCCGAGGCCCGGAGCCTCTTCGAGAACGGCTACCGCGAGGTCACGCTGCTCGGTCAGAACGTCAATTCCTACCGGGCGGGCGATGTCGATTTCCCGGAGCTCATGCGGCGCGTGGCGTCGATCTCGCCGCTGCTGCGCGTGCGTTTCGCCACCTCCCATCCCAAGGACATGAGCGACCGCCTGCTGGAGGTCATGGCCTCGATGCCCAACATCTGCCGGACGATCCACCTTCCGGCCCAGTCGGGCGCTACGTCGATGCTCGAGCGGATGAACCGCAAGTACACGCGCGAGTGGTATCTCGGCCGGATTGCGGCCATCCGCCGCTACCTGCCCGACTGCGCCATCACGACCGACCTGATCGCCGGTTTCTCGGGCGAGACCGAGCAGGAGCATCTCGAGACCCTTTCGCTCATGCGCGAGGTGGGTTACGAATTCGCCTATATGTTCAAGTATTCGGAGCGTCCGGGGACCTTCGCCTCGAAGCACCTCCCGGACGATGTGCCCGACGAGGTGAAGTCGCGCCGCCTGTCCGAGATCATCGCCCTGCAGAACGAACTGGGCCATGCGAGCAACCTGCGCGACGTGGGCCGGGAGTTCGAGGTGCTCGTCGAGGGCACGTCGAAGCGCAACCCCGACCAGTTGTCGGGCCGCACGTCGCAGAACAAGGTGGTGGTCTTCGACCGCGGCACGCACCGCGTGGGCGATTACGTGCGCGTGCGGATCACGGGATGCACGCCCGCGACGCTCTTCGGCGAGGAGGTCGCGCAGCAGTAGTTTTTGGTACAACAAGTTAAAGGCAAGAAGAAGAGAATTATGCGATTCGACGAACTCGATCTGGAGGATGAGATCCTCGACGGACTCGAAGACATGAACTTTCACGAGATGACCCCCGTGCAGGAGCATACCATTCCGGTGATCCTCGAGGGGCGCGACATCATCGGCTGTGCCCAGACCGGAACGGGCAAGACGGCGGCCTATACGCTGCCGTTGTTGAACAAGCTGCTCATCGAGGGCAATCCGGACAATGTGGTCAAGTCGGTCATCATCGTGCCGACGCGCGAGCTGGCACAGCAGATCGACCAGCAGTTCCAGGGCTTCTCGTACTACCTGCCCGTCTCGACGACGGTCGTTTACGGCGGCGGCGACGGCAAGGGCTGGGACGTGCAGAAGCGGGGCATGCTGATGGGTTCCGACGTGGTGATCGCCACTCCGGGACGCATGATCGCCCACCTGCAGAACAGCGGCGTGGACCTCTCGCATGTCGAGTACCTGATCCTCGACGAGGCCGACCGCATGCTCGACATGGGCTTCAGCGACGACATCATGAAGATCGTCTCCTACATGCCCCGGGAGCGGCAGACGATCATGTTCTCGGCGACGCTGCCCCCGAAGATCCGCGAGTTGGCGAAGACCATTCTGAGAAATCCGGCCGAGGTGAACATCGCCATCTCGAAACCCAACGAGGCGATCGACCAGTCGGCCTACATCTGCTACGAGAGCCAGAAGCTGGGGATCATCCGCGAACTGTTCGCCGAGCCGACCGATTCGAAGACGATCATCTTCTCGTCGTCGAAGATGAAGGTCAAGGAGCTGGCCCATACGCTCAAGCGCATGAAGCTCGAGGTGGCCGCGATGCACTCCGACCTGGAGCAGCCGCAGCGCGAGGAGGTGATGCTCAACTTCAAGAACAACAAGGTCAAGATCCTGGTGGCCACCGACATCGTGGCGCGCGGCATCGACATCGAGGATATCGGCCTGGTCATCAACTACGACGTGCCGCACGATCCCGAGGACTACATCCACCGCATCGGCCGCACGGCGCGCGCCGCAGCGACGGGCAGCGCCATCACCTTCGTTTCGGAGGAGGAGCAGGGCAAGTTCCACCAGATCGAGAAGTTCATCGAGCGCGAGATCCGCAAGGCCGACCTGCCGGAGAGTGTGGGCGAGGGCCCGAAATACAATCCCGAGGCCTTCTCCGGACGCGGCAAGGGGCGCGGCGGCCGCAGCAAGGGCGGTGACGGACGCGGACACGGCCGCGGGCGCCGCGACCGGTTGCGCGACAAGGGACACAACAGCTCGTCGGCCCCGCAGCAGCAGGCCCCGCAGCAGACACAACAGCCGGCTTCGCAGCCGGCCGCCGGGACATCGCAGGGAACGCCGGCCGCAGCCGGACAGCAACCCGCTCCGGAGGGAACCAGGCGCCGCCGCCGTCACCGCGGCGGCCGGAACCGCCGTCGCGGCAACCGGGAGTCGGGAGCCCCGCAGGGCGGAACGCCGCAGAGCGGCTCCGAGAGTCCGGTGCAGGCATAGTCCCCGCCGGTTCCGTCTAACAGCAGAACAGCCCTGCCACATGTGTGGCAGGGCTGTTTCGTCGATGCGGCCGGAATGCGGAATGCCGTACCGGGACGTTGTGTCAGAACCCCGGTTATTTTCCCCCGCCGGATTTCCCGCCGAGTTGCTGTTTCCACTTCTCGCGGGCGAGAGCCTGCAGGTCGGCGACGGCATCCTTCTCGTCCACGATCTCCTGGCCGAGCAGCGTCTCGATGACGTCCTCCATCGTGACGATGCCCTGGAAGCAGCCGTACTCGTCGCGCACCTGGGCGATATGCTCCTTGTTCTTGATCATCTCCTCCCAGACGGCTGCCACGGTCTCCTCGCCCGGAAACGAGAGGATCGGGCGCCGGATGTCGGCCAGGCGGTTGTCGAAACGGTCCTCGGCCAGCTTCTCCAGGACGGTCTGCTTCAGCACGTAGCCGGTGATGTAGTCGGGGCTGTCGCCGTAGACCGGGATGCGCGAGAAGATGCGGAAGAGGTGGTTGGCGTAGAATTCGCGGAGCGTGGTGCGCTCGGGGGCCGTGGCGGCTACGGTCCGCGGGGTCATGATCTCACGCACGGTGACGTGGTCCAGCCGGAAGAGGTTCTGGATCACCTTGTCCTCGCGGGGTTGGAAGACGCCCTCCTGCCGGCCGACGCTCACCATGGCGGAGACCTCCTCGCGGCTGACCGAGAGGGGCTGTTTCTTCGACGAGACGAGTTTGGTGATCAGCTCCGAGAGGAGCACGAGCGGGTAGCAGACGATGATCATCGCGCGGATGACCGGGGCCGACGACATGGCCAGCTGCCGCCAGTAGCAGGCACCGACGGTCTTGGGGATGATCTCCGAGAGGACGAGGATCAGGATGGTCAGCACGGCCGAGATGATGCCGAAGTAGGCTTCGCCGAAGACCTTGACGGCCTCGGCGCCGACGCCTGCGGCACCGATCGTGTGGGCGATGGTGTTGAGCGAAAGTATGGCCGAGATCGGCTTGTCAATGTCCTGCTTCTGCCGCATGAGCAGCGGGGCGTTCTTGGCGCCCTCCTTCTCCTTCATGGCGATGAAGGACATCGGCGTGGAGAGCAGGACGGCTTCGAGGATCGAACAGAGGAACGAGATGGCGAGAGCCGCCGTCAGATAAAGTATGATGAGTTCCATGAATGGTGTTTATGTGGTTGTGGGGCCGTGTGGATGCGCACGGCAAACGCTTTTCGGGTGAATGGATCGGGTAGGGCGGAGGCTTGTGCCGCCTCTGCCGGGTAGGGTCGGGCTGCGGCGGGCTGCAGCCGGAGACGGTGTGTCAGATCCGATAGATGCAGAAGGTGCGGCAGGCGGCACGTCCCGTATGTATGTCCGAACGGTCTGCAAGACGGAATGCCTGAAGCTTTCTTGTGGGGCGGATCGTTGCGGGGGGCATCTCGCTTCCCGGACAGAGTGCCGCGGAGGGCAGCATGCGGGGAATCCGGTACAGACAGGCGTCGTCGGGGCTCTCCGACGGATCGTCGTCGGACGATTCTGCCGGTTCGGTGAGCAGGACGGCAATGTCATCGGGGGTGTGGAAGACTGCGGCGGCCGTCTCGGACATGCCTGCCGAAAGTTCGGTCAGCATGGCGGCGAGCAGCACGAGAATCCAGAGGCGCATCGGGCGCGTATGTCTGCAAGAATCTTCCAAGGGGACGATTTATGGGACAAATATAGGAAATTTTCCACAAATCCAAGAATTGGCCCGGCCCCGTCCGTTTCGCCTCTCTGAATAAAGTGCGGGAGGCGCGGATCGTCTGATCCGACACCTCCCGCACCGGGAATGTGTATGGCGGGGATGATCAGAGCCGCCCCCTGATGCGGTCCTCGAATGCCGAGAGGGCAGCCTTGGCCCCTTCGCCCATGGCGATGACGATCTGTTTGTAAGCGACATCCGTCACGTCGCCGGCGGCGTAGAATCCGCGGAGCGCCGTGCGGCAGTTGCGGTCCACGGAAATCTCCCCGGCGCGGTTTGTCTCCACGGCTTCGCGGAAGAGCGCGCTGTTGGCCGAGAGGCCGATCTGCACGAATACGCCGTCGAACGGCATCTCGGAGACCGCATCCGTGCGGCGGTCCTTCAGGCGCAGGGCCGTGAGCCGGCCGTCGTGTCCGAGCGCTTCGAGTGTCTGCACCGCGGTGCGGACCGTGACGTTGGGCAGCGATCGCAGCTTCTCCTGCAGGACGCCGTCGGCCTTCAGCTCCTCCATGAATTCGAGCACGGTCACGTGCCGGCAGATTCCCGCCAGGTCGATGGCTGCCTCGACTCCCGAGTTGCCGCCGCCGATCACGGCCACATCCTTTCCCGCATAGAACGGCCCGTCGCAGTGGGGGCAGAAGGCGATGCCGTGTCCGGTGTATTCGGTTTCGCCCGGGACACCGAGCCTGCGCCACGAGGCTCCCGTGGCGGCGATCAGCGCCGGGGCGCGGAACACCTCGCCGCCGCGCACGCGCAGCGCGTGCTCCTCCTCTCCGGCTTCGAAGGCCTCGATCGTGCGGTTTTCGTACAGTTCGATGCCGTAGGCTTCCATGTGGCGGCGCAGGTCGCCGGCCAGTTCGGCCCCTGTGGTCCGGGGTACGGAGATGAGGTTCTCGATACCGACCGTTTCGTTCACCTGCCCGCCGATGCGCCCGGCCACCACAGCCACCTTCAGCCCCTTGCGGGCCGAGTAGATCGCCGCTGCGGCTCCTGCCGGGCCGCCTCCGGCCACTACGACGTCGTAGCGGCGTTCGATTGTTGCGCCCTCGGCGGGGCGGCTCCCGATGCGCTCCTCGAGCTGCTCGAGCAGTTCGCCCAGCGTGCTCCGCCCCGAGTGGAGCGGTTCGCCGTTGCAGAAAACGCTCGGTACAGCCTGGATCCTCAGCCGCTCGGCCTCCTCGGGGAAGAGGGCACCGTCGATGGCCGTATGGCGGATCTGCGGGTTGAGAATCGCCAGCACGTTGAGAGCCTGCACCACGTCGGGGCAGTTCGTACAGGTCAGCGACATGTAGGTCTCCAGTTCGACCGGCCCTTCGAGTGCCTCGATCCGGCGGCGGGTCGCCTCGTCGGGAAGGTTGCGTCCCTTCCCGTCGGCATTGAGCACGGCCAGTACCAGCGAGCTGAATTCATGCCCGTTGGGCACGGCCCGGAAGCGGATGCCGAGCTCCTGTCCGTTCTTCAGGATCCGGAACTCGAGTCCGGGGCCCTCGCTCACGCGGCAGGCGAGGCGGTCGGATGCGGCGGCCGTGTCGCCGAGCAGTTCGAGCAGCTCCGCGCGGGACCCGTGGTCCGCGCGGACTGCGATGTCGAAGAGGTAGTCGGCCTCCAGCGACCCGAACAGTTTCTTGAGTTGCTCCTTGAGCGATGCGTCCAACATGGCTTCCGGAGTCTTAGATTTTGCCTACCAGATCGATGCTCGGCTTGAGCGTCTCTTCGCCCTTCTTCCACTTGGCGGGGCATACCTCGCCCTTGTGCGTTGCCACGAACTGGGCCGCCTCGACCTTGCGGAGCAGCTCCTCGGCGTTGCGGCCGATGCTGTTGTCCTGGATCTCGACCAGTTTGACGACTCCTTCGGGGTTCACTACGAACGTGCCGCGATAGGCCATGCCCTCCTCCTCGATCATTACGCCGAAGCCGCGGGCAAGCACGCCGGTCGGATCGGCGAGCATCGGGTACTGGATCTTGCGGATGCTCTCCGAGGTGTCGTGCCAGGCCTTGTGCACGAAGTGCGTGTCGGTGCTCACCGAGTAGACTTCGACGCCCATGGCCTTGAACTGCTCGTACTTCTCGGCCATGTCCACCAGCTCGGTGGGGCATACGAAGGTGAAGTCGGCGGGGTAGAAGAAGAATATGGCCCACTTGCCCTTGATGTCTTCGTTGGAGACGGTCTTGAATACGCCGTTGTGGTAGGCCTGGACCTTGAACTCGGGGATCGGGGAATTGATGATCGATGTCATGTCTTTACTGTTTTATAGGGTTCATACTCGGACCGGTCCGGAACGTCGGGCGCCCCTTTCCGGCCTTTTCACGTGACAAAGGTAAATCGGATATTTGTATAAATCAAATTGATAATTTTTATATTATTATAGTTTGATTTTATATTGGTTCCGCATGGACATGCGGGCAAAATCCGTACCAGCCCCTTCTGGTGCAGGCGGTGTGGACCGCCGCAAAAAAGGGACGGGCTGCGGATGAACTCCGCAGCCCGTCTTCGGGAGAGGTCTCGGCATCAGAATGCGAATTCCGATACGAGGGGTTCGACCGTGTCGCCGTTGATTGCGATCCGGTTTTCGTGTGCGAGCCAACCCAGGGCGATGAGCAGTTCCTGTTCGGAGAGGGACGTGCAGGCGCGAAGAGCGGCTATCGTGTGCGGTCCGTGGAATGTGATCTCCGCATAGAGCCGTCGGGCGTCGGCTTCGATCTGCCGGTTCTTGTTTTCCATCGTACAGGGGCCGGACTACTTCCGGCGCTCGATTTCGTATTCCAGTTCGCCGCGGCTGTTCACCAGCGTGTAGTGCATCACCCCTTTGTCGAACGAGAGCAGTCCGAATCCGGAGTTCTCGCTGGCATACTGCGTGAGCGGGCCGCGCTGGGGAGCGCGCTGTTTCGAGGCCGACGTATTGACGATGTAGTCGATGCTGTCCCTGCCGGTGCGGATGTGCTGGAAGGTGTGGATGTGGCCGCAGAAGTAGGCATCGACGGCATTGCGGCGGAAAACCTCCTCGAGCCGGGCGCGCATGTTCTCCTGTTCGATGTCGTCTTTGCCGTCGTAGGTGTACATCGGGTGATGGCCCACGACGATTTTCCACTTTTCGGAGGAGGCGTTCAGGACACTGTCGATCCAGCGGACCTCTTCATCGGGATCGACCCGTTGCGCGTCGGGGTATTGGTCGCTCTCCCGGCGGTACTTGTCGATGAGCGGGGCTGTGTCGATGAAGACGAAACGCACACGGTCCGAGTCGGCCTCATCGTCGTCCAGGGGTACGGCGAAGGTGTAGTAGCGGGCGGGCATGTTCCACCGGCGGCTGACCTGCGAGTAGTCGATCATGGCCTGCGTGTTCCCGCGGTATTCGTGGTTGCCCAGCACACCGTACCACGGGCACTGGAGTTCGCCGTGGGTATAGATGCTTTCGAAATTGGACCACAGCAGCGGGTCGCTCGTCGATTGGATGCCCTCGTAGTGGAACAGGTCACCGCACGAGATGACGAACTCCGGGCCGAGAAGGTCGGCATAGACGCCCATCCACTCGCCGATCAGGCGCTGGTCGTAGGAGCCGTTTCGGCCGGCATCGGAGAGCATTAGGATGTTGAGTTCCCCGTCGTAGGTGCCTTCGGCTGCCTTTTTTTCGGGTTGTGTCGTCGTACAGGCGGCCAGGACGACGGCAAACCATGCAAAGCAGAGTTTTTTCATATACATAGGAATATGGGATGAATGTTGTCGTGTGTTTTTTTCGACGCCGCAAATATAGGCAAAATACACAGCGGGGAAACGTCTCCCGGGAAACTTCATTGAAACGTAACAGTATTGCATTCAAACTGTTGTGCGGATGCAAAGTTGCGGTAACAGCATGTCCATACTTTTGCCGCAGACAATTTCAAGTTTCTGTTTCATGAGAAAAAACTACACTTATCCGTTTGTTTTTCTGGCACTCGCGGCCGTGGCGCCGCTTCATCTTCAGGCCGCCGCGGAGGGCGAGGCCGAAACCGAGGTGGAGCTCGTGGATGCCGAACTGGCCGCTGCCCGCGGCTCCCTGACGGGCGTGGTGCTCGACGATGCGCGGCATGCCGTTCCCGGGGCCGTGGTCTACATCCGTTCGCTGAACCTGGGCGTCGTTTCCGGTACGGACGGCAGTTTCTCGCTGCGCGGTATTCCCGAAGGAACCTATGAAGTCTGCGTCACCTATGTGGGTTACGATCCGATCTGCCAGACCTACGACGTACACAAGGGGGAGACGATCCGTTGCGAGTTCCTCCTGCACGAGGGCGTGGCCATCGGCAACGTCGTGGTTTCGGGTATCGTCGAAGGGCAGCGCCGGGCGCTGACCCTGCAAAAGAACAACGACGGGGTGAGCAACATCGTGGCGGCCGACCAGATGAGCCGTTTCGCCGACGCCAACATCGGCGATGCGATGAAGCGTATCCCGGGCATCAACGTACAGTATGACCAGGGTGAGGCCCGTTTCGGACAGGTGCGCGGCACGTCGCCCGACCTTACATCCGTAACGCTCAACGGAAACCGTCTCCCCTCGGCCGAGGGTGACTCGCGCGCCGCGCAGCTGGACCTCATTCCGACGGACATGATCCAGACCATCGAGGTGAACAAGGTTGTCACGGCCGACATGGACGGCGACGCCATCGGCGGAGCGGTGAACCTCGTAACGAAGAATTCGCCCTATCGCCAGACCCTCTCGGCCAATGCCGGGGCGGGTTACAACCCCATCTCGCAGCGCGTGACCTTCAACGGTTCGGTCAGCTGGGGCTCGCGTTTCTTCAAGGACCGGCTCGGGGTGATGGCCGCCGTAGCCTACCATAACAACCCGATCGGCTCGGACAACATCGAGGCGACGTGGAAGGAGGACGACAACGGCAATGCCTATGTCGATGAATTCGAGGTCCGCCAGTACTACGTGCACCGCGAGCGGCAGAGTTATTCGCTTTCGCTCGACTGGAAGTTCAACGAAAACCACAAGATCGAACTGCGCGGCATGTACAACCGCCGTAACGACTGGGAGAACCGCTACCGCCTGACCTACAAGGATATCACGCCCGATGCCGACGGTACGGCCACGGCCTATCTGCGCCGTCAGACCAAGGGCGGGGCGCCCGATACGAAATTCGCCCGCCTCGAACGCCAGCAGACGGCCGACATCGCGCTGGGTGGAGAGCACAACCTCGGCTGGCTCGGCGTCGAGTGGGGCTTCGACTATGCCCGGGCCTCGGAAGACCGCCCCAACGAGCGTTACATCGGCCTGGAGAGCGACGAGGACAACCCGATCCGCTTCGATGTCGATCTGTCGGATGAGCGCGAGCCGCGTTTCGAGCCCCTCGATCCTTCGCGGATGGAGCTCAATGCGACCAACTTCATCAAGCTCGACGAGCTGACCGAGTCGTTCAGCGAGATCGAGGAGACCGAATACAAGGCCCATGTCGATCTTCGGGCGCGTCTCTTCACGGGGCAGTTTGCCGGTACGCTGAAGGCCGGATACAAGTTCCAGGACAAGGACAAGTCGAAATACATCACCTTCTACGACGTGGAACCGGTCGATGAGGAGTCCTTCATCCGCCAGGCCATGGCCGGCGGGAACATCTACGACGCCACGCGCCGGAACTTCTATGCCGGCGACTACACCGTAGGTGACTTTGTGAGCAAGAAATACCTCTCCCGGCTCGACTTCAACGACGCTTCGCAGTTCTCCCTGTCGCGCAACCCGATGGAGGAGGCCGAGAACTACGAGGGACATGAGTCGATCCATGCCGCCTACCTGCGTTACGACCAGCAGTTCGGCAACCGCCTGAAACTGATCGCCGGCCTGCGTCTCGAGCATACGCTCTTCGACTATACGGGCCATGCGCTCAACGTCGATGCCGAGGAGGAGAACATCACCTCGACGCCCGTATCGCGCAAGACGACCTACGACAACTGGCTGCCCTCCGTGCTGCTCAAGTACGAGCCGATGGACAACATGGTGCTTCGGGCCAGTTTCACCACGACGCTCGCACGTCCGAAGTTCCGCCAGATGGTGCCGGGCGACCGTGTGAACCTCCATGACGAGGAGTACACGATGGGCAATCCCGACCTGCGCAATACGGTGTCGAACAACTACGACCTGATGTTCGAGTACTATTTCCGGTCGATCGGTCTGGTTTCGGCCGGCGTCTACTACAAGCAGATCTCCGACTTCATCGTCGATGCGATGGTCGAGGACCAGGTGATCGCCGGGACGGAGTTCAAGGAGCTCTACAAGGCCGTCAATGCCGGCGATGCGAACCTGTTCGGCGTGGAGGTGTCGTTCCAGCGCGACCTGGGATTCATCTCCCCGGCACTCAAGAACTTCGGCATCTACACCAACTACACCTACAACCACTCGAAGGTCACGCGCCTGACCGATCCGATCTTCGCCGGCCGCAGTGCCGACGACATCCAGCTTCCGGGTACGCCCGAGCATACGGTCAATGCCTCGCTCTATTTCGAGAACCGCCGCCTGACGGCCACCCTCTCGTACAACTACGCTAGCTCGTTCCTCGACAACGAGGAGATGGGCATGACCCCCTTTACGGACCGCTATTATGACAGCGTGAACTACCTCGATGCCAATGTGTCGGTGCGCGCCACGAAGTTCCTCTCGGTCTACGCCGAGGTGGGCAACCTGCTCAACCAGCCGTTGCGCTACTATCAGGGAACGAAGGACCGGGTGCGGCAGGCCGAATACTACGGTATCCGCTTCTCGGTCGGAGCGAAGGTCCGCTTCTGATCCCCACGGGACCGACAACCGAAAACGATCGGGCCGCACCGGAGAGGTGCGGCCCGATTTCGCATGTGTGCGGGGCACGGAAGGATCCGTGCGGCCGGCGGTCAGGCAAAGGGGTTGTACTGGCGGTAGAGCTGGTGGATGATGCCGTCGGCCAGTCCCATGCGCGGTACGCACACCGTGTCGATGCGGCAGATGCGCAGCACCTCGGTGAAGATTTTCAGGGCGGGGACGATCACCTCGGCCCGGCTCTGGTTCAGGTAGAGCTGCTCCATGCGCTCCTCGACCGACATGTCGCGCAGCCGGGCATAGAGCGACGTCAGCTCCTTGGCCCGGATGCACTCCCGGGACTTCTTTTCGAGCATCTTGTGCACCTTGTTGATGTTGCCGCCCGATCCGATGATGCCCGAAGGGTGCCATTTTTCGTCGATCTGTTCGAGCCACCTTCCGAAACGCTCCCATTCGGCCGGTTCCTCGGCACGGCTGAAGATCCGCACGGTGCCCAGCCGGAACGAGCAGGCATCGACCTTGCGCCGGCGGGCGTAGACGACGATCTCGGTGCTGCCGCCGCCCACATCGACATAGAGGTAGGTCTTTGCCGGGTCGAGTGTCTCGCGCAGCCCCCCGGCCGCGAAGATCGTGCCGGCCTCGGCCTCGCCGCTGATGATCTCGACCGAGATCCCGCTGCGGTTGCGGATCAGCGAGACGACCTCGCTGCCGTTTTCGGCCTCGCGCATGGCGCTCGTGGCGTAGGCGCGGTAGTCCTTGACCGCGAAGGCGCGGAAGAGCGCCGAAAAACCCTGCATGGCGTCGCACAGCGCCTCGGCCTTGCCGTTGCCGATGCGTCCGCGCAAAAAAACGTCGTCGCCCAGCCGGATGGGTACCCGGACAAAGGCGGCCTTCTTGTATTCGGTGCGTCCGTCCTCGTAGGCTTCGACGTAGTCGATCAGAAGACGGATTGCGTTCGAGCCGATATCGATGGCTCCGAAAGTCTCCCTGTTCATCTCTCCTTTTCGTTTTTCTCCTTTTCGCTTTGTTCCTTGTAATAGTCGTACAGCGCCGTCTGGCTGCGTACGGGGCACTGTCCCGGAGCGGGTTTCAGATGGGGATTGTCCGCCTGGTCCGCAAGGTCGCGTGCCTTCACGTTGTCCGACCACTGGATGGCGAAGACCTTGCGCAGGAGTCGCTGAATCTGCCGGTCGAGGATCGGTGTGCAGACCTCGACCCGGCGGTCGAGGTTGCGCGACATCCAGTCGGCCGACCCGATGTAGGTCCGTTCGTCGCCGTCGTTGCAGAAGATGAAGAGCCGGGCGTGCTCGAGGTACTTGTCCACGATGCTGATGGCCCGGATCCGCTCGCTCATGCCCTCGACCGAGGGGCGCAGGCAGCAGGCTCCGCGGACGATCAGCCGTACCTCGACGCCGGCCTGGCTGGCCCGGTAGAGGCGGTCGATGATCCGTTCGTCGGTCAGTGAGTTGCATTTGGCGTAGATATAGGCCTTGCGTCCCTTGCGGGCGTTGCGCGTCTCTCGGTCGATCAGTTCGCCGAACGCCTCGCGCATGTAGTAGGGCGATACGAGCAGGTGCTTGTACCTGAACTGCTTGTGGCTGTTTGTGAGGAACTGGAACACGTTGCGGACATCTTCGACGATCCCCTTGTGGGCGGTCAGCAGACCGAAGTCGCCGTAGATCGCCGCCGTATTCTCGTTGAAATTGCCCGTCCCGATGTAGGCGTATCCGCGCAGTCCGGAGGATTCGCGCCGTTCGACGAGTACGGTCTTGCAGTGCACCTTCAGGTCCTCGATGGCGTAGATGACCTTCACGCCCTCGCGTTGCAGCAGGTCGGTATGTTCGATGTTCTGCTCCTCGTCGAAGCGGGCCTTGAGTTCGACGAACACGGAGACCTGCTTGCCGTTTCGGGCGGCATTGACGAGGGCGTTGATCACCTTCGAGTGCTCGGCCGTGCGGTAGAGCGTGATCGAGATGCGCTCGACGTGGGGATCGATGGCCGCTTCGCGCAGGAAGTCGATGAAGTGCAGGAACGAGTGGTAGGGGTAGTTGAGCAGGATGTCCCTGCGGCGCACGACTTTCAGGATGCTCTGGAAGGGGATGATGTCGCGGTGGCGGAGCGGGGCCGGATTGACCGTCCGCAGGTCGGGCCGTACGTCGGGGAACTTCATCAGGTCCTTCATCAGGTGGTACCGGTCGCCCGGCGCCAGCATCCCGGGGTTCGAGAGCTTGAGTTTGCGGGCCAGCATGTCGAGCAGGTCGGCCGGCATGTCGCGGTCGTAGATCAGGCGGATGGGCGAGCCGTAGCGGCGGCTTTCGACCCCTTCGGCGATGCGTTCGAAGAGGCTCTTCGAGACGTCGTCGTCGATCGTCAGTTCGGCGTCGCGCATGATCTTGAAGGTGTGTGCGGAGATGGTGTCGTAGGAGAACATGAAGAAGATCTCGTCGATCATCAGCCGGATGATATCGTCGAGGAAGATGACGTCGCGCCGCCCCGGCTCCGAGGGGAGAACGACGAAGCGCGGGCATGCCGAGCTGACCGGCACCTGGATGACGGCGTAGCGCACCGACGTGCCGCCCGTACAGCCCATCCGGACGCCGAGGTAGGCGTTTCCGTCGGGCAGGAACGGGATGCGGACCGACTTGCGGAGCATGAGCGGCACCAGGCGCGGCGAGACGACCGATGCGAAGTACGTGCGGCAGAACTCCTGCTGGTGCGGCGTGAGACCGGTTTCATCGACGACGAAGATCCCTTCGGCCTCCATCTCGCGGAGCAGTCCGCGGTAGGTCTCCGCAAACCGGGCCTGTGCCCGTTCGGCCTGCCTGCTCACCTCGGCGAGCAGGTCGGCGGGCGTGTATCCGCCGAGCAGCTGCCGGGAGCCCTGCCGGCCCGTGCGGTTCAGCCGGATGAGGTTGGCGATGCGCACCTTGAAGAATTCGTCCTGGTTGTTCGATACGATGCCGAGGAACTGCAGCCGGGAGAGCAGCGGTACGCTGCGGTCCTGCGCCTCCTGCAGGACCCGTTCATTGAACGAGAGCCAGCTCAGTTCGCGGTTGTTGTAGGTATATTCCATGGTTTATGCTTGGGTGAGGAGTTGCAGGAAGCAGGTTTCGGCCGAATCGACCCAGCGGCGGAATCCCGGGTCGGGTGTATTCGGCCGGGCGAGGTAACCGACGAAACGGTCGAGGTCGAAGTCCCGGGCGACGATCCCGGCCCCGGCCGCTGCCGCGTCGGCAGCATTGATGCGCTGCTCGATGTGGGCCGGCACCAGTAGCATCGGCTTGCCGTGGTAGAGGGCTTCGCAGACCGATTCGAATCCGGCCGTAGTGACGTATCCCCGGCAGTTGCGCATGGCGTCGAGAAAGAGCCGGTCGTCGAGGCGGTGAAGGTGCAGGTTGCCTTCGGGAGGTTGGTTGCGGCAGCCGTCGGGCCGGTCGCAGAAGAGCTCTACGGAGTGCTGCGGATGGCGGGCGCACCAGTTGCGCACCTCGCCCGCAAAACCGTTGTTCACCATGTAGCCGAGGATGAATCCCTCGTTGGCGGTGCGGCCGATCAGGGCTTCGCGGCGCAGCAGGGGCGGCACGACGTGGATGTGGCGCTGGAAGTCGTCGGCCATCGGGCGGAACGACAGCGCCAGCAGTTCGCCGCATCCCGAAGCCGTCATGCGGGCATGGAGCCGCAGCAGGAATCCCTGGATTCCGGTTCCGCGTCCGTAGGGGTAGAGAATGTGGTTGAGTAGAAACTGGTGGGCGATGCCGGTCATCGGGATCCGGATCGCGAAGCGGCGGACGGTCAGCCCCGTGAGCAGTTCGTAGAAGTTCACGATCCGGTCGGGCTGCAGCTCCTCGATCCGGCGTCGGATCAGCCGCATGCTGCGGTCGAAGGCCTTGAGCCGCCGGGGGGCGGCATTGGCCAGGAGCGTGCGGAACATGCTGACGCTCCGGTTGCAGCGGTCGAAGGCGAAGCGCGGGGCTTCGAATTCGGTGACCGGGGCGCCGATGCGTTCGAAGAAGAAGTCGGGAAGCCTCCGTTCGGGGCTGCGTCCGACGAGAATGCCGATCACCTCGTGGCCGTTGCGGCGGAGGATGCCGGCGAGCGAGAGGGCTTGGGTCAGGTGACCGCGCCCTTCTCCCTGAATGGCGAACAGGTAACGCATCGGGTCTCTATTTTTCGGGGTCGTAGCGGAGGATCTCCCAATTGCCGTCGTAGTCCTCGGCCAGGGCGGTGAGCGATTCGACCCAGTCGCCCGAGTTGAGGTAGAGCATGTTGCCGATCATGCGCTTGTCGGCCTGGTGGATGTGCCCGCAGATCACACCGTTGCAGCCTTTCTGTGCGGCGATCTCCACCAGGTGCTTCTCGAAGTCGCTGATGTAGGAGACCGACGCCTTGACCTTCTGTTTGATCTTCTGCGAAACGGAATAGTAGGGCAGCCCCCGTTTGAGGCGCCGCCGGTTGTAGATGCGGTTGAACCACATGAGCGCCGAGTAGCCCACGTCGCCGATCTTGGCCAGCCACTTCATCGACGAGGTGACGTGGTCGAACACGTCGCCGTGCAACACGTAGAAACGCTGCGACCCGCTGATGTGGATGTAGTCCCTGAGCACGGTGATGTTGGCGAAACGGAGCGGCAGGACGCGGTCGAGAAAGTCGTCGTGGTTGCCGCGCAGGTAGATGATGTGCGTGTCGTGCTGGATCTCGAGCAGGCGGCTGATGAAGTTCGTGTGGCGGCGTTTCCACTTTTCGCGCCGTCCCCGGATGAGTTCCCATCCGTCGATGATGTCGCCGCAGAGGATCAGAGTGTCGCAGGTGTGGTATTTCAGGAAGCGGTTGGCCTCCTTGGCCTTCGACCATTTCGATCCGAGGTGGATGTCCGACATCACGATGGTCTTGTAATGGTGTGTTTCAGACATGAGTGTCTTCGTTTAGGACGCGACAAAAGAACGCGACCTTTTTTTCGAAGCGGCGACATGCGTGTTACGATTCGGTGAAAGCGGCCGGTGTAACCGAAATTTAACATCCGGGAAAACGATCCGAAACACCCGGTGGGCATCTTTGCGCGACCAATTGGAATAAATCATGGAAACTGTCTACTTCGGAATCATCCTGTTCCTCTTTCTGCTCGCGATCTTCGACCTGGTGGTCGGTGTGAGCAACGATGCGGTGAACTTCCTTTCGTCGGCCGTCGGCGCCAAGGTGGCGCCCTACCGTGTGATCATGTGGATCGCGGCCACGGGCATTCTTTGCGGAGCGCTGATGTCCAACGGCATGATGGAGATCGCCCGCCACGGAATCTTCCGCCCCGAGCAATTCTTCTTTCAGGAGCTTGTCTGCATCTTCCTGGCCGTGATGGTCACCGACGTGCTCGTGCTCGACGTCTTCAACACGCTGGGCCTGCCGACCTCGACCACCGTATCGATGGTATTCGAACTGCTGGGCGGTACGTTTGCCCTCACGCTGGTGAAGATGGCCGGGACCGAAGGCATGCACTTCGCCGATTACCTCAATACGGAGAAGGCCCTTTCGGTCATCATGGGCATCTTCCTCTCGGTGGCGATCGCCTTCTTTTTCGGCATGGTCGTGCAGTGGCTCGCCCGTCTGGTCTTTACGTTCCGCTACCGGGAGCGGCTCAAGTGGACGATCGGCCTGTTCGGAGGTATCGCATCGACTGCGATCGTCTACTTCATGCTGATCAAGGGCGTCAAGGACACAACGTTCATGACCTCCGGGGCCAAGGCGTGGATCGCCGCCCACGGCACCCTGATCGCCGGCTGCTGCCTGGTGGGCTTCACCCTGCTGATGCAGGTGCTGCACTGGCTGCGGGTCAATGTCTTCAAGGTGGTCGTCCTGCTCGGGACCTTCGCCCTGGCCCTGGCCTTTGCCGGCAACGACCTGGTCAATTTCATCGGAGTGCCGCTGGCCGGCTACGACTCCTATCTGGACTATGCGGCCCACGGTGCGGGCAGCGATACCTACCTGATGTCGTCGCTCAATGAACCGGCCCGCACGCCGTTCCTCTTCCTGGCCGCGGCGGGTGTGATCATGGTATGGACGCTCTGCACGTCGAAGAAGGCGCAGAAGGTCATCAAGACCTCGGTCGATCTGTCGCGCCAGGACGAGGGTGAGGAGATGTTCGGCTCGTCGGCCGTGGCGCGGAGCATCGTCCGCACGTCGATGTCGCTGGCGCAGACGCTTTCGAACATCACGCCGCCGCGCATGCGGGCCTGGATCAACGCCCGCTTTTCGCAGGACGAGGCCGTGCTGGCCGACGGTGCGGCCTTCGACCTGGTGCGCGCTTCGGTCAATCTGCTGCTGGCCAGCCTGCTGATCGCACTCGGTACGTCGCTGAAGCTGCCCCTCTCGACCACCTACGTCACGTTCATGGTGGCCATGGGTACGTCACTTGCCGACCGTGCCTGGGGACGTGAGAGTGCCGTGTTCCGCATCACGGGCGTGCTGTCGGTCATCGGCGGGTGGTTCATCACGGCCGGTGTCGCCTTTACGGCCTGCTTCTTCGTCGCGCTGGCGATGTACTATGGAGGTACGGTGGTGATGGTTGCGCTGATCCTTCTGGCGGCCGCCCTGCTTGTCCACAGCAACATCCGCTACCGCCGCAAACTGCGCAGCGAGCATGAGGACGACCTCTTCAAACGGATCCTTGTCGAGAAGGACAAGACCGAGGTCTGGAACCTGCTGCGCCGCCACGTGAGCGGCACACTCTCCGACATGCTGGACTATACGGCGGGGAACTACCGCGCTGTTACCGACGGTTTTGTCGGCGAGGACCGGCGGGCCCTGCGCCGAGTCGCGCAGCAGGTCGATCGGAAGAAGGAGATGCTGCGCAAGGTCCGGCGGCGCGAGATGATCGGCATGCGGCGGATCAACCGCAATACGGCGATCGAGAAGAACATGTGGTTCCACCTGGGCAGCAACTGCTGCATCCAGTTCCACTATGCGCTCAAGCGTATGAACGACCTGTGCCGCGAGCATGTGGACAACAACTTCAACCCGCTGCCTGCGGCCTGTGCCGGGGAGTTCCTCCCGGTGCGCGACCGGGTTGTGGCGCTGCTCGAGCGGGCGGGCCATGCGGTCCGGGCCGGCGAGTACGGGGCGATGGATGACCTGCTTGCCGAGAGTGAGGCCGTGCGGGCGCGGCTCGTGGAACTGCAGCGCATCCAGATGGACCGCATCCAGGAGGAGAACAGCAGCATCAACGTGTCGCTGGTCTACCTGAACCTGTTGCAGGAGTCACTCGAGATCATCTCCTCGCTGCGCCATCTGCTCCGAGCCAGCCGCAACTTCCAGCAGTGACCTTCCCCCGGAAGCGATACGAGAAAGAGGCCCCCGATCGTCGGGGGCCTCTTCCGTATGGTTTGCCGGGTGCTTCCGGCCTGCGGAACGCCTTCCGCGTCGGGAGCTACTTCTGTCGGAAATAGATCTGCATCGGAACTCCCGAGAAGTCCCAGTGGTCGCGGATGTTGTTCTCCAGGAAACGGCGGTAGGGCTCCTTGATATACTGCGGCAGATTGACGAAGAAGGCAAACTGCGGCGTGGGGGTCGGGAGCTGGGTCACGTACTTGATCTTGATGTACTTGCCTTTTGTTGCGGGAGGCGGGTAGTTCTCGATCAGCGGCAGCAGGAAGTCGTTCAGCTCGGAGGTCGAGATGCGGCGCCGGCGCGACTGGTGCACGCGGATGGCCGTCTGCAGCACGTCGAAGATGCGCTGCTTGTTGAGCACCGAGGTGAAGATGATCGGAATGTCGTTGAACGGTGCGAGCTTCTTCTTCAGGAACTCGGTCCACTCCTTCATCGTGTTGCTCTCCTTTTCGATCAGGTCCCACTTGTTCACCACGATGACGCACCCCTTGCGGTTGCGGACGATCAGGTTGAAGATGTTCAGGTCCTGCGACTCGAGCCCCTGCTGCGCGTCGAGCATCAGGATGCAGACGTCCGAGTTCTCGATGGCGCGGATCGACCGCATCACCGAGTAGAACTCCAGGTCCTCCATCGTCTTGCCCTTCTTGCGCATGCCGGCCGTATCGACCAGGTAGAAGTCCATGCCGAACTTGTTGTAGCGCGTATGGATCGAGTCGCGCGTGGTTCCGGCGATCGAGGTGACGATGTTGCGCTCCTCGCCCAGCAGGGCGTTGGTGAGCGACGACTTGCCGACGTTGGGGCGTCCCACAACCGTGATGCGGGGCAGGTCCTCCTCCTCTTCGGCCGTCGTGTCGGCGGGCAGCGCCTCGAGGATGGCGTCCATCAGGTCGCCCGTTCCGCTGCCGGTCATCGAGCTGATGCAGAAGGGGTCGCCCAGCCCGAGGGCGTAGAACTCGTGCGAGGAGAAGATCTGGTCGTTGTTGTCCACCTTGTTGCAGACGAGGATCACCTTCTTCGTGGTGCGGCGCAGGATGTCGGCCATCAGCATGTCGAGGTCGGTGATTCCCGTGGAGACCTCCACCAGGAAGAGGATGACGTCCGCCTCGTCGATGGCCAGCATCACCTGCCGGCGGATTTCGTCTTCGAAAATGTCGTCGGAATTGACGGTGTATCCGCCCGTGTCGATCACGGAGAACTCCTTGCCGTTCCAGTCCGTCTTGCCGTAGTGGCGGTCTCGGGTGGTTCCGGCCGTAGAGTCCACGATCGCCTTCCGTTCGCCGACCAGGCGGTTGAAGAGGGTCGATTTGCCGACGTTCGGGCGTCCTACGATTGCTACGAGGCTCATGTCTGTACCAGTCTGTTTTAAATGTTAGGGCATAGTGCCGTCCCGCAAAGATAACGCAAATCCGCGAGGCTGAAAAATTTTTCGTGCAATTTGCCGAAATCCCCGCACGTCCGGACCTCCGCGCATCAGAGGTAGCGGTCCGTGGCGCCGGCCTGTACGGGGTAGACCAGCACGGCGCTGTAGCCGGCGAACACCTGTTCGAGGTAGCCCGGGATGCGGCTCATCGCCGGGTGGTACGATACCCGGTCGCGGCGGCTCATGACGAACCACAGGCAGTCGTCGTCGCGCAGGTCGTGCTCGAGCGACGGAAGGTCGTCCCAGCGGTCGAAGGGGACGAAGCCGATGTTGGCCGGGGCTTTCCGTTCGCGGCGCGGGCGGATGTGCTGGAGCGTGGCGTCGGAGGCGAAGAAGGCCACCTTCGCCCCGGTATTGCGGGCCAGCTGGCGGATACGCTGCAGCCACATCTGGAATCCGGCCTCCTTCTCGGCGCCGGGCGGGACGATGACCAGGTGGCGCTTGATGGTCGAGAGCGGCTGGGCCGGGCTGTAGATGAAGGTGGTGACGTTGCTCTGCGACAGCACGTCGGTCACCATCTTTCCGATGCCGGGCCCCGACGTGCCGGGAATGCCCGGGATTCCGGGAATGGCGGGCAGCGCCGTGGAGCCGGGGGTTCGCTGGTGCATGCCCAGTACGATGTCGGTGATGTTCCGTTCGCGCACCGTACTGACGATGGCATTTGCGATGTTCACGTCGTAGCGGAGCAACTGCTGCAGGTAGAGGTCGCCGGCGGCGGCGGTCTTCGCCGCCCCGTCGAGGAGTTTGCGGGCCCGCTTCTCCATGTTGGGATCGTCCACCCGGTTGTCGATGGCGTGCAGCGCATAGAGCCCGTTCGGCTCCTTGGCGCGCTTGATCGTGGCACTGAGGCCGACGAGTTCGTCTACCGACTGTTCGTTGGCCACGGGGATGAGGATGTGCTCCTCGGGGCGCGATTTCTCCTCGTCGTTCGTCTGCAGCGCGTTTTTCACGGCGATGTTGTGGGCACCGCGCTGCGTGGCGAAGGTCGAGACGATGCATGTGGCCAGGATCATCAGGATCGTGCCGTTGAGCACGCTCTCGCTCAGCAGGCGGATCGGCTCGCCGTCGGGCGTATGGCCCAGGATGACGTTGTAGCCCACCATGACGGCGGCGAGCGTGGCGGCCACGTGGGCGCTGCTCAGTCCGAAGATGACCGTGCGCTGGTCTTTCGACAGCCGGAAGCTCTTCTGCGTGAGCCAGGCGGCGATGAATTTCGCCACGGTGATCAGGGCGATCATGACGGCCGCCACCTCGAGGCTCTCCCAGTCGCGGAAGAAGGCACGGTAGTCGATGAGCATGCCCACGCCGATCAGGAAGAAGGGAATGAAGATGGCGTTGCCGACGAACTCGATGCGGTTCATCAGCGGCGATGTCTTGGGGATGAGCCGGTTGAGCGCAAGGCCCGAGAGGAATGCCCCGATGATCGGTTCCAGTCCGGCCAGCTGGGCCAGGAAGGCGCCGAGAAAGACCATCGCCAGCACGAAGATGTATTGCGAGACGTTGTCGCTGCACAGCTTGAAGAACCAGTGGGCGATGATCGGGAAGAGCACGACGATGATGAGGATGCAGACCAGCACCGAAATGCCGAGCCTCCACCAGAACGTGTCGTCCACGTTGCCGGTGGCCATCCCGACGATCACGGTGAGCAGCAGCAGGGCGAGCGTGTCGGTGATGACCGTGCCGCCGACGGCGATCGTCACGGCCTTGTCGCGGGCGATGCCGAGCTTGTTCACGATCGGGTAGGCGATGAGCGTCTGCGAGGCGAAGAGACCCGCCAGCAGGATCGACGAGTAGATCGAGAATCCGAGGATGTAGTATCCGGCCAGAATGCCGAGTCCCAACGGGACGCAGAAGGTATATAGTCCGAAAATGAGGCTGCGCCAGCTGTTGCGCCTGAAGTCGGACATGTCCATGTCGAGGCCCGACAGGAACATGATGTAGAGGAGTCCGGCCGTTCCGGAGAGGATGATGCTGCTGTCGCGCAGCACGAGGTTGAGCCCGTGGGGTCCGATCACCGCACCGGCGATGATGAGCCCCAGCAGGTAGGGGATCTTGAGTTTGTTCAGGATGAGGGGCGCGGCGAGGATGATGACCAGAATGAGCAGGAACTTCAGGATCGGGTCCTCGAGCGGCAGTGTGAAATCTATGTGTGCGAGCAGAAACATCGTGTGGCGTTTTTGTCGGATATACAAAGATAAGAAAAATCGGGATACGGACAAGAGCCGCCGCCGAAAATCTTCCGGAGAACACTCCTTCGCCGGCCTTCCCGGCCTGTGTCCGTACCGCCGCTGTCCGGTTCCCGTTCCGGTTTCGGAGCGTCTGTCGCATCCCGCATGTTGCGGTGGAAACAGCGAAAAAATCGGCGCCGAACGCTTGCTTTTCGCCAAAAAAACGTAACTTTGAAAAATTAAAGAGAAGAGACGACTCGAGCCTATGGGTACGGACAAGGTGGACAAACGGCTGCTCGGTCCCGTTCTGGCGGGATTTTTCATCATGGGGTTCTGTGACATGGTAGCCCCCATTACGGGACGTATCGCCGCTGAACTGCCGCCCGACCGGCAGCAGCTGGTCAGCTTCCTGCCTACGATGGTCTTCCTGTGGTTCCTGGTGCTGTCGCTGCCGATCGCCGCGGTGATGAACCGCATCGGGCGCAAGGCTACGGCGCTGGCGGGCTATGCCTTCACCGTCGTCGGACTGACGGCCCCCTATGCGGCCGGGACGGGATGCGCTCCGGTGTGGTACTTTGTCGGTTTCGGCCTGCTGGGCATCGGCAATACGGCCATCCAGGTGGCCGTCAATCCGCTGCTGGCCACCAGCGTTCCCGAGTCGCGCATGACGAGTTACCTGACCGTCGGGCAGATCTTCCGCAACACCTCGCTGCTGCTGTTGGCTCCCGTCGTGACGGCGCTGACGGCCTGGACCGGTTCGTGGCGGCTGCTGCTGCCGCTCTATGCGGGGCTGACCGTCCTCGGCGGCATCTGGCTCCAGTGTACGGCGGTCATCGATCCGCCCCGCCGGCAGGGTGCCGGTACCGGGCTGAAGGAGTGCCTGCAGCTGCTCCGTCATCCCGCCGTGCTAATCTCGACGCTGGGCGTCGCCTGCTTCATCGCCGGCGATGTGGGCATCGGCTACCTCTCGGTACGGCTCATCGACGACCCCTCGTCGATCCTCACCACCACGGGCTTCTACGCCTGCCGGATCGTCGGCACGCTCGTCGGGGCATGGGCGCTGGTCCGGGTCACGGATACGAAATACCTCGGCTGGAACATGGCCCTCGCACTTGTGCTGTGCGTGGCGCTCTTCTTCCTGCGCAACGATGCGGCGATCTATGCTGCGGTCGGCATCCTGGGCTTCGCCATGGCCTGTGTCTTCGCCACCTTCTATGCCGTGGCGACGCGCGCCGTGCCGGAGCGGGCCAACGAAGTGGCCGGGCTGATGATCCTGGCCATCTCGGCCGGGGCGGTCTCCGGACCGGTCTGCGGTGCGATCATCCGCATGACCGGAGACCCGCACCGGGGTATGTTTTTTGTCGGAGCCTGCATCTGCTACATGCTGTGGGCTTCGTGGTATGTAACACGTTTGAACGCAAGAAAGAGATGAAACGAACGATTCTTTTGACACTGCTGTTGGCCGCCACGGCGTGGGGAGCCATGGCCCAGCGTCCCCGCACCCGGGTGGAGTGGGGCGTTATCGGAGGCATCAACGTCCCCGACTATACGACCAACATGAAGGCGACGGAGATCCGCAACAAATGCGGCTGGCAGGCGGGTATCGTCACGGCGGTGAACCTCGGCGCCTTTGCCATTGAGCCGCAGATCCTCTATGTGCGCCAGGGCCTCCGCATCCGTCCCGAGGGGAGCGGGGAGCTGAACCTCAAGTCGAATTCGATCGACGTGCCGGTGCTCGTGTCGCTTCGGCTGCTCAATCCGGTCAGGATCTATGCCGGCCCCGTCTTCACGGTCATGAACGACTGCAAGCGCAAGGACGGCGGCGACCTGCTCGACTTCGGCCGCGTGCGCCCGACGATGTCCTATACGGTGGGTGCCGGCGTGGTGCTCCTGCGCCACCTGCTCATCGACGTGCGCTACAACGGCCAGTTCCGGGCCAAGCACGAGGTCGTGCTGCCCGACGGCCGCCAGCTCGACAAGCTCCGTTCGTACAACGTGGCGCTCAGTGTCGGATATCTGTTTTAGCCTATGACGGAGAGTGTTTCGAAGGAGGTGCTGATCGAGGGGGTCGATCCGCGCGAACTGTACGGCCCCCAGGATGCCTATCTGGAGCAGATCCGGGCGCTGCATCCGACATTGAAGATCGTCGCCCGGGGCTCGTCGCTCAAGGTGCTCGGAGCCGAGGCCGATACGCGGCGTTTCGCCGCCCACATGGAGGGGCTGGTGGCCTATTACCTCAAATACGGACATGTTTCGTCGCAGGTCATCGACCAGTGCTTCTCGGGCGGTGTGATGCCCGATGACGGGCCGGTGGACAAGGATGTGATCGTCTACGGCAACAACGGCAACATCGTCCGCGCACGGACCGTGAACCAGCAGCGGCTGGTCCGGCTCTACGATAGGAACGACCTGCTCTTCGCCGTGGGCCCCGCAGGCTCGGGCAAGACCTATACGGCCATTGCGCTGGCCGTCCGCGCCCTCAAGGAGCGGCACGTGCGGCGGATCATCCTCACGCGCCCGGCCGTCGAGGCGGGCGAGAAGCTGGGCTTCCTGCCGGGCGACATGAAGGAGAAGCTCGATCCCTACCTGCAGCCGCTCTACGATGCGCTCAACGACATGATTCCGCCGGTCAAGCTCCAGAAGTTCCTCGAGGAGGGCACCGTGCAGATCGCGCCGCTGGCCTACATGCGCGGGCGGACGCTCGACAACGCCTTCGTCATCCTGGACGAGGCGCAGAACACGACCCTCTCGCAGATCAAGATGTTCCTCACGCGCATGGGCCGCAACGCCCGCTTCATCGTCACGGGCGACGTGACGCAGATCGACCTGCCGCGCAAGAGCGACAGCGGTCTGGTGCGTGCGATGGAGATCCTGCGCCGCGTGGAGGGGATCGGCATCGTGGAGTTCGACAAGCGCGACATCGTGCGGCATCCGCTGGTGAAATACATCGTCGAAGCCTTCGACCGCAGTGCGGGGGCCGAAACGGAGAAAAACGAACAGTCAAACATCAAAAACGAATAACTCTATGGACAGAAACTTGACGGCGCTCAAGCCGGCGCTCGTATGGAAGCATTTCGCGGAGATCGTCCGCATCCCGCGCCCCTCGCACCACGAGGAGGCAATCCGTCGCTACGTGCTCGATTTCGCCCGTTCGCTCGGCCTTGAGGCCTCGGAGGACGAGGCGCACAACGTCCTGGTTCGCAAACCGGCGTCGAAGGGGATGGAGAACCGCAAGGGGGTCATCCTGCAGGCGCATCTCGATATGGTACCGCAGAAGAACAACGACAAGACGTTCGACTTTCTGACCGACCCGATCGATGCCTACATCGACGGCGAGTGGGTGACGGCCGACGGTACGACGCTCGGGGCCGACAACGGCATCGGCGTGGCGGCGATCCTCGCCGTGCTCGAGGACGATACGCTCGAGCACGGTCCGCTGGAGGCGCTCTTCACCGCTACCGAGGAGACCGGCATGGACGGGGCCTTCGGTCTGCAGCCCGGCGTGCTGCGGGGTGAGATCCTGCTCAACCTCGACTCCGAGACGGAGGGCGAGCTCTATGTCGGCTGTGCCGGCGGTCTGGACGCCAACATGACGTTGCCTTACGGCGAGGAGCCGACCCCTGCGGCGGGATATGCGGCTGCCCGGCTGACGGTCAAGGGACTCAAGGGCGGACACTCGGGCATCCAGATTGTCTGCCAGCGTGCCAATGCCAACAAGGTGCTGTTCCGCTTCCTGAATGCCGCGCCGTGCGAGCTGCTGCTCTGCTCGGTCGATGGCGGCGGACTGCGCAACGCCATCCCGCGCGAGGCCGAGGCGGTCGTGCTGGTTCCCGAGGCCGGCTATGCGGCCTTTGCCGAGGCGGTCGCCGCCTATGAGAAGACCATACAGGAGGAGTTTGCCGGCATCGAGGACGGGGTGTCGATCCGTGTCGAGCCGTGTGCGCGTCCGGAGCGGATGCTGCCCCGCGAGGCGGCGATGCGCCTGATCCGTGCCGTGGTGGGCTGTCCCGACGGCGTGCAGCGCATGTCGATGGCTATGCCCGGGCTGGTGCAGACCTCGTCGAACCTGGCCCGTGTGGTCTCCGACGGCTCGGCGGTCAAGATGCAGAGCCTGCTGCGCAGCTCGGTGCGCTCGGAGAAGTTCGCATTGGGCGAGGCCATCACGGCGGTCTTCGCACTGGCCGGCGCCACGACCGAACTGACGGGTGCCTACGACGGTTGGAACCCCGACATGCAGTCGCCGATCCTGAAGGCCATGACCGCCTCCTACGAGGCCCTCTACGGCCGCAAGCCGGCCGTGACGGCGATCCACGCCGGTCTCGAGTGCGGCATCATCGGCGGGAAATATCCCGGTCTGGACATGATTTCGTTCGGCCCGACGATCAGCTACCCGCATTCGCCCGACGAAAAGGTCGAGATCGCCTCGGTGGCCAAGTTCTACGATTTCCTGGTTCACACGCTGCGCAATGTCCCTGAAAAGTAGCGCGGAGGAGCAGCGGACGAAGTGGTTCGTGATCGTCAATCCCACGGCCGGAGGCGGCCGCGGGCTCGATCACTTTCCGCAGATATCCAAGCACCTGCGCGATGCCCATATCCTCTGCGAGCCGGTCTTCACGGAGCATAAGTTCCACGCTACGGAGCTTACCGTGACGGCTGTGCGCGAGGGTTACCGCCACATCATCGTCGTCGGAGGCGACGGTACGCTGCACGAGGTGGTGAACGGCCTGTTCATCCAGCAGGAGGTTCGTCCCGAGGAGGTGCTGCTGGCCGTCATTGCCGTCGGTACGGGCAACGACTGGGTCCGGACGTTCGGCATGTCGGACCGTTACCAGCATGCCGTGCGGGCCATCGCCGAAGGGTTCACCTTCCTGCAGGACGTCGGGGTGGTTTCCTACGAGGAGTCGCACTACCGCCAGAGCCGCTACATGGCCAACGTGGCCGGCGCCGGTTTCGACGCGCACGTGGTCCAGCGCCTTTCGCACCTCAAGAAGAAGGGGCACAAGAGCCGCTGGCGCTATACGTGGTGCCTGATCCGGAACTTCTTCCGCTACAAGCCGACGGGTGTGAAGGTGTGGGTGGACGGACGGCTGGTCTACAACAACCTGCTGCTGTCGGCCGCCGTGGGCATCTGCAAGTTCAACGGCGGCGGCATCCAGCAGTTGCCCGAGGCGGTTGCCGACGACGGTATGCTCGATCTGTCGCTGATTCGTCCGGTGCACTTCTGGCACCTGCTTTTCCGGTTCCACTACCTGTTCAACGGCGGCATCTACCGCATCCGTCACATCCTGCAGGAGCGCGGCAGTTGCATTCGCATCGAATCGTCGCCCGAGGTGGGTGTCGAGGTCGATGGCGAACCGCTGGGCCATACGCCGCTCGAGTTCTCGATCCTGCGCCAGGCGATCCGCATCGTTGTGACGCGCGAGTTCTACGAACGGCATGTCGGGGTTCCGGCAGACCGTGCGGCCGGCGAGGTTTCGGGTGCACGGGATCGTCAGCGTCGCCGCGCGGAGCGTAATCCTTCGCTGGCCGCCGCTTCGGCCATGCCGCAGGGAGAGACCCCGGCAGTCTGATTCCAATGCCGGATTCAAAAGAGAAAGGACCGATCGCTTAGCGATCGGTCCTTTCTCTTTTTGCCGCATTCCATCGGCTTCCTTTACGGGGCAGGCGGCCCCTCGGACTCTCCCTTTAGCAGACGCCGAAGCGGAAGACGATCTTCTGGCAGTAGGTCTCGCCCGGACGGAGCAGCGGCGAGGGAAATTCGGGGTGGTTCACCGCGTCGGGGTAGTTCTGGCACTCCATGGCTACGCCGTCGTAGTCGGCATAGCGGCCTCCGGTCTTTGTCTCGGGGCATCCTCCGGCCAGCCAGTTGCCCGTATAGATCATCACGCTCGGCTGCGACGAGAGCACCCGGACGCAGCGGCCCGACTTCGGGTCGCGCAGTTCACCGACCTCGCCCAGGATGTTGGGCTTCCAGCCGTCGATCACGAAGGGGTGGTCATAGCCCTTGAAGTCGCGGATGTGGTTGAATTCCGAGTCGATCCCGGGGCGGAACGGACGGAACGAACGGAAATCCTGCGGCGTGCCGGCCACGTCGAGCAGACGCCCCGTGGGGATCTGCCGCTCGTTCATCTCGAGTGCCTTCGAGCTGTTGAGACGCAGTTCGTGGTCGAGCACCGAGCCGCTGCCGTCGCCCGCGAGGTTGAAATAGACGTGGTTGGTGAGGTTCACTACCGTCGTCTTGTCCGTGCGGGCGCGATAGGTGATTTCGAGGGCGTTCTCGTCGTCGAAGTCGAAGACCGCCTCGACGCACAGCTCGCCCGGATAACCCTGGTCGCCGTCCTCGGAGACGAGGGTCATCACCACGCGGTTTGTCTCGACGCGGCTCTCCCATACGCGGTTGGCGAAGTTGTTCGTGCCGCCGTGGAGGTGGTTCACGCCGTTGTTCACCTCGAGGGCATACTCCTCTCCCTCGACGGTCATTCGCCCGAAGGCGATGCGGTTGGCGCAGCGGCCCACGCTCTTTCCCGAGGCGGCTCCGTCGTGGAAGTAGCCTTCGGGATGCCTGTATCCGAGCACGACGTCGGCCATGCGGCCTTCGCGGTCGGGCATCGTCACCGAGACGATCGCAGCCCCGTAATTCGAGAACCGCACCTCTGCGCCCCGGTCGTTGCGCAGCGTGTAGAGGACGATCGCTTCGCCCTCCGGGGTCATGCCCCAGACATGTTGTTCGATCTGTACCATATTCATTCAGCGGGTTTCAGGTTGTCGAGCAGGTAGTCGATGCGGCGCAGCGTCTCCTCGCGTCCGATGAACTCCGTCACGTCGTACATGCCGGGGCCCTTGCCGGCGCCGACGAGCGCCAGACGCAGCGTGTTCATCACCTGTCCCATGCCGTAACCCTTCTCCTCGATCCAGGCGTGCACGATGCGCTCGGTGTTCTCCTTCGAGAAGTCGTCGATCCCCTCCAACACGCCGCGCAGTTCGCGGAGGATCGCCGGATTGTCGCCCTTCCAGTATTTGCGGGTCTGCTTCTCCTCGTACTGGGTCGGGGCGATGAAGAAATAGGAGGTCAGGTCCCAGAGGTCGGTCGTCAGCTGCGCCCGCTCCTTCATGATGCCTGCGGCCTTGCCGGCCACCTCGTCCGAGACCTCGATGCCGTGCTCGCGCAGGATCGGCTGGTAGACCTCGGCCAGTTCGGCGTCCGTCTTGCGGTGCATGTACTGGGCGTTGAACCACTTGGCCTTGTCGGGCTGGAAGCGGGCTCCCGACTTCGAGACGCGCTCGAGCGAGAAGTTGTCGATGAGCTCCTGCATCGTGAAGAGCTCCTGCTCCGTGCCGGGGTTCCAGCCCAGCAGCGCCAGCATGTTGATGAAGGCCTCGGGGAAGTAGCCGTCCTCGCGGTATCCGCGGGCGGTTTCGCCCGTTGCGGGCGACTTCCAGAAGAGCGGGAAGACCGGGAAGCCCATCTTGTCGCCGTCGCGCTTGGAGAGCTTGCCGCCGCCCGTGGGCTTGAGCAGCAGGGGCAGGTGGGCGAACTTCGGCTGGCTCTCCTTCCAGCCGAAGGCCTTGTAGAGCAGGTAGTGCAGCGGCAGCGACGGCAGCCACTCCTCGCCGCGGATGACGTGCGAGACCTCCATCAGGTGGTCGTCCACGATGTTCGCGAGGTGGTAGGTGGGCAGGGCGTCGGCCGACTTGTAGAGCACCTTGTCGTCGAGCGTCGAGGTATTCACCTCGACATGGCCGCGGATCAGGTCGTCCATGCGGACGATCTCGTTCTCGGGCATCTTGAAGCGGATGACCCACTGGTCGCCGCGGTCGATGCGTGCGCGGACCTCCTCGGCCGGAAGGGCCAGCGAGGTGGCGAGCTTTTCGCGCACGGCGTAGTTGTAGGCAAAAGCCTCGCCGCGCGCTTCGGCCTCCTTGCGCAGGGCGTCGAGCTCCTCGGCCGTGTCGAAGGCGTAGTAGGCCCAGCCGGCCTCGACCAGCTGGAGGGCGTACTTGAGGTAGATCTCGCGCCGTTCGCTCTGGCGGTAGGGGGCGTGCGGGCCGCCGACGCCGACGCCCTCGTCGATCTCGATGCCGCACCAGCGGAGCGACTGCATGATGTACTCCTCGGCTCCGGGGACGAATCGCTGCGAATCGGTGTCCTCGATGCGGAGGATCATCGTGCCGCCGTGTTTGCGTGCGAAGAGGTAGTTATATAATGCCGTGCGGACGCCGCCGATGTGCAGCGGTCCGGTGGGACTGGGTGCGAATCGCACCCGAACGGGTCTTTCCATCGTAGTTCTCTATTTTTTTGTTCTGTATGTGTCTCAAAGGTTGTGGTCGAACACCAGCCAGGCCGCCAGCGAGTCGCGCTCGCGGAAGTGGTCTTCGCCGTATTTCCGCTCGAAGCGCGTGCGCTCCACGAAGTCGGGATTGAGCAGTTCGCGGGCGATGTCGCCGTAGAGTGTCTCCTCGCGGTTGCGGCGCTCCTCCTCGTCCTCGCGCCAGTAGTCACGGATCGAGGCCGGCACCTGCTGGTAGAGCTCGAAGTAGTTCACGCGGTTGCCGTCGATGACGAGTTCCGAGACCGAGTAGTCGAACCAGTATTTCTCGACCAGTTCGCGGATCGGCAGCCCGGGCCGGTCGGGGAACATGTTGTAGGCGATGTCTCCGTCCTGGATGTCCCAGATGCTGTATTGCATCCAGGTCGTGATCCGGGTCGGGGCGCGGAGCCCCCGCTTGAATTCGAAGTTGTTGTGGCGTGCGGCGCTGAAGTCGTCGAAGCCGTGGGCCCTGTCGCGCAGGAAGAGTCCGAAGCGGCCCTCGATCCGGTCGATCGGGCCCTTTGTCGGCGCGATCTCCAGCACGACGCGGGCCGTGCCGTAGGTGCTTTCGCGCGGGTCGATCGAGAGCAGCCGCACGGAGACGTAGCTCTCCGGCCGCAGCGAGTCGAGGAAGTGCCGCCAGTGGGCGATCAGCCCCGGTATCCGCTGTGCCGTTTCGCCGTATCGCTTCTCCCATTCCGCATCGGCCTGCTCCCGGAGCCGGTCGCGGACCCCGCTGTCGGAGAGGCTGTCGAGGAACGTCTGCAGCGCCTCGTAGGTCAGGTCGTTGGCCCGGGCCTTCTCGACCGTCGAGGCCGTGGCGCGGAAGCGCTCGGCCAGCGTGACGGCCTCCTGGTAGTCGGGATTCTTCTTCAGCAGGGCATTGACCTCTTCGAGCGGAAGCTCCTCGGAGACCGAACGGTTTTCCGGACCTCCGCAGGCTGTCAGGAGCAGTGCGAATCCGGCGAGCAGGGCTTGGGGTTTCATGATTCGGGCTTTTGGTGTGGTTGGACCGAAGCGGGTTGCTGTCAGTCAGCTGCGGCGTACCCGCTCCGGCGTTGATTCATGTTCGTAGTCCGGCTATTTCACCCGATACTCGATGCGCATCGTGATGCGGGCCTTTTTCTGGCGCGAAGCCGTGTTGAACGATCCGCCGGCCGAGAACTCCTCGTTCGAGTTGGCGCCGGTGATCTGGAACACGCCCATGCGGGCCGAGGCCACGCGGCCGATCTTCGTGCCGGCATTCCGGGCGATCTTCTCGGCGCGCATGCGGGCGTCTGCCGAGGCGGTCTCGATGAGCCCCATCTTCACGTCGTCGAGCTTCGTATAGTAGTAGTCCGGGGCGTAGGCCTCGATCGACACGCCCTGGGCGATGAGCGACGAGATTTCGCGCGAGATCGTCTCGACCTTCTCCACTTCCGACGATTCGACCGTGAAGCGCTGGCTGAGGCGGTAGCCCGTGAAGCGCTGTCCGGCCCAGTTGCCGTTGGCATTGAATACCGGGTCATACTGCTTCTCGACATTCACGAAGGCGAATACGACCGCCTCGTCCGGAAGCCCCTTTTCGCGGAGATACTGTTGCACCTTGGCCTTGCTCTTCTCGATCTCGGCATATCCTGCGGCGACGTTCTGTGCTTCGGAGGTGAGGTTGCCTGACCAGACGATCAGGTCCGACGTGAACTCCGTTTCGCCCAGTCCCGTCACGAGGATCGTGTCCTGTGCGCGGTATTTATAGGTGTAGGCGCGCCCCAGCACGCAGGCGCAGACAACGGCCGCAACGGCGATCCAGATGTACTTGGCGTTTTTCATGGCAGTATGGTTTTAAAGTTCGTGTTCCGGTGCAGGGCCTTGGGTCAGACGTTGAACAGGAAGTGCATGATGTCACCGTCCTGAACGACGTACTCCTTACCCTCGATGCCGATCTTGCCGGCGTCGCGGCAGGCCTTTTCGGAGCCCAGAGCCACATAGTCGTCGTACTTGATCACTTCGGCGCGGATGAATCCCTTCTCGAAGTCGGTATGGATGATTCCGGCCGTCTGCGGGGCCTTCATGCCGCGGGCATAGGTCCACGCGCGCGTTTCGTCGGCTCCGGTGGTGAAGAAGGTCTCGAGGTTGAGCAGTCGGTAGGCCGCCTTGATCAGCCGGGCCACACCCGACTCCTTGAGGCCCATGTCCTCGAGGAACATCTGGCGCTCCTCGTAGCTCTCGAGTTCGGCTATGTCGGCCTCGGTGGCCGCCGCGATGACGAGCATCTCGGCCTTTTCGTCGGCGATGGCCCGCTTGACGGCCTCGGTATAGGCATTGCCCGTGACGGCGCTCTTCTCATCTACATTGCATACATAGAGCACCGGCTTGTCGGTCAGCAGGTTCAGGTCGGCAACCAGCTTGCGGTCCTCCTTCTCGAGTTCGACCGTGCGGGCGCTGAGACCCTGCTCCAGCACCGACTTGTATTGCAGCAGCAGCTCCACGGCGCGCTTGGCGTTCTTGTCGCCGCCCGACGTAGCCTGCTTCTGGGTCTTGGCGAGCCGGTTCTCGATGGTTTCGAGGTCCTTGAGCTGCAGCTCGGTGTCGATGATCCCCTTGTCGCGCACGGGGTCGATCGACCCGTCCACGTGGGTGATGTTGCCGTTGTCGAAGCAGCGGAGCACGTGGATGATCGCATTCGTGTTCCGGATGTTCCCGAGGAATTTGTTCCCCAGCCCTTCACCCTTCGAGGCGCCCTTGACCAGTCCGGCGATATCGACGATCTCGATCGTGGTGGGAATCACCCGCTTGGGGTTGTCGATCTCGGCCAGCCGGATCAGCCGCTCGTCGGGTACGGTGATGACGCCCACGTTGGGGTCGATGGTGCAGAAGGGGAAATTGGCCGCCTGTGCCTTGGCGTTGGACAGGCAGTTGAAGAGGGTCGATTTTCCGACGTTCGGAAGACCCACGATGCCGCATTGAAGTGCCATTATGCTCGAATCGTTAGCTGTTCGTAAAATATTTTCCGACAAACCCGTCGGAAAGACCCACAAAGATACGAATTTCTTTTGACAATGCCAGCAACGGGATGCGTTTGCTCGTTTTCCTTCCTGTTTTTCGCTCCACTCTCCGTCGGTCTTCCGGTTTTGCCCGTTGCGGCAATTTCCATACCTCCCCGATACCTTCCGCAGCCCGGGTTTCCCTGAGCGGGGAAGTGCCGGAGGCGTGTTTTCGGAGCCGAAAGTCTGCAGCGGGGGACTTGTTGTGTCTTGAAAGAGTGAGACGTACCGAATCGAAATCAAGATGTCATTGAAACGCAATCCTCCGGATGCTGGGGTTTTTTCGGAAAAATCACTATATTTGGAAATGGATTCGGAGAACTTCGGTTCCCCGGATCGCCCGGATTGAAAAAATGGAGAACCTGGATGCTCATTCGGCCGATTTCCGGCAATTCTTTCTGACGCATTACGAAACGTTGTGCGTCCGGGCTTTCCGGCTGGTCCACGACCGAAAACTCTCCGAGGATATCGTGCAGGACGTCTTCCTGATGTTGTGGGAGCGGCGTGAGGAGATCGATTTCTCGCGTCCGGTGCTGCCCTATCTGATGACGGCCGTACGCAACCGGAGCATCGATTTCCTTCGCAGCCGCAAGTTGCACGGCGACGGGACCTGCGGACTCGATACGCTTGACGGATATGTCCGCCGTCTGGTTGCCGACCGTTGCGAGGATGAGTTTGATCTTTCGCAGCTCCGGCACGAGATCGACGACGGCGTGTCGCAACTCTCCGAGCAGTGCCGGCGTGTCTTCCTGTTGAGCCGGGAGACCGGACTGAAGAACCGCGAAATCGCCGAGCAGCTCAACATCAGCGTCAAGGCCGTGGAGAAGCATATCGGCGTAGCCTTGTCGAAACTGCGTCTCAGGTTGAGCCGCAGCGGTTTCTTCAGCTTGTTCCTCTGACCGCTTGCTCTTTTTCGCAGGTGTGCCGTCGGTTCCTGCGGTGTCACATATGGCAAGGGCCCGATCTTGCGGTCGGGCCCTGTTTTTTTAGGCGTTGCGGAGCGTCCGCTTTTATTTCAGGGGAAACTCGTGCGAGTGGGTCACCGTACCTTCCGGTCCGTAGATGCGGGCCGTGATCCTGCCGTCGCCGACGTCGCACTTGAGCAGGCTCGCGTTGTCGTTCACCAGTACCGGAAAGCGGACCTTGTCGTTGGCCGGGTGGAACGAGTAGCGGTGTGTATGTCCCGACAGCATCACGTCGATGCCGGCCTCGTTCAGAATCGGCAGGAACAGCTCTTCGAGATGGATGTTCCCGTGCCAGGTGCCGTTCCCGAGCGGGATGTGCAGCAGTACGATGCGTGCCGAGGCGTTGCGGAACTCCTCCGAGGCGACCGTCCTGCGCAGCCAGGCGGCCTCCTCCTCGCGGTATGCGTCGTAAGCTCCCAGCCCGCCGTATTCGATATCCGAGTCGGGCTTGTCTTCCCCGCAGTCAAGCATGAGCACCGCAACCGATCCGGCCATGTAGAGCCCGTAATAGTTGCCCCCGACCTTGGGGAAATATTGCTGCAGAAAGTCGGCGTAGATGCCGCGCGTCTCGTGGTTGCCGCGGTTGTAGAGAATCGGCGTCTCGGAGGCAAAGGCCCCGACCGAGGCGTCGATGAAATCGCGGTAGAGCTGCTCGGGACTTTCGGTGCTGTTCGACATGTCGCCGTTGAAGGCCACGAAGTCGATCCGTGTAAAGTCGATCGGGCTGCAGAGTCCGGCCATGTATTCGGCACGTCCGTGGATGTCGTTCAGCACGACGAACGAAAGGTCGCTGCCCGACGTGGGGAAGGTCCTGAATGCAAACGGCTGGCGCGAGTAGACGTTCGAGGCTGCGATGTCGCCGTAGTAGACCCTGTCGTTGTATTTCCACTCGCGCACCTCCTGCGAGAAGATGCGGTAGCGGTATTTCGTGTCGGGACGGAGCCCTTTCAGGCGGATGCTGTGGAGCGTCTTGTGGGCCTGCTTGCGCCCGGCTACGGTTTCGTAGCGGCGCTCGTGTTCCACGGCGTAGAAACTGCGTCCGTCGTCCTCGGCCACCTCGACCCACGAAAGGGCGGGTTTGCTGGTGGCCCAGACTACCGTGACGCCGTCCGAGGTCAGGTCGCAGAGCCAGGGGCCGTGCGTGATCTTGAAATCCTGCGCCATAAGGGTCGTACACGCGGCCAGGGCCAGGATCGTCGATAGGATTTTTTTCATGTTTGTCCGGTTGTTTGGGAGTTTTCCGTTTGGGGGCAGCCGGTTCGGGACGGCCCCGCAGCAAAGTTAGTAAAAATCCGGACCGACCGTTTGCCTGGCGGCCGGTCCGGACGTTGTGTGCCGAAGCCGGTTTTCGGCCCGGGATCACTCGTCCCCTCCGTCGTCTTCGCCGGAGATGTCCTCTTCGGTCTGGAAGCGGATGTCGGCGATCACGGGACGGTGGTCCGAGGCATCGACGCCGTCTACCTGCTGGTCGGCGCGCGACACGACCTGGTAGTTCTGTACGCCGAAATGCTCGATCGGGGCGTACATGATGTAGTCGATCTTTCGGTCGGGGTTGTCCGACGGGAAGGTGTATTGATCGATGGTTCCCGTGTTCGTCAGGAACGAGGTCATCGTGGCGATGACGTTCGAACTGGGGATGGCGTTGAGGTCGCCGCCCAGAATCAGGTCGCCGATGAGTTCCGTGTCGCGGATCCGGCGCACCTCGGTAGCCTGTACCATGCGGCTCGCGTCGCCGGAGAGGTGATCGAAATGCGTCGAGGCGACGTAGAGGTCCTTGCCGTCGATCTGCACGCGGATGACGCACAGCGAGCGGTCCTCGCCGGGTTGTTCGGCGGCGCAGGGCAGCGTGTAGCTGCGTTTCTCCAGGATCGGGTACTTCGACAACACGGCGTCGCCGTATTCGCCTCCGTCTCGGTCGATGGCCTTCGAGAAGTGCCACTCCATGCCCAGCTTCTCGGCCAGGTCACGGGCCTGGTGCACCTCCTTGCCCGAGCGGTTGGTGAAGACATCCACCTCGTTCAGGGTCACGAAGTCGGGATCCTGGCGGCGGATTACTTCGGCCAGCGCGTCGAGGTCGGCTGCGTTGCTCGGGTTCGTGGCGCGGGCGCCGTAGATATTGTAGGTCATGATGCGGAGGGTCTTGCCCTGGGGCGGGATGACCGCCTTGTCCCCGTTGCGGTCGTTGTAGTTGTCGTCGTTGTCGCAGGCAGCGGCCAGCAGCAGCAACGCTCCCAGATATGCCAGTCGTTTCATTTTTCGGTACTTTGGTTGTTCGTTATGCTTGTCAGAATGCACGGATGTCGGCGATGCTCGTCTGGTACATGTCGGCCTGCGTGGCGGTCACCGTGATGCGGAGGTAGCGTCCCGACGCCTTGTGGTCGAGGAACACCTCGTTCTCGATGCGGTTCTCGACGGAGAAGGTGCCTGCCGCCGTCCACTTCGCGTTGTCGTCGCTCAGCTCGACATTGAAGATGCGCGGGTTGCCGCTGTCGCGCGGCGTGTCGCTCTCGAACGGCGTGGCACGGCCGCGGATCCGGACTCCGTGGATTTCGGTTGTCGCACCCAGGTCGATCACCACCCAGTGCGGCGGCCCGGGCTTGGCATTGCGCCACTGGGTGCCCCAGTAGCTGTAGGGCGAGTCGTCGATCACCGACACGGCCTTGCCGTTGTCGGGCAGTTCGGGGTAATCATCCTGCGGTTCGGGCTCCTCCGACGAGAAGGCTGCAATGCTCCATCCCGAACGGTCGATCATCGGGAAGGGGTTGGCCGAGTAGGTGCCGTTGATGCGCAGATAGGCCGTCCGGAGCGATTCGTTGATCGGCACTTCGGGCGATACGCTCTCGATCTGTATGGGCAGCAGGAAGGTGCCGACACCGTCGAAGGCTGCGGCGTTGATGCCGATGGTCACCGGATCGGAGGTGTATTTCCCGTTGGGGATCGTCGTTTCGAGCGACTGGGTCGTATAGCTCCCCTCGAGCATCATCGGATAGTCGGTCTGATGCGCCGTGTTGTAGGTTTCGACCAGCTCCGGGGCGATCCGGAACTTGACGCGGATGTCGTGTCCCGGGTTCTTGATGCAGCTCAGGTTGGCATGGATGCGGAAGGTGGTGTCGCGCTCGAGCGGAAAAGTCAGCGCGCTCTTCGAGTCGTCGTCCACGGCATTGACCGTGTAGACCGTCGTGTAGCTCTCGGGCCTGGCGACGTTCATGTCGTCGCTGATGGGGTTCTCGCAGGCGGTGAAGAGTAGGCCGCACGCAAGCAGGGCCGTATATCTGGATTGGTTCATGTCTTTCTGTTTTTCGTGTTTACCATCCGGGATTCTGTACGATCTGCGGGTCGCGGTTGATCTCGGACTGCGGAATGGGGAAGAGGTAGAATTCGGGGCGGAAGACCCGGGTTTCGAACACGGTCCGCTCGTAGAAGGCCTCGTCGGTGAAGCTGTTGCCGGCATCGACGTTCATGCCGTAGAACGGTCCTGCATCGGTCTGCTCGGCGATCAGCCAGCGCCGCGTGTCGAAGTAGCGGAGTTGCTCGAAGCAGAGCTCGATGCGGCGCTCCAGCCGGATCTGTTCGCGCATGAGGTCCGGCGAGAGTCCCGACTGTACGGGCCCCAGGCCTCCGCGCTCGCGGATCTGGTTGAGGTACTTCTCGATGTCGGGATTCCCCGGATCGTATTCGTTGAGTGCCTCGATGTAGTTGAGCAGCATCTCGGCGTAGCGCATCATCAGGAACGGCCGCTTGATGTAGTTGTTGTTCTTGGGGTTGGACGAAGGCGAGACATTCTTGATGGCGATATAGCCCGAGCGGGGATAGTCCCACGTGCCCTTCTTGCCCGAACCGCCCGAGTAGTAGAGTTGGATGCGGGTCTTCTGGTCACCGATCCAGTAGGCGCCGTTGAAGCAGATGTTCACATAGAAACGCGGCTCGCGATTGACATACATGTTGCGTGTTCCGGCCGGGGCGAATACCCATCCGGTCTCGGCATCCTTGTAGGCTTCGGTCGAGAATCCGGTCTCCTGCTGAGGGGTGATCGCCGAGCCGTCGGCCATGCGGAACGCATCGACGAGCTGCTGCGTGGCACCCATGCTCTCGTAGCCGCTGAACTGCCGGGGAGAGGCGGAACGCTCCCAGGCGCTGAGGCTGTTGGCGATCCGGACCATCATGACTTCGCAGTTCCAGTTCTCGAGGAATACGTTGCGGCACGACAGGTAGGGATCGATCGTCCCGTCCTTGTGGTATACCTTGTAGAGGTCGAAAATTCCCAGGTCGATAACGTCCTTGGCGGCCTGTGCGGCGCGCTTCCACTTCTCGGCGTCGTACGAGGTGGCGAACAGGTGCTTGCCGTCCTTGTTCACGACGTTGGCATAGGCCGGGTTGCCGTTGAACTGCGGGCTTGCGGCCAGCAGGAGCACGCGGCTCTTCAGCCCCATGCACATGGCCAGCGTGGCGCGTCCGTAGTCCTTGTCGGCCTGCGAGGTGAAGTGCAGCGGCAGCCGCTTGTTGTCGATGATGTCGTCGAGTTCGCTCACGATGTAGTCCACGCACTCGTCGTAGGAGCTGCGGGGCAGGTTCATCTTGACGTCGTCGCGGTCGAGGTCGCCGGGAAGCACTTCGTCTCCCAGCAGCACGCAGGGACCGTACTGGCGCAGGATGTTGTAATAGAACCACGCGCGCAGGAAGCGGGCTTCGTTCTTGTACTGCTCGACCACGAGCGGGCCGCGCGTCGGGTCGTTGAGCATCTCCTGATTTTCGCCGATGTGCTGGATGAAGTAGGTGGCCGAACGGATGCCGCGGTAGAAATGGCTCCAGAATTCGTAGTAGTTCGACGAGGCGCTCCAGTTCCCGAGGTTGATTTTGAAGGAGTTGTAGTCCTCGCGGTCGTAGGTGACGTCGAGGTCGTCTGAGCAGGGGTCCCACGGAATGGGGCTCGTGCGGTGCGACTCGTCCTTGATGTAGCCGTATACCGTGGCGAGGTATTTCTCGGAGTAGGAGGTCCGTTGGAAGACCTGTTCGATGGTGATGCGGTCGTCGGGAACCTGATCGAAGAAGTCGTCGTTGCAGGCGGTCAGGCAGACGGCGGCCGAAGCCAGTGCAAGCAGTGTTATTTTGAGTTTCATGGCCAATCGGTGTTTAGAAGTTGAAGTTTACGCCCAGACTGACGGAGGCGATGTTCGGGTAGCGGGCGCCGCGTCCGTCTCCGAGTTCTACGTCCCAGATCTTGAACGAGCTGAACGTGAGCAGGTTCACGCCCTGGATGAAGACACGGGCATTGTCCAGGTGGATCCGTTTCATCCAGCGGTCGGGCAGCCGGTAGGAGAGTTCGATGTTCTTCAGGCGCAGGTAGTCGGTATTTTTGAGCCACCACGTGCTGGTCTCGTAGTTCATGTTGATGTTGCCGATCGAGAGGCGGGGGTAGAAGACATCCTGGCTGGGATTCTGTTCGGTCCAGCGGTCGGTGATGTTGCTCAGCAGGTTGCCGCGGCTCGAACCCTGCGAGAAGGGCAGCACGCCCTCGCCGCTGAGCATGGCGTCCACGTGTGCGGCGCCCTGGAACATGGCCGTGAGTGAGAGGTTCTTCCAGCCTACCGAGAACCCGAAGCCGTACATGATCTCGGGCACGCTGCCCCAGCCGATGGGCACCTTGTCGTACTCGTCGATCTTGCCGTCGCCGTTCACGTCCTTGTACTTGATGTCGCCCGGACGGGTGTCGCCGGTCTGCATGGGCGATGCGGCGATCTCCTCGTAGCTTTCAAACAGCCCGAGGGCCACCAGCCCGAAACGCTGTCCGACCTTGTTGCCGATGGTGCTCTGCCACGGATAGGCTGCCGTGCTGTCGTCCTCGAGCACCTTGTTGCGGTTGAACGAGTAGTTGCCCATCAGGCTCAGCGACCAGTCGCCCCACGAGTTGGCATAGTTGATCGAGAATTCGACACCCTTGTTCTCGACCCTGCCGATGTTGCCGTAGGGGTTGTTGATCATTCCGACATAGGCCGGGATGCTCGAGCGGCGGAGGTAGATGCCCTCGCGCGACTCCTTGAAGTAGTCGAACTGGAAGTTGAGCTTGTTGTTCAGCAGGCGCATGTCCACTCCGATGTCGGTCTTGTCGGCCACCTCCCACGTCACGTCTACGGCATATTCGTTGATGGCCGTCGTGCCGAAGTTCTGGTCCATGTTCTTGCCGAAGGTATAGCTTGTCGAACTGCTGTCGGTGACGGTGGCCAGATAGGCGAACCGTCGGCCGCTGATCTGGCTGTTGCCGACCTGGCCCCACGTTCCGCGGACCTTCAGGTACTGGATGACGCCTGTGAGCGGCTCGAAGAAGGACTCGTTGGAGATCACCCAGCCCAGACCCATCGACGGAAAGAAACCGTAGCGGTTTTTGGGGGCGAAGTTCTCCGAGCCGTTGTATCCGAAGTTGAATTCGGCGAAGTAGCGGTCGTCGAAGCCGTAGGTGAAGCGGCCGGCCAGACCGCGGAAGCGGTAAGGCAGGGCCTCCTCGACGTTGGTTGCCTTCGTGTTGATCTCGTCGCTCTGGTTGAAGAGCAGCATGCCCGACACGTCGTGGCGCCCGAAGGTGTTCTTGTAGTTGAGCGCCGCCTCGAGGTAGATCGTGCGGTCACCCTTGGCGCTGAGGCTGTAGGCGAGGTTCTCGGTGCCCTGCCGGGTCTGCTCGTAGATCAGGTTGCCGTTGGCGTCGCGCCCCGTGGCGTGGTAGGTGTTGGGCGACTTGGTGAAGCGGTTGCTGGTGTAGTTGTAAGTGTCGAACGAGAACATGCCCGTGATCGACAGCCCCTTGCAGAGCTGCTGCGTGACGCGCAGGTTCGAGTAGACCTGGCTGCGCCACTGGTTGGCATAACCCGTGGCGCCGAGCTCGGCTACGGGGTTGAGCCCTCCGCCCGAGAAGGCGCCCAGCTTGCCGTCGGGATACATCGGGGCGATGTAGGTGGGCTGGGTGAAGTAGGCCGATTCGAAGATCGTGGCCTGCGACGAAGCGGGGTAGTTGGCATTGGCCAGGTATCCCTGGATGCCCAGCTTGATCTCGGTGGTGCGGAACGGATTGAGGGTCAGGTTGGTCGTGACGTTGTACCGGCGGTAGTAGGTATTCGAGTTGTAGTCGGCCAGCTTCGTGTCCTTGTACATGCCGTCCTCGTCGTAATAGGCCAGTCCGATGTAGTATACGGCCTTGTCCGATCCTCCCGACACATTGACGTTCGCCGAACGGTTGTGGCTGTAGTCGCGCAGGATCTCGTCCATCCAGTCCACATTGGGGTAGAGATAGGGGTCGGCATGCGTGCGGGTCTTTTCGATCACTTCGCGGCTGTAGAGCGCGCCGCCGCCGCGCGTTGTCGAGGCTTCGTTCGACATCTCCATGTAAGTGGCGCCATCGACGAAGTCGGTGATCTTCGTCGGGGTCGTGATGCCTTCGGTGTAGCGTACGGTGAACTTCGGACGCCCTTTCAGACCGCTCTTGGTGTTGATGATGATGACGCCGTTCGCTCCGCGCACGCCGTAGACGGCCGTGGCCGAAGCATCCTTGAGGATCGAGAAACTCTCGATATCCTCCGGATCGACGTTGGCGAACGAGCGGGGCACGCCGTCCACGAGCGTCAGCGGTGCGCTCATGCTGGCCGTCAGGGTCGAGATGCCGCGGATGTAGATGTCCGCATCGTCGAATCCCGGCTCGCTGGTCCTCTGTACGGAGACCAGACCGGCGACACGGCCGGCGAGTCCCTGCGTGAGGTTGGCGGCCGGCACCTTGAGTTCATCGACCTGGATGCTCTGCTGCGAGCCGATGACGCTGATCTTTTTCTGTACACCGTATCCGACTACCTCCACGGCATCGAGCAGGGCGTCGTTCTGTTCGAGCACGACGTCGAGCAGGCCGCGTCCGGCGACGGCCACATCCTGGGTCTTGTAACCCACGTAGCTGAATTCCAGTACGTCGTCGGGCAGTACGTCGATCAGGTAGTTTCCGTTGATGTCGGTGGCCGTGCCGATGTTGGGCCGCTCCTTCACGAATACCGTCACGCCGATCAGGGGTTCACCGCTGTGGTCCTTGACCGAACCCATGACGCGCAGTGTGGTCTGCTTCTCGGCTTTACCCGCTGCTGCGGCCTTGCCGATGACGATCTGCCGTCCGGAGAGTTTCCAGGTGTTCTCCGTTCCGGCGAAGAGCACTTCGAGCACATCCCCGACGGTTTGGTCCGAGACGCTGATCGACACGCGGCGCGAGGCGTCGAGGATGTTGTCGTAGTAGACGAAAATATAGTTGCTTTGGTCTTCGATGCGCGAGAATACCTCCTTGAGAGGGACATTCTGCAGGTTGAGCGAGATGCGTGCATCCGGGGCGGACGTCTGTGCGGCGACAGAGCCGAACAACCCGATTGCGGCCAGCAAAAACAGGACTTTTATCCGTAGCAGACGGGATAATTGCTTATTATCGGGTACAGGGGTCCCGATATTGCCATTTTTGTTGTACATTTGCAATGAATTGAAGTTTAGAATAGGGTAATTTTTAGATTTCATTTCGTGCCGGGCCGTGTTGGGGGACACTGCCCGGCTTTTTTCAACTCGGGTCGTGATTTTCCATAGGCATTCGGTTTGGATTGTTGTCGTGTTCCTTTCGTGCATTTTGTGCCGAGCAGAGGCTGAATCCCGTCTCGGAGGCCCGGAACCGGATCGGGGCCGTGAGCGAGAGGACCCGCAGCACCTCGCCGGGATCGTCGTTGAGTTCGAGTTTTCCCGAGATGGTCATGACGCCGACTTCGGGGGAGCAGTCGAACGTCCGGTTGTAATATCGGGCAAGCCGTGCGAGCACGTCGGAGAGCGGCGTGTTGTCGAAGCGGTAGTATCCGTGGATCCAGCTGATATAGTCTTCGGCGCGAACCTTGCGGATGCGGAACGTGCCGGCGGTGTCGAGCGAGGCGCGCTGGTCGGGCTCGATCCGGATGCCGCGCTCGGGGGCGCCGGTCGGTGCGACGCTTACCGAACCCGACCGGAGCACCACCTCCTGAGCCCTGTCACGTCCGTAGGAGGAGACGTAGAACCGGGTTTCCAGTACGCGGATGTCCATTTTTCCGGTGTGCAGGGTGAAGGGCCGTGCGGCGTCGTGGGCCACCTCGATGTAGATTTCGCCTTCGGCGTAGATTTCGCGGCTGTCGCTGTCGAATGCCGACGGGTAGATCAGCCGTGATCCGGCATTCACCCACACGCGGGTGCCGTCGGCCAGCGTCAGGGTCGTCTGCTTGCCGTAGGGGACGAGCAGCTGGTTGAATGCGGCCACCTCCTTTTTGGTGATCGGTTCGCGGGCGTCTTCGTTGATGTGGATCTCGGAGGCGTCGTAACGGATCGAGGAGCGTTTCTCCTCGAGCCGCACCGTCTTCTGTTCCGAGAGTACAAGCTGTACCTCCTTTTCGGTGTATGCGGGAGCCTCTGTCGCCCGGGCAAACTCCCGGATGTCCGGGATCTGTTGTTCCGCCCTGCCGCGGAGGAAGAATCCGGTAACCAGCAGTATGCTGCAGGCAGCCGCGCAGGCGATCCCGACGATGCGCCGCCGGAGCGGTCGGTTTTGCCGGAGGGGCAGAGGGGCAGGGAGCTTCGCCGGGGTGGCGACCCGTTCCGTGAAGCGGCGGTAGGCCGCTTCGGCATCGAAGCAGGTGTCGGTTAGGTGTTCCTCTCCCCATGCGTCGTAGGCGTCGAGATAGTTGCGGCGATGTTCCTCCGAGGAGCGGAGCCAGTCGAGAAGTTCAGCCTGCTCGGCATCGGAGAGACGCTCGCCGTCGAGGTGGCGTGCGATCAGGTGGTCGATATGTCTGTTTTGCATGTTCATCTATTCTATTCACGGATCAGCGGGCCGAACCCCTACCTTCCCGGCTGAAAAAAGATTCCGATCCGCCCGAAACGGAGCGGGGAGCTGCAGCCCGTGCCGCAGCTCCCCGCCGTATCCGTTCCGGATTTTCCCCGTTACCGGTAGATTCGGGCGGCGAATCCGCCCCCGGGAGCCATCCTCACCGTCAGTTTCTTGTCTGCGGGCAGCATCTCCGTCCGCTTTACGTAGTCGCAGGCGGCGCGGTGGGCGTTCCTGCCGTCGCTGAAGCTCTCGACCTTCCAGCCGTCACCCTCGAGGAACGAGAGGTCGAGGACCATGTCGCGCGCATCCCAGTTCGTCAGCGCGCCGACATACCATGTGTCGCCCGACTGCCGGGCGATGGCGATCCGTTCGCCGAGTTTTCCGTCGAGAGCTTCCGTGCGGTCCCAGACGGTCGGCACGGAGGCGATGAAGCCGAAGCATTCGGGCTCCTTGAGGTAGTTCGACGGCGAGTCGCAGAGCATGTTGAGCGGCGATTCGAAGACGATGTACTCGGCCAGCTGACGGCAGCGGGTGCCCTGGCTCATCGGCTCCGTATTGACCGGACGGTAGTTTCGCCGCGTGGCGTTGCGCATGGCGCCCTGCGTGTAGTCCATCGTCCCGGCGACCATGCGGATGAAGGGCATGGTGACGTCGTAGGTCACCTGATCGACCGTCTCGGGCGACCACTTCATCTGTTCGAGGCCGAAGACCCCCTCGTAGTTGATGACGTTGGGCCACGTGCGGTTGAGTCCCGTCGGCTTGAAGATGCCGTGGAAGTCGAGCAGCATGCGGTGCTCGGCGCAGACGCGTGCGGCACGGTGGAGGAAATCGACGATCTTCTGGTCGTCGCGGTCCATGAAATCGACCTTGAAGCCCTTGACGCCCATCTCGGCGAAGTAGCTCACGACGCGCTCCATGTCGCGGTCGAAGGCGTGGTAGCCGGCCCAGAGGATGATCCCGACATTCCGCTCGTGGGCGTACGCCACCAGTTCGCGGAGGTCGATTTCGGGTACCACCTGCATCAGGTCGGCCTTCTTGTTCACGGCCCAGCCCTCGTCGAGGATCACGTATTCGATGCCGTTCCGCGAGGCGAAGTCGATGTAGTATTTGTAGGTGTCGTTGTTGATGCCGGCCTCGAAGTCCACGCCGTAGAGGTTCCAGTCGTTCCACCAGTCCCATGCCACCTTTCCGGGCCTGATCCACGAGGTGTCCTCGATCCTGGATTCGGGTGCCAGGCGGTAGACCATGTCGTTGTCGAGCAGCTCGCGGTCCTCCCGGGCGACGATCACCGTGCGCCACGGGAAGGCTCTGCAGCCGACGGTCGAGGCAATGTATCCTTCGCGCTCGCGCACGAGCATTTGCAGTTGGTTGTGCCCTCCCTGCTCCTCGCGCTTGGGGTAGGGGGCGAAGACGCCGCGCAGTTCGGGCGTTTCGCCGTTGCCGCGCAGGTAGAGGCCCGGATAGCTTTCGAGATCGGCTTCCGTGATGACCAGTTTGTAGCCGCCGTCCAGCTCGACGAGCGCCGGAAGGAAGATCAGCCTTCCGGGGTTGAGTTCCGTGATCGGGGCCGTAGTGTAGGTGTTTTCGAACGAGTTGAAGAACTGGCTCTCGAAGTCGAACTCCTTGCCGCGTGCGACGTAGGGTACGACGGCCCGGCAGTCCGAGGGGAAGGTGAAGGCGACGCATTCGTCCTCGACGCGGAGCGTGCCTTTGCGGTCGGTGGTGAAGCGGTAGGCCAGTCCGTCGTCGTAGAGGCGGACGACGAGGCCGAAGTCTCCGCGGAACGAGAGCGTCAGCTGGTTGTAACGCTCCACGACCCGGTTTTTCTTGTAGAGGGGCGAGGCGATCGTCTGATCGACGGAACTCTTTTTCGTCCGGACGACACGGGCGTTTTGTCCGAGTACTTCGCCGCCTTCGAGGGTCATGGCGACGGGCGACGGGGCGAGCAGCGGGGTGTCGCCGGCATCGAGCCTGAGGCGGATTTCGTCGCCTACGGTGACCGTCGTGCGGAGGTTGCCGTCCGGAGAGGAGAGCGAATAGGTTTTCTGTGCCGCGAGGGTCGCGGGGATGCAGGCCAGGCCGAGCATCAGCAGAAGCGGTTTGAGGTTCATGGTCGGTTTCGGGATAAGTGTTCTGTGATTCAAACAAAATTAAGCAAAAAAAGCGAGATTCCCATCGGATGCGGTCTTTTGGGACTGCTGTTCATTTTATTACACGGACAATCGGAGCCGTACCCTACGTCACGGCGTCGTTTTTCGGCCCGAAAATCGGACGTTTCCGAAAAAACGCCGCTGCAGGAGGCCGTGTGTTCCTGAATTTTTTCCTATCTTTGGAGGCAAAATGAATACGGCTATGGATTTGACAGGTGTGCAGCAGGCTTTGCAGGAACTGACGCAACTGGTTGATGGCTGGAGTGCATCCGGCCGAGTCGATGCTTTGGAGCGCGACCTGGCGCTCGAGAAGTTGCGCCGGGTGTACGATGCGCTTCGTTTCGCGCCTTCGGGCGATGCACTGCCGGAAGTTCCGGCAACGGCGGAACCGGTGGGGGATGTCGGGGCGGAACCCGTTTCCGAAGCGTTCGAAATGCCCGAGGCGCTGGATCTGGGCGAGGTGTTGTCGCTCGATCCGCACTCGGTGGCGGACCCCGAATTTCAGCAGGCCGTGCCGCTGGACAAGGTCTCCGAGGAACCGCCTCTCGCTGCTGCTGCGGGGGTAGAGCCGGGGGCTGAGCCTGAGCCGGCCGACGAACCTGTTGCCGACGAACCGGTAGCCGGACTTGCGCCTGCCGCGGGTGCCGAAGCGCCCGCTGTTGCAGAACCGGAGGCTGCGGCTGAACCTGAACCTGAACCCGTGCCTGCCGCTGTAGCGGAGCCGATTGCCGGGCGTGAACCTGCCGCAGCCGATGTCCCTACACCTGCCTCCGAATCCGCACCTGCCTCCGAATCCGGGCCTGCCTCCGAATCCGGGCCGGCTGCTGAACCGGCAGTTGCTCCCGTTCCCGAAACGCAGCCCGAGCCCGAGGTCCGGCCCGCACCCGATGCCGAGCCCTCGTTCGTGCAACCTTCCGCTCCGGCTCCCGAGACTGCCTCTGAGACTGCCTCCGAACGGCCGCACACCGCAGCTCCTACGCTGTTCGGCCCGGAGGAGAATGCCAACCTCCGCCACCGCCACAAACAGCGGGTCATCATGTCGCTTTACGGCAACGATGCCCCGTCGGTCAAGCCGCAGGCGCCGGCTGTCCCCGAACCGACTCCCGCTCCGGCCGCCGACCGGGTCGCTCCGGCTCCGGAACGTCCTTCGGACGAGCGCCGTGCGGGAAGACCCTCCATCGCCGAGGTATTCGGCCGCCGGGTCGAGACGGGTCCGTCCGCTGCATTCGGGCGGGATCTGTCGGAGGCTCCGGCTGCTCCGGCCGAGGCGGTCCCGGACGGAACCGACGCCGGCGAGTCCGCCGAGGCGGATCCCGTCGTGCACGGCTCGTTTGCCGACGAGTTGGCCACAGCCGCTCCCGGGGCCGTGCTGGGCGAGGTGATCAATCACGACGTCCAGACTCTTGCCGATACGATCGCCCCGCCGCGTGACCGCGCCTCGGAGCTGCTCCGCAACGAGCCGGTGACCGATCTGCGCCGCGCCATCGGTATCAACGACCGTTTCCTGCTTATCCGCGATCTGTTCGGCGGCGACGGTGCGGCCTATGAAGCTGCGATCGATGCGCTCAACGGGTTCGACAACCTCGACGACTGCATGATCTACATTGCCGAGCATTATGCCTGGAATCCCAATTCGGACGGGGCGGTGCTGCTGATGGAACTGCTCGAACGGAAATACCTCTGACGCATGGCCCGGCTCTATATCGTGCCGACGCCGATCGGCAACCTCGATGACATCACGCTGCGCGCCGTGCGCGTGCTCCGTGAGGTCGATTTCATCCTGGCCGAGGATACGCGCACGACCTCGTTCCTGCTGCGCCATCTGGGCATCGAGAAGAAACTCTACTCCCACCACAAGTTCAACGAGCACGCCACGGTGCGCATGGTGGCCGACGAGATCGCGGCCGGACGCAGCGCGGCGCTCGTCTCGGATGCCGGGACGCCGGGCATTTCGGATCCGGGTTTTCTGCTCGTGCGCACGTGCGTCGAGGCCGGCATCGAAGTCGAGACGCTGCCCGGGGCCACGGCGCTGATTCCGGCGCTGGTACAGAGCGGCTTCCCGTGCGACCGTTTCTGCTTCGAGGGGTTCCTGCCCCAGAAGAAGGGACGAGCCAAACAGCTGCAGACGCTGGCCGATGAGGAGCGCACGATGATCTTCTACGAGTCGCCCTACCGCGTGGTCAAGTGTCTGGAGCAGTTCGCGGAGGTCTTCGGCCCGGAGCGCGGCGTCTCCGTATCGCGCGAGCTGACCAAGAAGTTCGAGCAGACCGTGCGCGGTACGATCGCCGAGGTACTCGACCATTTCCGGACGACCGAACCCAAGGGAGAGTTCGTGATCGTCGTGGCGGGCAAACCCAAACCCCGACACGCCCGCCCCGATGCCGCGGACGCCGACAGCGGCGGGGCGGAGACCGAATCCTGACAAAGCCTATCCCCATCATGCAGCGCGCGGAACTCAATCTCATACAGCGAATCTGGCTGGAGGTACTCTGGCTGGGGGCGCGGCTGTTCGCCATCCTGCCCTATTGGCTCAAGTACTATGTCATCGAGGATCTGATCTATTTCCTGTTGTGCTACTGCATCCGTTACCGCCGGAAGGTGGTGTGGATGAATCTGTGTAACTCCTTTCCCGAGAAGAGCGAGAAGGAGTTGGCGCGGATCTGCCGGCGTTTCTACCGCACGCTTGCCGAGATGTTCGTCGATACGGTCAATATGGCTCACATGACACCCCGCAAGGGGCGCCGGGTCCTCACCGTGGAGGGGCTCGAGGAGCACCGCGCCCGGGTCCACGGCCGCGACTGGATCGCAATGACGGCCCATTTCGGCTGTTGGGAGTACTGCTCCTATTGGGGTCTCTACGAACTGTCGCAGATTGTCGTGGCCGTCTACCATCCGTTACGGAGCCGCGTGGCGGAGCGCCTTTACCAGCGCCTGCGCAACGGCGACTACGCCACGACGGTCCCGATGAAGGAGAGCCTGCGTTTCTACCTCCGCCACCGCGATACGGGTTTTGCGGGCAAGAACCTTGTCATGGGGCTGATCGCCGACCAGAATCCGCCGCGGCGCCCCGACAGCCATTGGTTCCGTTTTCTCAATCAGGATACGATCTTCTTCGACGGCGGCGAGAAACTGGCCCTGCGCTGCCATCTTCCGGTCTATTTCGTGCGGATGGACCGCCTGCGGCGGGGCCGTTACCGGATGTCGTTCGTCCCCTTGTACGACGGGATGGAGGAGGTCGGGCCCAACGAGATCACCGGACGCTACGTCCGCCAGCTGGAGTCGGTCATCCGCGAGCGGCCCGAACTCTGGATGTGGTCGCACCGCCGCTGGAAACACAAACGCAGGAAGACCGATGGCAACCGCTAAGATCGTTATACTGAACTGGAACGGCGAGGACCACCTGCGCCGTTTCCTGCCGAGCGTCGTCGCTGCCGCCCCGAACGGGGTGGAGGTCATCGTGGCCGACAACGGATCGACGGACGGTTCGGTGGCGCTGCTCGGCCGGGAGTTCCCGACGGTTACGCTGCTGCGCATGGATCGCAACTACGGTTTTGCCGGCGGATACGACCGTGCGCTCGAACGGATCGAGGCCGATTACTACATCCTTCTGAATTCCGATGTCGAGACCCCCGCCGGCTGGCTCGAACCGCTTCTCGAGTGCCTCGACCGGAATCCCGACGTGGCGGTCGTCTCGCCCAAGCTGATCTCCTGCCTCGAACGCACGAAGTTCGAATACGCCGGAGCTTCGGGCGGCTTCATCGACTTTCTGGGTTACCCCTTCTGCCGGGGCCGCATCCTGCGCACGGTCGAGGAGGATGCGGGGCAGTATGACGACGAACGCGACGTCTTCTGGGTGAGCGGGGCGGCTTTCTGCTGCCGCGCCGATCTCTTCCATGCATTGGGGGGCTTCGATGCCGACTTCTTTGCTCACATGGAGGAGATCGACCTCTGCTGGCGCATGCAGCTGGCAGGTTACCGCGTGCGGGTCGTGCCCGAGAGCAAGGTCTACCATCTCGGCGGCGGCACGCTCCAGACCGACTCCCCGTCGAAGGTCTTCTATAACCACCGCAACAACCTGGCGATGCTCTTCAAGTGCGCTACGCCGTGGCAGCGCACCGTGGTCGCTGTCGTGCGCCCGGGGCTCGACCTGCTGGCGGCCCTGTCGTACCTCATGCAGGGGCGGGCCGACAACTTCCGGGCGGTCTTCCGCGCCTGGCGGGACTTCCTCCGCTGGCACGGGGCTCTGGCCCGCAAGCGGCGTGTGATCCGTGGCGCAATCCGGAGCGAGTCGAAGCATATCTATGCCGGGTCGATCCTCGTGCGTTATTTCCTGGGCCGGCAGACCTTCGGGCGGATGATGTGAGGCGTGGCGGATAAGGTAAGGTGTAGCCGCCGCAGGGATACAAAAAAAGCGGGCGGAGATTCCTCGAATCTCCGCCCGCTTTTGCTTGCTTTGCAGGGGCCGGTTTACTTGTTGATCTTGGCCCAGGAGTCCTTGAGCGTCACGGTGCGGTTGAACACCAGGTGTTCGGGTGTCGAGTCTGTATCGGGGCAGAAGTAGCCCACGCGCTCGAACTGCACGGCCTGGCCTACGGGCGTCTCGCGCAGCGAAGGCTCCAGATAGCCCGTGATCTTGACCATCGACTCGGGGTTGAGGTTGTCCTCCCAGGTCTGTCCCTCCTCCACGTCATCGGGGTTCTCCTTCGTGAAGAGCGGGTTGAAGAGGCGTACCTCGGCCTCCACGGCATCCCGTGCCGACACCCAGTGGATGACGCCCTTCACGCGGCGGCCGTCGCTCGACGAGCCGCCTCCGGACATCGGGTCGTAGGTGCAGCGCAGCTCGGTGATGTTGCCCTCGGCATCCTTGACGATCTCCTCGCACTTGATCAGGTAGGCATAGCGCAGGCGCACCTCGCCGCCCGGTTGCAGGCGGAAGAACTTCTTCGGCGGGTTCTCCATGAAGTCGTCGCGCTCGATGTAGAGCTCGCGCGAGAAGGGAACCTGGCGCGTTCCGGCCGCTTCGTCCTCGGGGTTGTTGATCGCCGTGAAGTATTCGGTCTTCTCTTCGGGGTAGTTCGTGATGACGACCTTCAGGGGGTTGAGCACGGCCATGCGGCGCTCGGCCACCTTGTTCAAGTCCTCACGCACGCAGTATTCGAGTTTTCCGAGGTCGATGACGTTGTCGCGCTTGGCCACACCGACCATCTCGGCGAAGTTGCGCACCGAGGCGGGCGTGTAGCCCTTGCGGCGCAGGGCGCAGATCGTCGGCATGCGCGGGTCGTCCCAGCCCATCACGGCGCCCTCCTGCACGAGTTTCAGCAGGCGGCGCTTCGACATGAGCGTGTAGGTGAGGTTCAGTCGGGCAAATTCGTACTGGTGCGAGGGATAGATCTCCAGCGCCTGGATGAACCAGTCGTAGAGCGGGCGGTGCACGTCGAACTCCAGCGTGCAGATCGAGTGGGTGATCCGCTCGATCGAGTCGCTCTGGCCGTGGGCGTAGTCGTACATCGGGTAGATGCACCACTTGTTGCCCGTGCGGTGGTGTTCGGCGTGGATGATGCGGTACATGATCGGGTCGCGGAAGAGCATGTTCGGATGCGCCATGTCGATCTTCGCGCGGAGGACCTTCGATCCGTCGGGGAACTCGCCGTTCTTCATGCGCACGAACAGGTCGAGGTTCTCCTCGACCGAGCGGTCGCGCCACGGCGAGGGGGTGCCCGGTACGGATACCGTGCCGCGGTTTTCGCGGATCTGCTCCTGCGTCTGGTCATCGACGTAGGCCAGCCCCTTGCGGATCAGCTCCAGGGCCCACTCGTAGAGCTGGTCGAAGTAGTCCGAGGCGTAGTGCTCCTCGGCCCACTGGAAGCCGAGCCACTGGATGTCGCGCTTGATCGAATCGACATACTCGACATCCTCCTTGACGGGGTTCGTGTCGTCGAAGCGCAGGTTGCACCGTCCGCCGTATTTCCTGGCCAGTCCGAAGTTGATGCAGATACTCTTGGCATGGCCGATATGCAGGTAGCCGTTCGGCTCGGGCGGGAAACGGGTCTGTACGCGCTTTTCGCCCTTGGCGATCGACTCTTCGATGATCTCTTCGAGGAAGTTCAGCGACTTCTCCCGGCTTTCGTTGGTTTCGCTTGCCATATTATATATGTGTACGGATTAATTTCTCTGTTTGGGACCCACGTCGAACAGTTTCTGGATATCGACCGAGAGCTTGACCACCTGCTGTGTGCCGAGCCCCGTGCCGTCGTAGTGGAAGACCATGCCGGCCTCGACGTGCATCGTATCTTTGAAGAAGCGGCGGTCGTAGCCCACCCACGTGCGGTTGTAGATGTGTTCGGTCGTGGCGTAGAAGGCTTCGCCGGCGTAGAGGCCGTCGGCCCCGTAGGTGACGCCCGTCGCGGGGTTGGCGATCTCTCCGCGCAGCGGCTGGAGGTTCTTGCCCACGTAGAGGTTGTTCTCGATCTTCACGCCCCAGCGGCTGACCGTCAGGTCGAGCTGTCCGCCGTAGGGTTTCCGCCATTCGTGGTCCACGCTCCGGCCGCGCTGGGGAGCGAAGAGCGCCCCGGCCTTGACGTCGAAGGCAAACCTTCCCTCGATGCTCCATCCGGCGTAGGGGTTCACGATCAGGTTGTCCGTCACGTTCTCGTTGAGCTTCGATCCGGCGAAGTGGAACATCGAGAAGGCGTAACCGATGTAGAACCCGCGGTCGAAGGTGTATCGTCCGGCCGAGAGGATGCGGAACATTTCGCGCGACTCCTCGGAGTACATGCCCTCCCAGTCGAGGGCCAACTCGACATAGGTGTCGGGCCGTTGGGTCGAGACGTAGCGGCCCAGGAATCCCGACAGGCGGTTGTGGTAGAAGGCCACCGAGTCGCTGACGAGTGCCGCGGAGTAGTCGCCCATGAGCTCCTTGCGGTCGAAGATACCGGCGTTGGCCTGCACGTTCTTCGTGGTGAACTGGTAGTACATCAGGGGCTTCACGTCGCTCAGGAACGGTTCGCGCGCCCCGTTGTGCTGCCCGAAGTTCTGGAGCATGTCCACGCCGACAACCAGCCGGTTCTTCTCCATCCATTCGACACCCACGCGCGGCGAGAGCCGGGCGCTGAAGAGCGTCTGCGATTCGTTGAAGTCGTTGTTGGCGTATTCGCGGTTGTCGAAGCGCGTGGCGAAGTCCGCGCCTACGAGTATCTTCTGGGCATGCAGGCCCCCCCCCGTAACGAACAGGGCGAGAACGAGCGCCGTCACTTTTCTGAACTGCATGGTTTCTTTTTGATTGAGGCCTCAAAATTAGGCAAAATATTTTTTATTTGTGTATTTTTGGCCCCGAAATCATACAGAAGTTCCGCCATGCGCAAGATCCTCAATGAAGAGCTCGGACGCCCGACAGCCGCCGAGTTCGCCGCGATGCCGAAAATGCCCGTCGTCGTCGTGCTCGACAATGTCCGTTCGTCGCAGAACGTCGGAGCCTTTTTCCGCACGGGCGACGCCTTCGCCGTGGAGCGGATCATCCTGTGCGGCATCACGGCGACGCCGCCCTCGCGCGAGATCCACAAGACGGCTCTCGGCGCCGAGCAGACCGTTGCCTGGGAGTATGCCGCATCGACCGGGGCGTGCATCGACGAGTTGCATGCCGCGGGGTATACGGTGCTGGCCGTCGAGCAGGTCGAGGGTGCCGTGATGCTCGACAGGTTCACGCCCGGGGAGGGCGTGCGCTATGCCCTTGTCTTCGGCAACGAGGTGGAGGGCGTCGGCCAGGAGGCCGTGGACCACTGCGACGGTGCGATCGAGATCCCGCAGGCGGGGACCAAGCACTCGCTCAACGTCTCGGTGTCGGGCGGGGTGGTGCTGTGGCGCTTTTTCGACCGGATGGGCCCGAAGCGCTGACCTCGGTGTGCCGCGTAAAAAACGCTCCGGCGCACGGCCGGCGGCTGAAATGAAAATAAATTTGCTACTCCGCGCGGCATGCGCTATCTTTGCCGCGTTTTAACCCCTAAACAGAGAAAAAATGTCAGTAGAAAGCACCGTCCGTGCGGTTACGACCTACCGCCTGACGGAGATGAAACAGCGGGGCGAGAAGATCGCCATGCTCACCTCTTACGACTATTCGATGGCCAGGATCGTCGATGCCGCGGGCATCGACGTGATCCTCGTGGGCGACTCGGCGGCCAATGTCATGGCCGGCTACGAGACGACGCTGCCCATTACGCTCGATATGATGATCTATCACGCCCGTTCGGTTGTCCGTGCCGTGAACCGTGCACTGGTCGTTGTCGATCTGCCGTTCGGCACCTACCAGGGCAACTCGAAGGTGGCGCTCGACTCGGCCGTGCGGATCATGAAGGAGACCGAGGCCGATGCCGTGAAGATGGAGGGCGGCGAGGAGATTCTCGAGTCGGTCCAGCGCATCCTTTCGGCCGGCATTCCCGTCATGGGACACCTCGGCCTTACGCCGCAGTCGATCCACAAGTTCGGCACCTATACGGTCCGTGCCAAGGAGGAGGCCGAGGCCGAGAAACTCGTGCACGACGCGCACCTGCTGAGCGAGGCGGGCTGCTTCGCCATCGTACTGGAGAAGATCCCGGCAGCGCTGGCCGCCCGGGTGACGGGTGAGATTCCCACGCCGACGATCGGCATCGGGGCCGGCGGCGCATGCGACGGCCAGGTGCTGGTGATCCACGACATGCTCGGCATCAACAAGGGCTTCTCGCCCCGTTTCCTGCGTCGTTATGCCGACCTGCATACGGTGATGACCGATGCCGTGTCGCAGTATGTCCAGGATGTGAAGGCCTGCGACTTCCCCAACGAGAAGGAGCAGTACTGATCCTTGCGACGGACCTTCACGGGGCTTGTACGGCTCCGTTTCTTTGATGATTTCCGCCCCGCCTTGTCCCCTGTGGATGGCGGGGCGGTGCTTTTCGTGCGGCCTCAGCGCAGCATCTTGAGGTAGGCGAGCAGGACCACGTTCATCACCAGCGCATATACGATGGCCGGAATGGCCATTTCGCCGTTGTTGAAGACGAGCGGCGAGGAGGCGACGGCAATCGCCTGTGCGGCGTTCTGCATGCCGATCTCGATGACGATGGTCCGCCGGGCTGCCGTCCCGAGCCGGAACGAGCGGGCCAGCAGCGCCCCGGCCCCCGTGCTCAGCAGCAGCATGGCGGCGGTTGCTGCGCCCAGGTTTGCGATGTTGGAGACGATCTCCCGGGTGTATTGCAGGAAGAAGAGCGCCGCAAGGAGCATCAGGGCCGGGAAGGCCACACGCTTCAGTATGGCGGAGACTCGCCCGGCCGCCTCGCTCCGCAGTCGCTGGAAGAGGGCGCCGGCCGCCATGGGCAGGAAGAGCAGCACGATATTTTGCAGGATGAGTTTGGCGACGGGGAGGTCGATCGAGGTCTCGGTGTGCCGTTCGACGATGCGGGCGGCAAATGCCATGACGGGCGGGATGGTGAAGAGCGTGATGATGCTGCTCAGGGCCGTGAGCGTCACCGAGAGGGCGACGTCGCCCTTGGCCAGCATCGAGAAGACGTTTGACGAACTGCCTCCCGGGCAGCAGGCGATGAGCATCAGCCCCATGAAGTAGACAGGCGGCAGGCGGAAGAGCGTTCCGACGGCGAACGCCGCGGCCGGAAGCAGCAACAACTGTCCGGCCAGCCCCACGAAGAGGGCCTTCGGGTGTTTGGCGACGCGGCGGAATGCCGCCCCGTCGAGTTCGATGCCCAGCTGGAACATCAGCACCAGCAGGACGGGGAGTACGATCCAGATCGTGTTCATCTCTTCTTTTTTGTGGCTTTTATTTCAGCAGCCGGTCCATCGTTTCGGTGAATCCCGGACGTTCGCCGACAAAGATTTCGGCGATGCGCCCTTCGGGGTCCACGATGACCTTTTTCATTCGGACGGTTTGGTTTCGTTCGGGGCAAAGATAGCGAAAACCGGCATTCCTGCAATGGCACGGCCGGCCTTTGCCTCTATCCCGGATGTCGTCTGCCGGCTATCCGATCCGCAGCGTGAAGGTCACCTTCCGGTCGGTGTTGGCCGTCAGGCGGAGTGATCCGCCGTGCAGCTGCATGATGCGGCGCGAGAGGCTCAGTCCGATGCCCGACCCGTCGGGCTTGGTCGAGAAGAAGGGGGTGAAGATGTTTTCGGTCACCTCGGTGGGAATCGCTCCGCCGTTGTTGCTGATCTCGATGACGACGTGCTCCGCCGCATCGATGCGCGAGCGGATCTCGATCTCGCCGTCGCTCCGTCCGGCGACCGCCTCGCGGGCGTTTTTGAGCAGATTGACCGTTACCTGGCCCAACTGGGCCTTGTCGGCATAGATCATCGTGTCGGCCGGTTCGATGTCGGTGCGGATGCGGACCCCGTCCTTTTCGGCTGCCGTCAGCACCACGGCCTGCCGGATCAACTCGCGTACCTCGAACGGCTCTCGCTGCGGCTCCGGAATGCGGGTGAAGCGGCGGAATCCCTCGATGAAGGTCATCAGCCGGTGGCTGGTGGCCGAGATCGTGTCGAGGCCCCGCTCGATGTCGGAATCCAGCGGCTTCCCGATGTGGAGCAGCGTGTCGCTGAGCGAGGTGATCGGTGCCAGCGAGTTCATGATCTCGTGGGTGAGGATGCGTGTGAGCTTGCTCCACGACTCGACCTGCATCTCGTTCAGTTCGCTGTTGATGTCGCTCACGGAGACGACCCGGCGCCGTTGTTTCTCGAGCGTGATCTCCGAGCAGCCGAGCGTCAGGGCCATCTCGCCCGCCTCGGTGATGCACGAGACGCGGAGTTTTTCGCCGGGGCGGATCGACCCGAGTGCGCGGAAAACCTCGGGGGCCGACTCCTTGAGCTGGAGGATGTGGGTCATGCGCTGCAGCCCGAAGATCCGCAGGGCCTCGCCGTTGGCCTGGTAGACGCTGCCCGTATCGTTGATGGTGATCAGTCCCGTCTGGGCACACTCCATGATGAGCTGGTAATAGCGTTCGCGCTCCTCGGCCCGCAGCTTCGTGCGGAGCAGGATTTCGCGGATGCGGTTGAGTGCGGCGTTGAGCATCGTGCTGTCCACCTTCGAGGGGTCCTCGTTGAAGCGGAACGTGAGGTCGTCGTTGTCGATGGCGTCGAACATGAAGGTGACGCGGCGCACCGAATCGCCGTAGCAGCGCAGGATCCGGCAGAACTCCAGCACCATGAGCGGGATGCTGACCAGCAGCAGCGGGTAGAGCTGCCGCGCGACCAGCCATCCGCTGACCAGGGCCGCTGCGGCCAGCACGCCCGAATGGGCGATCATCGGGCCGTAGGCTATGCCTTTCGGGCGTTTCATAGGCCGTATCGTTTGATCTTGTTGTAGAGCGTCTGGCGGGTGATGCCCAGCTGCCGGGCCACCTCGGTCATGTTGCCGTTGCAGCGGGACATGGCCTGGGCGATCATCGAGCGCTCCATCTCGTCGAGGGTCGTGATGCCGGCTGCGGCCGGTTGCGGCTGCGCGGGACGGAGTAGCAGCATCTCCGGGGTGATCGCCCGGCCGTCGCCGAGGATCACGGCCTTCTCGACCGTGTGCTGCAGTTCGCGGATGTTGCCCGCCCACGGGTAGGCCTCCATTGCGCTCCGGGCCTGCTCGTCGAACCCTTCGATCGCCTTGCCGTACTTGGCGGCATAGCGGCGCAGGAAGGCTTCGGCCAGCGGGAGGATGTCCTCGCGCCGCTGGCGCAGCGGGGGAAGGTCGATGTGGATCGTGTTGATGCGGTAGAGGAGGTCCTCGCGGAAGCGGCCCTCGGCCACCATGCCGTAGAGGTCGCGGTTCGTGGCCGAGATGAGGCGGATGTCTACCTTGACGGGCGTGTTGCTGCCCACGCGCACGATCCGTCCGCTCTGGAGTGCCGTCAGGAGTTTCGACTGCAGGTGCGGCGGGAGGTTGCCGATCTCGTCGAGGAAGAGCGTGCCGCCGTTGGCCGCCTCGAACTTGCCGGCCCGGTCTGCGCGGGCGTCGGTGAAGGCCCCCTTGACGTGGCCGAAGAGTTCGCTCTCGAAGAGCGTTTCGGGGATGGCTCCCATATCCACGGAGACCATCAGTTCGCGGTGGCGCGCCGAGCGGTTGTGGATCTCGCGGGCGAGCATCTCCTTGCCGGTGCCGTTCTCGCCCGTGATGAGGATGTTGGCATCGGTGGCCGCCACCTTCTCGACGATCTCGCGGATGCGCATCATGGCGGAACTCGTTCCCCAGAACATGGGCTCCTCCTGCGTCAGCTCGCGCTTGATCTCCTTCAGACGCTTCACCTCGCGTTGCGAGCGGGCCAGCGAGCAGGCGTTGCGCAGGGCGGTGACCAGCCGTTCGTTGTCCCAGGGCTTGACCACGAAATCGACCGCCCCGTCGCGCATGGCCCGCACCGCCAGGTCGATGTCGGCATAGGCGGTGAAGAGCACCACCTTGACGTCGGGCCGGTTGCGTTGGATCTCCTGCAGCCAGTAGAACCCTTCGTTGCCGGTGTTGATCCCGGCCGTGAAGTTCATGTCGAGCAGCACGACGTCCACCGGCTCCCTGCGCAGGGTCGAGATCAGCTGGTTGGGCGACGGAAGCGTCAGTACACGTTCGAAATGGTTGCCCAGCAGCAGCTGCAGCGCTGCGAGGATGCTGCGGTTGTCGTCCACGACGAGCAGGGTTCCCTCTTTGGTCATAAGTCTTGCGTTTGGCCGGAGTCCGGTCCCGCCCCGGGAACGGGGCGTTCCGGCAGTTCCGGGATGTTTCCCGGGGTTAAAATTAGTGCTTTGCCTTCGAAAAAAATGCTTCTTGTCCACATTTTTTACGCTTGTGTCAATATTTTTTACACCCGGTGTTGTTGATATGAATGGTAAAATGCTGTATTGTAGTATTTTGCGTTGTTTGGCATCGGGTTGGCAGGTAAACAGGGCGCAAACGAACCGTGAAATCCGTATGATATGAAACGAACGCTTCTGATAGTTTTGGTCACCCTCCCGAGGATCCTCTTCGAGGTCTTCACTTCCTCGGCCGCAGAACCCCCTGCGGCCCATCCCGGGGTCCCGGATCCGGACGCCTCGGCCGATTCGCTCGCCGTTGCCGTTCCCTCGGACGGAGCCGTTCCGGCGGGGGAGTCGAAGCCGATGACGCTCGACGAGTGCATGCGCTATGCCGTCGAGCACAGTCCGGCGGTGCGTCGGCAGGACTACACCAACCGCAGCTACCGGCAGGACTACATCGAGTCGGTTGCCGCGCTGGTCCCTTCGGTGAGCGGGACGGTCGGCGCCTCGACCAGTTTCGGCCGTTCGGTCGATCCCGAGACCAACACCTATACCGACGTCTCGAATTTCGACAACTCCTACTCCCTTTCGGGACAGATGCCCGTCTTTGCGGGCCTTACGCGCATCAATACGCTCCGGGCTGCCCGGGTGATGCGTAGCCAGGGGGTCGAGGAGCTGCAGCTGGCCCGCGACGAGATCGCCCTGAAGACCATGGAGGCCTATTTCGATGTGGTCTACTACACCGAAAGCGTGCGCCTGGCCCGCGAGCAGCTCGAGACCAGCACGGCCGAGCTCGCGAAGAGCCGCAAACTCTTTGAACTGGGGCTGAAGAGCGCTGCCGACGTGGCGGAGGTCGAGTCGCAGTGCGCCTCGGACGACTACCTTGTGACGCAGCAGGAGAACAACCTCGCGCTGGCCGAGATCGCACTTTCCGAGGCGATGAACTATCCGGCCGACCGGCCGCTCCGCATCGTGACCGACCCGCCTGTCGAGACTCCGGCCGGGGTCGCACCCTTTGACGAAGTGCTCGATTACGCGCTGGAGAACAACCCCAAGGCCGTGGCCGCGCGCCACGACGTGCGCCACTCGCGGCTGCAGTTCTCCATCGCCAAGGGCAATCTCTATCCCTCGCTCTACGTTGGCGGCGGCTACTCGACCAACTTCTTCATGAGTCTCGACGACCGGTCGCTCTATGCCTCCTTCCCCGACCAGTTCCGCGACAACCGCGGCTACTACGTCTCGGCACAGCTGTCGATCCCGATCTTCGGGGGCCTTTCGCGCCGCACCTCGGTGAACCGCGCCCGCAACAGTTGGCGCATCGCCGAGCAGAACCGCATCGAGACGCTGCGCACCCTGCAGAGCGAGGTGGCGCAGGCCTACCAGCAGATGCTCGGCTACGGCAAGGAGTTCGTGCAGGCCTCGAAGAAGAGCGACGCCGCGCAGCTGGCCTACGAGGCCGTTTCGGGCAAGTACGAGCGCGGCATGGTTTCGGCCCTCGACCTGCAGACGGCGGCCGACCGGCTGCTCGAAGCCCGTTCGGAGCGGTTGCGCGCACGCCTGCAGTACATCGTCAAGGTGCGCCTGGTGGCCTACTACAACGGCGAGCCGCTGATCCGATAAACCCGGACTAAACGTTACGACCATGGATATTCGCATTGAAAAGAAAAAAGGGCTCCGGGCCCTCTTCACCCGGCGGGGCGTTCCCTACCTCGCAGGCGGTATTTTCCTTTTGTTCGTCGTGTGGCTGCTCGTGCGCGACCACTCCTCGACGCTGCGCGTCGATGCCCGGACGATCTCGGTCGGCGAGGTCGTGCGCGGGGAGTTCAACGACTACATCCGCGTCACGGGACAGGTGCAGCCCATCACGACCGTGCAGTTGAGCCCCCTTGAGGCGGGCATCGTCGAGCGGCTCGTGGTCGAGGAGGGCGCCTCGGTCCGCAAGGGCGACGTGCTCGTGGAACTGAGCAACACGTCGCTGACGCTCGAGATCCTGAACAGCGAGGCCGAGCTGGCCGAGAAGCAGAACATCCTGCGCAACACGCTCATCTCGATGGAGCAGGAGAAGCTCGACCTGCGGCTCGACAAGGTGCAGCTGGACCTCGACGTCGAGCGCAAGCGCCGCACCTGGCAGCAGAACGAGGAGCTCTACCGCAGCAACCTCATAGCCCGCGAGGAGTGGCTCCAGTCGAAGGAGGACTACGAACTGGCCGCTAAGAAACGCGAACTGAACATCGAGCGGCAGGTGCAGGACTCGCTCTACCGCACGGTGCAGATCGAGCAGATGGAGGACAACCTCGAGAACATGAAGCGCAACATGCAGCTCATCCGCCAGCGGATCGACAACCTGCAGGTCAAGTCGCCGATCGACGGAGAGGTGGGGCTGCTCGACGTCGTGCTGGGGCAGTCGGTCTCCTCGGGGCAGAAGATCGGGCAGGTGAACGACCTGTCGGACTACAAGGTCGAGGCACAGATCGACGAGAGCTACATCGACCGCGTGCGTGCGGGGCTCGACGCCACCTTCGAGCGGCAGGACACCTCCTTCACGATGCGCCTTCGGAAGGTTTACCCCGAGGTGCGCAACGGACAGTTCCGCGCCGACTTCACCTTCGCGGGGGCCCATCCGCGCAACATCCGCAGCGGCCAGACCTACTACCTGCACCTCGAACTGGGCCAGCCGACCGACGCCGTCATCATCCCCCGCGGATCGTTCTACCAGACGACGGGCGGTGCATGGATCTACGTCCTCGCGCCCGAGGGCGACCGGGCCTACAAACGCACGATCCGCATCGGGCGCCAGAACCCCCAATACTACGAGGTGCTTGAAGGATTGGAGCCGGGCGAGCGCGTCATCGTCTCGGGCTACGAAAACTACGGTGCCAACGACGTGCTGATTCTCAACAAGTAAGTCTCTTCGCCCATGTTTCGCCAGTTAAATCTCCGTTCGTGGTTCACCTTCCTGAGCCGCAATCGCCTCTATACGGCCGTCAATTTCATCGGACTGGCCCTTGCACTGGCTTTCGTGCTGCTTGTGGCCGACTACACGGTCCGCCAGTTCACAGTCGATAACTACCAGACCAAAGCAGACCGCATCTATGCCGTCTGCTCCGAGGAGTCGGTGACCAGCGGCTACTACCTCCAGAAACACCTCCGTGACCGCTACCCGGAGATCGAATCGACCTGCGCCGTGGCCTTCTTCGAGGATTCGGATGCGGGTACGACCCCCGTCGAGATCGGCCGGCAGAAGTTCCTCGCCTCGGTGCTCTATGCCGACACGACCTTCTTCCGGATGTTCGACTTCACGCTGCTCGAAGGTTCGCGCGAAGAGGCGCTCGCCGCCCGCGAGAACGTCGTCCTCTCGGAATCATTCGCCCGCAAGGTCTTCGGGACGTTCAACCCGCTGGGACAGACGCTCCGCGTGGACAACGACGAGCGTGTCTATGTCGTCAGCGGCGTGATGCGCGACATCGAGCGCTCGACGATCCCTGCGGCCGACATCGTCATGCGCGCCGAGCGTATCACCGAAACCAATGCGGCCAACGACGAACGCATGTCCAACAGCGGCGCCGGCGTTACGTTCCTGCTCGAACGCCAGGGTGCCGACCTGCAGGCCAAGGCCCCCGACATGCTCTCCTTCTTCAAGGAGATCTATTGGCCCTATCAGGGGAATGTCGTCTCGCAGGTGCGGCTCGTTCCGCTCCGCGAACTCTACTTCGATCCGGTCAATAACTCCAACAAACTGGCTCACGGCAGCCGCTCGTTCCTCCACATCCTGCTGGGTGTGGGGCTGGTGGTACTCGTCTTCGCCGTGATGAACTACATCAACCTCACGGTGGCGCAGTCCGGCTTCCGGGCCCGCGAGATGGCGGCCCGGCGGCTGCTCGGCGCCTCGCGCGGCGACATCTTCCTCAAGTGGATCCTTGAATCGACGCTCTTCTGTGCCGCCGCGTTGATCATCGCCTCGAGCATTGCGGAACTTTTCGTTCCGTGGGCCTCGCAACTCCTCGGCTCTAAGGTCGCGGTTTGGGGCGACATCTCATGGCCGGCAGCGGGCTGGTGCCTGTTCACCGTCGTCGTGCTGGGTGTGATCTCGGGATTGGTGCCGGCTCTGCTCGTGGCGCGTTATCAGCCCATCGACATTGTGCGCGGCACCTTCCGCCGCCATGCCAAGACGGTCTACGGCCGGGTGCTCATCGCCCTGCAAAATGTCATTACAATAGCCCTGCTTGCCGCCTCGATCGCCATCGGACTCCAGATCCGCCATCTGGTGAATGCCCCGCTGGGATACGAGACGCGCGACATCCTCAATATCGGGACCGACATTTTCCCCGACCGGAGTGCGATGCGCCGCTTCTGCGATGCGTTGCACTCGCAGCCCGAGGTCGAGGCCGTCGGGCTCGGATGCGGAACGCCCCACGACCGCGGCAACAACAATACCATCGCGTGTGGACCCGACCGGATGGTCTCGTTTCAGGTCTTCATCGGCGACTCGACCTATTTCCGGATTCTGGGTCTCGAACGGCTGCGTGACAACCATGTGGCCGTTGCCGCCGAGAGTGCCGCATCCCGAAACTTCTGGGACTCGAATGTCTGGTACATCAACCAGTATGCCCTGCGCGAGCTGGGCATTGCAGAGGATGCTCCCGAATTCAAGGTAGGCGAAGACCTTTCCTATCCGGTTGTCGTTGCGGGCATCTACCGCGACTTCCAGGTCGGTACGGCGCTCGATGCCCCGACCTCGGCGCTGCTGCGCGAGGTGAACGATCCCGACGGATTCTATCCCTGGAACATCCTCGTGAAGACCCGCGGGGATCATGCTGCGGCCTACCGCGTGGTCGAGGAGCTCTTCCGGCAGACAACCGACGGCGGCTCCTTCGCCGCCCGCTACCTGACGGACGAGATTGCCGACGACTTCGCCGCGCAGCGGCGCCTGCTGCACATCATCGGGCTGTTCACCCTCGTGGCGCTGCTCATCTCCTCGCTGGGACTCTTCGCCATGGCGGCCTACTACATCCAGCAGAAGCGTCAGGAGATCGCCGTGCGCCGCGTCTTCGGGGCTTCGCGCCGCGAGATGCTTGCGCGACTGGTGCGCAGCTTCATGACGCTCGTGGGCGTAGCCTTCGTCATTGCCGTGCCGGTTGCCGCCTGGGGGCTGGGCCGCTGGTTGGAGGAGTACAGCGTGCGCATCGCCCTTTCGCCGTGGATTTTCCTCGCCGCGGGACTCTTTGCGGCCGTCGTGGCGTTGCTTTCGGTCGGATGGCAGAGCCGCCGTGCCGCCGATGCCGACCCCGTCGAATCGCTCAAAAACTGATCTGAACCCTTGTGTATTATGAAAATCGCGTTCCATAACTTCCTTACCACGCTGCGGCGCTACAAGGTCTCGTCGCTGCTCAACATCATCGGCCTGACGCTCGCCTTCACGGCCTTCTACGTCATCATGGTGCAGGTGCGTTGGGAGATGACCTTCAACCGCGCCATTCCCGACGCCGGGCGCATCTACCTTGTGGCGCCCTGCTCGCCGTTCGACGAGACGGGCCTCTCGATCAATTCGCCGCGGCCCGAGAGCGAACAGCTCATCGCTCAGTCGCCCGAAATCGAGGCCGGCGGCTGCATCCGGATATGGTATTGGGAACAGCCGGTCTGGGTGCGCCGGGGCGGTGACCTGCTCCGCCTTCAGGGGGCGTTCAACGAGATATCGGCCGGTTTTGTCGAGGCTTTGGGCCTGAAAACCATCGAGGGGGATCTGAAGGCGCTGTCGCGGCCCAACACGGTGGCTCTTGCTCGTTCGCAGGCCGACCGGCTCGGCCTGCGCGTCGGCGACGTGCTCTGGTTCGGCGACGAGGAGAACCGACGTCCCGAGGTGCAGAAGGAGGTGGTGGCCCTCTACGAGGATTTCCCGGCAAACAGCTCCTTTGCCCGCATCGTCGGCCTTGTCGATGTCGGCGATCAGGATCTCGACTCGCCGAACAACTGGAACGACTGCTATTTTGTCCGCCTGCATGCAGGGGCCGACCCCGATGCGGTAGCGCGGCGCTGGTCCGAGCTCCACCTCTCGATCTACCGCGATTACCTCGAGCGCATGGCCTCGGTCTGGGGCGAGGAGATCAGCGAGGAGGAGCTGAACGATCCGCGCGCCTGCGCGCTGCTTCCGCTCGACGGACTCTACTTCGACCGCCGTATTGCCGGCGAAGCGGACGACTTTCCGATCGGTTCGGCCACGCTGACCTATTCGTTGCTGAGCGTCGCGATGCTCATCATCTTGATTGCCCTGATCAACTTTGTCAATTTCTTCTTCGCGCTTGTGCCCGTGCGGCTGCGGGCCGTCAATATCCTCAAGGTCTTCGGGGCCCCGACCCGCTCGCTGCGGTTCAGCTTCCTGTTCGAGGCTTTCGGCTTCATGCTCCTGGCACAGCTCTGTGCCTGGTATGTGGCCATCGCGCTGAAGGGCACCGAATTCGCCTCGTATGTCAGCAGTTCGCTCGCGCTGGGCGACAACCTTCCCGTGCTGGGTATCTCGCTCGGCGTTTCGCTTGTCGCGGCGTTCGTCGCCGGAAGTTTCCCGGCATGGTACATCACCTCGTTCAATCCGGCGATGGCCGCCAAGGGGTCGTTCGTCGGTTCGACGGCGGGCCGACGTTTCCGCACGGCACTGCTCGGCGTGCAGTTCATCGTCGCGATCGGACTGATCGTCTTCTCGGTCTGCACGCTGCTGCAGCAACGCTACGTGCGCCGCTTCGACCTGGGCTTCGACCACGAACAGGTGCTGACGTTCTATTTCCCCTCGTCGAAACTCTCCAATCCCGACTCGTTCGATACCTTTGCCTCCTCGTTGCAGGCTGATCCGCAGATCGCTGGCGTCACGGCATCCGGAAATCGCTTCGTCGCAGAGGCCATCTCGGTCTTCGGGCGCAAGATCAACGACGAAGAGGTCGGCATCCATGTCCGCTTCGTCCGCAGCAATTTCCTCGATGTGCTGGGCATTCCGGTCCTTGCCGGCGAGGATTTCCGGCCCGAGCACGACCGCGACTCGACGGCGCGCTTCATTGTCAATGACCTGCTTGCCCGCAAAGGGCTCAAGGTCGGCGGCAGGCTGGACGAGGGAGAGGTGATCGGCATCTGCCCCGACATCCACTACCGCCCGCTGCAGTATCTCACCGAGCCCTTCGCCTTCGTTACGGGTACCTGCTGGCAAACGCGCATGTCCCGCTTCTACGTGCGTCTGGCCGCCGGGTTCGACCTCGATGCTGTCTGTGAGGGAATCCGGGAGAAGGCCCGCAAATTCGATCCCGACAGCGAGGTTGCCGATTTCCGGTTCTTCGACGAGGAGATCAATGCCCATTACGCCCGCGAGCGGCGCATCACGACCATCGTCGGGCTCTTCACGGTGCTGGCCGTCGTCATCGCCCTGATGGGCGTCTTCGGCATCGTGCTCTTCGAGACGCAGCACCGCCGCCGCGAGGTGGCCATCCGCAAGGTGATGGGCGCCACGACCGCCGAGGTGCTCCGCCTCTTCAACCGCCGCTATGTCGTGCTGGTCGTGGTCTGCTTCATCCTCGCCGCGCCGGTCGGCTTCTGGATCGTGGATCGCTGGCTTGCGTCGTTTGCCTACCGCACGCCGATCCACTGGTGGGTCTTCGCCGCGGCCTTCGTCGTCGTGCTGCTCGTTACGGTGGCGACCGTTACCTTCTGCTCGTGGCGTACGGCCAATGAAAACCCCGCCGACTGCGTGAAATCCGAATAATCAAAAACCTTCGCATATGAAAATCGCACTGCGAAACTTCCTCACCACACTGCGACGATACAAGGTCTCGTCGCTGCTCAACATCGTCGGGCTGACGCTCGCCTTCACCGCCTGCTACATCATCCTGGTGCAGGTGCGCTGGGAGATGACATACAACCGCACGCTCCGCGACTCGGAGTGCATCTACCTGATCGAAACGACCGACTGGTATACTCCGGGAAGGTGGCAAGCGTGGATCAATCGCCCCTTGTCCGAACGGCTCATCGCTTCATCCCCCGCCATTGAGGCCGGCGGCTGCACCTGGAGCGGATTCGGCCCTTCGGTCGTACTGCGCGAGAATACCTCGAAGATGGGTTACGACCGCTTCAACAACATCTATACAGGCTCTATATCGCTGCCGCTGCTCGACGTCTTCGAGTTCAAGTCCGTGGCTGGGGATGTCCATGACCTCAAACGCGCGCAGAGCGTCATCATCTCGCGCTCGACGGCCGAACAGCTCGGCGTCGGCATCGGCGACATGATCTGGTGCGACACCGACCAGCCCTCGGCCGAGAATGCGTATGAGGTAGTGGCCATCTTCGAGGATTTCCCTCAAAACTCACTACTCGCTGACTGCAAGATGGCTATGGACCTGGGCGAGGAATCACTCAACGACCCTTCGGAGTGGAGCTACAACTACTTTGTCCGGCTCCAGCCCGGAACCGACCCCGGCGCGATAGCCGATGAATGGGAAAAATTCTTCATCGAGATGAATCCCGGCGCAGCAAATGAGGAGGGACATCTTGACTCAGATCCCGTACGTTTATCCTGCGTACGCGACCTTTATTTCGAAGCTGACTCCAGCGTTCCTTGTGTGCAAGGTTCGCTCGTGACGACCTACACGCTGCTGGGCATCGCGCTGCTGGTCATTGCACTGGCCTTCATCAACTTCGTCAACTTCTTCTTTGCACTGGTACCCGTCCGCATCCGCACGGTCAATACCTTCAAGGTCTTCGGCGCCCCAAACTCCTCGCTGCGCTTCAGTTTTGTCTTCGAGGCCGTGGGGCTGGTCATCGTTGCCCTGCTGCTGGCCTGGTACCTCGCCTTCGCCATTCAGAGTACCGAACTGGCCAACTACATCTCCGCATCGTTGAGCGTGGCGCAGAACCTCCCGGTCATCGGCATCCTGATTGCCGTGGCGGTGGCCATGTCCCTCGTGGCCAGTCTCTATCCGGCGTGGTATATCACCTCGTTCCCGCCAGCCATGGTGGTCAAGGGATCGTTCTCCGGGACGGCCGGCGGCCGGCTGCTGCGCACGCTGCTGCTCGGATTCCAGTTTACCATCTCGATGGGGCTCATCATCGCCACGGGATTCATCCTCCGCCAGCACAACTTCATGCTGCGGCAGGAGATGGGTTTCGACCGCCGAAACCTGATGGCCGTGCAACTTTCCGAAAAGGCAGCGCTGGGCTACGACGCCCTGCGCGACCGGCTGCTGGCCGATCCGCGCGTAGTCGACGTCACGGGGGCCGAGGGCCGCCTGGTAAGCGTCAACCGGATGGCATGGGGTCGTAGATACAAGGATGAACCGATCTCCCTTCAGGCCTATATCGTAAGATGGAACTTCCTCAGGATGATGGGGATCCCCATTGTCGGCGGCCGCGACTTCCTCGAATCGGACGAACATAAGGAGACCGGCATGCTGATCTGCAACGAGGCCGCCCGCAACGAATACAAGCTCGAACTGAACGACGAAATCGGCGGTTTCTTTGAAACAGACCCGCTCGTGGGAGTCTGCGCCGACTTCCACTTCCGTCCAATGCAGTACAAAGTCGTTCCATTCGTCTTCTATGTCGTTCCCGAAGAGTGGTCACAACAATCGAACGGCCGCGCCTCACAGCTGCTCTACCTGCGCTACCGTTCCGAGGCCGATGTCAACGAAGTGGCCGACTACCTGCGGCAGTGCATCGCCGAGGCGGATCCGCATCTGACACCGGGTGAAATCGAGATTCGCACCTTCGAGGAGGAGCTGGGCTTCGAGTATACGAAGGAGCGGCGGCTGGCCACGGTTGTGGGGCTCTTCACGCTGCTCTCGGTGGTCATCGCCCTGATGGGCGTCTTCGGCATCGTGCTCTTCGAGACGCAGCACCGCCGCCGCGAGGTGGCCGTGCGCAAGGTCATGGGGGCTACGACGGGCGAAATTCTCCGGCTGTTCAACCGCCACTACATCCGGCTGGTTGTCGTCAGCTTCGTGATTGCCGCGCCGTTGAGTCTCTGGATCGTCCACCGCTGGCTTGCGTCGTTTGCCTACCGCACACCGATCCACTGGTGGGTCTTCGCCGCGGCCTTCGCCGCCGTGCTGCTCGTGACGATCGGAACCGTCACCTTCTGCTCGTGGCGCACGGCCGACGAAAATCCCGCCGACTCCGTGAAATCCGAATAACCAAAATGCAAAAACAGAACATCTAACTTAAAAAACATCTGATATGGCTATGCTGAAAGTAGAGAACCTCCGCAAGGTTTTCCGTACCGAAGAGATCGAAACCATCGCCCTGAACGGCGTGTCGTTCGAAGTGAACGAAGGCGAGTTCGTCGCCATCATGGGCCCCTCGGGCTGCGGCAAATCGACGCTGCTCAACATCCTGGGTCTGCTCGACAACCCCACGTCGGGAAGCTACCGCCTGCTCGACCGCGAGGTGGCTGCGCTCCGCGAGAAGGAGCGCACCTCCTTCCGCAAGGGCAACATCGGCTTCGTTTTCCAGTCGTTCAACCTCATCGACGAACTGAACGTCTTCGAGAATGTCGAACTGCCGCTGATCTACCTGCGAGTGAAGGCTTCGGAGCGCAAGCGCCGCGTGAACGAGATCCTGAGCCGCATGAACATCTCGCATCGCGCCGAGCACTTCCCGCAGCAGCTCTCCGGCGGCCAGCAGCAGCGTGTGGCCATCGCCCGCGCCGTGGTGGCCAACCCGAAGCTGATCCTCGCCGACGAGCCCACCGGAAACCTCGACTCGAAGAACGGACAGGAGGTGATGGAGCTCCTCTCGGAACTGAACCGCGAAGGGACGACCGTTATCATGGTGACCCACTCGCAGTACGACTCGACCTTTGCCCACCGTGTGCTGCACCTGTTCGACGGCGAGCTGGTCAAGGACCTCACCAACCGCATGTGACCGCTGCAGGACAAACGACGGGGCCGGATCGCTTTCAGACGATCCGGCCCCGTCGTTCGTTGTCTTGTCCGGCCGCCGCCCGGGAGGGTGGCCTCCCTTACGGTTGCTGCCGGGTGTTGCGCGCGGCTATTCTTCCTTTGCCGCGTTCAGGTCGAGCATCTTGATGAAGTATCCGCCGACGACCGAGCGGGCCATGAAGCCGCGGCGGTTGGGCTTGTCGGTATAGACCCAGTCGGACATCGGTACGCGGTCCACCGTTTCGTTCATGAAGTCGTAGAGCGGCGAGATGAATGCCTCGAAGGTGGCCGGGTCTTCGGCCAGCGTGGCCGTCCAGACGATCCAGTCGGTCTTCGTGTAGGTCTCGCGGCTGTCGAGCGGGAGTCCGTAGCGGTTCTGCCGCGTGAGGTAGTAGGCGATCTCCTTGCGGGCGATCGAATCGGGGAAGATGCCGAGCCCGAGAAGCTTGTCCCAGACGATGTTGTACTTCTGGCTCCACGTGCCGGGCTTGTCGAACGTCAGGCGGTAGTGGTCGCCGTCGTCGGCCATTTCGGCCCAGCGGGCGGCCATTTCGCGTGCCTTTGCGGTGTAGCTCTGCGCCACGTCGTCCTTGCCGAGCATTTCGGCCATGCGCCCGTAGGCGGCGATGCCGAGGATCGCCTTGATCGAGAGGTTGGCATTGTGGGCGAAGTGTCCGGCGAAGTCATCCGTGCAGAGCTGGTTCTCGGGGTCGAGGCCCTTCTCCACAAGGTAGTCGGTCCAGGTCGTGAGCGTCTCCCAGTGCTTTTCCGCATAGTCTGCATTGCCCTCCGCGGCGCATACGGCCGCCGTCAGGATCAGCATGTTGCCTCCCTCCTCGACGGGCATGTCGCCTCCGTAGGTCTGGCCGTTGGCCCGGGGGTAGGTCCCGACGTCGTGGGCCGGGAAGGGCTTGGTCCAGCGTCCGCTTTCGCTGTAGTCGAAGATGTGGTTCATCATGCCCTTGGCCAGTTCCGGGTTGTAGAGCAGGTACATCGGGGCCGAAGGGTAGGTGATGTCCACCGTGCCGATCGAGCCGTTGCTGTTGTTCTCCTTCGAGAAGAAGCGCAGCTCGCCGTCGGGACCCTTCACCAGCTTGTGCGCGGCGAACGACTGCCTGTAGGCCAGGGCGCACAGTTCGGCATACTTCCGGCCTCCGGCCTCCGTGGCCCGGGTCATCAGTTCGCGGTCGAAGGCGCAGCAGCGTCCGATCAGTTCGTCGTACTCTTCGTGGGCGGCGCGGAACTCGTCCACGATCGTGCGGTCGCCCGCAGCGTTCCAGTAGGGACGCAGGTTCTCGCCGAAGTACTGGATCGAGTAGATGTCGTCGTAGCCGATGAGCCATTTTCCGCGGGCCTCTTTCGTCGTGCCCAACTTGCGGGTGAAGGCCATCGTGGCCCGCTCGTTTTCGCCCTTTGCGGCATCGGGTGCCGGTGTCCCTTCCACAAAGGCGCGGCGCAGCTCCTCGCTGGTCCCGAGGCTTGCCGAGGTGGCGGCGTCGGCCTCCGTGGCGAGGAGGAAGTAGCCCCAGTCGATGCGCAGGTCGTCGCCGCTCTTGGCCAGGATGTTCTGCTCCTTGCTGCCGGCCTTGACGAAGAGCAGCCCCTGTTGTTCGAAACGCTCGCCGACCGACTCCTGATAGGGTTGGTCGAGCGCCCAGCGGGGCGATGCCTCGAGGTAGAGCTCCGTATCGTGAGCCTTGCCGTCGTTCGACGTTATGGTGTAGGAGATGTAGTTCACCGGACGGCTGATCAGCTCCAGGTCTTCGGGCATGAGGGGTGCGGTGAACGTAAGGCGCAGGTCCACGCCGCCGCATGTGAACGTGTAGCGGGTCTGCGTGGCCTGTACGTCCGCGCCGGTCTGCACGGCCGTCCTCTCGAGCAGCGTGTGCTGCTCCTTCTGCACGAGCAGTCCGAAGTCGAGCAGCCCGTTGGCCACCGGGTTCCAGCAGTGTGCGGCGATCAGGTTTTCGCCCTTCGCGAGGCTGCGCACGGCCTCCTCGGGGAGCTTCACCACGGCGTTCTTGTTGCACGTGGCTCCCGTCTCATGCACCTTGATGCCGTTGATGTAGAACTCGGCGTTGTCGTCGTTCGAGAACTCCATGTAGACCGTGCGTCCCTCGAGCGGCTCGTCGAGCGTGAAGGTGCGGCGCACCCAGATGTGCTCGTCCGTCCAGTCGGTCTGTGCGGTCGGTTCGTTGATCTTCGTGCCGAAGGCGCCGCGGGCGCTCTTCCATGCCTTGTCGGCGAACCCCGGGCGCTGCCATCCCTCGGCGGGCTCCGCCGTCGTGTAGCGTCCCTCCCAGGCTCCCTGCTGCGAGGTCGGCACCACGGGGGTCATCTCCACCTCTTCGGTGCCCATGAAACGGTAGGGGATGCCGTCCACCTTGAGTACGCCGATCAGCGGGAAGTCCTTCCCGGTCCAGTGTTTCACGGGACCGTCGTAGAGGTTGTCGGTCATCGACCATGCGCTGGTGTAGGGGTCGATCGTCACGAGCGGGTAGGCCGGAGCGCGAAGTGCGCTCGCGATTGCGTCGTGCTGCGCCGCCTCGTGCCCGCAGCCGGCCGTGAGGGCGGCTGCGGCGCAGAGCGGCAGTAAAAGGAATCTGTTCATCGTTCTTTTCCGTGTGGGTTTGTGTGTTCGTTTACCAGGTGATCCGCACTGATACGCCGTCGGGATTGTTCTCGAAGCGGATCAGGCAGGTGCGTGTCGTTTCGTCCCAGCAGCCGTCGGTTGCCGCTGCGCGTCCGTCGATCAGGATCTGCTTCGGGCATTCGGGCAGCAGCACGCGCGAGACGTTGGTCGTGTTCACGGGGCTCTTGGCCACGAAGGCGTAGGAGCGCTTGCCGTGCTGCTCGTCGTAGATGCGGCTTGCCGAGGCCAGTACGCGGGCTTTCCGGGGATTCTTCACCCGATCGACGTTCAGGAAGAAGCCCTGTTCTCCGGGGGCGATCTCGCGCGACCGGCATACCGGCAGTTCGGGGTCGAACAGGTCGATCAGACGGCCCTCGATCCGCACCGGTTCGTCGCTTACGCTCTCATCGAGTACGGCGACCAGGTCGTAGGCGCCGCGCTCGAGGCGGAAGTTGTTCTTGAAGCGCAGCTCGCCGCCGCGGGCCTTGCCCTCATAGAGCCGTTTGACCGTCTCGACCAGCGGGGCGTCGCCGCCTTTTTCGAGAACGAACTCCTTCGGGTCGTTGCGCAGGATGCAGACCGTGCCCTTCCCGCAGGCATACTCCCCGGCCTCGGGGGCAGAGCCGATGCCCAGCAGTTCGAAGAGGTGGTCCGACGGGGCCGCGTATGCGTTCCCGTTCTGGTTCCACCACTCCGTGACGCGCTGGAACGGGTCGTCGTCGCGGCCGCTGTAGACCAGCACGCCGCCCCGGCGCACCCATGCGGCGAGGTGCTCGTGCGCCTCAGGATCGAGCGGCTTCATGTTCGAGTAGGACATCAGCAGCACCTTCGTGTCGGCCAGCGCCTCGGGGTAGGCGAGGTTCTCAATGTGGACCGTTTTCACGGGCACGCCGCGCTTGAGCAGCGGCAGGGCCTGGCCGTAGAAGTTGGCCAGCTGCGGATCCTCGTATCCGTCGTGGGTCGGGAAGCGCTGGAACATCAGCGAATTGGCCATCAGGATGCCGATGCCGCCGCTTCCCGACACCTTCGTCCGGGTTGCGGGCATGTCGTTCAGCGTGTTGATCATCACCTGCATCTGCGTGGAGTAGTGGCGCGGGATGCGCTCCTTGCTCTCGCTGTCGGGACTGGTGCGGTACAGCCCCTCGTAGATGCGCTCGGGCCACGGCATCACCTCATAGTCGGCGATGTTCGGGTAGAGCAGCTGCGCGGTGAATGTGGCCTGGTAGTTCCGCTTGTAGTCGGCCCAGTCGCGCGGCCAGTCCTCGATCGGGTCGGTCAGGAAGAACATCTTGCGGCCGGTCGGTGCGGTCATCGACTCCATCGATCCGTATTCGAGGTAGGCCGTCTCGAAGACGCGCTCGCGGAGCCTTCCGTCGTAGTAGTTCGGCTCGCGCGAGGTGCCGGTCCAGACCTGGGCGATGTAGCCGTCCACGCACGGCAGCGAGGCCAGACTCGCCTCCGGGCTGACGATCTGCCACTGCGAGTAATTGACCAGCGAGTGGGTCGGGACGTAGCACTTCACATCCATCCCCTTGCTGCGGCCGTACTCCTTGGCGAAGGTGAAGACCTCGCGCAGGGCATTGTAGTAGAGCTGGTACTTGAGCTTGTTGGCCAGGTAGGTGTTCTCGGGCGATTCGTGCTGGGGGCGCCACTCGGTGCCGTAGTACTTTTTCCATTCCCTCTTGAAGGCCTCGCTGTAACCCGCGCGGGCCCAGAACTCGGGCTCCTCCATGAAGATGGCGTCGATGCCGGCGTCGATGACCCGTTTCACGTGGCGCTCCTTCATGTAGGTCAGGTAGTTGTCGGTCGGGACGATGTAGGGCACCAGATGTCCGTGCCAGATGGTGTCGCCGCTGCGCTGCACCTGTCCTTCGTCGAGGTGGGGACGTCCGTCCCACTCGCCGGTGAAGTAGTCCTTGTATTCGCCCCAGGCGATTCCGGTCATGAAGTGCACCGTGTATCCGCGGTCGCGCCACGAGCGGACGCGGTATTCGAAATTGCGGTTGCCGTCTTTGTCCGAGGGGTTGCCTCCGACGCCGTATACCATCACGGCATCGGCGCGGTTGTCGATTGTGGGCCTCCATTCGCGGGAGGTCTGGAAGGTGGTCTTCACCTTCCGGTCCGTCTGGGCCTGCGCCGGAGCAACGAGCGCCGCGGCGGCCAGACACAGGATGGCTGCGTGTAGATTCATCATGTCGGTTCTTTGGGATGTTTGTCGGTTCGTATCACAAAATTAAGGTTTAAAACCGGATTTCCGGTCTTAAACCTTAATCTTGTATCCTCTGTTTACGGGATCATTACCTCGACGGGTGCACTGTAGTTCCAGCGGCGGGTTCCGCTGCCCTTCGGGGTGTCGTAGTTGATGCGGGCGGCGGCGCGGATGAAGACCTTGCGGCCCGAGGGGATCGTGCCGAGCGACTTGATCGTGACGGGCTCGCCGAGCAGCGACTCGAACTCCGATCCGCTGTATTCGATCTTGTTCGACCAGCGTTCGTCGCGGGCGCGGTATCCGACCGTCGAGGAGTAGCTGACGAAGAGCTGGATGTCGGTGACGTTCTGGAAGCTGTCGTCGTAGCTGCCCATCGGTTCGATCTTCTCGCGGAAGATATCCTCCGAAACGCCGCGCGTCACGCGCACGCGGGCCGTGATCTTGCCGTTGCTGACCATCGGGTCGCCGACGAATTCGACGTTGAGGAACGGTTCGACCTCAAAACGGACCTCGGTCACGCCCTTGATCTCCATCTCCTTCGATTCGTCGGCCAGAGGAATGCCCTCCTCGGTCTCGCGGATGAGCGGGATGAACGGTCCGTCCACCTCGATCAGGTAGGTTCCCTTGAAGAGTTTCGTGTTCTGGAACGTGCCGTCGGGGCGGCAGTAGAAGTCGGGGTTGGGCTGTACGTTGGGGCCCCAGCTGAGCTCGGTCAGCCGGACGCGGATTCCCTCGGAACCCTGATCCGTGAGCACGGGATTGCCCGTGGCCTTGTCCACGACCTCTCCGCGGAGCGTCTCGCCGGGAGCCTCGTAGTTGTCCACTTCGAAGAGTTCGCACGAGCAGAACGCAAGCGATGCGCAGCATGCGAGTGTATGCAACAGGTATCTTTTCATCTTTTTCATGAGTTTCGTGAAACGGTTATCGGTTCGGTTGCTGGTCGATGTAGGAGCTCTTGCTCACCTCGCCGCTCGGGATGGCGAAGTAGTAGTCCAGGATGCTGAACGACGGGGTGAAGCGCGATACCCAGTGGAAGTGGGCGTCGAAGAACCACTTCCCGGCCTGGGTCGAGAAGAAGGGATAGAGCCCGCGGAAACGGTAGCTGGCGTTGTTGCTGTAGGTGTTCTTGTCGCGCGTCTCGCCCCAGAAGCCGTCGCGGCCCTCGTAGTGCCATACTCTCCAGCGGCGGAGGTCCCACTTGGTCTTGTGCTCGAAGGCGAGCTCCTTGCGGCGCTCCTTGCGCACGATGTTGCGGCCTTCGGTCGTGGGCTGTATGTTCGACTCGAGCAGTTCGGCTCCGGCACGTTCGCGGATCTCGTTCACGGCGTCGGTGGCCACCTGCATCAGGTCCGAACCGTCGGGCGACGGCTCTCCGGCCAGTGCCAGCTCGACGGCTGCCTCGGCGGCGTTGAGCATCACCTCGGCATAGCGCATCAGGATGAACGGCTGGTCCGACTTGCCCTCGTCGGGCGTGAACGACGGGTCATCCTTGAGGTACTTGCGCAGGTAGAGTCCCGTCACGGTTGCCTCACCGTTGTTGTAGAACGGACCGTTGGCTCCTGCGGCGGTCATCGTCGAGCCGTTGTATTCGACCTTCTCCTGCTGGCTGTCCGCATTGGGCGAGAGGTAGAGCTGCTTGTTCGAAGCGTCGGTGTAGAGCGAGAGCTTCTCGTAGGGCGTCTCGTAGGAGTTGTACGAGTAGTCGCTGAAGAAGGGCTTGATCGGGGTGCTTCCGGTGTATACGCCGGCGCGGACCTCGATCTCCTGGCTCTTGAACTGGTCGCCGGGGAAGATGACGTAGGCGCGCAGACGGGGCTCGGCGTTCTTGAAGAAGTCCATCGGCGAGTCGTAGAGCAGGTAGTTGCCCTGGGCGTTCGACACACCGTCGGTGACACGCACCGTACCGTCGTCGTAGCGGTCGAATCCGTCGAAGAGTTCGAGGAAGTCGAGCGTGGGACAGGTTCCGGCCGACAGCGGGCTGCGGAAGATGTAGGGCGAGCTGTAGGCGTCGAGTCCGTGGGTCATGGTCGGGTAGGAGTACTGCTTGACCAGGATGTTCTCGGGGCTGCTCAGGTCGCTGAACATCTCCACCATGTTCTGGTACTGCGCTTCGGGATCACCGGCCGCCCACTTCTTCTTGTAGAGCGAGTAGCCGCCTTCGGTCATCACCTCGCGGGCGGCCTTGTAGGCCTCGCGGAAGTAGCGTTTCGAGGCGGCCTCCCACGTTCCGGCATCGAATCCGATGACGCGCACGCCGGTCTTCTCGCCCAGTCCGGTCAGACGGCCCGATACCGTCTCGTTGTATTTGGCCACACAGCCGGCATAGAGCATGGCCTCCGACTTGAAGGCCAGAGCGACGTATTTGTTGGCATAGCCCTCCTTGAGGCTGGTGGTGTTGAGCAGCCGGGCCGCATTGTCGAAGTCGGCGAGGATCTGGTCCCAGGTCTGCTCCTCGGACGAACGGGCCACTTCGAGCTTGTCCGAGCTGGCGGGGTACTCGATGACCCGCGTCACCAGCGGAATGCCGCCGAAACGGCGTGCCATGGCGTAGAAGACCATCGCGCGGACGAAGTAGGCCTCGCCGAGGTAGTGGTTGTAGGTGACTTCGGCGAAGTTGCTCTGGAAATCGGGCAGCCGCTCGAGCAGGTAGTTGGCATCGCGCAGCGTGGTGAATGCCGTTCCCCAGTAGGGGGTGTCCTCGCCGGTGAAGGCCGAGCCGAGGTCGCTGGCGCGGTTCAGCGCCTCGCCGGTTCCCTCGATGCCGAGGGCTCCCAGCCACGAGTTGAAGTTGAGGCCCCATTTGGCCATGTACTTGAAGTCCTCGAAGGGCATGTAGCTGTACATGCGGGCCATGTAGATGTTCATTCCCGACTCGCTCGACATGAGGTCGTTGTCCGAGACGAAGTTTTTCGGGGCGATGTTCAGATCGACGCACGAGGTCAGGCAGCAGACGGCCAGCAGTGCGGATATGATCGTTTTTTTCATTGCTTTCGGTTTAATGTTCACGGTAGAGGATTTAGAACGAGAGCGAAAGACCGAGCGTGTAGGTCCTGTTCAGCGGGTACATGCGGCCCAGGTCATCGTCCGGATGTTCCGGATCGACGAACTTGACGCCGGTGATCGTGAACAGGTTGTATGCGTTGGCATAGACGCGCAGGCTCATCGTCGATACACGCTTGAACTTGGGCAGCGTGTAGCCGATCTCGATGCTCTTGAGACGCAGGTACGACGTGCTCACGCGGTTGAACTCCGAGTTGCTCTTCGGATAGTGGCCCGTGTATCCGTAGTATCCCTCGACCCATTCCGTTTCGGGATCGTAGGGGTCGGCGTTGGGATCGACGGGATGCCATCTGTCGAGGTACTGCTCGAGGGTGCCGCCGCCGTTCGATCCCCAGATCGAGTAGAGCGGCTCCTTGTACTCCATCGAGCCGAGTGCCGAACCCTGGAACAGCAGCGAGAGGTCGAAGTTGCGGTACGTGGCGTCGAAGCTCAGGCTGAAGTTCATCCACGGGGTCTGGTCGAAGGCGAACGGGTGCTCGTCAAGCGAGTTGATCTCACCGTCGCCGTTCCAGTCCACATACTTGTAGTCTCCGGGCAGGACGTCGCGGTCCTTGTAGATGTTGTACGACCAGATGTCCTCCCAGCTTTCGTAGCGGCCGGCCGATTCATAGCCGAACTGTATGCCCTGGTAGCGGTGCGTCAGGTTGTCGTTGCGCCAGCGGTCGTAGGAGTTGCCCCACGGACCCTTCTCGGAGGCGGTCAGGTACTTGTTGCGCGTGATCGTGGCGATGGCCTTGATGTTGTAGGCGAACTCCCCGATGCGGTTGCGGTGGGTCAGCTCGAGCTCGAGGCCGAATTGGCGGTCGCTGTCGAGGTTTTCACGCGGGGCCGAGGCGCCGACCACCGTCGGCAGGTCGCCCGAGCGGCGTGCGAACATGCCCTTGCGGTAGCGGTTGAAGTAGTCGAGCGAGAAGCCGAACAGGCCGTTCCAACCCTCGAAGTCCACACCGATGTTGAACGTGTGGGAGGTGTACCACGTGATGTTCTCGTTGGGCAGGGCGAGCGGTGTGGCGGCATAGACGAATTCGCCGCCGAAGATGTAGCCCGGGGCATACTGGTTGTAGTATCCCTTCTCGGCGTTGCCGCTCGTGGAGGGGTAGGTGTATCCCGTGGCCCAGTCGTACTGCAGGTCGCCGTCGTCGCCGAGCACGCCGTAGCTGGCGCGGAGCTTCAGCTGGTCGATGAACGAGAAGAAGTCGCTGTTCTTGATGAACGGCTCTTCGGAGATGCGTCATCCGGCCGATACCGAGGGGAAGAAGCCCCACTGGTGTCCCTTGGCGAACTTCGACGATCCGTCGTAGCGGAACTGCGCCTCGATCAGGTAGCGGTTGTCGAAGTCGTAGTTCACACGGCCGATGAGTGCCTCGTTGGCCAGTTCGTAGATGTCGTTGTAGCTGCTCGACATGCCGCCCAGCTGGCCCGCATCGACACCGGCCATCAGGTAGGGCGAGCTGTAGGCCAGGTCGCGCTGTGCGTAGAAGTTGTCGCCGATGCGCTTCTGGACCTCCCAGCCGACGAGTCCGCTGACGTGGTGCCGGCCGAAGGTGCGGTCGTAGTTGATGACGAACTGTCCGAGCACCTGCTGCTTGCTGTATTGCTCGCGGCGCAGCTGGCTCGGCGAGCTGCCGTTGTAGACGATGTGGTTGTAGGAGTCGGTGTCCTCGTCATAGGCATAGAGGTAATACTCCTTGCGGTAGATCTCGTTGTTGTTGAGCCGGTAGTCGAAGCTGAAGAGCCCCTTGGCCGTGAGTCCCTGCAGGGCGGGTGCGAAGGCGCCGAAGTCGAGGTTCAGCGCAGCCGACGACTCGAAAAACTTCTGGTCGTACTTGCGGTATCCGGAGATGTCCGAATCCATCATGGCGATGGTATTCTGCTGCAGGTCGAGACCCTCGTAGTTGAGCATCGTGTTTTCGGGGTCGGCATAGGCGGGGTAGAGCACGCCCTGCTTCCAGTAGTTGCGGATGATGTCCACCGAGCTGGTGTAGGGGGTGTTGCGCTGGTCGGCGATGCCGCTGATGTTCAGGTCGAAGGTCAGGCCCTTCGTAATCTTCGTGCTGAGGTTCGAGCGGAGGTTGAACTTGTCGTAGTTGAGGTCGCCCGAGCGGAAGAAGCCCTCCTGGTAGAAGTAGCCCATGCTGACGTAGTACTTCGTCTTCTCGGTTCCTCCCGAGATGCTGATGTCGTGCTGCGTCTGGGGCGAGAAGTCGGAGAAGAGTAGCGAGTTCCAGTCGGTGGTCCGGCGGGTGCCGTTACGGAAAGCCTCGAAATCATCCTCGGTGTAGATGATGCTGCCGCCGTCCACTTTGTTCATCGACTGTTCGTTGTAGAGCGTCATGGCCTCGTAGGCGTTGGCCAGCTTGGGCATCTTCGAGGGAACCTGGAAGGTGAACGAGCCGTTGTAGGAGACCTTGGCCTGTCCTTCCCGGCCCTGCTTCGTGGTGACGAGCACCACGCCGTTGGCGGCGCGCACACCGTAGATGGCGGCCGAGGCGTCCTTCAGCACCGAGACATCCTCGATGTCGTTGGGATTGAGTCGCTGGAACTCCTCCGTGGTGCGGGGAATGCCGTCGATGATCACCAGTGGGGAGCCCATGCCGCGGATGTCGAACGAGTTGCTGAACGTTCCGGGTTCCGAGCTCTTCTGCCACACGCGCAGACCGGCCACACGTCCGGCCAGCATGTTCTGCGGGTTCTCGTTCTTGGTCTGGATCATCTCGGAGCCTTTCACGCCGGCGACGGCTCCGGTGACCGAGCCGCGCTTCTGTACGCCGTATCCGACGACGACCACCTCGTCGATCGAGGTCTTGTCCTCTTCCATGACGACGTTGATGATGCTCCGGCTTCCGATCTCGATATCCTGGGTCTTCAGGCCGAGGAATGCGAATTCGAGGGTTCCGTCGGCCGGGGCCGTGATCGTGTAGTCACCGTCGATGCCGGTCGATACGCCGGTCGTGGTGCCCTTGACGAGGACCGATACGCCGATGAGCGGTTGGTTTTCCGCATCGGTGACCCGGCCCTGTACGGTGACGGCCTGCTGCGCCGACGCCATGTACGGGACGATCAGGCATAGCAGTGCCGCGATAAGGACTCGCAGCGAGCCCGTTTTGCGTTTGTTCGTATTCTCCATGACTAAGGGTTATTTGGGTTAGGGTTATTTTTCGGCTTCATAGGCGGCCAGTACGGCATATTCCGCGGCATAGGCGAACGTGAAGAGCGCTGCTACGGCGTTGTGGCCCTGATCGCGGCTCCAGCCGACGAGCAGGTTCACCGGAAGCATCGAGTCGTAGAGGAAGTTGTCGTAGGCGTAGTCGAGGTTCTTCTGGAACGTGTCGAGGTACTCGGCCGTCTTCTCGGGGTAGCAGGCATATGCATCGGCCCAGCCGCGCATCAGCACGCCGTTGAACCAGTTGTTGTTGCCCGTGAAGGCATAGGTGTAGTACCCGGCGACGGTTGCATCCTTCTTCGCAAAGTAGGCGAACGTGTCGTCCGAGAGCTCCTTCAGGTCGTCGAGATAGACCTGCTGCTGCGTGGCACGGTAGAGGTCGGCAGCTCCCGAGATCATCGTACCGCTGTTGTACGAGTAGGCCTCTCCGGTGTATCCGGCCATGTTGGCGTGCTTGCGGTAGTAGGCTCCGTCGATGAGTTCGAGCTGCACGCCCTCGCCCAGATCCTTGTCGCCGGGGTTGAGCGGCGTGCCGGGGTTATGCATCATGTCGGCATAGACGCCGTCGTCGCGGCGCAGGTGGTTCTTCTGCCATGCGTAGACGCGCTCGGCGAAGTCGAGGTAGTAGTCGCTTTTCCGGACAGTCTTCGTCTTGCGGCTGCGGTCCGTGTCGATATAGAGGTAGGTGATCTCGTCGTTGCGGTCCTTGTAGATCTCATGCAGCCAGACGAGCGGACTGACGATCGGGCCGTTGCTGCACGAGTGCTTCGTCGAGTATCCGGGGCCCCAGGTGATTCCGCCGTATTCGACCCCGTTGTCGTCGAGCGTCGAGTCCCATCCGTCGAGCACATAGCCGGTCAGGTATTCGGCCTCGGTCAGGAATTTCTCGTCGCCGGTGAGCCGGTAGGCATTCAGCAGCTCGCGGATGAGCCACATCTGGTCGTCGTATACGTTCATGATTCCCGACACGTCGGCTGTCCCCATGTCGCCGCTGCTGCGGTTCACGGCGTAGACGGTCCACTCCCTGGTCTGGGTGTAGGAGGTCAGCGTGAAGGTGCCGCGGTAGAATCCGGCGTTGAGGTAGAGTTTGTCGAGCAGCTCCGCATAGCGGGAGTAGTGCTGGTCGTAGAGCGTTGCGTCGCCCCGGTCGCGGAGGGTTTTCAGACCGTCGATGACGGCATTCACGGCCTCGATGCAGCTCGTGTAGACCCAGACGCTTCCGGTTCCTTCGCGTGCGTCGGTGTAGGGGTTGTACTTCTCGGCGAGGGTCATGTTGTTGCCCTCGAAGTAGTTCTCCACGGCGGCATCGGTCAGCTGCATGGCGCGCAGCAGGTTCTGCTCCGGGAGGTTGTCCGCCGACACCGGGTTGTGGTTGCCCTTGTAGTTGTAGTTGCTTTTGAACTCCTCCTTGCTGCAGGCCGTCGTCAGCAGCAGCGAGCAGAGAACGGTGGTAACGATTTTTTTCATGGTGTTTTTTTGGTTTGTATCCCTCCGCCGCCGGCCGGGCCGCAGGTTGGGGCGGTCCGGCCGACGTACGGCTAAGGGATGCGGAATTAGTTCAGATCGATGCTGTAGAGGCAGAGCTTGCTCTCGTCGCCGTTGGCCTCGCCCTTGTAGACGCCGAGCACCAGCACCACATCCTCCCCGTCGAATTGCGAGAGATCGTAAGTGAAGGTAGCATAGTCGTTCGGTGCGGAGGTCGTTCCGGCGTTGTTTGCAAACTTCCAGCAGCCGTCGGCAGCCGCCTCGGCCGTGGTGGCGGTGTATTCGGACGGGGCGATCGCCGTGGCGTTGCACGACTCGTCGATGGCCGTCAGTTTGAAGTAGGTGCAGTTGTCGCTGAACGTGCGGGTCTTCAGCGTCAGCCGGTTCTGCCCGGCTCCGATGGCGAACTTGGCATAGAGGTAGGCCTCCGGTTCACGGGTGTTCACCGAGGCGTCGCTGCCGCGGGTTTTGATCAGGTAGCCCTCCGAAGGGAATACCTCGGGGTCCTTGTGGAGCGGCACGAACGACCATTCGGCGGCCACATGCCCCGTGTTGCGCCAGTCGCGGTAGGCATCGACGTAGTTGTCGCGGCTGCCCGAGATCTTGCTGATTCCGGTGAACGACCTCTTCGTATGGGGCATCGTGGAGCGCACCATCTCCTCGGTGAATTTCCAGTTGTCGAGTCCGGCTACGGGCGTTCCGGGGAGCCAGTCCCACATGTTGCCGTCCTCGATCTGCGTCTTGGCGAAGGCGATGCGGCGCAGGACGAGCTGGTTGTAGAAGTCGCCGGTCTGGGGACGGAAGATGCCGATGCCGATCACGATCTCCTTGCCGATGTACTTGCTCAGGTCGAATACCGAATTGACATAGGCCTCGGAATTGACCGTCCGCACGTCGTCCACCGTTTCACGGACGGGCTGTGCTGCCGAGAGGTCCACGACCTGTACCCCATAATATACGGGCTTTTCGGCCGTAGCTCCGTGGGTGCGGATCTGGAGCGTCATCGTGCAGTTGTCCTCGGTGATGAGTTTGCTGCCGAAGACCCACGAGTCGAAGTTCTCGAGGTCGGCCGGGTTGCTCTGGTCGTCCGTCGAGTTGTGGATCTGGAGCGTCGTTCCCTCGTTCTGCTCCTCCCACTGTCCGCGGAAGTCGAGCGTACACATGTAGTCGCAGGCCCAGTCCCAGTGGGGGTACATCTCGGAGTTGCGACCTCCGCGGTATTCGTTGTAGTACCACTTGTCGGCCGAACGGAGGTCGTAGGCCGTCAGGTCGCCGATCAGCGCCTCGCCGCCGATTTCGATGTTTATGGTCGCCACCTCATCCACGAAGTCCGAGGTTGTGATCTGCACCGTCTCGGTGGGGTATCCCTGCTTGGCGAAGGTCACCGTATAGTCCGAAAGGGCGAGGCTCTCGAAGAGGAACGCACCGTCGTCTCCGGTAGTTGCCGACTGCTGGTTGCTCAGCGTGACCGTTACTCCGGCAAGCGGGGCTCCGGCATTCCGGCCGTCGGTCACCGTTCCCCGGATCGTGGCGTTGGCGTATTCCATCTCGGCATTGAGGTTTGCGGCGACGCCGTCGGTAAAGCGGGCTTCCGTGATGGTGATGCTCACGCTCTGGTAACCCTCCTTCGTGAAGGTCACGATGTGCGAGCCGCTGGCCGGAGCCTGTTCGAGGGTGTAGGTTCCGTCATCGGCGGTTTGTGTGGAGAGTTCGGTCTTCTCCACGCGGACGGTCACTCCGGCAAGCGGTTGGCCGAAGTTGTCGGTGACCGCTCCGGAGAGGGTTCCGGTCTTGCCCGTGTCGCCCGCTCCGTTGGAGTCGTCGTCACTGCAGGCCACAGTCCCGGCAGCCAGGCTTCCCAGCGCGGCTGCGCATACGAAATTCCGTAAGAGTCTTTTTAGCTTCATGCTTGGGTTGGTTTTAATGGTTAATGATCTATTTCGAATCGTAGAAATTCGCAGGTTCGGACTCCGGTTGCTGAAAATTTTAAGAACCGCCTCGGAACTTCAAGGGGCTCCTTTCTGGTTTCAGCAGTCAAAATTAAAGAGTACCCGGTTAGTTAAAAGGTTAAAATCGGGTTAAAACCGGAAAAAAATCATTAATCCGGCAAATTTTAATATTTTGGCGTGTACTTAATTTTATCGTTGTGAATCAATGCATTACGCTGTTTACGTATCGTCCGGCTCTCTGCTTTTGCCTTTTTTGACCGATGCCTCTTGGTTGTATTGTCCGTTGTCGGATGTCGGAAAAACGTAGTCGGAAGCATCGATGGAGTGGGTCCGATATTTTTATTTTTCCGTTTATTGAGTATCTTTGTGACGTTGTGGATCGGACTCCGGAGGTCGGATGCCGTCCCAGGACATACCCCATCAGGAAGCGTATGAGACCCGCGAGGTTTGTTTTTACCATTATATATTTATTGGGCGTGGTGTTGTCGCCGGCTCTTGTCCGCGCCCAGGGACTGCGGTTTCGTGACAGCGAGGCCCCGATCGACCAGCGTACCTCCTATACGGTCTTTTCGCGACGGCCTCCGACCTATTCGGGCCGTTTCGATCTGGAGTTCGACCTTTCGCTCTATCCCGAGAAGAAGATCGGCTATATCCTCCGTGTCAAGAACGACGCCGATCACCGAATCTACAATCTCTTCTACGACGGGCAGGGGTCGCAGATCCTCTTCCGGCTCAACGATGAGGGGCGCAGCAGCCTGATCACCGCCTCGATCGACCCGCGGGAACTGACCGATGTCAAGTGGTTCCGGATGAAACTGACGTTCGACCTGGAGCGAGATTCGATCGGGCTTGCAATCAATAACCGCACGTTCGGGGCTTCGGGTGTCGCCATGAGCGACCGCTGTCGTCCGGCGGTGGTTTTCGGACGCAGCGACCACATCATCGACGTCCCGTCGTTTGCCATCCGCAACCTCTCCATCGGTGACACCCGCCGCATGTTCTTCGCCCTTTCGGAGAGCCGCGGGGAGGTGGTTCATGATGAGCGGGGTCGAGCCGTCGGTCGGGCCGTCTGTCCCCTGTGGCTCATCAACGACGCCTATCATTGGCGATTCCTGGCATCGTTCTCCTCTTCGGGCGTGGCCGGTGCGAACTACAACCCCCGCAACAAGGAGTTTTACTATTTCAATCGGGATACGCTTTTCATCTACGACATCCGTACCGGCCAGACGCGGCAGCAGCTCTTTTCGGAACGGTGCCCTGTCGATCTGAAGCTCGGTACGAATTTCATCGACCCGGGTCGCGGCCAGCTTTATGCCTATGAAGTCTATACGGAAAACGATCCGGCCTCCCCGGAGGGGGAGTGCTCGGTGGCGAGCCTCGACCTGAATACCGGTCGGTGGAGCCGGGAAAGTTCGGCCCGTCTGCCGATGCAGCTGCACCATCACGGAGCCTGGTTCGATGCCGAGAAGGGGCAGTACACGCTTTTCGGCGGCTTCGGCAACATGCGCTACAGCAAGTCGTTCTATGCCTACGACCTCAATACGCACGAGTGGTCCGTGCTGGATGGCTTCGGCGGTGATTCGCTCTGCCCGCGCTACTTTTCGTCGGTGGGCTACAGCCGCAGCCACGATGCCGTCTATATCTTCGGCGGCATGGGCAACGAGTCGGGCGAGCAGGTTGTCGGCCGTTACTACTTTTACGACCTCCACCGCGTGGACCTGGCCACACGCCGCATTCGCAAACTCTGGGAGCTGCCCTGGGAGGGCGACAACGTGGTCCCGGTCCGCAGCATGGTGATTCCCGATCCGTCGGCATTCTATACGCTGTGCTATCCCGAGATCTATTCGGACTCCTATCTGCGGCTGTACCGTTTTTCCATCGACGACGGCACCTGTGAGATCCTGGGCGACTCGATCCCGATCCGTTCGGACAAGATCACGACCAATGCCAACCTCTACTATGACGCTTCGCTTCACAGCCTCTACGCTGCAGTACAGGAGTTCGACGACGACATCCGTTTGCGTCTGAAGATCTATGTGCTGAGTTTTCCTCCGATTACGGCCGAAGAGCTGGATGCGCTCTCCGAGGAACGGCGAGGTGCTATGGTGTGGGTCATTGCGGCGGGAGCGCTGTGCCTGCTGATCGGCGGGGGCGTGTGGTACAGAATGCGCCGCAGGGCACTTCTCCGCTCGGGAACCGGTTCCGGCTCCGGTTTGCCCGCGGATGCCGCACCTGAAAACCCGGCGGGGCCGAATTCGGTCTGCCTGTTCGGCGACTTCACGGTCTACGACCGCCGCAACCGCGATATTACCTACCTGTTCAGCGTGCGGCTCAAGCAGATGTTCTGTCTTGTCCTGCAGTACAGCGACGGAGAGGGAATCCCTTCGCCGAAACTGAGCAGCCTGATGTGGCCCGACCGTCCCGAGTCGAAGACCAAGAACATCCGGGGCGTGACCCTGAACCACCTGCGCAAGATTCTCAACGAGATCGACGGAGTCGAACTGCTCTACAGCAAGGGGTGCTTCCGGATCGTGCAGACGCCGCCGTTCTATTGCGACTATACGCGCTGCTTCGAGTTGCTGGAGTCTTCGGGCGGAGGTGAGCGCCGCGAGGAGCTGGTCCGCATCCTTTCGCGCGGCAAGTTCCTCAAGTCGGCCGACCAGCCGATCTTCGACTCGTTCAAGGCCGACCTCGAACGGCGCCTCGAACCGTCGCTCACGGCCGAACTGACCCAGGCCTTCGATGAGGAGGATTATGCCTCGGCCTGCAGCCTGGCCGATGCGGTGTTCCACATCGACCCGCTGAACGAGCTGGCCCTCTCGTGTCTGATCCGCTCCCTGCTGCGATTGAAGAAGACCGACGAGGCCCGTCGCCGCTATCAGGCCTACGTTTCCGAGTACGGGGCCGTGAACGGATGCGACTATCCGGTTCCCTTCAAGAGCTTCTGAGTCTGTGCACGGCGGCCGGAGCCGTATGCGGTTCTCGAAATCCCTTGCGGGCTTTTTTCTTCGATAATTTCGGGGCTTCTCTTTCGTATTCCAATTAAAATGCTTAATTTTGCGAGCAACAAAAATCCACGTTCATTATGTCTTTTATCAATGAAAGGGTTCAGCCCGAAGGACTTACGTTCGACGATGTGCTGCTTGTACCCGCCTATTCGGAAGTGTTGCCGCGAGAGGTCGATGTCCGCACCCGCTTTTCGCGAAATATCAAACTCAACATCCCCATCGTCTCCGCCGCGATGGATACCGTGACGGAGGCTCCGTTGGCCATCGCTCTGGCGCGTGAAGGCGGCATCGGTGTGATCCACAAGAACATGTCCATCGCCGAGCAGGCTGCGCAGGTGCGCCGGGTGAAGCGTGCCGAGAACGGCATGATCTACGATCCGGTGACCATCTCGAAGGACAACACCGTGGGCGATGCCCTGAATCTGATGAAGGAGAACAAGATCGGAGGTATTCCGGTCGTGGATGCCGACCGTCGGCTGATCGGTATCGTTACGAACCGCGACCTGCGCTTCCAGCGCGACATGTCGCGCCTGATCGCCGAGGTGATGACCCCGGGCGACCGGCTCATCACCACGCATCGCACCGATCTGGCCAACGCCTCGGAGGTGCTGCTCAACAACAAGATCGAAAAGCTGCCCGTCGTGGACGACGAAGGCCACCTCGTGGGGCTCATCACCTATAAGGACATTACGAAGGTGCAGGACCATCCCAACGCCTCGAAGGACGACAAGGGCCGTCTGCGCGTGGCTGCCGGAGTGGGTATCACGGCCGACGCCATGGAGCGTGTCGCCGCACTCGTTGCCGAGGATGTCGATGCCGTGGTGCTGGATTCGGCACACGGCCATTCGCGCAACATCGTCAAGACGCTGCGCGAGATCAAGGCCAAGTATCCGTCGCTCGACGTCGTCGTGGGCAACATCGCCACGGCCGAGGCCGCGAAGTTCCTCATCGAGGCGGGTGCCGACGGCATCAAGGTCGGCATCGGCCCGGGTTCGATCTGCACGACGCGCATCATCGCCGGCGTGGGCGTCCCGCAGCTTTCGGCGATCTATGCCGCCGCCAAGGCCGCCGAAGGTTCGGGTGTCCCGGTGATCGCCGACGGCGGACTGCGCTATTCGGGCGATATCGTCAAGGCGCTGGCTGCGGGCGGCGACTGCGTGATGATCGGTTCGATGTTCGCCGGCACGGAGGAGGCTCCGGGCGACACGATCATCTACAACGGCCGCAAGTTCAAGGCCTACCGCGGCATGGGTTCGATCGACGCCATGAAGGCGGGGTCGGCCGACCGTTATTTCCAGAAGGGCTGCGAGGGCAACATCAACAAACTCGTTCCCGAGGGCATCGTGGCCCGCGTGCCGTTCAAGGGTGCGTTGAGCGAGACGGTCTACCAGCTCATCGGCGGCCTGCGCTCGGGCATGGGCTACTGCGGAGCCAAGGATATCCGGACGCTCCAGAAGGCTCAGTTCATCCGCATCACCTCTTCGGGCATGCACGAGAGCCATCCGCACGACGTGACGATCACGAGCGAGGCCCCGAACTACTCGAGCGAGCGATAGGAAATGAAACCGGAAATAGCAGCCTGCGGACTCTTTTGCGAAGCCTGCCGGGCTTATGCGAAGGGGCGGTGCCCGGGATGCCGTGCGAATGAAAAGGCGGCATGGTGCAAAGTCCGGGCCTGTTGCCTTGAACATGGCTGGCAGAGTTGTGCCGAATGTACGTTGATGCCGCTGCCGGAATGCCGGAAATTCAACAGCTTCGTCGGAAAGGTTTTCGGTGTGATTTTCCGCTCCGACCGCAGGGGTTGCATCGAGCGGATCCGGGAAGTCGGTCCGGAGGCTTTTGCCGCCGAGATGCGCAAGGCTAGCTGTTATAACCGTCCAGTGAAGAACTCATAAAACCTACACAACAGAATGCAGGAAAAAATAGTGATTCTCGACTTCGGGTCGCAGTACACGCAGCTTATTGCGCGGCGTGTGCGTGAGCTGAACGTCTATTGCGAGATCCACCCCTTTAACAAGATTCCGCCGATCGACGCTTCGGTGCGGGGTGTGATCCTCTCGGGCAGCCCCTCTTCGGTGCGCGATGCCCAGGCCCCGACGCCCGACCTCTCGCAGATCAAGGGGCGGCTGCCGCTGCTGGGCGTCTGCTACGGCGCACAGTACCTGGCCCACGCCTTCGGCGGCGAGGTGCAGCCGGCTCCGAGCCGCGAATACGGACGCGCGATGCTCACGGTGAGCGATCCCGAGGATGCGCTCATGAAGGACCTTCCTTCGCCCACGCAGGTGTGGATGTCGCACGGCGATACGATTACGCGGGTCCCCGACTCCTACCGGATCGTTGCCAGCACGGAGGATGTGCGCGTCGCCGCCTTTCACATCGAGGGCGAGCAGACGTGGGGTATCCAGTTCCACCCCGAGGTCTACCATTCGACCGACGGCAAGCAGCTCCTGAAGAACTTCGTCGCAGGCATCTGCGGATGCTCCCAGTCGTGGACCTCGGAGAGCTTCGTCGAGACTACCGTGCGCGAACTGCGCGAGAAGCTGGGCGATGACAAGGTCGTGCTGGGCCTTTCGGGAGGTGTCGATTCCTCGGTGGCCGCCGTCCTGCTGCACAAGGCCATCGGCAAGAACCTCTACTGCATCTTCGTCGATTCGGGCCTGCTGCGCAAGAACGAGTTCGAGGAGGTGCTCGAGTCGTACAAGAACATGGGCCTCAATGTCAAGGGCGTCAAGGCCGGAGCGAAGTTCCTCGGCGACCTGGCCGGGGTTACCGAGCCCGAGAAGAAGCGCAAGATCATCGGCCGCGACTTCGTCGAGGTATTCAACGAGGAGGCCATGCAGATCCGCGACGTGCGGTGGCTGGCGCAGGGTACGATCTATCCCGACGTCATCGAGTCGTGCTCGGTGAACGGACCGTCGGCCACGATCAAGTCGCACCACAATGTGGGCGGCCTTCCCGAGAAGATGAACCTGAAGGTCGTCGAGCCGCTGCGTCTTCTGTTCAAGGATGAGGTGCGCCGCGTGGGCCGCTCGCTGGGCATCTCCGACCAGCTCATCGGCCGCCATCCCTTCCCGGGTCCGGGCCTTGCGATCCGCATCCTGGGCGACATCACGGCCGAGAAGGTGGAGATCCTGCAGAACGTGGACCGGATCTACATCGATGCGCTGCGCGCGTGGGGCCTCTACGACAAGGTCTGGCAGGCAGGCGCCATCCTGCTGCCGGTCAAGAGCGTCGGCGTGATGGGCGACGAGCGCACCTACGAGAGTTGCGTGGCCCTGCGTGCCGTGACCTCCACGGACGGCATGACGGCCGACTGGGTGCACCTTCCCTACGAGTTCCTGGCCGATGTCTCGAACGAGATCATCAACAAGGTCCGCGGCGTGAACCGCGTCGTCTACGACATCTCCTCCAAACCGCCCGCCACGATCGAGTGGGAGTAGGGCGACGGAGCCATCTGCGGAGGCCGCATTCCTTGTCGGGGGTGCGGCTTCCGCCGTCTTGGCATACCTGTCTTTAGGTATTCCGGTTGGTCGAAAACGACCTTTTCTGGGGATTGCACACATGCCGTACGGGTTGTTACTTTGTCTCGTGTGAAACAACCGAAAAAACAGGGAATCATGATGTGGAAATCCTTTTTTCAGAATGCCGCCGATCCGGGGCAGCATCTTCTCGGACGGCTCTTTTTGCGGGGTATGAATCTCATGCACCGTCCCGGGGCCCGTTGGGCGTTGGGCTTTTTCCCGTTGGAAGGGGTACGGATGCTCCTCGATGCGGGCTGTGGCGGAGGTCGGACAATCCGCACTCTGTTGCGCAGGGCTCCCGGGGCAAAGCTCTATGGCCTCGACCGTTCGGAAGCGAGCGTCGAGATGGCCCGAAGGCTCAACCGCCGGGCTATCGCCGCAGGCCGGGCGGCCGTTTCGCAGGGCGACGTGCGGCTGCTGCCGTATGCCGACGGCTTCTTCGATGCCGTTACGGCCTTCGAAACCGTCTATTTCTGGCAGCCGCTCGACGAGTGCCTGCGCGAGGTGTTGCGGGTATTGAAACCCGGGGGCCGATTCCTGATTCTGTGCGAAGCGAGCGATCCGGTGAAGGCCCGGAGATGGACCGATCTGATCGACGGAATGACGGCCTATACGCCCGGGGATCTTGAGCGGAGCCTGCAGACGGCAGGATTTCGATCGGTGGAGATCCACCGTCGGGGTGAGCGGATGTGTCTTGTGGCAACCAGACAGTAGGGTCATGGAAAGAAGGAAAAACCGGATCGCCCTGATGTGGGCGGCAATCATGGCGGGCTTAGCCATGCATACGTTGGCAGATTTGCTGCCGTTGTTCTGGGGAGAGCCGGTTGCGGTCGGTTCATCCGGCGAAGCTCCCGTCTGCCTGCTGGCGGCGATGGCGGTTCTGGGCTATACGCTTCCTGTTGTCGGACTGCTGTGCGCGATGTATGTCGCCGGGAGTCTTGGTGCCGTGCTCAATCTGATTCTGGCCGTGCCGATGCTGCTCTTCAACCTCTTCCATTTGAGCGAGCTGTTTTTCGCGTTCGACCCCGTACAGCTGTTCATCCTTCCGATGGTTCTGCTGGTCAGCATCCTGCTGGTGGCGGATTCCCTGAAGTGGTGGCGTGCGGTGACGCCGCGATGATTCCGGACAGGGGCACCTCCGGGAGTCGCCTTTCCGGCATGTCCGATTTGCTTTTCAACTCCGGAATGGTTACCTTTGCCGGAGTGAAAACGATCCGGGAATGAACGATTTTGCAGCCATAGATTTCGAAACGGCCAACGGCCAACGCACGAGCGTCTGCTCGGTCGGCGTGGTGGTGGTCCGCGACGGGGAGATCCGGGATACGTTCTACAGCCTGATCCGTCCGCGCCCGAACTTTTACAGCCGTTTTACGACGGCAATCCACGGCCTGACCTACGAGGATACGGTCGATGCCCCCGATTTCGCCGAGGTCTGGGGCCAGGTGGCCCCGCGTATCGAGGGCCTTCCGCTCGTGGCACACAATTCGCCCTTCGACGAGGGGTGCCTGCGTGCCGTCTTCAACCTCTATGGAATGCCCTATCCCGACTATCGGTTCTACTGCACCTGCCGGGCTTCGCGCCGGGTCTTCGGGCGGAGCCTTCCCAACCACCAGCTCCACACCGTCTCGGCTGCCTGCGGCTTTGACCTGGAGCACCACCACAACGCCCTGGCCGATGCCGAGGCCTGTGCCCGGATCGCACTCCGGATCCTCTGATCCATTCCGGTGCGACGATACGGAAGTCCCCGGAAGTTCCTGCATGGGAACTTCCGGGGACTCTCTTTTTTCGTGCGGCGCCTGCCTGCGGCCGACCGGACCGCCGGTTGCAGCGGTCTTTCCGGTCAGAGCCCGAGCTCGAGCTGAAACCGGATCTCCCAGCGGTTGTAGTCGGGCGTTGCCGATTTGCTGCGGTGGTTGTACGAGGCGTCGGCCTGTACCTTCAGGCTGTGGCCGATGATGTAGCGCGTCACGCCGATCGTGGTCTGGTTCCAGTTTCTGTACCCGGCCAGCGGCTGTACCCGGCTGTCGGGAAAGAGCGTCGAGTTGCGCAGGGCGATCTCCCATTTGCCGTTGAACAGGTAGCTGGTCTGCAGGTTGAGACCGCATCCGTCGTAGATGAAGGCGTTGCGGTCGGTGTCGAAGAGGGGGTCGCTGCTCGTACGCCCCATGAAATCGGTATAGAATGCCCAGCCGCGGTACTTGAGGATGAAGTCCACGAAATAGGAGTTGATGTCGCGGGTTTCTCCCTCGGGCATCATGGCTCCGCGCTGTCCCTGGAAACGGGTGGCGTTGTCGTTGAACGACCAGGCCCCGGCCAGAAGGATGCGCACCTGCTCTTCGTAGTCGAAGTCGCCCTCCAGCAGGTCTCCCTTCGCACCGAACCGGCCGAGCGGGTAGAGCTCCAGACGCCCCGTGTAGGCGAGGCCTCCATCCGTCGAATTCCCCCAGTTGCGGCCTTCTCCGAGCGTAACGGAGCCCTTGGCCGAGAGGTTGAACCCGTCGCCTTCGCCGAGGTTGTATTCTCCGAAGAACCCGAAGTCGCGGTCGAGGTTGAACTGGCTGTTCACGATGCTGCGGTCTACGAACTGCAGGGCGCTCGACGAGTTGATCCGGGCGCGGTTGGCCTTGATCTTGGTCTGTCCGAATCCGATGTTCCACCGGGCGTTGGGAACATAGTAGACGATGGCGTCGCGGATGATGTTCGTGTTGCCGTTGGGCAGTGTTTCGGCGTCGTATCCGGTGAATCCGAGCTGGATCGAGTAGACCAGTTTGGGCGAATAGATGTATCCGTCGAAGCGAAGCCTGAGCCGCTTGACGCGGGCTTCGGTTTCGGTGAGCGAGAAATCGCGGTCGAACGAGAGGGCCACGAGGTTCTGCATGCGGAAACGCATCGTCAGCTCGAACCAGTCGTTTCGGGGACGGAACGTGATTCCCTTTCCGACCTCGAGGTTCGGCATGTTGCGCAGCCGGGCAAGCAACATCTCGTCGTCGGCCAGCGAGTCGGTTATGGAAAACTGGGTGCGGTGGAAAAATGATTGTTCGGGATTTTGGCGGAGCGCCTCCGTTTTTTCCTGCGCCAGGACGCGGGTGCAGCCGAGCAGGAGAAGCGACAGAACGGCGAGTTTTCTCATTCTCATCTGTTTTCTGGGTGTTTCTTACACATGCAATTGTGGTGCAAAGTTGGTGACGAAATCTGAAATGACCATGAAATGGATGTGACAAAGGTGTTAAAAAAACCGATGTTGCCGGAGTGGGAGGGCTGAGCGTTTGCTACTTTTCGCCTTTCGGCCCGGCCTTGACTACCAGCAGATCCTTCCAGTCGGTCGTATAGCGGGGCGAGAGGTGTTCACGGTTCATGCGGAAGGGTTCGGTGCCCTGTGCCGCGACGACGAGTGTCCCCCGGCCGCAGGCCTTGTTCACCGAGTCGAGCACGGCCATCAGCCGGGCGTGCTTCTCGTGCGAGTCCGGCGTAAAGAGCGAGCCCTGCAACCCCGATCGGGGTGCGGTCTGCGAGAGGATCACGCCCGCCTTCTTGTAGCCATAACCCGGCTGGAAGACCTGCCGCAGGGCAATGCGGGCCTGCCGCACGATCTCCAGCGTGCTGTCGGTCGGTTCGGGCAGCAGCTGCAGGCTTGTTTCGTAACGCTGGGGCTGGTCCTCGCGGTGGCGGTTGGTGAAGAGGTAGCAATGCACCTCACGGCAGACCGACCCTTCGCCGCGCAGTTTCTCGGCGCACATCGAGGCGAATTCGGCGACGATCGGGTCCAGCTCCTCCAGCGTATGGATCTCGTGCGGAAAGGAGCGCGAGAGGGTGATCTGCTGCTTGCGTGGCGGCATTTGCTCGAAAGAGATGCACTCGACACCCTGCAATTCGCTCCAGGTCCGCAGCCCCACGACACCCATACGGGCGCGTACCCACTCCTGCGGCAACTCGACAAACTGCTGCGCCGTGCGGAGCCCCATGCGGTCGAACATCCGCCCGTAGCGGCGTCCGATGCCCCAGACATCCAGCAGGGGGAATTTCCTCAGCACCTTCGTGATATCCTCCGGGCGGTGCATGTAGCAGCATCCGTTGAGCCGGGGATACTGCTTGGCCAGCTTCGAGGCGATCTTGGCCAGCGTCTTGGTCGGGGCGATGCCGATGCTGACCGGAATCCCGACGTTGCGACGGATCGTGCGGCCGATCGAACGCCCCAGTTCGTCGAGCGGCTCGGCCATGCCCCGCAGGTCGAAGAAGGCCTCGTCGATCGAGTAGACCTCGATACCGGGCACCAGCGAGCGGAGTGTCGCCATCACGCGGCGCGACAGGTCGCCGTACAATGCGAAGTTGGCAGAAAAAACCGTGACCAGCCCGCGGTCGATGAGCGGCCGGATCTGGTAGAAGGGCTGCCCCATGCCGATGCCGAGGGCCTTGGCCTCGTTCGAACGGGCGATGATGCAGCCGTCGTTGTTCGAGAGCACTACGACGGGGCGTCCCACCAGATCGGGCCGGAAAACCCGTTCGCAGGAGGCGTAGAAGTTGTTGCAGTCGCAGAGCCCGTACATGGTTGCCTATTTGAAGGTTTTGATGACGTGGCGGACGATGCCCCAGATCTGGAAATCATTTTCGGCATCGACACGTATCGGACGGTATTTCGGATTCGAGGGCATGAGCCATGCGCACCCCTTTTCGAGACGCACGCGCTTGACCGTGAACTCCCCATCGACGTAGCAGACGGCGATGCAGCCGTCATAGGGTTCGACCGAACGATCGACGACGAGCAGGTCACCGTCGCCGATGCCGTCACCGGCCATGCTGTCGCCCGAGACCCGCACGAAGAAGGTCGAGGCGGGGTTGTGCACCAGTTCGCGGTTCAGGTCGAGCGGCAAGTCGAGAAAGTCGTCGGCCGGAGACGGAAATCCGGCCTTGACGGCTCCTCCGGCAACCGGAAGTTCCTGCCGCGTGGAGAGGCCCGGAGCATGGAAGGTTATGGTGTTATGCTTCTTGTCCATATCGTATGCCGGGAGTTGATTTTTGGAAAAGAATCATCATGCGGAATTCCGATAATTGGTTTTCTGATTTCGTTGTTGAATCTATTTTGATTGAAATAAAAATCCCTGTAAATTCGTGATTTACAGGGATTTGCAATCTTTTGCGTTGTTTCTTGGCGGAGAGAACGAGATTCGAACTCGTGGTACGGGTTGCCCCGTACGTCGGTTTAGCAAACCGGTGGTTTCAGCCACTCACCCATCTCTCCGGGCACCGTTTTCGGTCTGTTTCTTCCGAAAGGGTGTGCAAATATAGAATCTTTTTGTCGAACTGCAAAGAATTACGGATAAAATTTCTGTTTTTCATGCCGTGGCCGCGGCCGCGGAATCAGATTTGCAGCCCGGGATTTCTGTTTTGTTCGGAGATTTTGTATCTTTGTACGATATTTGGCTTACTATGGCAGAAAACGAACGCAATATCCTGGAGGACATCCGGGATCAGGAATACAAATACGGCTTTACGTCCGACATCGAAACCGAACTGCTCGGCAAGGGGCTCTCGGAGGAGGTCGTGCGCGAGATTTCGGCCCGGAAGGGCGAGCCGGAGTGGATGACCGAGCGGCGTGTGGCGGCCTACCGCCACTGGCTGACGCTCGAGCCGCCCACATGGGCCCACCTGCACATCCCCGAAATCGATTTTCAGGACATCATCTATTATGCGGCGCCCAAGGCGAAGAAACCCCTCGGCTCGATGGATGAGGTCGATCCCGAGCTCAAGCGCACGTTCGACAAACTGGGCATTCCGCTCGAGGAGCAGATGGCATTGGCAGGCGTTGCCGTCGATGCCGTGATGGACTCCGTCTCGGTGAAGACCACTTTCCGCGAGACGTTGGCCGAGAAGGGCATCATCTTCTGCTCGATCTCGGAGGCACTGCGCGACCATCCCGATCTGGTCCGCAAGTACCTCGGGAGCGTCGTTCCCTATACCGACAACTTCTATGCGGCGCTCAATGCCGCGGTCTTCTCCGACGGGTCGTTCTGCTACATCCCGAAGGGAGTGCGCTGCCCGATGGAGCTTTCGACCTATTTCCGCATCAATGCCGCGGGCACCGGACAGTTCGAGCGCACGCTCATCGTGGCCGACGAAGGGGCCTACGTGAGCTACCTCGAGGGATGTACGGCCCCGATGCGCGACGAGAACCAGCTGCACGCCGCCGTCGTGGAGATCGTCGTCGAGCGCGACGCCGAGGTCAAGTACTCGACCGTGCAGAACTGGTACCCGGGCGACCGCGAGGGGCGGGGCGGCATCTATAACTTCGTGACCAAGCGGGGCATCTGCCGCGAGAACGCCCGCCTGTCGTGGACGCAGGTCGAGACCGGTTCGGCCATCACGTGGAAATACCCGAGTTGCGTCCTCGCGGGCGACAACTCCGTGGGCGAGTTCTACTCGGTGGCCATGACCAACAACTTCCAGCAGGCCGATACCGGCACGAAGATGATCCACATCGGCCGCAACACGCGCAGCCGGATTGTCTCGAAGGGCATCTCGGCCGGGCGCAGCGAGAACTCCTACCGCGGTCTGGTCCGCGTGGCAAAGGGGGCCGAGCATGCGCGCAACTACTCGCAGTGCGACTCGCTGCTGATCGGCGACCGCTGCGGGGCCCACACCTTCCCGGTGATCGACAGCCGCAACCCGACGGCGGTCGTCGAGCATGAGGCCACCACCTCGAAAATCTCCGACGACCAGCTTTTCTACTGCAACCAGCGGGGGCTTTCGACCGAGGACGCCGTCGGCCTGATCGTAAACGGTTATGCGCGCGAGGTGCTCTCGAAGCTGCCCATGGAGTTTGCCGTCGAGGCACAGAAGCTGCTGGCTCTGCAGTTGGAGGGGAGCGTCGGCTGATGCCGCTTCCGCTGCAGTGCGAAAGAATGAGTGAAGAATAGAAAAAACGATACGTTATGCTGAAAATAAGCAATCTGCACGCTACGGTCGATGGCAAGGAGATCCTCCGGGGCATCGACCTCGAGGTGAAGGCCGGCGAGGTGCACGCCATCATGGGCCCGAACGGTTCGGGCAAATCGACCCTGGCATCGGTCCTGGCCGGCAACGAGAAATTTACCGTCACCGAGGGCTCGGTCGAGTTCCTGGGCCGCGACCTGCTGTCGCTGCCGATCGAAGACCGCGCCCGGATGGGCCTTTTCCTCGGGTTCCAGTACCCGGTCGAGATTCCCGGGGTCACGATGGCCAACTTCATGAAGCTGGCTGTCAATGAACAGCGCCGCTTCCGCGGCGAGGAGCCGCTCTCGGCCGCCGAGTTCCTGCACCTGATGCGCGAGAAGAGCGCCGTCGTGGAGCTCTCCTCGAAACTCACGTCGCGTGCCGTGAACGAGGGTTTTTCGGGCGGTGAGAAAAAGAAGAACGAGATCTTCCAGATGGCGATGCTCGATCCCAAACTGGCCATCCTCGACGAGACCGACTCGGGCCTTGACATCGATGCGCTCCGGATCGTGGCCACGGGCGTCACGAAACTCCATACGCCGCAGAACGCCACGGTGGTCATCACGCACTACCAGCGTCTGCTGGACTACATCGTTCCCGACGTGGTGCACGTGCTCTACAAGGGCCGGATCATCTATACGGGCGACAAGACGCTGGCGCTCAAGCTCGAGAAGGAGGGCTACGACTGGCTCATCAACGAATACGGGGTATGATGGACCGCATGGGTGAAATCATCCGCACCTGCCGGCCGGTCGGCGCGGATGCGCTCCGGATCGCGGAGCGGTCGCAGACGCCCTACGCGGCGGTTGATCCGCAGAACCTGCGGGTCGAGGTGGCCCCCGGGGCCGAGGGGCACCTGATCGTGGTGCACCGCGCTCCCGATCTGTCGCATATCGAGCTCTCGCTGGGCGAGGATGCCCGGCTGGAACTGACCGAGCTGTTCCTGGGCGAGGCTTTTGCCGAGGTCGAGGTACACCAGGGCGGCCGCAGCGAGTGCCGCATGACGGCCGTGCAGCTGTCGAGCGCCAACGCCTCGTACCGCATCGAGCTCGAAGGCCGCGGGGCCTCGAGCGAGGTGGGCGCCGCCTTCCTGGTCGGGGGCTCCGAGCACTGCGTACTGAAACTGCACACGGCGCACCGGGTCTCCGACTGCCGCAGCAGCTCCTCGGTCAAGGGGGTTGCCGGGGGCGAGGCCGTGGGGGAGTTCGGCGGACTGGTCTACGTGGCACCCGACGCGCAGCGCACCGATGCCCGCCAGCAGAGCCGCAACATGCTCCTGAGCCGCACGGCGCGCATCACGACGCAGCCCCAGCTGGAGATCTATGCCGACGACGTGAAGTGCTCGCACGGCGCCACGGTCGGGCAGATGGACGCCGAGGCGATCTACTACATGCGCCAGCGCGGACTGAGCGAAGCCGCGGCCCGGCGGCTGCAGATCGAGGGCTTTGTCGGCGACATCGTGCGCCGCAGCAGTTTCGAGCCGCTGCACGAGGCGGTCATGGAGCTGGTCAGCGAAAAAATGGAAAAACTCTGATCCGATGTTCGACGTCGAAAAGATACGCGGGGAGTTTCCGATCCTCTCCCGCACGGTTTATGGGAAGCCGCTGGTCTACCTCGACAGCGGGGCCACGGCGCAGAAACCCCGTTCGGTAATCGACAAGGTCGATAGGCTCCACCGCGAGCTGAACGCCAACATCCACCGCGGGGTCCATCTGCTCTCGGAGGAGGCTACCGAGCAGTACGAGTCGGCCCGCGCCGCGATCGCCGGTTTCATCGGTGCAGCCGAAAAGGAGGAGGTCGTCTTCACGGCCGGAGCCACGGCATCGCTCAATACGGTGGCCTACGCCTGGGGCGAACGTTTCGTGCATGCGGGCGACAACATCGTCGTCAGCGAGATGGAGCACCACTCGAACATCGTTCCGTGGCAGCTGCTGGCCGAGCGCAAGGGAGCCGAAATCCGGGTCCTCCCGTTCGATGATGCGGGTGCGCTCCGTACGGAGCAGCTGTCCTCGCTGCTCGACGACCGCACACGCGTGGTGGCCGTCACGCAGGCCTCCAATACGCTCGGCACGAGGCCTGACCTGCGCCCGATTATCGAGGCGGCCCATCGGGCCGGTGCGATTGTGGTGGTGGACGGCTGCCAGGGCGTCGTGCACGGCGGAGTCGATGTCCGTGCCCTGGACTGCGACTTCTATGCTTTCTCGGGCCACAAACTCTACGGTCCGACGGGCATCGGCGTACTCTACGGCAAACGCCGCCTGCTCGAGGAGATGCCCCCGTTCCTCGGGGGCGGCGACATGGTCGATCGGGTGACCTTCGCCCGGACGACCTATGCACCCGTTCCGCTCAAGTTCGAGGCCGGTACGGCCAACTTCATCGGGGCCATTGCGCTGGGCGAGGCCGTGCGGTTCCTGCAGGGGTTCGATCCCGCGGAGATCGAGGCCCACGAAACCGCCCTGCTGCATCGCGCCGCGGAGCGCCTTGCGGCCATCGACGGGGTGACGATCTACGGTACGACCCCCGACAAGTGTGCCATCGTGTCGTTCAACGTCGAGGGGGTGCACCATTATGACCTGGGCATGATCCTCGACAAGCTGGGGATCGCCGTCCGCACGGGACAGCATTGCGCCGAACCGGTGATGGACCACTACGGAGTCACCGGCATGTGCCGCGCCTCGTTCGGGCTCTACAACACCCTTTCCGAGGTCGATGCACTGGCCGACGGCGTCGCCCGCGCCGTCCGCATGCTCCGCTGAGGGGAGCCTCGCGTGTGGCGGGGCAAATGAAGAGACTGTTGCAAATTATACGCTATACCGATGTTTATCGTACTCGAAGGTTTGGACGGTGCGGGCAAATCGACCCAGATCCGTCTTTTGCGCCGCCTGCTGGCCGAGCGGGGCGTGGAGAGCGAATATGTCCATTTCCCGCGCTTCGACGCTCCGGTCTACGGCGAACTGATCGCCCGCTTCCTGCGGGGCGAGTTCGGCGGGGTGGGGCAGGTCGATCCCTATCTTGTGGCGCTGCTGTTTGCCGGTGACCGGGCCGATTTCGCGCCGCAGATCCGGCAGTGGCTGGCCGGGGGACGAGCCGTCGTACTGGACCGTTACGTCTATTCGAATGTCGGCTACCAGTGTGCGAAACTGCCCGCCGGGGAGCAGCGCGACCGGCTGATGCGGTGGATCCTCGACCTGGAGTTCGTCCACAACGGCCTGCCGCGTCCCGACCTGTCGCTCTTCCTCGACGTACCTTTCTCGTTCACCGAACGCAAACTTGCGGAGACGCGCGAGGGCGACGACCGCGACTACCTCCGGGGCGGCCGCGACATCCACGAGGATGCCCTCGACCTCCAGCGCCGCGTGCGCGAGGTCTACCTGGCCGCCGCCGCGGCCGATCCGCAGCTGCAGGTCATCGACTGCAGCGATGCCTCGGGGGCGATGGATACGCCCGAGGGAATCTTTTCGAAAATCCGCGAGGCGCTCGCACCGATACTTTCCCGGAAATGAAACCTTCGATCCGTCAGAAACGCAGCTTCAAGCTGCTGTCGCACGCCTGCCGGCTGATCCTGGCCTGCACGTTCATCCTCTCGGGCTTCACGAAGGTGATCGACCCGTGGGGCACGGCCCTGAAGGTCAATGAATACCTCTCGATCTACGGCATGGAGGTCCTCGAACCGGCGTCGATGACCTTCTCGATCTGGCTGTGCGGCGCCGAGCTGATGATGGGCTGCATGCTGCTTTTCAAGGTCCGCATCCGCCTCATCTCGATCTTCGCGCTGGCCTCGATGATCTTCTTCACGCTGCTTACGCTGCTCAGCGCCACGCTGCTCCCGGTCGAGGACTGCGGCTGCTTCGGCGAGGCGCTCAAGCTCACGCCGTGGGAGACCTTCTTCAAGAACCTCGTGCTGCTGCCCATGGCCTTCGTGGTGTGGTGGCGCTACCGCCCCGACCGCATCTTTGCCTTCAAACCGCTGGAGATCGCCCTCACCTGCGTCTTCTTCAGCCTCTCGATGTACCTGGGCTACTACTGTTACATCCACCTGCCGCTGATCGACTTCCTGCCCTACAAGGTCGGTGTGAACATCCGCGAGGCGATGCAGGCCCCGTCGGTGGCCCCGGGCGAGTCGGAGACGGTGCTCATCTACCGCAACCTGAAGACGGGCGAGGAGCGTGAATTCTCGCTCGACGACCCCGAGTGGCAGGATGCCGACACATGGGAGTGGGTCGATACGCGGACGACGAGCGATGTCCCGGCCATCCGGCCGCTGATCAGCGAATTTGCCCTGCGCGATGCCGAAGGCGATGCCACCGGGGAGGTGCTCTCGACTCCGGGCCGTCTCTACATGCTCTGCGTGACCTCGTTCGACCGCCTCTCGCCGCGGTGTGCGCGGCGTATGGCGCGGCTCGTGGAGCACGCTGCGGCGGAGGGGGCGCGGGTGGTCTGCCTGACGCCCGATCCGCTCTACGATGTCTGCTGGCACGACTTCGGCTCGGGGGAGGTGCGCTGCTACAACATCGACGCCTCGACGATGAAGACGATGTTGCGGGCGCGCAACGGAGTGGTCGTACTCGACGACGGGACGATCACCGACAAGCGCAACTGCCGCGACATCCGTCCCTGACCCGTGCAGCGGAAGATCATACACATCGACATGGACGCCTTCTATGCGTCGGTCGAGCAGCGCGACAACCCCTCCTATCGGGGGCGTCCCCTGGCCGTGGGTTACGACGGCCCGCGGGGTGTCGTCGCGACGGCCAGCTACGAAGCCCGCCCCTACGGTGTACATTCGGCCATCTCCTCGGTGCTGGCCCGGCGGCTGTGCCCCGGGCTGATCTTCGTCCCGGCACGTTTCGAGGTCTACAAGGCCGTTTCGCAGCAGATCCGCGCCATCTTCCACGACTATACCGACCGGGTCGAGCCGCTTTCGCTCGACGAGGCCTTCCTCGACGTCTCCGAACTGCCGTCGGCGACGCTTGTCGCCCGGGAGATCAAGGCCCGCATCCTCCGGGAGACGGGACTCACGGCCTCGGCCGGGGTCTCCGTGAACAAGATGCTGGCCAAGATCGCCTCCGACTACCGCAAACCCGACGGACTCTTCACCATCTCGCCTCCTGAGGTCGAGGCATTCGTTGCGACGCTCCCCGTCGAGCGCTTTTTCGGCATCGGGGCCGTTACGGCCGAGCGGATGCACCGGCTGGGGATCCGTACCGGCGCCGACCTGCGGGCCTGGGACGAGGCGGCTCTGGTGCACCATTTCGGCAAGGCCGGACATCTCTATTACGGCTATGCCCGCGGGATCGATGACCGCGAGGTGCAGCCCCACCGGATCCGCAAGTCGCTGGGGGCCGAGACGACCTTCGCCGAGGATACCGACGACCGCGAGCTGCTGGGTCTCGAACTCTCGGCCGTCCGCGAGGAGGTGTGGGGGCGTCTGCTGCGCCACGAGTTCAAGGGTAAGACCGTGGTGCTGAAACTCAAGTTCGACGACTTCCGCCAGATCACGCGCTCGAAGACCCTTTTTTCGGCCGTGGATTCGCCCGAAACCTTGCGCCGTGTCTCCGACGCGCTGCTGGCCGGGGTCGATTTCCACGGGCGCAAGATCCGCCTGATCGGGCTTGCGGTCGGCAATTCGCCCGAAGCCGGCGGGGAGTGTCTCCAGCTGCGCTTCGATTTCGACGCCTCCGACGACGGCGGGCCGGGCGTTCGTTGATGCCGTGCGGCAGTCGGTTGAAAAAATTTGGCTTTGCACGGCGGAAATATTATCTTTGCGACAATTCATATTTCGTCCATTATGCGAAACTTCCGGATTATCCTGTTTACGCTGCTGTCCGTCTGCTCGCTGACGGTGCGCGGCGCATCCGACCTGAATAGCGTGCTCGAGCGTGGCCGCGACCTCTTCGGGTACGGCCGCTGGAGCGACGCCCGGCATGAGTTCCTGCGGGCCCGCGCCCTGCTCGATCCCGCCGACCGTGCTGCCCGCGAGGAGATCGACTACTACCTGGCCGCCTGCGCCGTGGAGCTGGGCAGCGGCGATGTCGAGGGGGCGCTCCGCGATTTCGAACGGCGCCATCCCGGTTCGGTCTACGCCAACGACGTGCGCTTCTCGCTGGGCTCCTACTATTGTGCCGTGGGGAACATGCCCCTGGCGCGCGAGGCCTTTGAACGCACCGAGTACAAGGCGCTGAGTGCGCCGCGCCGCGAGCAGTACGACATCCGCATGGGTTATGTCGAGTTTACCCAGGGAGACTACGCCGCAGCCTACGACCGCTTCTCGCGGATCGGCAGCCGCAGCGAATATGCCGACCATGCGCTCTACTACCGCTCCTATATCGACTATGCCGAGGGACGCTACGATCGGGCCAAGGAGGGCTTCACGCAGCTGACGCGCAGCGACGCCTACCGGGATCTGGTCCCCTTCTACCTGCTGCAGATCGAGTTCCGCAACGGCAACTACCGCTATGTCGTCGATCACGGCGAGGAGCTGGTGCGCAAGGCCGTTCCCGAGCGGCAGGCCGAGCTCGAGCGGGTGATCGCCGAGTCGTGGTTCCGGCTCGACGACTACAACGCCGCCATCGAGCACATGGACCGCTACACCGCTGCGGGCGGCGAGATGGACCGGGATGCCTCCTACCTGAAGGGGTTCGCGCTCTACCGCACGGCCCGCTACGATGAGGCTGCCGAGTGGCTCCGCAAGGCGTGCGGCGCCGAGGATGGCCTGACGCAGAACGCCTCCTACCACCTGGCCGACTGCTACCTGCGCGCGGGTGACAAGCAGGCGGCGATGCAGGCCTTCGCCATGGCCTCTGACGAGTCGCTCGACGCCTCGATCGCCGAGGATGCGCTCTTCAACTACGCCAAACTGCAGTACGAACTGGGCGGCGGCGCCTTCAACGGTGCGATCAACATGCTGACCCGCTACATCGAGCGTTACCCCTCCTCGCCGCGGGTGGGGGAGGCCCGCACGCTGCTGATCGCCGCCTACTACAATTCGCGCGACTACGATGCCGCCTACCGCGCCATCCGCTCCATGCCCACCGACGATGCCGACATCCGCGCCGCGCTGCAGAAGATCACCTATTTCCGGGGCCTCGAGGCCTATGCCGCGGGCGACCTGGCTGCCGCACGGCGTTACCTCGAGGAGTCCGCCGCGGTGAACGTAAGCCCCAAGTATTCGGCCCTCAACTCTTTCTGGCAGGGCGAGATTGCCTTCGCCGAGGGGGACTATCCGGTTGCCGCCGCGAAATACAACGCCTACCTGCGCCGTGCCCCGCGCGATGCGCGCGAGTATGCGATGGCCTGGTACAACCTGGGCTATTGCGCCTTCGACAAGGAGGAGATGGCCCAGGCCCGCAGCTCCTTCGACAAGTTCCTGCAGGTCTATACCCCGCGTGACCGCTACCGGGCCGACGCCTGGAACCGTCTGGGCGACGTGGACTATGCCGAACGCCGCTTCGACGATGCCGTCGCCTCCTACGACCGGGCCATTGCGCTGGCGACGCCCGAACGCCACTATGCCCGCTACAAGCGTGCCGTGACGCTCGGCATCCTGGGCCGTACCGGCGAGAAGCAGGAGGCCCTGCGGCGGATCATCGCCGACGGCGAGGGCGACTACGTGAGCGAAGCCTCCTACGAACTGGGGCGCAGCTTCATCGCGCAGGAGCAGTATGCCGAGGGTGCCGCGCAGCTCGAACGCTTTGTGGCCGATTTCCCCGCCTCGCCCCGCCGTGCGCAGGCCCTCTCGGACCTGGGCCTGGCCTATCTCAACCTGGGCGATCGCCAGAAGTCGCTGCATTACTACGACATGGTCGTCGATGCTTCGCCCCGCTCCTCGGAGGCCCGGGAGGCCATGCAGGGCATCCGCGAGATCTACGTGTCGCAGGGCGACGTGGACGGCTACTTCGACTATGCGGCCAAGGCGGGCCTCGAGGGCGATCTCTCGGCCCAGTCGCGCGACTCGCTCTCGTTCGTCGCGGCCCAGAATCTCTACCTCAAGGGCAACCCCGCCGCTGCGGCCCAGTCGCTGCGCAACTATGTTTCGAGCTATCCGAAGGGCTATTACCTGACCGATGCCCTCTATTACCTGAGCGACTGCTGCCTCCGTACGGACGACCGTGCGGGTGCGATCGAGACGCTCACCCGCCTGACGGAGCAGGGTACGAACCAGTATACCGAGCAGGCGCTCGAGAAGCTCTCCGAACTGACCTTCGCCGAGAAACGCTACGACGAGGCGGCTTCGGCCTACCGGCGTCTGTACGACGTGACGACAACCCGCTCGGGCCGCGAGACCGCCATGACGGGCTACGTGCGTGCTACGGTGGCGGGCGGCGACGGCGACCGGATCGCCGCCATGGCGGCCGACGTGTGCGGACATGCCGATGCGGGTGCCACGGCGCTCCGCGAGGCGAAGTATGCCTGGGCCGGCCAGCTGCGCGCATCGGGCGATCGGGACCGGGCCCTGAAACTCTATAAGGAGCTGGCCTCCGACGTGAAGACCCGCGAGGGCTCCGAGGCGGCCTACTACGTGATCGAGGCGCTCTTCGAGAGCGGCGATCTGGACAAGACCGAGTCGGAGGTCTTCGCCTTCTCCGACCGGGAGCCCAATGCCTACTGGCTGGCCAAGGCCTTCCTGCTGCTGGGCGATGTCTACGTGCGCAAGGGCGATACCTTCCAGGCGCGTGCGACCTACCAGAGCGTCGCCGACGGATACTCCCCGGCCGATGACGGAATTGTGGACGAGGCAAAGGAGCGAATCGCAAAACTGAAGAACTGACGATGAAAAAACTGCTGTTGGCCGCCCTGTTGCTGGCGGCGCTGCCGCGGATGGGCGCGGCCCAGGTCGAGAAGCAGGTCGAAGTGACCAAGGCCTATGTGCCGCGTGTGGGAAGCGCGGCCAAACTGCCCGTCGAGCCGGATATGACCGACACGACGCGCATCCGCCCCGAGATCGACTATACGATTACGCCGCTGTCGCTGCAGACGACGCTCACGACGCGCCCGATCCGGCCGGCGACGGTAACCTACTGGGAGTTCAACCGTCCGCAGCCCTTCTACCTGAAGGCCGGTGCGGGTTATCCGCTCAATTCGGTGCTGGACTTCTACGCCTCGACGCAAAACCCCTCGACGGGCTATTTGATCGGTTACGTGAACCACGAGGGGCGGTATGCCGACATCGAGAACGACTTCGGGGGCAAATACAACTCGCTGCGGATGTACAACCGGGCGGGCGTTGCCGCGGGCAAATACCTCGGACGGCACGTGCTCGAGGGAGAACTCTCCTACGACAACCGGATGTTCCACCGCTACGGGGCCTGGGCGACCCCGGGGCTGGACCTTGGCGAGCGCGATTTCGAGCCGGGGCGGATGAACGATTACGGTGATGCGCGCCTGAATATCCGGATCGGCGATGACTTCCAGAACCTCGAGCGCACGAATTTCGAGGTCGGCGTGGGCGGAAGCCTCTTCTTCGACCACTCCGAGCGGGATTTCGATGCGGCCTACGGTCAGACTTCGCTGACAGCCTGCGGACGTATCGCCCGGGCTTTCGGCCGCCACATGCTTTCGGCCGGGGTAGGGTATGACTACCTCGGGGGCCGCCGCGATCTGGACGGCAGCAACCAGCAAACGATCCGTGCCGGTCTGCGCTACGGCATCGACGGCGATGTCATCCGCATGGAGATCGGTGCCGATTTCTACCACGACCGTGTCGAGTCGGCCGCCGATCCCGATCCGATCGTGAAGACGGGCAACTATGTGATTCCCTATGCCCATTTCGATATCAACCTCGGGACGCGCAGCCTGAAGCCGTTCATCGAGATCGACGGCGACGTCCGCGACAACAGCTTCCGGTCGCTGGCTGGGGCGAATCCCTTCCTCTCCGAGACAGCGTGGCTCGACCGCAGCTCGGTCGATTACAACGGCCGCTTCGGTGTGGGCGGTACGCTGGGGCGCGACCGCTTCGCCTACCGCCTCTATGCCGGCTTCACGATCCACGACAACCGGGTCTACTGGTTTGCCGAGCGTTACCGGTTCCTCGATGCATCGGCCGGCGAACCGCAGCTTCTGGGCGAACTGATGCCGGGCGTTTTCCGCCCGATGCAGGGACGCCAGACCGTCACGTCGTTCAACGGCGAGCTGGAATACCGTCCGACGAGCGCGCTGAAGTTCGACCTCGGTCTGCACGGCTATATCTACAACGACGAGGAGCGCTGGGCCAATGCCTCGCCGTCGTTCGAAGGGAATGTGGGGGTCACCTACGCCGGCCGCAAGATCGGCTTCGGGGTGGAGGCCGTGATGCAGAGCTGCCGCACGTGGAACGTCTTCGATGTCGAGCACATTGCCGGCAGTGACGGTTCGGCGGAGATCCGCAATGCCGTCTCGCGGGTCGAGGTTCCGTTCGGCGTCGATCTCCGGGTCCACTTCGACTGGCATGTCTCGAACCGTGTGACCCTCTTTGCCGAGGGCCGCAACCTGATCAACCGCAAGTTGTACGAATACCTGTGGTATCCGGAGCTGGGAGCCCATTTCACGGCGGGTGTCAAGCTCAATTTCTGACGCGGTGTCCGTCCGGCGGAGACCCGAACGGTCCGAAGTATCGCTTTTTCCGGTTCGTTGTCATAACGAACCGGAATTTTTGTTATCTTCCCCCGAACAAAAACCTTCGAAAAGATGAAACACACGATGCCCGAGCTTCCCTATGCGATGGAAGCACTTGCTCCGAAGATGAGCAGGGAGACCCTCGAATACCACTACGGCAGGCACCTCAAGACCTATGTGGACAACCTCAACCGCCTGATCGCCGGTACGCCCTACGAGGAGCTGCCGCTCGACGAGATCGTGCGCACGGCCGACGGCGCGCTCTTCAACAACGCCGCGCAGGCCTGGAATCACGAGTTCTTCTTCCGGATGCTGACCCCCGATCCGTCGCCCATGCCGGCCGGGCTGGCCGAGCGCCTGGCCCGCGACTTCGGCTCGGTCGAGGAGTTCCGCGCGAAATTCACGCAGGCGGCTGTCGGGTTGTTCGGATCGGGTTGGGTATGGCTTGTCGCCGACCGGTCGGGACGTCTCTCGATCCTGGCCCGCTCCAATGCCGGCAACCCGCTGACCGAAGGGCTGCGCCCCGTACTGACGATCGATGTCTGGGAGCATGCCTACTACATCGACTACCGCAACCGTCGGGCCGATTTCGTCGAGGCCTTCTGGGGGCTTGTCGATTGGCGCAAGGTGGCCGATCTTTGTATTCCGAAGCGGTATGCCTGCACGGCCTGCGACTATGTCTACGATCCCGAAAAGGGAGATCCCGAGACGGGTATCGCCCCCGGCACCCCCTTCGAGGAGATTCCCGACGACTGGACCTGCCCCGTGTGCGGCCTTTACAAGGATGCCTTCCGGGCCGTCGGGGAGTGATCCCGACTCTCTGCTCCGGAAACGAGACGGCCGGATTCCTGTCGAAGGAATCCGGCCGTTGCCTTGTTGCCTGCTGCGGGATCAGAAGACGAACTTCTCGATCTTCATCTCTCCCAGCTGGTGGATGCGCGGGACGAGCGTGGTGAAGTGTGCCGCCTGCTCGTGTGCGGCGAGCGCCTTGGCGTCGCTCCACGTTTCGCAGATCATCAGGACATCGCGGCGCGTCGAACTCTCGAAGAGGTCGTATGCCACGCAGCCCTCGTCCTTGAGCGATGCGGCCACCAGTTCGCGGGCCGTGTTCACCAACTCCTCGCGGTTGCTTTCCGTCGTGCGGATGAATACATTCAGACGTATCATGGTTTTCTCCTTATTGGTAAAACAAAAAAGGGTGAGCTCCTTATATCGCACCGCTACGACCACATACCCTTGCTCGATTCCTCGCCTGGGGGATTCTGTAGGAGCTGGTCGTATAAGACTCACCCGGGCACAAAAGTAGGAATTTTTTATATCTTTGCAAAAAAAAAGTGAGATGCACAGAAAAAACTTGCTCCGCACGCTTCTCGGAGGCCTCGTTCTGATTCTCGTCGCCGTCGTGGCGCTGTTCGTTGTCGCCTTCAAGGGCAATGCCGTTCCCGAACGCTACGAACTTTTTGTCGGCTCGCACGCCTTCTATGAGGAGCTGACCGATTCGCTGATGCCCCGCATCAGGCACCGTGCGGCGTTCCGCTGCTATGCCCGCAGGCTCGACCTTGCCGGGAGCTTCAAGCCGGGACACTACGTGCTCGAGCCGGGCATGAGCGTCATCGAGGTGGCGCGGATGTTCAAGCTGGGGCTGCAGACGCCCGTGCGCATCTCGATCAACAACGTCCGCACGCCCGAGCAACTTGCCCGCAAGCTCGCCCGGCAGCTCGATGCCGATTCGACCTCCATCCTGCGGGTGCTGCAGTCGAAGAAGCTGGCCGAGGAGGTGGGTTTCGACTCGCTGACCCTCTTCTCGATGTTTATCCCCGACACCTATGAGGTCTACTGGACGATCCGCCCCGAGGAGCTGGTCCGCCGCATGAAGCGCGAATACGACCGCTTCTGGACTCCCGAGCGGGATGCCGCCCGGCAGCGCAGCGGCCTTTCGCGGCTCGAGGTGATGACTCTGGCGTCGATCGTCTACGAGGAGACGCGCCAGACGGACGAGATGCCCCGCATCGCCGGGGTCTACATCAACCGCCTGCGCCGGGGCATTCCGCTCCAGGCCGATCCGACGGTGAAATACGCGATGCAGAATTTCGGTCTGCGCCGCATCCTGCACAAGCACCTGAAATACCCGTCGCCCTACAACACCTATATCAACCGCGGTCTGCCGCCCTCGCCGATCTGCATGCCGGGCAAGAATGCGATCGATGCGGTGCTGCACTTCGAGGAGCACGACTACCTCTTCTTCTGCGCCCGCCCGACTTTCGACGGCTACCACAATTTCGCCCGGACCCTGCGTGAGCACAACGCCAATGCGCGGGCCTACAGCGCCGAGTTGAACCGGCGGAAAATCAAATAAATTTTCGTAACTTTGCCCTTGCATGATTACGAAAATCTACGAACGGAACCCTTCGGAGCGTGAGTTGCGCCGTGTGGTCGAGGTCCTCGAGCACGACGGGATCATCATCTATCCCACCGACAGCGTCTATGCCTTCGGCTGTTCGCTGCGGTCGCCCCGGGCGATCGAGCGCCTGCGCCGCCTGCGCGACAAGGGCACGGGCAGTTTCGCCGTGGTCTTTTCCGGCCTGGCCCAGGTCGCCGAGTACTGCCGTGTGGACAATGCGGCCTTCCGGGTGCTGAAGCGCAACCTTCCGGGTCCCTTCACCTTCGTGCTCCCGGCCTCATCGCGCGTGCCGGACAAGGCCCTCGAGCGGCGCCAGACAATCGGAGTCCGCATTCCGGCCAATCCCATAGCCCGGGCGATCGTCGAGACGCTGGGATGCCCGCTCGTCACCACGTCGGTCCGCGACGAGGATGATGTGGTGGAGTATACGACCGATCCCGAACTGATCCACGAACGCTACGGCCGCGAGGTGGCGCTGGTCATCGACGGCGGCACGGGCGACAACGTCCCCACGACGGTCGTGGACCTCACGGACGGCGAGCCCGAGATCCTTCGCGAGGGCAAGGGCGAACTGCAATGACGTAAAGACAAAACACAGGATAAGGAAATGACAAAAACGAATTTCTGGAACGATGCGGCGAAATACGGCGCTTTCATGGCCATCGCGCAGATCCTCTTCTCGACGGCGGGGCTTTTCTGGCGCTCGCCGCTGCTCTCGTTCCTCTCTGTCGTGGTCATCGTGCTGATGATCTACTTTTTCACGCGGCGTCGCGTGACGCTCTACGGGGCTGATGAGGGCTACAGCTACGGGCAGTGCATGAAGTTCATCTTCTGGATGGCCTGCTTCTCGGGTATTCTGTGGGGCGCGTGGGAGATCGTGGGCCGCAACCTGCTCTTCGCCGACCGCTATGAGGCGATGCTTCAGGAGAACATGCAGGTCATGGCGACGATCTACAGCGAGCAGCAGCTCGAACTGGTCGCCCCGATGATGCGCTCGATCTTCTTCTCGCCGATCTGGGTCGTCGTCTCGTCGGTCGTTGGCTCCATCTTCCAGAGCTGCTTCTTCGGCCTGTTCATCTCCGGCCTGACGCGCCGCAATCCCGATATCTTCTCCGAGCGTGGAAATGGAGACGCGTAATCCCGACATCTCGGTCGTCGTACCGCTCTACAACGAGGAGGAGTCGCTGCCCGAACTGCTGGCGTGGATCGACCGTGTCGCTGCGGCCCATGCCTTCACCTATGAGGCGATCCTCGTGGACGACGGCTCGTCCGACGGCTCGTGGGCCGTTGTCGAGCGCCTGGCCGCGCAGTATCCGACGCTGCGGGGCATCCGTTTTTCGCGCAACTACGGCAAGTCGGCCGCCCTCTATTGCGGCTTTGCGGCCGCGCGCGGCGAGGTGGTGATCACCATGGACGCCGACCTGCAGGATTCGCCCGAGGAGATCCCCGCCCTGCGTCGCATGATCCTCGAGGAGGGTTACGATCTGGTTTCGGGCTGGAAGAAGAAGCGCCACGACCCGATCGGCAAGCGGTGGCCGAGCAAGTTCTTCAACTGGACGGCGCGTGCCGCGACGGGCATCCGCCTGCACGACTTCAACTGCGGCCTGAAGGCCTACCGCCGCAAGGTGGTCAAGTCGATCGAGGTCTACGGCGAGATGCACCGGTTTATCCCGGTGCTGGCCCGGCAGGCGGGTTTCCGCCGGATCGGCGAGAAGGTGGTGGACCACCATGCCCGCAAATACGGACATTCGAAATTCGGCCTTGAGCGGATGGTCAAGGGTTACCTCGACCTCATCTCGGTGCTCTTCATGTCGCATTTCGGCCGTTCGCCGATGTATTTCTTCGGAGGCCTGGGCACGGTGATGTTCCTGCTCGGCGGTGCTACGACGGTGTGGATCATCGCCGAGAAGCTGTGGAAGCAGGCTCACGCCCTCCCGCTGCGACCGGTTGCCGACCAGCCACTCTTCTACCTGGCCATCCTGGCCGTCATTCTGGGCGTCCAGCTCTTCCTCGCGGGGTTCATCGGCGAACTGATCAACCGCAGTTCGTCGGACCGCAACAAGTATTTGATCGATCAAACGCTGAATTGAAATGATACAACGCATCCAAACCCTCTATCTGTTGATTCTGACGGCCCTGACGGCCGTAACGATTTTCGCCCCGCTGGCCTGGTTTGCGGGGGAGATGGGCGAGTTCCGCCTCTACTCCTTCTCGTTGCAGAGCCTCGACGGGTCGGTGTCGCAATCGACCGCCTACATGGGCATCCTGCTCGTGCTGGCCTGCCTGCTTCCGCTCGTGACGATCTTCCTCTATCGCCGCCGCCTGCTTCAGATCCGCCTCTGTGTGGTGGAGATGGTGCTCCTGATCGGCGCCACGGTCATGGAGGGTATCTACTACTTCCTGAGCAGCCGGATCTTCTCCGACATGGCGTTCCACACGCAGGGCTTCAAGCCTGCCATCGCCCTGCCGCTCGTCGGCCTGCTGTTCGCCTTCCTGGCGGTCCGTGCCATCTTCCACGACGAGCTGCTGGTGCGCGACGCCGACCGGATCCGCTGATCCTTCCCTGCCGGGGATGGCGGCTGACGATCCTTGCGGCCCCGCCATCGACTTCGATAACACGGGATGTCTCCGAATTTCGGGGACATCTCTTTTTTTTGTTTCCGGCATTCCCTTCCGTTCCGCCTTTTTTCCCGATACCCCTTCACTCCGTTCTTTCTGCAGTCTGTGTCGGTCTCCTTCCGTCCGCGACCCTGGCGTTTCGCTTCCATCTGTTTACTGTCGTTACCCGTTGTTCCGATCCGTGCCTCCAATCCTCTTCCGGCGCTTAGCACGGATGCATTTCGGCATCCTGCAAAAAACGCCAAAGGCGACCCGCAAGGGGCCGCCTTTGGTCGAAAGGGTAGATCGGCAGCTGCTTACTCCTCGGCAGCCTCGGGACGCATCACCACCTTCACGAGGTTGTTGTCCTCGAGGATCTTCTGGGCCAGCTTCTGTACGTCGGCATTCGAAACCGTGCGGATGGCCTGCTCGCCGTTGGCCACATAGTCGAGCCCCGAGCCGTACTTCATCTGCAGGTAGCGCATCCACGTGCCGTTCTGCTCGAGACCGTTCTGCCAGTCCTTGAGGAGGAATTCGCGCGTTTTCTCGATATCCTCGGTCAGCGGGCCCTCTTCGGCGATCTTCTTGAGCTCGGCCATCACGATCTCGCACAGCTCGTCGTCCATCTCGTCGTTGGTGTCGAATGCAATGGTCATCGAGTAGGTCTCGCGCGGGATGTACTCGGTCGATCCGTAGACCTGTACGCCGTAGGTGCCGCCCTTCTCCTCGCGTACCGATACGAGGTAACGCGACGAGAGCGCCTGCGTGAGGTAGGTGAGGGCCAGCTTGTTCTCGATCGTGTAGTCCATCTCACCCGTGAAGGTGTAGTTGATCGAAACCTTCGGCTGCTGCATCTTGGCCGTGAACGTGTCGTTCACCTCGCCCTTGACGGGATATGCTTTGTCGTCCACGAACGTCATGGGCTTCTTCGATGCGGGGATCGAACCGATGTACTTCTCCACCAGGGGCTTCAGCACCTCGGGGTCGATGTTGCCCACGAACGTGAAGCGGAAGCTGTTGGCATCCGGGAAGAGCTTCTTGTAGATGGCGGGCAGGGCCTCGAACGAGAAGCCTGCGAGCTGCTCCTTGCCGAGCATCTGTCGGCGCGGGTTGTGGCCGTACTGGGCGTCGATCGTCTCCTTCTGCATCAGGTAGTCGGGGTTCGACTCTACATTGGCCAGCTGAGCCTCGAGCATCTTCATCAGGTTGTCGTAGTCGGTGCGGTCGAAACGCGGCTGGGTGAAGCTCAGGTATACGAGCTGCAGCATCGTCTCGATGTCGCGGGGCGAGCAGCTTCCGCCCATTACGCTGGCATATTCGCTGGTTGCGGGGCTGACACCGACCGACTTGCCCGAGAGCTGTTTGCGGAGTTCCGTTGCCGAGAACTTGCCCACGCCCGACATCGAGACGACGGCGGGCAGCAGTTCACCCATGTAGTACTCCTCGTCGGAGAGTATCGAGAGGCCGCCCTTGGCCTGTGCATTGAACTGCACCTCGTCGGCCTTGAAGGTCGTGGGCTTCACGACGATCTGCGTGCCGTTGGCGAGCGTCCACTCGATGGCTCCGTAAGGCTCGTTCTGTGCCGTCTTCTTCACGGGCGAACCCTTCAGCACGGTGCCCTCGGGGATCAGCGGCTCCTTCACGACATCGTCCTCGTATGCCTCGATCTCGGCAGCAGCCACCTTGTCGCGGATGGCAAGCAGCTCCTCCTCGGTGGGGTTCACGATGCCCTCCTTCTCGGGAGCGGTCACGATGATCACCTGGTTCTCCGGCATGATCGTCTGCTGTGCGAATGCGTTGATGGCATCGACGTTGAGCGACTTGATGAGCAGGCTGTCGAGCTGCCATTCGGTCTCGGCGTCGGGCGTCGGCGTATTCTTCAGGTAGGCCTGGAGGTAGGTATTGACATACGATTCGTTGGTCCGGTCGTTGCGGTTGGCGTACGAACGCTCGGCCTGGCGCATCAGGTCCTCCTGGGCGCGCTCGAACTCACCCTGCGTGAATCCGTAGCGGCGGATCTTCTCCAGCTCGGTATAGAGGGCCTCGAAACCGCGTGCGAGCTGTCCGTCCTGCGTCACGGCCACGGCGGCCGTGGCGTTGAGCGTGGGGATGATGCCGATCACGTCGCCGCTGCCGATGTATCCGCCGATGAACGGGGCGTCGGCCTGCATGGCGATCTCCTGCATCCGGGCGTTGGCCATCGTCGAGAGGAACGACTCGATGACGTCGGTCATCTCACCGGCAATCGTGTTGTTGAACTGTTCGGGAATGGCCTGACGCTTGATGAAGAGCTGTACCTTCGTTCCCTGCATCTCGGGATCGGTATAGATGCTCACGATCGGCTCCTTGTTGTCGGGCACCTCGATCACCTCCTTCTGTGCGGCGTCGGCTGCCGGGGCGGGGATGTCGGCCATCAGCGTCTTGATCTGTGCCTCGACGGCATCCACGTCGATGTCGCCGACCACGATCACGGCCTGATAGTCCGGGCGGTACCACTTGTGGTAGAAGCGCTCGAGGGCGTCATGCTCGAAGCCCTTCAGCCCGTCGAGGTAGCCGATCAGGTTGCGGTGCTCGTACTTCGTTCCCTTGCCGAGTGCCTGCAGCAGCTTCATCGTCGAACGCCACGAAGCGCCGTCGCGCGTGCGCAGCTCCTCCATGATGACTCCGCGCTCGGAGTCGATCTCCTCGGGCTGCAGCGCGATGAAGTGCGACCAGTCGTGCAGTACGAGCAGGGCCGAGTCGATGACTCCCTGGCGTGCGGTCGGCACGTCGGAGATGTTGTAGACGGTATAGTCCCAGCTGGTGGCCGCATTGAGGTTGTATCCGAACTTGACGCCCACGGTCTCCAGATATTCGATCATCTGCTTGCCGGGGAGGTTCTTCGTTCCGTTGAAGGCCATGTGTTCGAGGAAGTGTGCCAGACCCTGCTGGTCGTCATCCTCCTGGATGGCTCCCACGTCGTGGAGAATGTAGAAATCGGCCTGACCCTTCGGCTTCTCGTTGTGCCGGATGTAGTAGGTGAGTCCGTTTTCGAGTTTTCCGGTGCGGAGATCCTTGTCTGCCGGAATCGGCTGCATCGGATTCATCTGTGCCATTGCTCCGCCCGCGGCGAAGAGCGCGAGGGCAAGCATCATCAGTTTTTTCATAGGCATAATAAATTGGGTTGTCATTTCTTTCGGTTTGCTGCTGGCGGGATCACTCCTTGTCGCCGTCCGTTTTCTGCGGCCCGCTTTCCGGCCGGTATTCGATGATGTCTCCGGGCTGGCAGTCGAGTTCGCGGCAAATGGCCTCGAGCGTCGAGAAGCGGACGGCGCGTGCCTTTCCGTTCTTGAGGATCGAGAGGTTCGCCGGGGTGATGTCCACACGTTCGGCCAGTTCGCCGAGCGAGATTTTCCGCCGGGCCATCATCACATCGATGTTAATGATTATCGCCATATCGACCCCCCCCCGTTGTTTTTGTAGGTTGTACGTTGTATTGTCAGCATGGTCGGACGAGTGCGTTTATATCGTGAGCTTCTGCTCCTCGCTGAGGTTCTGTCCGATGGCGAAGACCTCGGCGGCGAAAAGGATCAGGATGCCCATGATGATCATCAGGTAGGAGAAGTGGAACGAGGTGTCCACCGTGAATCCCGAATCGGCGAGCAGCACGGCGGCACGGCGGTTCATGATCCAATCGACGATGTTGCCGATGAGCTCCACGGCGATCGTGAGCAGTCCGATCGTTCGCAGGTACCAGACGTTGCGCCGGTCGAGCGTCCGTTCCTCGCGGATCGAGCGGCGCAGCGAGTGGATGATCATGAACATCAGTACGATGATCGCCAGGTAGAACAACGGGCAAACCATCACCATCGCATAGATCCATCCGCTGCCGCCGATCGAGCGGAAGGCCAGGCCGAGAGGTGATACTCCGGTGGCGTCCTGCTCGACATGCAGGTCGATTTTCGAAACCCGTACGTCGAGTTCGCACCCGGGCTGTCCAGCCGGTGCGGTTTGCGGGCATTCGGGGGTTTCGGTGATGCGGATGTTGTTCAGCACGTAAATCATCCGGGGTGTTCCGGAGCTCCATTTTTCGGCAATGCTTTCGCCGAGTTCGAATCCTTCCGACGCCCCGCGCGAAAAGTCGGTCAGCAGGTTGTGGGCGATGCTGGCCACGAGGACGATGAAGAACGTGATGTAGATCACCAGAAGCCGATGGAGCAGTGTTTTTTTGTTCTGCATCTTGGTTCAACTTGAATTCCTGTCATGCAAATATAAGTCAATATTTTTGAAAAACAAATAATATTTATCGAAAAACGATAAATTAGTCGAAAAAAAAACTTTCATATCGGAGTTATATCGGCCCTGTATCCTGTTTTTCGATTCGGACGGCAGGATTCGGAAAATGCGTGAAAAATTCGTATCTTTGTCTGATTCCCGGACATGGTGTCCGGGTTGAAAACGAACCGGACATGGCAGAAAAATCGCGTTACAATTTCCGGGTCGAGCCGCAGGATGTGGATTTCACGCTGCGGGCGACGATTCCGTCGCTGGGCTCGGCCATCCTCAATACGGCCGGGGCCGACGCCCACGGCAAGGGCTTCGGGGTCGATACCCTCAGTGCCGACAACCATTCGTGGGTGCTTTCGCGCATGGCGATCGAATTCGACCGGCGTCCGACCCAGTATACCGACTATACGATCTCCACGTGGATCAGCGACTACGGCCGCGTGCTCTCCACGCGTAATTTCACGTTGTGCGACGCCTCGGGCGTCGATTTCGGGCGGGCCGTCTCGCAGTGGGCGATGATCGACCTCAGGAGCCGTACGGCGGTCGATCTCTCGTGGGTGGGCGACGCCCATGCCGACGCCATCGTGCAGGAGCCTTCGCCGACCGAACGGCCGCGGAAGATCCGTTCCGTGACGCCGACGCAATGCACCGAACATCGGGTGGTCTACAGCGACATCGACTTCAACCGACACGTCAATACGATGCGCTACATCGAGATGATGCTCGACCAGCTGCCCATCGAGATGCTGACGCAGGAGGCCCCCGTGCGCCTGGACATCCACTTCCTGAAGGAGTGCCGCTACGGGCAGACGCTGACCGTGGGTTGCGAGCTGCACGAGCGGTCGGCCCTCTTCGAGATCTCCTCCGACGGCGGAGCCTCGGCTTCCGTGCGGGCCTCCATCGCCTGGGGCGAATGATTCCGGACGCATAGACAACCCGATCTCAACGCAATCATGAAGATAACGATTCTCGGTCCGGCGCATCCCTATCGGGGCGGTCTGGCCTCGATCATGGAGATCATGGCGCGCACGTTCCTGCGCCGTGGCGACGAGGTCCTGATCCGGACCTTCACGCTGCAATATCCGTCGCTGCTCTTTCCCGGGAAGAGCCAGACCGTGACGACCCCGCCGCCGGCCGATCTGCACATCACCCGCTGCGTCCATACGGTCAATCCGTTCAACTGGTGGCGGGTCGGGCGGCAGATCCGCCGCGACCGGCCCGACTTCGTGCTGCTGAAGTACTGGACCCCCTTCATGGCCCCCTGCTTCGGCACCATCGCTCGCCTGGCGCGCCGAAACGGCCATACGAAGGTGCTCTGCCAGATCGACAACGTCGAGCCGCACGAACACCACCTGACCGACAGGATCTTCAACCGCTACTTCCTGCGCACGGTCGATGGCTTCGTCTACATGTCCGAGCAGGTCCACCGCGAACTGGAGGCCTACACCCGGGCTCCGGCGCTCTTCTCGCCGCATCCCCTCTTCGAGAACTTCGGTGAGCGCGTACCGCGTGCCGAGGCCTGCACCCGCCTGGGTTTCGACCCGGCGCTGCGCTATGTGCTCTTCTTCGGCCTGATCCGCGATTACAAGGGTCTGGACCTGCTGCTCGATGCTTGGGCGGAGCTCAAGCGGAGCGGCCGCACGGAGGGCCGCCGGCTGGTCGTGGCCGGGGAGTTCTATACGGCCCGCGAACCCTACCTGAAGCGGATCGCCGATCACGGGTTGCAGGACGAGGTGCTGCTGCACGACCGCTTCATCCCCGATGCCGATGTGAAGTACTACTTCTCTGCCGCCGACTTCGTCGTGCAGCCCTACAAGACGGCAACGCAGAGCGGCGTGACGCAGATCGCCTATCAGTTCTGCACGCCGATGGTCGTGACGCGGGTCGGCGGACTGGCCGAGATCGTGCCCGACGGCCGGGTAGGGTATGTCTGCCCGCCGACGGCCGAGGGTGTTGCCGCGGCAATCGACCGCATGTATGAGGGGGATACGCTGGAGCGCTTCCGGCAGAACTGCGCCGTTGAGCGCAGGCGTTTCTCGTGGGAGGAGATGTGCTCGCGCATTACGGAGCTTTACCGGACGGTTGCCGCGCAGCAGCAGTAGGCGCCGGCCGCATGGCCGTCGCGATGACGAAAAAGGGCGGAACCCATTGTCGGGTTCCGCCCTTTTCGGTTCGGTTGCCTGTGACGGGCCGAGCGTCTGCGGTTCGGACGGCGGCCGGATTTGTCGGACTCGATGACATTCCGGCCGGCTCACGATCTCCTCCCTTTGTCGCGTGCCGTCGTCGGCGATCAGGCCTTGGCTGCAGGTTCCTCCGATTCGGATACGCTCTTCCAGCCCGAAAGTACGATGAAGAAGGCCACGATCTCGAGGATCGTCTCGATGACTCCGCCTACCAGCGGAATGAGGCCTACGACCCAACCGATGATTCCGAGGATCATGGCCGTGAAGAGTTTCGACATGCCCCGGCGTGCCCCTTCGGGAAGCGTCATGGAGTTCTTCAGGTTCGAGTAGGCGATCAGGAGCAGGATCCATGCGATGAGGTTCAGGATACCGCCGACGAAGCCGAGCAGTGGAATGCAGGCAACGATGGCGCCTACGATCGAGAGGATGGTGGCCGTGCGGATCGAACCGATGCGCGGGGCATCGGCCGGGTTCACCTGTCCCTTGAAGATGTCGAGGGACTTGATGAAGAGCCAGTATCCGTAGACAAGGGCCACGGTGGCGAGGATTTCAAGCGCATCCCAGAAGCCGAAGCCTCCGCCCGAGAGATTACCCTCGGCCAGGGACGCGAGAGCCGAAGCGGCATTGCCGATCGATCCGATGAAGCCGAAGATCGTGGCAGCGATGGCTGCGAACGTATAGATCTTGACAGCCTTGTACAGATCGGCGGTCGTCTGTTTCCACGAGTAGTTCAGATTGTCTTGCATGGTTCAGATGATATTGGGTTTTTCGAGTCCGTAATTCTTTCTGCGGTCTTCGATCTTGAGGTAGAAGCTGAAGATGAACGCCAGCACGCCGAACGAAGAGAAGATGATCATCGGCACGGTGTAGCCACCCGTTGCGTCGAGTACCTTGCCGATGAGCAGCGGCACGAGGCAGAGACCTACGTTCTGGATCCAGAAGATGAGGCAGTAGGCCGATCCGAGGATCTTTGCGTCGATGATCTTCGGTACGGAGGGCCAGAGGGCTGCGGGAACGAGCGAGAACGACACGCCGAGCGTCACGACGAGCAGCAGGGCCAGCCACTTCGACGGGAAGGCGGGCAGCAGGAAGGCGAAGCTCAGGTGGCAGGCGATCATGATGACGGCGCCGACCATGAGCATCGTGGCGCCCTTGCCGCGGAAGTCGAGCAGCGCTCCCAGGAAGGGGGTGAGCACCATGGCCAGGATGGGGAAGCAGCTGAAGAGGCGTGCCGCCGATTCGGCATCGATGCCGAGCGTCACCTCGAGGAAGTTGGGCGCATAGCGCTGGAAGGGGAAGATGGCCGAGTAGTAGAGCACGCAGAGCAGCGCCACGAGCCAGAACATCTTGCTGCCGAAGATGTATTTGAGGTCGCTGACGTGGAACTCCTCGTCGGAGGACTTCTCCTCCTTGAGCTCCCCGGCTGCGATGAGCTGCCGGTCGAACTTGCGGTCCATGTAGACGAATACGGTGTAGCAGAGCAGGCCGACGATCAGCAGTACGGTGCAGAAGGCCACGGGGGCTACGACCGACTTGTCGAAGTGGTTCGAGATCATCGGGGCGAGCCACATGACGGCGAAGACGCCCAGACGCGCAATGGCCATCTCAAGACCCATGGCCAGGGCCATCTCCTTGCCCTTGAACCACTTGGCGATAGCCTTCGAGACGGTTGTTCCGGCCATTTCGCACCCGCATCCGAAGATCATGAAGCCCAGCGAGGCCATCTTGGCGCTGCCCGGGAAGGAGGTCCACCAGCTGTCGAGCCAGGCGCAGAGTCCGGTGCCCTGGAACCATTCGGAGATGCCGACGAACTTGATCGAGGCGCCGATGACCATGAGCGACGCCGAGAGCAGGCCGGTGAAACGGATGCCCATCTTGTCGAGGATGATGCCCGCGAAGATGAGGAAGAAGACGAATACGTTGAGGAAATACTCCGAGGCGGCATAGGTGCCGAAGGTTCCGCTGTCCCAGCCGCGGGCCGATTCGATGAGCGACTTGAGCGGGGACATGACGTCCACGAACATGTAGCCGAAGAACATCATCAGTGCGATGAGCACCAGAGCCGTCCATCGGGCGACGGGCGAGTCGTTGAGGAATTTGCGTTGGATAGTTTCTGCCATATCGTTTGGTTTTTGATTAGTCTTCCATCTGTGCGTAGCGCTTGAGCACCTCATAGGCCTCGAGGATTCCCAGCTCTCCGGCCTTCGAGAGGTCGAGGCATCCCTTCCGGGTATCCTTCATGAAGATCTGGATCACGCCGCGGTTGTAGTACGCCTCGGCAAATGCGGGATTCAGTTCGATGGCCTTCGAGTAGTCCTCGAATGCCTCGGGCAGCTGTCCCGAGAGGGCCTGCAGGTTCGCCCGGTTGTAGTAGGCATAGGCGAAGTCGGGGAAGAGCTTGATCGCCTTGTTCAGGTCGGCCACCGCCTCGTCGTAGCTGTACGTGCGCTTCGAGTTGGTGTTGAGCCGGTTTGCCGGATCCGAGTCGATCGTGATCCGCTGGTAGGAGTTGTCGATCGACGAGATGAAGTCGATCATCTCGGCGCGGGTCGTCGAGCGGTTCAGGTAGAGGAACGGATTCGAGGGGTTCTCGTCGATGGCCGCCGAGAAGGTGTTCACCGAGTTGGTGTACTGCTTGATGAGCGCCTGCGTCACGCCGCGCTCGAAGAGCCGGGTCCACGACGTGTCGCCGTTGCGGAGCAGCTCGGCGCACTGCTTGTCGAGCATCACGAGCGAATCGGGCGTGATGTTGCTCTCGCGGCACGAGAGTGCGAGCCGCGTGTTGCCGACCTTGCGGAGGAAGTCCTCGACGCGCTGCAGGCGGTAGGGCTGCGGCGCCGGCACCGAGTCGGGCTGCATGAGCGTGAACTTGAAGAGCGGCAGCAGGCGCATCTCCTCATGGCCGCCGTTGTGTCCCGTGATGCGGTCGAAGCTGCCTCCCGCGAACTTGCTGTCGAACGAGAGCAGGCGGTCGAAGCGCAGCGTCGTGTCGGCATAGATCGAGTAGGTGCTGTCGCTCAGGCGCGATTTGTACTCGGCGATCTTGCGTTGTGCGGTCTGCTCGTCCTTGCGCGCCCCCTCGGGGTCGCGCAGGAGCATCTTGAGCCGGCCGCGGTAGGTGTAGGCGTTCGCGAAGTCGGGGTATAGCTCGATGGCCGAGGTGTAGTCGGCCACGGCCTTCTCGATCTGGCCGAGCTGGGCGTACACGCTGGCGCGGTTGTAGTAGACCAGCACGTTGTTGGGCGAGTAGAGCGCCACCTTGTCGTAATCCTCGAGGGCGCGGTTGTAGTCTCCGATCTGCGAACGGAGTATGGCGCGGTTGAAGTAGGTGAGCGAGTTGGTCGAGTCGAGCCGGATCACCTTGTCGAAGTCGGCCAGGGCCTTCATCGGGCGGTTGGTCGATGAGTAGACCAGTGCGCGGTTGAAGTAGGAGAGCAGGTAGGAGGAGTCGCACGAGATGGCCTTGTCGAAATCCTCTTCAGCCTCCTTGTACCGCTCCTGCTCGAGGTAGAGGCTTCCGCGGCGGTTGTATCCGTTGGGATCCTCGCGGTTGGTGCGGATGGCCGTGTTGAAGTTCTCGTAGGCGCGTACCGTGTCCTTCAGGTGGAGGTAGCTCAGACCCCGGCAGATGAAGGCGTCGGCCACCTTGTCCTCCTGGCGGATGAACTTGTCGAAATCCTCGATCGCCTCCTTGAACTGCTGGTTCAGCAGGCGCGTCACGCCGCGGCTGTAGTAGGGGCCGGGCAGGTCGGGGCGCAGTTCGATCGCCTCGCGGAAATCCTGCAGGGCGTCGTCGTAGTTGCCCAGGCGCGAGCGGGTGATCGCCCGGTAGGTGTAGGCCTGCGTGTAGACCGGGTTGAGCCGGATGGCGGTCGAGAAGTCGGCCTCGGCGCCCAGCAGGTCGTCGAGGTTGTACTTGGCGATTCCGCGGAGGAAGTAACCCTCGAAGGCCTTGTCGTCGAAACGGAGCAGGGTGTTGAGCGTGCGGATGGCCTCCTGGTAGTTGTTGTTCATCATGCATGAACGGCCGACCCAGAAGAAGTATTCCCGATTGTACTGCGCGTGCGTGCGCACACTGCCCAGCAGTGCGATCGAGAGAAGTATTCCGAGGATGAATTTCCGCATGGTTCCGAGATTGCTGTTGTGCGTCGTTCGAACGTTCCTTACCTCTTTTTTATTGTCCTTTTTGTCTTGCGGGCCTTATTCGAGTTCGTATCCGAACCGGCGCAGCAGGCGGTCGTTGTTGCGCCAGTCCTCGCTCACCTTGACGAAGAGCTGCAGGAAGACCTTCTTGCCGAGGAACTGTTCCATGTCCTCGCGTGCGGTCTGCCCCACGCGCTTGAGCTTCTCGCCCTTGTGCCCGATGATGATGCCCTTCTGCGATTCGCGCGCCACGTAGATCGTTGCCGCGATGCGGTCGATTTCGGGCTCCTCCCGGTAGCTCTCGATCTCGATCTCGCAACAGTAGGGTATCTCCTTGTCGTAGAAGCGGAGTATCTTCTCGCGGATGATCTCCGAGGCGAAGAAGCGCAAGGTCTTGTCCGTGAGCGTATCCTTGGGGTAGAAGGCCGGGCCTTCGGGAAGCAGCCCGAGGATGGTGTCGAACAACCCCTCGATGTTGAACTTCTCGCGGGCCGATACGGGCACGATCCGGGCGCCGGGCAGCTCCTCGTTCCATTTGGCCACCAGCGCTTCGAGCGCTTCGGGCGACGAGAGGTCGATCTTGTTGATGACCACGACGGTCGGGATTCCGCTCTGGCGGATCTTCTCCACGATTCCGGCCGAGCGGTCGCTCTGCTCGACGGTGTCGGTGACGTAGAGGATCACGTCGGCATCGGTGATCGCCCCCGTGACGAACTTCATCATCGACTCCTGCAGCTTGTATGCGGGCTTGAGGATGCCGGGCGTATCCGAATAGACGATCTGGAAATCGTCTCCCGAGACGATGCCCATGATTCTGTGGCGCGTGGTCTGTGCCTTCGAGGTGATGATCGAGAGCCGCTCGCCGACGAGCGCGTTCATCAGCGTCGATTTCCCGACGTTGGGGTTGCCTATGATATTGACGAAACCGGATTTGTGCATGATCGCATATTTGCATCAAATATACGAAAAAAATTTAGAAAACCGCCGGTTGCCGGCCGGATTCGCATGTTTTTTACGCTCTTCGGGTGCGGCCGCGGATCTTCGGCCTTTCGGACCGGCCGCCTTCCGCACGGCCGAAGGCCCGGGGCGTTCTGCGGCGCGGCGGTGGGGCGGCGACAAAACGGGGCGGACCGTTCGAACCGGTCCGCCCCGTATGGCAGGTTGCAGCCTTTCTGCAGTGTGCTATCTGCGGAACATGCCGCCGGGCATCTTGGGCATCTTCATGTTTCCGCCCGCCACGGCCTTCATCATCTTGCGCGTATCCTCGAACTGCTTCATCAGCCGGTTCACGTCGGCCATGGTCGTACCCGAGCCCTTGGCGATGCGCTCGCGGCGCTTGGCGTTGATGATCTCGGGGTGCTCGCGCTCGGCGGGGGTCATCGACGAGATGATCGCCTCGGTCTGCTTGAACACGTCGTCCGGGATATCGACGTTCTTGAGCATCTTGCCCATTCCGGGGATCATCGAGGCCAGGTCCTTCAGGTTGCCCATCTTCTTGATCTGCTGGATCTGGGCAATGAAGTCGTTGAAGTTGAACTGGTTCTTGACGAGCTTCTTCTTCAGCCGGCGGGCCTCCTCCTCGTCGAACTGCTCCTGGGCCCGTTCGACGAGCGATACGACGTCGCCCATGCCGAGGATTCGGTCGGCCATGCGCTCGGGGTGGAACACCTGCAGGGCGTCCATCTTCTCGCCGCTCGAGATGAACTTCAGCGGCTTGTCCACTACGGCGCGGATCGAGATGGCGGCACCGCCGCGCGTGTCGCCGTCGAGCTTCGTGAGCACGACGCCGTCGAAGTCGAGGCGGTCGTTGAACTCGCGGGCCGTGTTCACGGCGTCCTGACCCGTCATGGCATCGACGACGAACAGCGTCTCGGAGGGCTTGATCGCCGCCTTGATGGCCGTGATCTCCTGCATCATGGCCTCATCGACGGCCAGACGTCCGGCCGTATCGACGATCACGACGTTGTAGGATTTCTGCCGGGCATATTTGATGGCGTTCTCGGCGATCTCCACCGGGTTCCTGTTCCCCTCCTCGGTATATACCTCCACGCCGATCTGTCCTCCGAGCACCTTCAGCTGGTCGATGGCGGCCGGACGGTAGACGTCGCCCGCCACCAGCAGCACCTGCCGGCCCTTCTTGCTCTTGATGAACGAGGCGAGCTTTCCGGAGAAGGTGGTCTTTCCGGAGCCCTGCAGACCGGCGATGAGCACCACGGCGGGCGTGCCTTCGAGGCGGATGTCCGTCGCCGTGCCTCCCATGAGCTCGGCCAGCGAGTCGCGCACGATCTTGGTCATCATCTGGCCGGGCTTGACGGCCTTCAGGACGTCCTGTCCGAGGGCCTTCTGCTTCACTTCGTCCGTGAAGGTCTTGGCCACCTTGTAATTGACGTCGGCGTCGATGAGCGCACGGCGGATCTCCTTGAGGGTTTCGGCTACGTTGATTTCGGTGATGCGGCCCTCGCCCTTGAGGATCTTGAACGACCGTTCGAGTTTATCGGTTAGATTTTCAAACATGCTGTCTCGGGTTTTGTGCCTGCAAAGATAAGAAAACTCCCTTGTATCTTGATCGATCTATAAAGAATTGTGAGAATTATTTGGAAATTAGTTTGGATGTTCGAATAATGGGTGCAGTATTATCTCAATCTCAATAACGGTATAACTATTCAGATGTTTCGAATTGAAATGTGTTAGTTTAATCCTAATTTTTTAGACGATTGATAGCGTAGAATTTAATGAATGTCTATTTTTGAGAGAACTGGTTGTTTTATAATTCTCTTTCATTCTGATTATTAGCGTCTTCTATAAAATCTCTTTTGTAGAAAACAACTTCTTTGTTTACTTTTCCTGCAACTCCCTTGAGTTCAACAAGAGGTTTAAATGGTAAATAGTCTCCATCCTTACCTTCACAAAATATAAGTTCGCCTTTCCTCTTTAAAGCCCATTCAGCAAGAATTCTATAATCCAATGTATTACTACCAAATCTATATCCAAGGCCAGCTTCCCCTTTGTATGGAGGATCAATGAACCAAGTCGCTTTTATATCAGGAGCTTCCATGTAATCTCCATTTATCAATTCCCAGTGTTTTACCTTATATAGATTTTGAGACATAACTCTTTTACTAATTTCCCAGTTTCTTGCTAGAACTGCTGTAACTTTTATAGTTTTGAATTGAAAGGCCATTTTAGTTACCGCGTGTATAATGTGGAGAAAATCAGAACTTTTTTCTCCGATTTTAAGAGATGGAAGATTGTTAATCATTTGTGGAGTAGCCTCATTAATAAGCCACTCCCATATATCATAAACTTTTTTATCTTTCTCTATTAATATAACTCGCTTTCTCCAATGTTCCTTATATAGAGAATATGCGGCAGAACCTGCAAATGGTTCTACAATAGTATCATATTTAGGTTCAGGATAATATTTGGCAATTTGTTTTTTTCTACCGTAATAATAAAACATAAAGACTTGCTCTTTGAGGAATAGATCTTTTTACAAAGATACTGTTTTTTCTGTTTTGAAGAATGTTTTGGACATTAATAAAGTATAGAATGCTAATTATAGTATGTTGCTTGCGCTGTTATCAATTATTTAATTTGTATAAAAAAATCATGATTCTAAAAAAATTTGGCGAGATTGTTCGGGAACAACGTAAAAAGTGCGGGTATTCACAAGAAGAATTATCTTTTCATGCAGGACTTCATCGTACTTATATAGGCATGATTGAAAGAGGTGAAAAGAATATCACTCTTCTAAACATAGAAAAGATTGCGAAGGCTTTAAATGTTAAAATAAAAGAGTTGTTCGATGAATTATAGGGTTAATAAATTTAATGTTAATTTAGGGTTTGATGTCAATGAGGACTGTATTCTAAACGCAACAAAAGAATTAAATAATTTTCTAAAAACGTTGCCGATCTCTCTCTATCAAAACATTGATTATAAAACAACGGGAGCGTTAATTGGAGCTGTATATTGTACAAAATTATCTGCAGAAATTAAAGAATCTATTGTAAATCCAATAGAAAAAGGGTATCCTGATATTATTCCAATTTCCGGTTCAAAAGCATCTGAAGAAGAGTTGAGAAATTATCCGTATGGGTTGGAAGTTAAGGGTACTATTGGAAATTTAAAAAAAGGAGAGAGATTAAAAGTAGGAGAGTCTAGAATAAAAGCTCTTTGTGGAATAACATGGCAGGCTCATCATCGAGATGGTAAAATATTATTAGGATTTGTTTGGGACTTTGTAAATTCCATCGATGGTTTTAATTATCCTGCGATTACTGCTGTGTATTTTTCTAATCATCTGGATATTAATGATTGGGGGAAGATTTCTGGAACTACAGGACGGAATACAAAAGTTACAGGAATGCTGAAAAGCGGGAAAATAAAAATGGCAAAAGGAAATATTCTGATTATCGATGATATATCTTATATAAAAAGATATCGCGAATTGCTTGAGTAAATAAATGGAATCTACTTATTTCAAACTATGGATTTCTTTATTTTTTGTTGTCATTGTTTGTCGCATAAGTTTATTGTTGGAAATAGTCTCTTTATTTGAGTTTTGTTTTCATATAGACTTTATACTTTTTGTTGCTGTTTATTTATAAGAGTTATTATCTTATCTTGTTATCTTGCGCCTTTCACCGATTCTGCTGACCGATGAAAAGACTGATAACCTGCGCGTTGTTGCTCCTTGCAACCACTGCGCTCTCCGCCCCGGGGAATCCTCCTGCCGGATCTCTTCCCCGTTCGCATGAACTGGGCCTGCGCTACGGTGTGCAGCTTTCGCTCGGTGCCGGGGCCGCTCCCGAGATGCAGGCGCTGTCGATCGACTATGCCTGCTACGGATACTCCAATATCGGATTCCGCACGGGCCTGAACCTGCTGGTCCCGACCGATATCGAGCGCGGGGTCTCCGTCCCGCTGCAGTTCTCGTGGCGCACCGGACGCATCGCCTCGGCCTGGCGCCGGGCGCGGGATGAGGGCGAATCCTGCCGGGCCTACTACAATCCCTGGGCCGGGGATCCGTGGGCCGAACCGTCGGTCGGCCGGGCCGATCCCGGGCAGTCGGTCGGCTCGCTGCTGCTCTCGCTGCTGCCTTCGGCCTTCGAAATCCATGCGGGCTTCACTCCGGGGCTGCTTTTCGGACCGCTCGGCCCCGGCAGGCATGCGCCTGTCGCTCCGGCCGATGCTTCGTGGAGCGTCCGCCGGCGCTTCTCCTGTACGGCCGATGCCGGTCTGCGGCTGATTATTCCCATTTGGCGTTTCAACCTTTTCGGCGACTTCACCTACCACTGCTATCTGACGGACAACTTCCGCGCCGGGCCCCATGCCCCGTCCCGGTCATTCATGTCGCTGGGCTGCGGCCTGTCGTTCAACTTCTGACGCAGTCCGGGGCGGGGTAGCGGCCTCCGTCCGGGTTTCCCCCGGCCGCGCCGCATCCGTCCTGGCTCAGAGCAGCCCGGCCTCGTAGTAGATGATGATCTGCTCGATCATGCGGTCCTCCCCCTCGGCGTCGTATTCCGACTTGAGGTTCTGCCCGAAGATGCGCGAGACGCTCTGCCAGAACCCCGCCACGAAACCGCCGCGGAATTCGCGCAGCACCTCGTAGGCCGTGTACTCCGTCTCGCGGTCGATGAGTTTGAGCAACACGCGCCCTTCGGTGCGGGTCATGCGTTTGAGAATGGGGGTGTACTCCTCCTTGATCTCGTGATAGACCTGCCGGATGTAGGCCTTCTGCTCCTTGCGGTTCGGCAGCTGGCCGAGCCGCTCCTCCATCTCCGCGAGCTTGCGGCGGGCGATCTTCGAGACGGGGTAGACCCGTTTGACGGCGCGGACGAGTTTCTGGTAGCGGCGCAGGTCCGCACCCCGGCTGAATACGGGCACCGGAAGGATGAGGATGTGTGCCAGCGAATCTCCCTTTTCGAGAATCCACTCCTGACGCAGGAATCCGCGTCCTCCCTGAGCCTGCGCTCCGGAGAGGGCGGCCGTCAGGGCCAGCAGCAGGATGCACCATTTTTTCATCTCGCGGAAAAAAACTATCTTTGTCCGGAAGCCCCACGGAGCGGATCCGGAGGCCGGACAAAGATACTGATTTTTTATGGATATGACGATGACACAGAAACTGGAAAAGGGACTTTCGGCCAGCGCCACGACGACCGTGACGGCTGCCAACACGGCCCTCGTGATGGGCTCGGGCGATCTGGAGGTCTTTGCGACCCCGTCGATGGTCGCACTCATGGAGCATGCGGCGATGACGGCCGTGGCCCCGGCGCTGCCCGAGGGCTCCACGACCGTGGGTGCCGAGATGAACACCACGCACATCAAGCCGTCGGGACTGGGTGCCTCGGTCACGGCCACGGCGATCCTGACCGAGGTCGATGGACGCAAGCTGACCTTCAACGTCGGGGCGCGCGATGCCGAGGGATTGATCGGCGAGGGCGTTCATGTTCGTTACGTGGTCGATCGCGCGCGGTTCATGGCCAAACTGTCGAAGTGACTTGCCGCCGGCTCCGGTGCGGAGCGCGGCTTTTCAGGCGGGGTCTCCAGTCGGGAGATCCCGCTTTTTGTCTTTTTTCGGGTCCGAATGACATGAATTCGTACTAATATGTCCCGCTTCGGGGGACAGTCTTGGCCCGAATGAACTATTTTTGTATCCCGAAAAGGCAAAACCAAGTCAAACAATCAAACTGTTCACCTTATGAAAAGAACCTTGCTCGGTCTTCTCGCGCTGTGCATGCTGACGCCCGTAGGGGCTCAGGATCGCGACAAGGCCTATCTGGTTTCGAACGCGCATTTCGACTCCCAGTGGAACTGGGACGTGCAGCGGTCGATTCTGGAGTACATTCCGAAGACAT